>Ga0209409_1000146_pt1 | contig 78458 bp, 74 predicted proteins | sample AD_JPNMR1_MetaG_FD_184424 | JGI IMG/M metagenome (GOLD analysis project Ga0209409, IMG submission 184424) | Active sludge microbial communities of municipal wastewater-treating anaerobic digesters from Japan - AD_JPNMR1_MetaG (SPAdes) (version 2) | ecosystem: Engineered > Bioreactor > Anaerobic... | reverse complement strand
TTCCGTTGGTGTTGTAGAAGTTTATTATTTTGGCGTAGGTGTAGATCAGGCTTGGATAGTTTATTTTTCCTATTGTTGTGGTGGCATAATTTGGCGATCTTCCATTGGTTTCCATGTATTTTTTGATGTTTTGTGCTACCTGTAGGTATGTTGTTTTTGTGAGTGTTCCGGTTGCTGTGATTGTCAGTGGATTAGTTGGTGGTTTGTAATTGTTTATGGTTACATTCATCTTCTTGTTATCGTTGAGGTTTATTACTGTGGTGGAGGCGGCATATAGGTAATCGTTTAATGTTACATTTTTATTGTTTACCGTGATTTGGGAGGGTATTTTGCCTGTTTTTACTGTCTGATCCACTATAGTCCCAGAAGTAGCGCATATTTCATTATATGTTAATTTTGATGAAATTGTGGCGATTTTGGTAAGTGTTACATTACCAAGAAGTTTTTTTGTAGGTATCTTAGGTAATGATGATGCGCTTATAAATTTTCCAAGGAATACAATATTATCAGGATTTCCTCTTTTTCTGCCTATGAGTCCTCCGCCATCAAATGTCGCATAAATTTTTACAGATGTTGAATTTTCTCCGACAATTGTGTCATATACAATTATGTTGCGTCTGTTTAATCCCCAGTAATCGTTTCCTGCAATATATACAGCTGCTGTTACTGGATCTGATCCCCATTTTGAATATAAACCTTCTCTGTAATAACTTGGACTATTAGGGACACATATATAGTCACCAGGATTTAAGTGGAATACATTCACCCTCGAAGAACCGCCATAATATATTGCAACACCCACATCTCCATTAGGGCTTCTGATAACAAAGTGACCTAATCCAATTTGTTTCAAAAGACTATAAACCCTGTTAATATCTGTATTGATAATTTTCCCCTTCATAACTATTTCGCCAGCTATTTTCTCAATAGCCTTATTGACAGAGGGTACATCAGGGCCCCCGGTTCCCATCATCCAGCCCCCATCCGATATTATTGTATGGAAAAAATAGCCATTATTTGTCTTGTACTCTTTGATGGTTTCGTGTCCATACCAATTTATTTTTTCGATGTATTGAGTGGCAGCATAGGTTGAGTCTCTTCTAAAGGCAAATATAGCGCTTGTATTATTCACATTTACGATTACAGAACAACATCCAGAATCAATTTTTTTATTTGATAAATATTCTATATTCCAATCCTTTGAACCTCTATCTTTACATATGGTGGTATTTCCACATTTATGGGCGGACCAGCCAACATGAACTGTCTGGGCATGAACTGTCTGGGCCGCTAAAAATACTACAATAACTATATAAATATAAAAATAAGCGTGTTTTGATTTCATGTCCCATTTCTATATATATCCTTACATATATATGTTACCAAGAGCAGTATGAGACATCAACTTAGAAAAAAGATTATTGCTGTGAAAATCAGATCAATTCAGAATTTAGTTATTTTTTAATCAATTTAAGTATTTTTCGCGAAATGGAAAGCGCGCCTTGAAATCCCCATGTTAATTCTCTCCCGTGCATCACATCCAAGACGGGAATTTCAAGATCATAAGAAAAATAGGACTCTCCCAAGCCCCCTAATATGATGTCGGGCTGTTCTTCTTTTATAAATTTTTCAATTTCTCCGAGTTCTGGTTCTATGAGTATTCTTGGTTTTGCGTCTCCAATGGCCCATTCAAGTTCTTTTAGCGTATATTCTCCTATCAGATCTATTGATACTAGTACTGGTATCATACCAAGTTCTCTGACAAATGATGCTAATGCTATGGCTCTTGTGGGTCCTGCGATTATAGCGACTTTGTAGCCGTCGAGTTTCTCGCTGAAATAATCAATATTGGGTTTTAGTTTATCATATTCTTTTTGGATTGGATGATTTAAGCCGAAGTAGTCTAGGAGCGTTTCAAAGAAATTTAATGAATTTAGAAATCCGATAGGGAATGGATAATAGGTGAATGGGATTTTAAATTCGTCTTCAAGGATTTTACATGGCATGATACCTGAAATGTCACAAAATGAATAATTTAGGTGGGCTTTTGGAATATTCTTTATGTCTTCGATGCTGCTGCCACTTGTAAGTACACAGTTTATATTTATACCCATCCTTTTGAGGGTTTTTTTAAGTTCTAAAAGGTCCGGACCCCCTCTGAAAACTCCTATAAGGTTTATTGAGGGTTTCTTAGATTTTAGTGTTGTGTGGTGTGGGATCGTGATGTCTTCTATGAGGGTCTGCAGGACTTCCTCGTATCCTCCGCTTTGATCTGATTCAAAACCTCCTGCACTTATAGTTATGATCTCGGCTTTTATATCACCTTTTAATTCCCTTGCGACTTTTTGGATATCTTCTCCGATTATGCTTGTTGAGCAGGAAGATAAAACAGGGATGAGGTCAGGTTTATATTTTTTATCCACAGTTATGATCGTTTCTTTCAGTTTATCTTCTGCACCAAAGACCACGTCCTCTTGTGACAATTCGGTCGAACATATGCGTATCCTTGAACCGCTTCTAATACTTAGAAGGTATCTTATGTGGTATGCGCAGCCCCTTGGACCATGGATGACTGGTATTGTGTTTTTTATGCCTATAACAGCTCTTATAGCCCCGAAAAGTTTGCATGTGGACATTGGCTCCATCTGAGCCACCTATCATTTCAAGGTTAGTATTTTGTTTATTGCGTCGAGTACGGCTTCTACACTTGCCATTACAATATCTTCTCTTGTTGATCTTCCTGTTGCTTTGTTACCTTCTTTGTCGCTCATCACAACAAATACTTCGGCAAGTGCATTTGTGCCGCCTGTTATGGCCTCTATATTATACTCCTCTAATTCTATATCAGCAGTTTCACTTACTAGACTATGTATTGCGTTTATGGCGGCGTCAACTGGTCCTACTCCTGTCTTTGCCGCTGTTTTGACTTCGTCTTTGATTCTGAGTTTTACTGTTGCTGTTGGCATCACGCTTTCGCCTGTCATCACTGTTATCCCTTCTAGTTTAACTATCTCTTCGGGTGCGCGTCCTAGGATTGTGATGGCCATGGCTTTAAGATCTGAATCTGTTACCCGTTTACCTTTGTCTCCGAGTTCTTTAACTTGTTCATAGAGCATTTTGAATTGTTCCTCGTCCATTTCTATTCCATATTCTTCTAGTTTGGATTTTATTGCTCTTGCACCTGTATGTTTACCTAGTACTATTCTTCTTTTATGTCCTACCATTTCTGGTTTTATGGGTTCGTATGTTTCGGCTTTTTCTGTCACTCCATGGACGTGGATCCCTGCTTCATGGGCAAATGCGTTTTCGCCTATGATAGCTTTGTTGGGTGGCATTTTAACTCCTGTGATCTTTGAGACAAATTCTGAAATGTCAACGAGTCTTGTTGTCTCTATATCTATTGGTATGCCATAGTGTATGATTAGTGACATGACAACCTCTTCTAGGGCAGCGTTCCCTGCCCTTTCTCCTAGACCGTTTATTGTTACATGTACTTGACTTGCGCCGGATTCTACCGCAGCTAGGGAATTTGCGACTGCTAATCCGAAATCGTCGTGGCAGTGGACGCTTAGGGGTATTTTGAGGTTTTTATTTAGTTTTCCTATGAGGTGACTCATGGCGCGTGGTATCATGACTCCTACAGTGTCTGGGACGTTTATGATATGGGCTCCAGCATCCTCCACGGCCTTGTAGATTTTGAGTAGGTAGTCAAATTCTGTTCTTGTAGCGTCTTCGGCTGAAAATTCTACTTTAACTCCATGATCTTTTGCATATTCAACTGCAAATATTGCCTTTTGGATTATCTCTTCTTTATCCATTTTTAGTTTGTATTTCCTATGTATGGGTGAAGTACCAATGAATGTGTGGATATAGTCTACACCGCAATCTAGTGCGGCGTCAAGATCTCCTTTTAATACTCGTGCCAAGCCACAGATGTTTGAGTGTAGTGAGAGTGATACTATTTCTTTAACAGCATTTTTTTCACCTGGAGAGGCGGCTGGAAAACCGGCTTCGATGGTGTTCACTCCCAGTTGATCCAATTTCGTGGCTATCCTGATTTTCTCATCTACTGTAAGGGCTACTCCTGGTGTTTGTTCACCGTCCCTTAATGTGGTGTCAAATATTTTAACCTTTCTTGGGAGTTTCATTTCATTTTTCACTTCATCTATGTATTTCATTTCATCTGTGGACATGGCAATTCCTCAAAGGGCTGATCTGTAATAGTGGATCCTCTGAGAGGAAATCGTTGATTATACTATTTTATCTGAAGTTTATAAACTTTCTTCATTATCCATGAAATGTGGGGGTTTATGTGGCCATGCAGAGGCTTAGGAAATTTCTCAGTCCAGGGGCAAGCCCCAGGATGAATATACTGAGTTTCAGAGTGTTTCTCACATACTTATCCTCAAAACCGTCAATAAGATATAATACACTTAATATTATTAATATTTTTAATGGGAACATTACAAAGGCTGTGTTGGTAAGTTGTGTGAGGAATGTTGGTAGTACATGCTGTTCCCAGTAACCATAGAAATCAACAGCGACGAATGTGGTTGAAGCATCAAATAAATGGGCTGATAGAACGGTTAAATTAAGCTTATCTTCGAGAAGACTCCACTTTAACCCTAATATCCAAAATATGCCTGTGAAAGCAGACCATATGGCTAATATGCCAAGGAATGGTGTGAGATTAAAGGGTTTTAGGTATATGATGTTTGGTATGGAAAGTATGAGACCAACAAATAAAATGACACGTTTATAATCCCATCCGAATTTCTCCTCCATTTTAACAGAGGCTAAAAGAGTTGCTATTGTAGTTAAACCAACTATAATATAAATTCCTGGTGTTACAAGAAAAAGGTTAAGTGGATAAACACCATTATCTACCAGGGCTCTTGCACCAGACCCTACAAATATGAAGGGGAGCACTGGCAGAAAAAGATCCCTAGGATCCTTTTTAATCCACTTAAACATTCTTATTATAAGTAGCACTATAATGCCCAAAACTAAACCAAATACTATAGTATTGAATAGGGTGTAACCTGGGTGAAGATAGAAGAAATTTTCTTGCAAAAATTTTATAAGGGATTCTATGATGTCTTTATAGGTTAACATTGTTCAAATTTTTTTAATTTTTTTCTTAATCACTTCTTTTAATATGAGGGATAAGGGCGTTCTACACCCCATAGGCTTGGTTTTACCCTTTTTTATGGCGTTAAGGATATCGTCTGTATCTGGCTCAGAATCTATTTGGGTGAAGCAGCTTCCAATGGCAGCTACAAAGTGCGCGTCGCTGGAGCCTATCATGGGAAGGTTCTTTTTTTTAGCGAACTTTTCAGCCCTCCAATTTGAATAACCGAAAATGTAACGGGAATTTAATGTTTCTATTGCATCTGCATTTAAATTTTGGATTTTCACGAAGAGGCCTTCCCTGTACCTTACAAAGGGATGTGGTATTATGGCAACAGCTGCTTGTTCATGTATCTTATCAATGGCTTCATGGGGTGTGACACCCTTCTTTATTTCATCTTGGATTCCAAGGGCTACAATATGCCCCTTTGATGTGCTTATCTCCATAGCTGGTATTACTATGATGTTTTTGAAATTTTTGGCCTCTTTTTCAGCTATCTTTGAACCTTGTATAGTATCATGGTCTGCGATTGCTATCGCATTAAGTCCTATGGAGATTGCCTTTTTGAGTATTTGGTTTGGTGTTCCTGTCGCATCACCAGAATATATGCTGTGAATGTGTGGATCTATTATTATCATGGATGTTTTCCTCGATGGTAGATTACACTGTTTATAAGGCCAACGGGTCCTGTCATCATCACATCCCCTGCTGGGGCGGCGTGATATACTGGGAGGCTTGTCTTGTCGACTAGTTTGCGTTGGGGTCCTGTTACTACTATTTTTTCAAATTTTTTTATGGCTTTGATTATATGTGCTCCGTGGCCGCCGTCTTTGTGTACTTGGGAGTGTGTGAGGGTTCCGTTGACTAGTTTATTAATGAGTTTTTCGATTTTGTTGGGGTTTAACATTTTTGTGTGGTGTTCCATGAGTCCCATGATCTTCCCATTTTTGATGGTTGCGGCTAATGTATGGCCATTGCCAACGTCTAGGACTGTGAGTTTGTTATATTTTTTTATTTTTGGGTCTTGGAGTGTGCCGGCTATTGCTGCGAATTTGGAGTCCATGAGGAGTGGTTTGTATTTTTTCAGACTTTTTTTGATTGAGTTCATTCTTGTGAAGTATTCTGGGATTTTATCTGGGTATGCGAATTCTTCGGGTGGTGTGGGCTTTTTGAGTTTTTCTTTTATTTTGTGGAATCTGAAGTTTCTGTCACCCATTTTTGTTGAGTATCCATGATCTTGGACTGCGATTGCGAGATGATCAAATTCTAAGTTGATGTCTAGGTTTGATAAGGCGGATTTTAGGGCTTTTATGTTGACATCTGCAAGTTTGATTGTTTTTAGGTTGCTGGGGTTTTCTTTTGATATTTTTATACCCATATTTTTTACTTTTTGGAGGTTATCTTTTATTGTTCTTGCTGCTTCTGGTGTTGTGAATACTTTGTATCCTTTTTGGAGGTGTTCTCTGATTGCGAATGTTATTGGCCCGCCGCCCATTGTGTGACCTGTTAGGAATATGTCTTGGTTGATTTTTCTTATTTTATTGGCGAGTATTTTTGTGGGGGATGGTAGTACCATTTTGATGGCATTTTCGATATTATGTTTTGAATCATATAACATTATGTCTTGGGTTCCTACTCCTATGTCAATTGCGAGGATTTTCATGGGGATAATATTAGGATATGATATCTAAAAAATGTGGTTATGAATTTGAGGTTTGATTTTTTGTGGTCCACTCCCATGTATATTTTTGTACAGCAAAGCTTTAAATAATGCCTTGTAGATAATTTTGATATCAATGCCAACATATGAAAGGTGATTAAATGAACAAGATAATACTAGGCGAGAAAGAATTACCAAAAAAATGGTATAACATCAACCCAGATTTACCAGTACCATTACCAGGACCAAAAAACCCCAAAGAAAAAGACAATATAGGCAAATTGCCTCAGATGTTCTCAAGCGGCGTGCTAGAACAGGAAATGTCCATGGAAAAATGGATAAAAATCCCCAAAGAAGTTAGAAAAATTTACAAGAGAATAGGAAGACCAACACCACTATTCAGAGCAAAAGGCCTTGAAGAAATGATAGACACCCCCGCAAAAATATACTACAAAAGGGAAGACTATTCACCAACAGGAAGCCACAAACTCAACACAGCAATAGCACAAGCATACTATGCAAAAAAAGACGGCGCGGAAAGACTAACAACAGAAACAGGAGCAGGACAATGGGGAAGCGCGCTTTCACTCGCATGCTCACTAATGGGCCTAGAATGCAAAGTATACATGGTAAGAGTATCATACAACCAAAAACCTTATAGAAAAACCATAATGCAAATCTATGGAGCGGAAATCGTACCATCACCAAGTAAAGACACAGAATTCGGACGCAAAATATTAAAAGAAACTCCAGAACACCCAGGATCTCTCGGTATAGCAATATCAGAGGCCATAGAAGAAGCATTACAAAACGAGAAAGCATATTACTCCCTTGGAAGTGTATTAAACCATGTTCTCTTACACCAGACTGTCATAGGACTAGAACTCAAAAAACAGCTTGAAATCGCAGGAGAAACACCCGACATCATAGTTGGATGTGTAGGTGGAGGGAGCAACTTCGGAGGAACAATATTACCCTTCGTGAAAGATAAAATAGATGGAAAACTCGACTGCGAATTCATTGCAGCAGAACCTGTAGCATGTCCAACACTCACCCAAGGAGAATACCGCTACGATTATGGTGACACAGCAGGATTAACACCACTACTCAAAATGTACACTCTAGGACATGATTTCATACCTCCATCCGTACATGCAGGCGGATTACGATACCATGGAATGGCACCGCAAATCGCGCTACTAGTAAAGGAAAACATAGTAAAAGCACAGGCAGTTGATCAAAAATCAGTGTTCGAAAGTGGTGTGACATTTGCAAAGGCAGAAGGAGTCATACCAGCACCTGAAACATGCCACGCCATAAAAGCAGCAATCGACGAAGCCAAAAATTGTAAAAAGACCGGTGAAGAAAAAACAATAGTGATCAATTTCTCAGGACATGGCCTACTAGACCTCCAAGGATACGATGATTACATTGCAGGTACTCTGCCCAAAAACAGCAAATAATCACACCCCCCCCAAATTATCCTTTTTTTAATTTCTCGCTAGGAAAACTTTATCACACAGATTTATGATAACCTCAAATTGTACTACTTTTTATATCTTGAATTATAGAATATTCAAAAAAAAGAGAGAGTCTCAGGGGTATGGAATACCCAGCCCAAAAAACATCCCAGAACAGCTATGATGATAGAATCTCTATAAAATTTTTGAAGCCCTCACTAAAAATACTCTTAAGATCCTAGGATAATAAGCCCCTCCATACCCTAAAGTAGAAAATAATATGACAAATAAAAATATCATATAAGCAATAATTCACAAATTGGAGGATTTGAATGTATAAGATTGGTGAAGCACTAATCGGGAAAGGCAATGAAGTCGCCCATATAGATCTTATAATAGGAGATAAAGAAGGTATTGTAGGCTCGGCCTTCGCAACAGGACTTACAAATATTTCACTTGGCCACACACCATTGATTTCAGTTATACGACCAAACTTAATGACAAAACCTGCAACGTTAATGATTCCAAAAGTGACCATTGGAAATTTGGAAGATGCTAATAAGGTATTCGGACCGGCTCAAACCGCTGTTGCAAGGGCGGTTGCAGATGCGGTTGAAGAAGGAGTAATACCCAAAGAGAAAGTTGAAGACCTAGTCATAATTGTAAGTGTTTTCATCCATCCAGAGGCAAAGGATTACCAGAAAATATACCATTATAATTATGGTGCGATGAAACTGGCGATAAGGAGGGCTATGGAAGGATATCCATCAATCGAAAAGATTCTTTCTGAAAAAGATAGGGGTGTGCATCCAGTCATGGGATTCAAACCTATAAGATTATGGAACCCACCATACCTACAGGTTGCACTGGATCTTGAAAGTATTGAGGAAATGGAAAGAGTAGTGGATGTTCTCCCACCCCGTGAAAGAATACTACTCGAGGCGGGCACGCCACTCGTTAAAAAGTTTGGTGTAGGTATTGTAAACAAGATAAGGGAACTAAGAGAGGACGCATTTATAATTGCAGACCTTAAGACCTTGGATGTTGGTAGGATAGAGGTTAAAATGGCAGCTGATGAAACAGCCGATGCAGTCGCCATATCAGGACTTGCAACAAAGGCAACGATTGAGAAAGCCGTCCACGAATCGCAGAAACAGGGCGTATACTCTATCCTAGACATGATGAACGTTGAAAATGTCACAGAAAAACTTGAGGAGCTCAGATACAAACCAGACATTGTACTCTTACATAAAAATATTGATGTTGGAACCGCTGAAGTGTCAGAGTGGGGTAATATCCCTGAGATAAAAGAGATTCTTGGTAAAAGAAGATTGGTAGCTGTGGCAGGTGGTATAACACCATCAAAGACTAGGAAAGCCCTTGAAAGCGGCGCTGACATAATAGTTGTTGGGAGATATATAACAGGATCCAAGGATCCTAGAAGAGCAGCTGAAGATTTCCTAAAAGAACTCCCACCAGACCCTGACACGATGAGACTGCCACATGAAGAAGATGAACCAATCTAAAGGAGATTTTTTTGAAAGCTGGCATGTCCTAAAAGCATACAAACAACATACTTATAACCTATAAGTTAAACGTTATAACTTATAAGTTGTTGTTGGTGTTACAAAAAAATATGATAAACCCTAAAAAACACTTAACAATTCCAATAAACTAAAAAATAGATGTTCAGAGCAGATTTGGAGTAAGGTGAAAATAATGGATGTGATTGGCATATGCGGAAGTCCACGCAAACAAGCCACAGAATACGTGCTGAAGAAGGCGCTTGATATATTAGAAGACGCTGGATATGAAACAGAATTTTTCACAGTCAGAGGAAAGGATCTGAGTCCCTGCAAACACTGCGATTATTGTCTAAAAAAGAAAGAGTGCATAACAAAAGACGATATGTACACACTCTATGATCTCCTCCCAAGGACAAAGGGCATAATAATGGCAACACCAGTCTACAATGGTGGTCTCAGCGCCCAGACAAAAATTATAATAGACAGATGCCGTGCACTCCACGCAAAAGATTATAATATCTTGCGTGGGAAAATAGGAATGGCCATTGCAGTTGGTGGTGACAGGTCAGGTGGTCAAGAACTTGCAATACAACAAATACACACATTCTACATACTCAGTGGTGTGATACCAATAAGTGGAGGATCATTCGGAGCAAACCTTGGAGCATGTTTCTGGTCAAAGGACACATTAGAAGGGGTTAAAGCAGACGAGGAAGGTTTCAGAAGCCTTAGGAAGACATTTAAAATGTTCATGAAATCCTTTGAAAAAGGCTAATTATAATAATTTTTATAAAGGTTTCTCTACTATTTTTTTAGGTGATTTAATGAGCTTGACAGGTAACACATCGAAACTAGTGAAGGGCAGTTTTCTTATAATGGTCAGCAGCCTTATTTTCAGAGTTGGAGGATACATATACAGAGTTTTCATGACTAGATTACTAGGACCTGAAGGTTACGGTCTTCTTGGCTTAACATTCCCTTTACAAGGGATATTTCAGATATTATCGGCTGGTGGTTTACCTCCAGCTATTGCAAAGTACATTGCACAACATAAAGCTCTTAATGAAGATCAGATGGCGACTCAAGTCCTTCATACTTCCTTGAAGCTGATGATAATCCTTGGTCTTAGTTTTTCTATTATAATATTCTTCCTGGCACCTTGGCTTGCAAATGATGTTTTTCATAAACCTCTTTCACTTTATCCAATACAAGCTGTTTCACTTATCACTCCCTTTAGTGTTATTGTAGGTGCATTTAGGGGTGCATTCCAGGGAATTTATAGGATGGAGTATGTGGTTGTAACAAGGGCGATTGAACAGATATTCATGATAATATTCGCCATCTTATTTGTAATGGCTGGTTTTTATGCGGCTGGTGCTGTTATAGGTACAGGTTTTGGTTTTATAGCATCTGCAATTTCTGCATTTCTGATTTATGAAAAATTACTTAAAGGTTATCTGCCACCAGTTGAAGCTGAGAACAAACTAAATTTCAGGGAAGAGCTAGGATTAATGAAAGTTCTTTTCAGCTTTTCCATCCCTGTGATTGTAACAGCATTATCTGAAATGGCTATCTATGATATAAGTGTTTTCGCTATAGGCATTTTCTTGGCGACTAAGGCTGTTGGTTATTATACTGCTGCGGATCCCATTGCAAGGTTGCCTCTTATCATCTCCCTTTCAGTTGCTACTGCTGTTTTACCAGCTGCCTCGGAAGCTTCAGCCCTCAAGGATAAGAGTCTCCTTGAAACTTATGTTGTACAATCTTATAGGCTAGTGATGTTATTCGTTGTACCTTTATGTGTGGGTATAGCCATATTTTCAAAACCAATCCTTGAACTGCTCTTTGGAAGTGCATTTATTTATGGTGCTGGTGCACTTTCCATACTTGTAGTGGGCATGACATTCTACACACTCTTCGCAGTATCTGCAAGTATCGCCCAAGGAATAGGTTACCCTAGTCTTCCGATGTACATTTTGTTGATAGGCACTTTTATAAACTTGGTGGTTAACATCGTCATGGTGCCAATTTACGGTATTGAGGGAGGTGCTCTTGCAACAACCATCGCCACATTCATCATAATGTTATTGTCATTATGGAAAACATTCCAAGTCACCAATGTTAAATTACCATACACAGCATTTTGGAAGATAGGCCTAGCATCTCTCATAACCGCGATTCCACTCCTCATAATACCTAATACGATAACAGGACTTATAATAGCACTTATATTAGCCCCCCCAGTATATATAATCGCCCTTTTAACCGTGAGAGCTTTCGAAAAGAGGGATATACGGTTAATGAGACGCTTCAGTTCAAGAATGGGGCCACTAAAAGGACCTGTCACAAAATTAATTGACTTAATTGATAAGTACACGCCCTAGAAGGTAAAATGTCAAATGAAAACTACAAATTAAAAATAAAAGGAAAAAGCATTTGGACCGACAATAAAAAGTTTAGATTAATTAAATTGATAGATAAATATAATTCTATAAAAAAAGCCTCAAAGAAATCAAAGATCCCTTACAGAACAGCACTCCTATATATAAAAAAAATGGAGAATACGCTTGGAGAAAAAATTGTCTCGACAAGAAGAGGAGGGATTGGAGGAGGAGGAACTAGCCACCTCACAAAAGCTGGTAAAAATATAATACGAGAATATCTCAAAATACAAGCTTTGCTCAGAAGACAAAACACATTCAACGAACTTAAAGGCACTATAAAGGATATAAGCTTGGAGAATAAAATAATTGAAATCAAAGTTGGAGAAAATATAATAAAAACACCATTAAAAGGAAAATTCGAAAAAGGAGAAAAGGTAATTTTATTAATACACCCAGAAGACATATTACTCATGGACAAAAAATATGAAACAAGCGCAAGAAACATGCTAAAAACCATCATCAAATCCATTAAACCCTTGAAGGATATAGTTATAGTCGAATTGAAAACAGATAATATCGAATTTACAAGTTATATAACAAGACAAGCACAAAAAGACATGAACTTAAAAATTGGCAGCAAAATCTTCGCAGGATTCAAGGCAACAGCCATAGAAATCATAAAACCATAAAAAGGAACCCTAAAATGCAAATAATCATAAACACGGAAAAATGCACTGGCTGCGGGAAATGTAAAGAAGCATGCCCTAAAGGCGGTAAAATATGGACAATAGATAAAAAAACAAAAAAAGCCAAACCCTCAAATCTTGAATATTGCCATCTTTGCATTATCTGCGCGAGCAAGTGCCCAGAGGAAGCTATAAGGATAATAAGGGATGATAATTATGAGAAAAGCCCAAAAATTGAGGAAAACCCATGAAACTGAAATAAAAGTAGATATGAACCTTGATGGTCAAGGAAATTGTATCATCGACACAGGACTCAAATTCTTTGATCATATGCTGGAATCGTTTACAATACACGGATCATTCGACCTTGAAATCAAGGTTAGAGGAGATCTAGAAGTTGATGATCATCACACCATCGAGGATGTTGGGATAACACTCGGAAAAGTCTTCAAAAAAGCCCTATCAGAGAAAAAGGGTATAAGGAGAATGGCCCATGCATTAGTCCCCATGGACGAATCACTTGCACTCGTGGCAGTTGACCTTGGGGGAAGGGCATATTCAGTCCTTGACATGGAATTTGAAAGGGATAAAATTGGTGATATTTCAACAGAGAACATTCCACACTTTATTGACTCATTTGCAAAAAATGCCCAGATAAACATCCATGTTAAAGTTCGTGGAGAAAATGATCACCACAAAATAGAGGCGCTTTTCAAAGCCCTTGGACTTGCATTAAAGGACGCTGTAAAAATCGAACATGAAAGGATACCAAGTACTAAGGGCACATTAAGTTAATATGTTCAGCTGCGATTAAGGCCGTAGCTGCAGCGCCTACAATACCCCTTGAGAGCCCTGCACCATCCCCCACAGCATATAATCCCTTGATTGGGGTTCTCATATGATTATCTACTTCTATTCTCATTGCATAAAGTTTTATTTCGGGAGCATATAACAGTGTGGAATCTGAGGCCACACCTGGTATGACTTTATCGAGGGCTTCTAGACCTTCTATTATATCGAGGACTATCCTGTAGGGTAATACGAGTGCGATATCTCCTGGTGTCACATCTTTTAGTGTTGGTTTCACAGGACTCCTTTTTATTCTTCTCCACGTGGATCTTCTGCCCTTTCTAAGATCTCCTAGTCTTTGTATTATTGGTTTGCCTCCTCCGAGGGTGTTGGATATTTTCGCGATCGAAAGGGCATATGCAGACGTGTTTTCAACTGGTTCCGTGAGCTCAACCTTAACTAAAAATGCGAAATTCGTGTTATCGGATGTTTTTGTGCGCATTGAATGTCCGTTAACTCCTTTGAAATCGTCGTAGGCTTCTTCGACGACGAATCCCTTGTTGCAGACGCAGAATGTCCTTACGAAATCGTCGTAGCTTTTTGTTATAATATGGAATTTCGGATCCCAATTTATCCTGGTAATGTCTTCCATCACTATACTTGAAACTTCGACTCTTACTCCAATATCAACTGGATTGTGTTTTACGGGGATTGAAAGTTTTTTCATTTGCTCTGCAAGCCACATGGAACCTGATCTTCCAGGTGCCAGTATGAGAAATTTACATTTTATTATATTTTCCTTTCCACTTTTATCTTTGATTACAAGCCCTTCTATCCTTTTATTTTTGGAGATAATGTCTAATGCTTCCGTTTCAAGGAAAAATTCCACACCCCTCTTTTTAAGGTTTTCTTTTATAGATTTTATAACTGCTGGTGTCTTATCAGATCCTATATGTCGCTGGATGATGGGGATGAAATTTATACCAGCCGCGGCTGATTTTTTCAAAATTTTTTCAATTTTCTCTTTTTCAGGTGAATATAATTCTTCTGGAGCTCCATGTTTAAGGAAGAATTTGTCAACTTCTTCTACAAGTTCCCATGCTTTCTCTCTGTCTACGAATTCCTCTAGGTTGCCCCCTATATCTGGTCTTAGGTTAAGTTTTCCATCTGACAGGCCACCAGCTCCTCCGAGGCCGCACATTATATTACATGGGGAGCATCTTCTGCATATACCATCTTTTAGGGCTGGACAGTGTCGTTTATCCATGTCCCTTCCTTTATCAACAACTAAAATTTTTAGGTGGTCTGCTAGTTTGTCTGCGGCGATTAGACCTGCGGGACCAGCCCCGACTATTATCACATCAAACACGAAAACACCAAAAAAAGAGGAAAATAAGGGGAAAAATAGGTTTATGATGGTTTTTCAAGCAATTTTGCCTTGGATAGTGTTTCTCCTTCTTTTCCGTGAGGTGTTCTCTTCACTGTGTCGTTGGATTTTTCTATTTCTCTTGCTTCTTCTGCTAGTCTTGCGGCTGTTGACATCATTTCGTGTGCGGATGCTACTATTGGTATGTATTTTTCTGGGTCTTGTACCATGAAGCATCCTTCAACGTCGATGTCAGCGACTTTTGTCGCGATTTCATATGCTGCCATGGCCTTTGCCTTTGCATATGGGTTTTGGAAGCCTGCGGCTTCGACTGCAACGTCTCTTGTGATTACAACTTGTGGTAGTGTAACTTCTTTTCCAGCTTCTACTTCGGCTATCATGGCGTCTAGTGTGTCATGGACTACTCTGTATGCGCCTGTTAATGCGAGTACTTTCATTAGGTCTGCGTTGAATGCTGCCATTTCAGTTGGGTCTAGGAATTCTCTTCTTGCACCTATCATGGAGTCTGCTTTGACTATAATGTAGCCAAGGCCTTGTTCTTCGATTTCGTCTTTCACGCGGAGACCTGGGGAATCTCCCACTATCATTGCGGGTACGTCGGCTTCAGATAGCAGTTCTCTTGCCCTTGCAGGTCCTGGTGCCCCTGGGTTTGGGCTTATGAATATGACAAAGTCTCTGTCTAGTTCTAGCATTTTGGGGACTACGAATTCGATATCATCAGGATTCATTTTTGTTCCTGATCCCATGACACGTATCTCGACGTTTGGTCTGTCAGCTCTTTCATCAAGTACTAGGTCAATCACTGGGGATGTCCCAAGGTTTCCACATTTTAGTACACCGATCTTTGCAACCATTTATATCACCACATTTTATTATTCTCGTATTTATTAAGTATTTTTTTATCTAAAATTTATAGTTAAATTTTTATACCAGTAAAATAAAACTGATAATTATTATGAATATTCTTTTTAGTAAACTTATTTTTTTGTTTTTTTGATGCGCTAAAATACTTAATATATGATTTTTATTATTAAAATCTCTGCCTTGGATTTTTTTCAACACATATTGGGGGAAAAGAGCATGTTAGGATACATCACCTAAATTTTGATCTAGCCTCCCATATCATTTTAAAACTCTTAAAACCTCCACATGCGCCTTTAGGTTGAAAGTTTTCCATTAGACTAATTAGTTTTTTAACAGACCCCTCAGCAGTTGAAAGAAGATAATCTGAATCTGGAGGGGTTAAATCCTGTATAATTGAGGGTATATCCTCTATTTTGACTATGGGTATGCCTATTTTTTCACAGAGATCAACACTTGCATGTTGACCATGGAACCCTGCAATTTTGATTGAAGGAACTCCCAGGACACCCGCTTCTATTGTAACACCCATACCCGCAGCATAAATCATGGCCTTTGATGCGTTCATAAAACTTGGAAGATCAACAAAACCTTCTAAAACATGGATATTCTTTGAATTTATATGTTTTCTTATGAGTCTCTTATCAAAGCGGAATGGTGCCAATAGTATATTTTCTCCTAGTTTTTCTAACATTCTAATCAAGGGTGGGATATCCTGGCTTTTCAAATCTCCTCCAAGTACTGTGAGTATGAATTCATCAAGATCATACCTCTTCCTAATATTCTTTGGATCTTCAAGTTTTAGATTTTTCACATAAAGGGCATGGGGATAACCTCCAATATTTTCCACACTTTTTAGATGATAATTAGTTTCAAGATATTCCTTGTATTCCCTGGAAGGTGCTGTTATAAGGTCAGCGAATGCTATCATCTCAATAGGATTATAAATGTCCTGTTCAATATGTAGCACTGGTATGCCAAGTAATTTTGCAGCTGTAATACCCTTTCTCACATCTCCAGCATTACCACAAGTTAAAAGAATGTCGGGTTTGCTTTTTCTTAAAGCCACAACAGCCCTTCTAACATCAGATAATATCCTAGTAGCTATACGGATCCGGTTACCATTGGATCTTCTGCTCTCCCCAATGGAATATATATCCTGAGAGTATGGCCCTAAAAGTTCTCTAACCCCCTTTCCATGCTCTAAAACTATGAATTTAGCGTTAAACTTTTCTATTAATGGTATGAATGTTTTTGCAGGTGCTAATTCAGCTGCGATGGCTATTTTCATGAAACGGCCTCCTTTATTATCACAGTTACTGCCATCAGATAAAATATCCATACCACAAGATCCGTTGGACCTGTCTCGATCCATACGAGAGTGTGGGCAAGTATTATCGCATATAAAGCTGTGAAAAAGTCTCTTTTGACCCTTTGGATTATATGGAGCAGGCCAAGGATTAAACCTATGATGAACATTTGTATGATCATGGCGAAAAGGCCGAAGTCGAGGATTGCAGGTCCAAAAATTGTTGAAGTGCTTGAATGTTTATATCCTAGGACTGTTGTCCCCACGATAATCCTAGGGTCAGTAGATGTTAAAAATCCAGTCAATGTAGAATATAATAATTTGCCCTTTGTAACGCCTTCAAATTGGATTAAACGGTCAAAAACCGTTAAAGTATATCCTGCACGATAAAATAATAATTCTATTGGATTCAAACTCCAATGTTGCCATTCTATCGATTTAACAGCCACATAGCCTATGAAAAGGGCTGAAAAGACTATAATGATCCAGAATATGGTAAGTTGACCCGGTGAAATGCGCCTTGTATAATAAAGGTTTATAAGCACACTGAGTAATATGACTACCGTGGTAGTTCTATATCCTGTCAAGGCAAACAAAACTACTCCAATGATGAAAAGCCCATAATATGCGGTTCTTTTGAATCTGGCTAATAGTAGATTTATGGAAAACAAAAATAAAAGATATGATATGAACCAAACTTTCGTAAGAGCTCTGGCTTTCAAATATCCGCTAAATAATGGGATTCCCCCAATATTGTAAAGATTCCATGCTGATAGTATTATGGCCACAATTACAAGGATTAGTAAAATTTTTTCGTAACGATGGCTGAATTCCATTTTAACCTTTGAATCTAGGGAAGATTTGAAAGTTGAAGATGTTAAAACCCCAAGGATATAGAATAGTGAACCTGCACCCACATAGATAATAGAAATTGATGATGGAAAATCTAATCCTCTAATTTTATAATAGAAGGCTATATATGCCATTAGCAGATATCCTATGATGGCAACAATCATAATGTAAGGTGAAAAAATATCCCTATTCCTGAACATGAATATCATCTTATTGTTCTAGTGCATTGGATGTTAGTGTCGCTGCGAATGTGGGACATGAAGCTGCATGTATGTGAATATAACTTGCAAGGGTTTTTTTAGAGATGAGACCATCCATTCCATCTTTTATACCTTTTCCTCTCTGTATTTTGAAGGCGAATCGTGGATTATCTGTGACATGTATGTTTGAATAATGGAACTCATGTCCCTTGAAAATCTCGGCTCTTGGAGAAATTATATTATTTCTTTCTGATTTTGCTATGACATAACTTAAACCTTGGACCTTCCTTGTCATGGAAGCCCTATAAGGGAATATGTTGCACATTTCATGTCCATCTAGAGATCTTGAAAGGTATAATAGGCCTCCACATTCACCGAATATTGGTTTTTCATCTTCATGGAATCTTCTGATGGAATTCTTCATTGAAGCATTTTTTTCGAGTTTTTCTGCGAAGATTTCAGGGTACCCTCCACCGATATAAATTCCGTCGACATCAGGGATCTCTTCATCGTGTATTGGGCTGAAATAATATAAATTGGCCTTGTTGTCTTCTAGAGCCTCGAGATTTTCTATGTAATAGAAGTTGAATGCTTCATCATATGCTATCCCTATCTTAACCTTTTTACGGTTTTTTGTTTGCCAGAGGGTTTCTCTTTCACCTTTTATTTTGCCGCTGTCTTTCATTATATTTTTGAGTTCATCAAGGTCAATATATTCTTCCACTACATTGCCCCATTTTTCTATGGCAAATTTTAAATTTTCACGTTCCACCGTAGGAACCAAACCCAAATGTCTCTGCTCAACCTTTAAATCCTCCCTTCTAGGTATTCCCCCGATCACTCTCGTGTATGAGAGTTTTTCAATGGCTTTTTTTGCTTTAAGGTAATGTCTTCTATTTTTCACTTGATTTAGGATTACTCCCTCGATTTTGACCTTTGGATCTAATGTTTTGAAACCGAGTACTAGTGCAGCTGCACTCTTTACAAGACTCCTAGAATTAATTATCAACACTACTGGAGCGTTTAAAGCCTTTGCTATCGATGCAGTGCTCCCAACATCACCAACTGAGCTTATACCCTCATATAATCCTCTAACCCCCTCTATAACACCCATACGAGCATTAGAAATCTCCATGCCCCTTATAAATGCTTCCCTAATCTGCCCCTCCGACATGAAAAAGGAGTCAAGATTACGTGAAGGATTACCCGTGGCCATTGTATGATACGACGGGTCTATATAATCTGGGCCTACCTTGAATGGTTGCACACCTTCACTGGATAACGCCTTCATTATGCCAGTAGAAATGGTGGTTTTACCAACAGCACTGCCACTACCTGCAAGCACAACTCTCATAATATAAGATCCCATAAAACTTCTATTTAATTCCTTCGACAGGAACTTCCCTCCCAAGAGAATAGAAGAATTATGTAATTACACCTGTTATGAACAAAATACAACCTCCGATGAACATAAGACTCCTTTTATCTTTTTTGTTGCTTGTAAGACCCCCCCACTACAAAAGCGAAGGGGAAGAAGGGGAGTAGGTTTCGCTTGTTAAGGAAACTTGGTGTATCTTCCCCCTATGAGGATGATGTTCAGTTAACATAATACCTTAATGAAAAGGGTATGAGTGGGAGCTGTAACCCCTTTAGACTTCTAAAATGAAGTCTTTGACGCAAAGTCAAGATAGGATGGGAGAAGCCCCCTTGCTTAAGCAAGCAGTTCACTTATAGAACAAAAAAAGTACAATCTTTCTCAAATAAAATTAATTGCCCCAAGAGTTGTCGATTTTCTCGGGGGGAATATGGTCGTCCAAAAGTACCGTCTCCAATCCAATATTCTTGATATCACCGAAGAATTATATATAAATGTTTCGATAAAATGTGCATCCCATAAAAATAGATACTCAATGTAGAGGATGTGAATTATGAGAACCAAACTATAAAAAATATTTTCACATAATAAAAAAGAAAAATAAAAATATTTTTTGACGGTTTATTCTGACGCCTTTGTGCCGCCCCATAATGCTACAAGACCAACTATTATTTTCAATGCGGCATGCCAAGCGGGATCCTTAAGTGCAGGATATGGATACCCAACAAAACCTAAAATACCCATCAATATCAACAATATGCCAATTATGTAAAGGAGCCATTTTGTCATATATTAACCCCCTTGTAAATCACATAAAAAGTATATATTTCAACAAATATAAATTTTACTGATGTAATAAAGATAATAAAAAAATAGATAAATGAGGACTATGGATCGCAAAAGAAGGTTGCGGATTTTAAGTGATTCTGCTCAATTTGACTTATGTGATTATAATGCAGATGAAAAACAAGGCAATCCCAATCTCCCAGGGATATATTATAGTAGCGCCAAAGGTTGTAAAGTACCTTTATTCAAGGTTTTGCTTAGTAATAAGTGTGCTAATGATTGTAAATATTGTATAAATTGCAGTAAGAGGCAATTCACACGTATAGAATTAAAACCAATGGAATTATCTAAGGTTTTCATGGATTATTATGAAAAAAGGTATGTTGAGGGTCTATTTCTAAGTTCGGCTACAATAGATGATGTTGAAAATACAATGGAAAAACTTATCGAAGTAGTGAGGATTTTACGCCATGATAAAGGATACGATGGTTATATACACCTTAAAATTTTGCCAGGAACTCCAAGGGAACTGATTAAAAGGGCCATGGAATTGTCGAATAGGGTGAGTATCAACATTGAGACCGCAACAGCAGATGGTCTTTCTTCTCTTTCATCGACAAAAGATTATAAGATAGATATCATAAGGAGAATGAAATGGATCAGGAAAATTTCTGATAAGAATCCTGGAATAGTCCCTTCAGGTCAAACCACCCAATTCATTGTAGGTGCGGTTGAAGAAACCGACCAGGAAATATTAAAAAGGGTATCCTGGCTCTATGATAAACTAAATATTAAAAGAACGTATTTCAGTAGTTTCCAGGCATTGGAGGGCACGCCATTAGAGGATAGACCAGAACCTGATCCTAGACGCTCAATACGTTTATATCAAGCTGATGCGTTGGTAAAATCTTATGATTTCAGTTTGGATGAGTTTGAATTTCATGATAATGGGTTTTTAGATTTGGAAATGGATCCTAAATATGTTGCAGCGCTCAAAAATGATATGTTTCCATTGGATATCAACAGTGCCTCATATAATGAACTTATACGAGTACCTGGTATTGGACCCATATCAGCAAAGAGGATAATTTCAAGAAGGAGAAGGGATAAGATAAAGAGTCTGGATGAACTTAGAGGTATTGGTGTGTGGATTAAAAGAGCTGGGAAATTCTTGTACATTGACGGTTATCAAAGCAGCTTAGACGAGTTTCAATGACTTAATCAAGTTCTGAGAATAGGTCCCATATATCTGGGTATTTGTTTTTAACAGCCTCCTCAATTAGTAGAGAAGCCTCTTTACTTATACTGAATTCTGGTTTTGTCTTTTTTAAATATCTCAAAACTGCAGCTGACCTTAGAGACCATAATGTTATCCTAGGGTTCTTTTTAACTTCCTTTAAAACTTCTTTGATTTTATCCTCATGGTGCATCATAGTTGAGGAGGTTACAGTATCCTCTGCGAGTTTTTTTCGTGGTGTAGTTGCTGATTTTGCCGTTATTAGAGCGTCAAGACCTCTTCCAAGGCTTTTATTTTGTCTTGTCATTTTTCGTCCTCCATTTCGATAAGTTCCTTCGCTAATTTGAAGTATGCCTTAGAACCTTTACAAGTTTGGTCATAGATTATACAAGGTTTGCCGTGGCTTGGAGCTTCTGCAAGTCGAATGTTTCTGGGTATTATTGTTTTGAAGATGTATTCTTGTGGGGAGAAGAAATTTTTAATTTCCTGGTAAACTTCTCTCCCAAGACGAGTTCTCCCATCATAGAGTGTTAATAGTATGCCTTTTATTGGACATGGACTTTTTAAGCGTTCTTCAACTAATTTCATTGTTTTTAGGAGGTCTGCCATTCCTTCGAGTGCGTAGTATTCTGCTTGTATTGGTATTATGATACTGTCACCTGCAACAAGGGCATTTAATGTTAATATTCCGAGGGATGGTGGGGCGTCAATAAATATGTAATTAAAATCTTTTTTGATGGGGTCTATGGCCTCTTTAAGTATGGTGTGGTATCCTATTTGACTGGTAAGTTCTACTTCGGCGCCGCTGAGTGCAAGGTTGCTTGGGATGATGTAAAGGTTGGGGATCATTGTCTCTAGGATTGCATCTTTTATTGTTGATTCTCCGGTTATTATTGAATATATTGTTGAATTTAGTTCTGCTTTGTTAACGCCAAAACCTGTTGTTGCGTTTGCTTGGGGATCTATATCAATTATTAGGACTTTTTTACCTAAGGTTGCCAGTGCACTTGATAAATTTACTGCTGTGGTTGTTTTACCACAGCCTCCTTTTTGATTTATAATGGATATTATTTCGCCCATGGAAAACCTCCAACAAGAATATCATGATAATAAATTCTAAGTTATCATTTATAAAGTATATCTTATAACTTATAAGTTATGAGTTATAAGTTATAATTTCGCATTTTCCAAAAAATTGAGGATGACTCGAAGGTTAGGAAACTAAAAATTAATTCTTTCAGAAATCCTCAAGGGTAATGTAAGTGGCCTGAATGGCATTCCTTCCACCTCATTTTTTACCATTAAAATAAAATCTTCTAATTTTAAAGTCTCCTTTTCACCGGTTTTCCTAATGTTCACCGTCAAACTGGAACCTTCAACTTCCTTGTCACCTATAACAATAACATAGGGCACCCATTCTTTGGCCGCGTCCCTGATCTTTTTACCGACACTTTCTGTTCTATCATCCACATCCACCCTGATATTACTGTCCTTTATCTTTTCGGCGATTTTCATTGAATAATCTATATGCCTTTCTGCAACTGGTATTATCCTTACTTGGGTTGGTGAAAGCCATACCGGTAACATTGGAGGCTTTTCCCCCATTTCAATAGCTGCTTTTTCAAGTAAACTGCATATTACTCTCTCTATGCTACCAGTAGGACTGCAATGAAGTATTATAGGATTTTTATCCGCACCATCCTCTTCAAGAAACGTTATATTAAACCTTTCCCCGCTTTCAACGTCTATTTGCACGGTTGGATTTTCTATTGGCCTTCCAAGATAATCTATCGCCGCAAAGTCCATTTTAGCTATCCAGTAATGTTTTCTTTCAGGTAAAAGTTCTAATAATGTGGGTTTATCAATCTTTTCCACGATTGTGTGTATCCAATCCTTGTAATTATTGTAGAAGTCTTCTGTGGCCCTGAATATCACCTCATAATCAACCTCGAAATCCGTGGAGGTTTTAAGGCAAATTTCGACTTGTTTTTCAAACTCTTTAAGTGCTTGGCCAATGTCCCTGCATACTGTGTGGAGATCTGGCATGGTAAAGCCTCTAAGCCGTTTGAGACCCACCACTTCGCCTTTTTTCTCTAATCTGAAGCTGTAGGTTGAAAGTTCATATACACGTGCTGGGAGGTTTTTCCATGTTAGAAACGAATCTGATAATATTCTGAAGGCTCCGAAACAGCAAGCATATCTTAGCATTAGCTCCTTCTTGTTTTTCATCCTGTATTGTCTTTCCCCGAATTTTTCGGCATGAACCCTTATGGCCTCATCTCCAAGGTCATACATTATTGGGGTTTCCACTGGCATGGCACCTTCTGATGTTACAAGTATATACACATAATCTGCTAAAAGATCGCGTATAAGGCGCCCTTTTGGGTACCATCTGAGGTGTCCCACATCAGCTGAAGGTTCATAATCAGCTAACTTTTTTTCTTTCATGAGTTTAACATGGGGTGGTTCCCCACCTTTACTTTCAAGGACGCCTAACTCGTAGTCTACAAGGGATTTAAAGTTCTTGTTTTTGAATTCATAATCCTTGGGATCTATGAGTTTCCTTTTATCGATAATGAACCATTTTGATTCAAGTTCTTTTTCTGCTATTTTTTTTGTTTTGGGTTCTGCTTTTATTGTTCTTGAGAGTTCTGAGAGTGGATGGCCTTTACATGAGATTTCAAATGCTTTGTACCATCCGAATGGTGCTCTTGAAACATTGAATCCTTCATTTTTTAATGAGGCTTCCATGTCTTTTAAGATTTTTTTCGCTATTTCGGGGGAACTTAGAGATGAACTGAGGTGAGCATAAGGGTATATGACGATTTTTTCCGCGTTGACCTTGTTAAAAACTTTTTTTATTTCTTCTATGGCGTTTTTGATCACAGCTTCTGGGTTGGTTTCATCCTCTTTTTCAATGGCTGTGAAAACTACCAGGGACTCTTTGAATGATCCCTTCATCATCTCCTCTGGTATATCCTCTGCTATCCTTGTTTTATCCCGTGCCTTGTATTTTAGATAGTTTGCGTGGATTAAAAGTATTCTCATCTAGATCACCTTAAATCAGCCTACTTTTAACTATAAATTTTAAGTTAGCTTTAAGTATTTAGTTAAATTTTCTAGAGATTATAAATTTTGAGGGTTGCTCTTTGAATCCGCAAGATGCTTGTCTTGGAAATTTTCTAGGGAGTTCCAGATGCTATCAAATATTTCAGCGTAATTTTTTGCGATTTCTTGGTATTGGTTCCAGACGCCAATAGCACTCTTTGGTATGATAGAACTATCTTCTCTGAATCTTGCGAATACCCACATCATTTCTTGAGAGTCTCTAACGATCATTTTGATGGGTGGAACGCGTGTAAATTTGATTTTATCATCAAAAATATTTTTCTTTATGAGATTGGAATTTGTCATTATCTTCACATCAACGCTTCTTCTTTCAAGCTTTTTGAGGGTTTCTATTAATTTTTCGGTTTCGCCTTTAAATAGAAAGCCGGCTCTTATCTTGATGTCTTTTTTTGCACGGGAAAGTATTTCAAGTTCCTTTTTGATTATTTTATTTTGGCCGTGGATAAGCCATATTGGGGCTGGGATCTTGGATATCCTGTCTTCGTAGATTTCTGTGAGTTCTTTTTCAGCTGTTTTGAGTATTTCGTTTATTCTTTTTCTTGAATTTGCTATTATTTCTCTTGGTGCTATAACATGGTATCTTAGGGGTTTGCCTTTCTCGATTTCAATAAAACCTTTCTTTTTGAGAGATTTGAGGATATCATAGACTCTAGATCTTGGAATATTAGCTGTTTGGCTTATTTCAGTGGCTGTGGCTGATATGAGTGAAATCAATGCTGTGTAAGCTGCTGATTCGTATTGTGTGAGTCCAATTGTTTCAAGAGCTTCCTCCACAACACCCATAACATCACCTTGTCCCATTTCATACTTGTTTAGTGACAAAAATTATTTATAGTTTACAAGCCATTAATAATATCGGTGAAAAATTATGAAATATCGTTGCAAGGTGTGTGACTACATCTATGACCCAGAAAAGGGCGATCCCACCCAGGGTATACAACCGAGAACACCCTTTGAGGATTTGCCCGAAGATTGGGTTTGTCCCATCTGTAGAGTGGGAAAAGACCAATTCGAACCACTAAAAGAAGAAAGGCCTCGGATAAGAGCCGAGGACATTCAAATGTTCTGCTATCAATGCTCACAGACTGTAAGGGGAAAAGCTTGCACAATAAAAGGCGTTTGTGGAAAAGAGCCAACAGTGGCAAGATTACAAGACAACCTCTTATTCGCTATAAAAGGAATCTCCGCCTATCTTTATCATGCCCGAGAACTAGGCTATACAGACAATGAAATAGATGCATTCCTTGAAAAGGGATTCTATTCCACTCTAACAAATGTCAATTTCGACCCAGAAGAATTCATAAAACTTGCACTCCAAGCAGGAGAAATGAACATAAAAACAATGAAACTCCTAAAAAGAGCGCACATAGACAATTACGGGGAACCAGAACCCACAAAAGTAGAAGTCGGAGCATCATCTGGGCCAGGGATCATAGCAACGGGACACAGCCTAAAAGCGCTCGAAGAATTATTAAAACAGACAGAAGATACGAAAATAAACATTTACACTCATTCTGAGCTTTTACCAGCCCACGGTTACCCTCTCCTGAAAAAATATGAACATCTCAAGGGACAACTCGGCGGCCCATGGTTTGATCAGAAAGAAACATTTTCAAAGTATCAGGTGGCAATACTTGGAACATCAAACTGTGTCTTGCTCCCAAGGGACGAATACAAGGATAGAATGTTCACATGTGGAGTTGCAAAACTCCCAGGAGTAGAATATATCGAAGATTATGATTTCACACCATTGATTGAAAAGGCACTTGAATTACCACCACTTGAAGAAGAGGAAAAAACAACCTTTACAACAGGTTTCGGCGCCTCAACTATACTATCATTGGCTGATAAGATAAAAGAACTTGTAGAAGATGGTAAGATCGGGAAAATTTTCTTGGTGGGTGGATGCGACTCACCACTCCCCAAAGCAAAATATTACAGGGAATTTGTAAGCAAACTTCCAAATGATACTATTGTACTCACACTCGCATGTGGAAAATATCGTTTCAATGACATGAACCTCGGAGACATCGAGGGCATACCACGCCTTATAGACCTTGGACAATGTAACGATGCAATAGTAGCAATAGAAATCGTAGAGGCTCTCAGCAAATTATTCAACATGAAAATAGATGAACTACCACTCAGCATAGTCCTAAGTTGGATGGAACAGAAGGCAACAGCCATACTCTGGAGTCTACTATCATTAAACATGAAGGGAATGTATATCGGCCCAATATTACCAGGATGGGCAAATGATGACATCATAGGATTCCTAATTAAAAACTATGATCTAAAACTTATAGGTAATCCCGCGGATGATATGAAAGAAATGTTAAAGGAAGACTGATATGATGGAAGAGTTAAAAGGGAAGGTTTTAAATTTGAAGGAACTTGTAGACTATCAAGAGGGTGCTGTGGTAAGCCGCGAAATCATAAGACACAATACAGGTACAGTTACAATATTTGCATTTGATAAGGGACAAGGTTTAAGTGAACATACAGCACCCTTTGATGCCATGGTCCAGATAATCGACGGAAAAGCCGAGATAACGATAAGCGGACAAAAACATGTGCTAGAAGCTGGTGAAATGATCATAATGCCGGCCAACGAACCACATGCGCTATATGCTAGAGAACCATACAAGATGATCCTTACCATGATAAAATCATAGATACTGAAAACCCGTTAAAATGATTATTATTAGCCCTGCAAGTATCACAGCACCGAATACAACCCCAATCTTTTTCCCGAAATTTTTCGTGCCAAATAAAAATGCTATCCCAAGTTTCACAAGGGTATTTGAGATGCTTGCAAGGGTTATGGTAGTTATCGCAGTATATTGTGATATCACATTATTCTTCGAGAGAAGGGCCATACTTACTGTGATTGCATCCACATCAGCCACTCCAGATACTATGCCAGCCACATAGACTCCCATATTCCCTATATAAACATTCGCAGCTTTTGAAAGGAAGAGTATTACCATGAAGAGGGCTCCGAATAGAAATGCTGGTTTTAGGGAAAATGGGTTCTTCAATTTCACATCTGATTTCACGTTTTCATCTGGACTTCTAAGTAAACCCAAACCCAATGATATTCCAAGTATCCCCATAGTAAAAAGCGGTAATGAAAGGAACGTTAACAGACTAGGATTTATAACCATGACTTCAAATAATATTCTGAAGAACATCATGGAACTTGCAACAACAGATGCAAACACAGCAGCCTTCAAAACGCTCTCGGATTCTTTCACCCGCCCGGCCATTGCTGTTACAACAGCAGTGCTTGATACAAGGCCTCCAATGATCCCTGTAACACTAAGACCCCTCTCTGGGCCTATTATTTTCATGGCAATATACCCAGCATAACTTATACCTGAAATGAAAACAACCATTAACCATATCTGATATGGGTTAAAAACTTGAAATGGACCCATATAAGTGTTAGGGAGTAATGGTAATATAACAAATGCAATTACTAAAAATTTTAAGGTGTCTATCATTTCCTTTTCACTTATACGGCGAGCGAAAAGGTGTAAATACCCTTTAAGGGCAAGTAATGCCGTTACAATAATCGCTATTATCGGTGCAAGTTTGTAACCCTCACCATATGCGCAGATAGCGCCAAGTACAAATGTTAAAAGCGCTGCAACTTCACTTGTAAGTCCAATATCGCCATCATCCTTAGTACTCATAACATAACTTGCAACTATGAGCGTGACAAGTCCTATGAACGCCACGAGCAAAAAGTATGGGAAATTTTCCGAGACATAAACTGATAATGTCCCAAGAAGGGCCATTAACATGAAGGTTCTTATACCCGCAAATTCTGAATGTTCTCTACGCCTTTCCCTTTCAATACCAATAAGCGCCCCAATCCCAAGGGATATGAGGATTCTTAAAATCAAGGACTCCATATTATTTAATTATAATCACCAGGTTATATATCTATAAAGCCAATAATTTATTATCTTCCAATTGTTATAATAGGGTGGGTTTTCTATATGAGAAGTGATGAAATTAAAAAAGGATTTGAAAGAGCCCCTCACCGCTCCCTCTTGAGAGCTTGCGGCTTAACAGACGAAGATTTCAAAAAACCATTCATTGGAATAGCGAACAGTTACACTAACATAGTACCAGGACACTTACACCTTAAAAAGTTATCAGAAGCCATAAAAGCCGGTGTAAACCAGGCAGGTGGAATACCATTCGAATTCCATACCATGGCCATATGTGATGGTATAGCAATGAACCATGATGGAATGCGCTACTCCCTTGCCTCAAGAGAAATAATAGCAGACACAGTTGAAAGCATGATCCAAGCACACCGCCTAGATGGTCTAGTACTCCTCTCATCCTGTGACAAGATCGTCCCTGGAATGCTCATGGCCGCGGCCAGGCTTAACATTCCAAGTATAGCGGTTACAGGAGGGCCCATGCTTCCTGGAGAATACCGGGGAAAAAAAGTCGACCTTATAAATGTATATGAGGGCGTGGGCGCTTTCGCTGAAGGTAAGATGAGCCGCGAATCTCTTGAAGAATTAGAAAGGTGTGCATGTCCAGGGCCTGGTTCATGCGCAGGTCTTTTCACAGCTAATAGTATGGCTTGTCTTACAGAGGCTCTTGGCATGAGCCTTCCCGGATGCGCCACAGCCCATGCGATAGACTCTAAAAAATTGCATATTGCATATCTTTCAGGTGAAAGGATTGTTGAAATGGTTAAAGAAGACCTTCAGCCATCTCAGATAATGACTCAAGAGGCGTTTGAAAATGCGATTGCAGTAGATGTTGCTCTTGGAGGTTCGACGAACACCACACTTCATTTGCCTGCAATTGCAGCAGAACTCGATAATGTTAATGTGAACTTGGATTTATTTGATGATTTAAGTAGAAAGATTCCACATATAGCATCTATATCTCCAGCGAGTGAAAATCACATGATAGACTTAGAAAGGGCTGGTGGCATACCCGCTGTTCTCAAGGCCCTCAAGGACAGTATAAACCTAGATGTGATCACATGCACTGGCAAAACACTAAAAGAAAATATAAAAGATGTGAAGATTAAAGATTCGAAGATTATAAGGCCAGTGGATGATCCAATACATGAAGAGGGTGGTATCGCCATTTTAAAGGGTAATCTGGCGCCCAGAGGGTCTGTGGTTAAACAGTCTGCCGTTAAAGAAGACATGTTAACTTATAGTGGAACTACAAAGGTATTCAATAGTGAGGAAGAATGTGTTAAAGCGATCTTTAATAGTGAAATAGAAGAAGGAGATATTGTAATTATAAGGTATGAGGGGCCGAAGGGCGGTCCTGGTATGAGGGAGATGCTCAATCCAACCTCTGCCATTGCAGGGATGGGTCTTGAAAAGGTAGCCCTTATAACAGATGGAAGATTCTCAGGGGGTACAAGGGGGCCTTGTATAGGACATGTATCCCCAGAAGCGGCTGAGGGCGGTCCAATCGCGGCTTTAAAAGATGGGGATATAATAGAGATAAACATCCCGAAAAGAAGATTAGATGTTAAACTTTCAGTTGATGAGATAAAGGAAAGGCTTGCCAAAGCTGAAAAACCAACCCGTGAAGTTAAAGGATGGCTTAAAAGATACCAGAAACTTGCAACCTCTGCTGATAAAGGGGCTATATTAAGATTATGAGGTGTGGGAATTGGATGATCGTCTAGAGCTTGTAACATACATTGTAATCTTATTAGTGGCTGTGATACTTTCACAGCATATGAATGTGGTTGTCTCAGGTAGTATGGAACCTGTGTTTTATCGTGGGGACATTGTTATGGTCCAAAAAAGTGACTTCTTTGGAATTCACGAATTCAACCCCTTGGATGTTAAAAAGGGCGATATTATAATATATAATGCTAATTGGTTCCCTGAACCGGTTATACACAGGGTTATAGACATTCAAAAAGACGAAAACGGGGTATATTATATAACTAAGGGTGATAATAATCCAATCCCTGACCCTGAGAAGGTTAGACCATCACAGGTAATGGCTCGAGTGATCAAAGTAGATAATCATCTCCTTGTAATACCCAAGATCGGATACATAACTCTATGGATAAAAGGATTATAGAATCCAAAAGGTGAACCAATGATAAAAACACTGGAGGAATTGGCAAGAGAATCGCTAAAAGAGGCCCTTCACATCCTTGGTTATCCCATGGTTGATATAAAATTTGAAGAGCCACCCACGCGCGAGTTGGGCGATCTTGCAACAACAATATCCTTCGAACTTGCAAGCAAACTAAAAAAGAACCCGGTTGAAATCAGCGCAAAGATAATAGAGACGATCAAGTTACCTTCACTCTTTGAGAAAGTGGAAACAAAGGGTCCTTATATAAACTTTTTTATAGACTATGAAAGTTTTTCAAGGGAATTGTTAAAGTCCATAGATGATGATTATGGCAGATCACCCCTTAAGGATGAAAGCATTATCCTAGAACATACTTCCGCGAATCCAAACGGGCCACTACATATTGGACATGTAAGGAATGCTATTATAGGGGATTCTCTTGCAAGAATACTTAAATTTGCAGGTTATAATGTTGAAACTCATTATTATGTGAATGATATGGGCAGACAAATAGCCATGGTGGTATGGGGACTGCTCAACCTCCAAAAAAACCTGGAAGATTATCCCGGGGATAAAAAAGATCATAAGATCGGGAGACTCTACTTTGAAGTTAATCAATACCTTGAAAAAAATCCAAAATTAAAGGATGAAATTGACGAACTCATAAGATCCTATGAGAATGGCAAACTAGAAGGCCTATTCCAGGACGTTGTTGAAAAGTGCTTGGATGGTATAAAAGAAACACTTAAAAACCTTCACATTAAACATGATAAGTTCATCTGGGAAAGCCAATTTATAAAAGACGGATCAGTAAACCATGTTATCGAAAAATTAAAAAAGACTAATTATATCCAGGAAAATGATGTTCTTTACCTAGATTTAGAAGATTTTGGCATTGACAAAGAGCTTATATTAACCCGTTCAGATGGCACGTCACTTTATTCTACAAGGGACCTCGCATATCATCTGCACAAGTCCAATAACTGTGACATGATCATTGACGTTCTTGGATCTGATCATAAACTAGCTGTTAAGCAAATGGAAGTGGCATTGAGATTACTCGGCGGTAAAAAACCAGAGGTTATATTCTATGAATTCATAACACTCCCAGAAGGTTCAATGTCCACCAGAAAGGGGGTTTTCGTATCAGTAGATGATCTGCTGGATGAAGCCAAAACAAGGGCAACCAAAGAGATAAAAAAGAGAAGAAAAGACCTTAAAAAAGTGGAAATTGAGGATATCGCGGATAAAATAGGGGTTGGAGCCATAAGATATTATATTGCGAGATTATCCCCAGAAAAACACCTTGTCTTTAAGTGGGATGAAGCGTTAAATTTTGAAATGGGCTGCGCATCAATCCAATACGCCCATGCAAGAGCCTCTAAATTACTTAAAAAAGCCCTGTTTGATGATGATGTTGAAATAGAGGGTGGATGGTCACCTAACGAAGCTGAAAGGGATGTTATAAGATTACTAGCGAAATTCCCAAAGATTGTGGAGGAATCCGCAGAAACTAGAAGAGTTCATTTAACAGCCCAATATTTGCAAGAGCTTGCAAATGCATTTAACAAATTCTACAAGTTCACACCAGTAATCGGATCAGAATTTGAAGGAGCACGCCTCCTAATAGTTGACAGAACCAAGAAAATCATAAAAAAGGGGCTTAAGCTCCTTGGAATTGAAGCACCCACCATGATGTGACAATAGTGGAAAATCAACTATTTTATTAGCCAGTACATGATAGCCTTCTGTGCATGGAGTCTATTTTCCGCCTGATCCCACACCACTGAATGTGGGCCGTCAATCACTTCAGATGTTGTCTCCTGGCCCCTTTTCGCGGGTAAACAGTGCATGAATATGGCATCTTTTTTGGCATGGTCCATTAAATTCTTGTTCACCTGGTATGGTTTGAAGGCTTTTAATCTTTTTTCTGTTTCATTTTCATTTCCCATGCTAACCCATACATCAGTATAGACTATGTCGGCTCCATCAACGGCTTTGTATGGGTCCTGGGTTATTTTTATCAGGGATTTGTCCCGAGCTATTTTCTTGGCTTTTTTGATTATTTTTGTATTTGGTTCATAGCCTCTGGGGGATGCGACGGAAATTTTCATTCCAACCATGGCTGATATTAGGATTAGGGAGTTGCAAACGTTGTTACCATCACCTACAAATGCCAATTTGCAGTTGAAGCCTCCTTTATATTCTTTTATGGTTTGCATGTCTGCAAGGGCTTGGCATGGATGTTCAAGGTCTGTTAATCCGTTAATTACTGGTATTGTTGCGTTTTCTGCTAATTCAACAACGTCCTGGTGTCTGAATGCTCTTATCATTATGGCGTCCACGTATCTGCTTAGGGTTCGTGCCGTGTCTGCGATGGGCTCGCCTCTTCCTAGTTGGAGGTCCTGCGCTGACAAATAGAGGGGTGTTCCTCCGAGTTGGCTCATTCCCACTTCGAATGATATTCTTGTTCTTGTTGAGGCTTTTTCGAACACCATTGCCATGTATTTGTCTTTTAGTGGCTTTTCTTTTATCTGGCCCTTTTTGAATTTATCTGCCAGGTCTAGGAGGTATTCTATTTTGTCTTCCATGTCACATACTGATAATAGGTGTCTCATTTTTACTCTCCAATGGGTTTAGCTTTTATTTGTTTGATGTGCTCTATCCTTTTTTGGATGAGTTCTTTTGTTCCGATGTCTCTTCGATGGTATACGTCGCCTTTAACGAATTTCGTGGCGTTTTCACATGTTTGTTCTGCTGTGTAGATGTCTTCTGCTAGTGCAACTAGTGCCACGGCCCTTGATGCTGTTGTGTAGATTTTGCCGTTTTTTTCATTCACTGATGCATAGTATATGTCGGCGCCTTCATCTTTTATCATTTTTTCGTCTATTTCTAGTGGTTTTCCGGCTTCGCCTTTGTTTGGGTATCCTTTGGGTACTATATATTTGCATACTGTTGCCAGTTTTTTGAATTTGGCCTCTTTTAGTCTGTTGTTGATTATGTCTTTGCATATTGTGACCATGTTAGTTTCGAGTAATGGTAGGACGTTCATGGCTTCGGGGTCTCCGAACCTGGCGTTGTATTCTATAATGCGCGGTCCTTGGCTGGTTAACATGAACTGTCCATATAGTATGCCCTTGTAGGGACCTACTTCCTTGTTTATTGCTTCTATTGTTTTTTGCATTATTTTAACTGCTTTTTTGTATTCTTTTTGGTTTAGGAATGGTAGTAGTCCGTTTTTGTCTGAGTAGGATCCCATGCCCCCTGTTATGGGTCCTTGGTCGCCTTCGAATGCGTGTGGATGGTCTTGGACTGCTGGCATTGGCACTAGTTTTTTACCATCAGAGAATGCTTGTAAGGTGAATTCTTCTCCTGTGACTCTTTCTTCAATAACTACCCTTGGGTGGCCGCCGATTTTTTCTTCTATAACTTTCTTGGCGTATTTTTTCGCTTCTTCGTTGTCTTTTAGGTGTTCTCCCACTATTTTAACGCCTTTTCCGCCGGTGAGTCCGACTGGTTTTACAACTGCTTCGCTTTCAAATTCGTCTAGGAATTGGCTAAGTTCTTGGTAATCTTCGAATACTCTGTAATAGAGTGAGCCTGGGATTTTGTATTTTTCAAAGAGTGTTCTCATGAAGGCTTTGTCGGTTTCTATCCTGGCGGCTTCTGCTGTGGGGCCTACTGTCTCAATATCTGCGGATATTAGCTCATCTACTATTCCTTTTTCTAGTGGGGCTTCTGGTCCTATGAATGTTATGTCAATGTTTTTTTCTAGTGCGAAATTTTTAACCTTTTCAAGGTCTGTTTCATCTCCTATTCTGAAATCTTTCACTATACGTGTTATTCCTGGATTTTTGTTGCTCATGAAAGAATAAACTTCGGCTTCGCCTTCTAAGGATTTGCATATGGCATGTTCTCGCGCTCCGGTACCCACTACCAAGATCTTCATGGGTTGATCCTCCCTTTAACAAATAAGATTAATTTATTTTTTAGTTATTTATATAAAGTTGCAAGATTAAATAAGCATATATCATTAATAATAATGATAAAAATGGTGTACTCAAAGAAAGGTGTTCCTAATGAATGGAGGACAAGCAATAGCCCAGGCACTTCTAGATGAAGGAGTTGAAACAGTATTCGGATACCCAGGCGGGGCAGTGCTCCCACTATACGATGTATTATACGACTCAAACCTCAAACACATCTTGGTAAGACACGAACAATGCGCAGCCCATGCAGCTGACGGATACGCAAGGGCCTCAGGAAAAGTAGGAGTATGTATTGCAACATCAGGTCCCGGAGCAACAAACCTCGTAACCGGAATCGCAACAGCCTACATGGACTCATCCCCAATAGTAGCAATCGCAGGACAAGTTGCAACCCAACTAATCGGCAACGACGCATTCCAGGAAGTTGACATGCTCGGGATAACAATGCCAATTACAAAACACAGCTTCAGACCAAACAACCCAAACGAGATACCCAGGATAATAAAATCAAGCTTCAAGATAGCGAAAACAGGAAGACCAGGACCAGTTGTCATAGACCTTCCAAAGGACATCCAAGAAGCAGAACTAGATGAATACGTGAACAAACCATTCAAATTACCAGGCTATAAACCCACACTAAAAGGCCATCCATTACAGATAAAAAAAGCCGCGGATACTATCATAAAAGCTGAAAAACCGGTAATATTAGCCGGTGGTGGTGTCATAATATCAGGCGCTTCAAAGGAACTCAGAGAATTGTCAAAGACCATAAAAGCCCCGGTAACAACAACACTACTAGGGAAGGGATCCTTCCCAGAAGACCATCCATACTCACTTGGCATGCTAGGTATGCATGGTCGAAAAGTTGCAAATTTAACAGTGAATGAATGTGATTGTCTAATAGCAATAGGATGCAGGTTCTCAGATCGAACAACAGGTAACGTGGCAGAATTCGCCCCAAACGCCAAGATAATACACATAGACATAGACCCCGCAGAAATAGGTAAAAACGTGGAAGTCGACATACCCATTGTCGGAGACGCTAAAAAAGTCCTCCAAGACCTCCTAAAAATATTAAAAAATGATATAAACTCCAACAAAAGGAAATGGATCCAAAAAACCATAGAATTCCGCAATAAATGCATACCAAGAATGTCATTTGAAAAAGAAACCCCACTGAAACCCCAACAAGTCATAAAAGAGATAATGGAAACTATCGGGAACGAAACAATCATAACCACAGATGTTGGACAAAACCAAATGTGGATGGCCCATTTCTACACCTCCAAAAAACCTCGCAAGTTCATATCATCAGGCGGCCTCGGGACAATGGGCTTCGGATTCCCAGCTGCAATGGGTGCGAAGATGGCACTACCAGAAGATGATGTGATCGCAGTATGCGGAGACGGCGGATTCCTAATGGTATCCCAGGATCTCGCCACACTCAGAGAATATGACATCCCAATCACAATTTGCATCATGGACAACAGATACCTTGGAATGGTAGCACAATGGCAAAGGCTATTCTATGATGAAAGAATATCACACACACACCTCGGCGAAGTACCAGACTTCATCAAATTGGCAGAAGCCTACAAAATAGACGCCGAAAGAATAGAAAAACCAGGAGAAGTTAAAGAGGCCTTAAATAGGGCTATAAGATCTGGAGAGCCCACCATCCTTGATATTGTGATAGATCCAATGGAAATACTCCCAATGGTGCCCCCAGGTTGTGGACTTACAGAGATAGTGGGCGAATACAAAGTAGAACCCATGAAAAAGATGGAGGGGACCATGAAAAAGGTGGAGGGGAAATAATGGAACTCAAAACCCATATAATCAGCACAATCGTCGAACACAAACCAGGCGTATTACAGAGAGTATCAGGATTGTTCACAAGAAGAGGATTTAACATTGAAAACATAACAGTAGGAGAATCTGAGACACCAGGACTTGCCCGCATGACAATAATAGCCAAAGGCGATGACAAACTACTCGAACAGCTAACAAAACAATTAAACAAGTTAATCGATGTTATTAAAGTAAGAGACCTTGAACCTACAAATATAGTTCAGAGGGAACTCTGCCTAATAAAAGTCCACGCACCAGAGGAAAGAGCAAGATCAGAGATAATACAATATGCAAACATATTCCGTGGAAGAATAGTTGATGTGAGCACAGAAACCCTAACAGTAGAAATCACAGGTGACACCAACAAAATAGATGCCTTCATAGAACTCATGACAGGCTTCGGCATAAAAGAGTTAGCGAGAACAGGCCCCACAGCCATGTCCCGCGGCTCCAAGACAATATAAATATAAAAAAATGGATAAAATTAAACCATGGAGAGGGTTAATATGAAAATCTATTATGAAGATGACATAGAAATGGATGTAATAGCTGATAAAAAGATAGCAGTCATAGGATATGGTAGTCAAGGAAGAGCACAAGCAAGAAACATGGCAGACAGCGGATTAAATGTAATAGTAGGTGTCAGAAGTGGTGGAAGCTCATGGAAGCTGGCGAAAGAGGATGGCTTAGAAGTTATGACAATAGAAAATGCTTCAAGGGAAGCCGACATCATACATATCCTCATACCCGATGAAATACAAGCAACAGTCTATGAACAATCCATAGAACCATACCTTACAGAAGGAAACACAATATCATTTTCACACGGCTACAACATACACTACGGCTACATAAAAGCTCCAGAGGGGGTTAACGTTACAATGATAGCCCCAAAGGGACCTGGAGCCATGGTAAGAAGAACTTACCTTGAAGGATTCGGCATACCAGGACTAGTAGCCGTAGAAGTTGACGCAACCGGAGAAGCGCTTGAAATAGCCCTTGCAATGGGTAAAGCTTGTGGATTCGCCAAGGCAGGCATACTAGAGACAACATTCAAAGAAGAAACAGAAACAGACCTTTTCGGCGAACAGACAGTGCTTTGTGGAGGCGTCACAGAACTTATAAAAACAGCATTCGAAACTCTAGTAGAAGCAGGCTACCAACCAGAAATAGCATACTTCGAAACATGCCACGAACTAAAACTAATAGTAGACCTTATCTATGAAAAAGGCTTCACAGGAATGTGGAAAAACGTCAGCAACACCGCAGAATTCGGTGGGCTGACAAGACGCTCAAGGATAATCACCAAAGATACAAAGAAAGAAATGGAAAAAATATTAGAAGAAATCCAAAAAGGTGAATTCGCAAGGGAATGGACACTAGAAAATAAGGCCGGCAGACCAGTATTAAAGAGAATGCGAAACCTTGAAGCAGAATTACAAATCGAAAAGGTAGGATCCAAACTGCGAAAACTCTGCGGACTAGAATAAGGGTGAAAAGCATTGGTATTCGTCGGAATGGACCATGGAACGACTGGAGTATCATTCACCATACTATCAAAGGAAATTGAACACTTCAAGCTTGGACGCGAAGAACTATCAAAAGGCAAGGTCTCTGCAATAGAAGAACTCTCAAAGAGAATAGACCTTGATGAAATCAAACTCATGGCAATAACCTATGCCATGGGGGATGCTATAAGAGCCATAAAACCAATAAACAAAGTTAAAGATAGGGGTATCATTTCTATTGGGGGTGCTGGTAAAGTCACAGGTGGTGGAACAAGAGTATACTCCGAGATAGAAAAATCAAAGATACCAACAGTATTAATCCCTGGTTTACACCGAAACCTACCATGCCTTGATGAACGCTTCAGAGCTGCATACTCACATCATGGAAGCGCGGAAAAGGTCAGCATATCCTATAATGCCCATCTTGAGACTGGCTGGGAAAACATGATAGTCTCTGATATAAGCTCCAATACAGTGACGATCCTAATCCAAAACGGGGAGATAAAAGGGGCTATGGATGCGTGTATAGGTGCAATGGGTGTTATACATGGCCCATTGGACCTTGAAATGATCAGGGCAATAGATGATGGTTACAAGACTGCTAATGAATGTTTCTCACATGCCGGGGCTGTGAAGATTGCTGGTATAGATACAAAGGTTTCGAGGGCAAAGGACGAACTCATAAAAAGGTACCTTAAAGGTGACTATAAAGCCAGGTTAGCCATTGATACAATGGCAATGACAATAAAAATGGAGATCTGGGGACTTATAAGCATAGCAGAGAAAATAGATGGTGTAATCCTCACAGGATCCCTTGGAGCCATGGAAAAACCTATAAACTTTTATAGTATCCTAGAAAGACAATTAGATTGTCCTATGGAGGTCCGTAGATTACCAGCCACTTCAGGGTCTCTGGGCAGCGCCCAGATAGCACGGGACATATACCATGGAAAAAGCGAAATTCTCGGGATAGAAGTGGAAGATTTACCCTGATAGTGATATGAAAGCTATCTTCGTACCTCTTATGAATCTGATCCCATCTTCTGTTTCAAGGATTGTGTTAAGATAATTATCAATGGATATAAGTTTACCTTCTTGTTCATTGTTATTTTTTAGGGTGACAATCACCTTCTTGTTTTTGAACTTCAAATATTGCTTGTTAATTTTATCAACCATATAATTAACCTCAAATAGAATGTTTAAAGCCATCCTTCCATTGATTTAAGGTCAGATGTGCAGTCAAGGGATAGGGGGGTGAGAGTTGCTACATTTTCTTCTTTAAGCGTATAAACATCTGTGCCTGGGAGATCATGACCTGCAGGTTCTCCATCAATCCAATAATATGGTCTGCCACGAGGATCAAGCCTCTTTTGCACATGTACATTATACATTCTATCACCTAATCTTGTGAGCCTTATTTCCTCCTTTTTCATGTGTAATGGTATATTAAGGTTGAGGAAATCAACACCTTCAGGCAAGCCTTTTTCTAGGATGTTCTTGGCTATATTATGGGTTATATTCTCTGCAATGGAAAAATCAATGTCAACATGTCCATCATGAAACTTGATATCACCCCTTTTAACTTGCAAAGAAACAGCAAGGGCCGGCACTCCATGCACTGCAGCTTCCATGGCGGCTCCAATTGTCCCTGATGTTGTTAACTCTGACTTTCCAAGGTTTTCACCCATGTTTATCCCTGATATCACAAGATCGGGTTTTTCATCCGCTAATTCAAAAATGCCAAGGATCACGGCATCAGTTGGCGTCCCTGAAACAGAATAGGCCATGGTACCATCCCTTAATGTAACATCATTAACTCTTATAGGTTCAAATAGGGTTAAAGCGTGTCCTATCCCACTCTGCTGCGTGGCAGGGGCCACTATTATACATTCTCCAAGGTCTTTTACAGCATCCTTTGCAGCTATTATACCTGAAGAATTCACTCCATCATCATTTGTTATCAAAATTTTCATCTTCAAATCCTCAATAGTATACTATTGCTAATGATCAAACAAAGATATTTAGTTATAGCAACATTTTTAATTATATAATTTATATAAATTGACAATGGAAGCAACCTTCTAGGTGGGAGATTTGAAAAAAGAGAAGCTAGTAAATTTCATGGCAAGGATCATGGAGGAATCTGGTTTCAAGGTTTATAAGGATTTCAGAACCTCAAAATATCTTGTGGACATCTATGGTACGCTCCCAACCGCTATCGGAGATATAAGCGTGGTTGTAGCATGCAAAAATTATGATGAAAAATGGAAGGTAGGATTAGACGTCCTCAAAGAAATGGAAATGGTTGCAAAAAACCTTAAAGCTTCCAAAATTGTTATTGTAACCACATCAGATTACACAAAACAAGCCATAAATTATGCTGCGAGAAAAAATATCAAACTCATAGACAGACAAGGGATAATATCATTAGCAGAAAACTTTTCAAAGAGACTACAAGCACCAGAAGAAGAATTCAACGAAGAAATAGAATCTTACACGCCTAAAGAATCCACATTTAGCAATTCAAGGAAACTATTATCCCGGAGGGAACCCGAAACGCCAATCTTCAACAAATTCAGAGGATTATTCCAAAACCTCCTCTTCCTAGTCCTATTAGTAGTCGGCCTTTCAGTTGGACTCACAAAACTTATAGAGACCTTCATCAGATTAGACGAGAGAATCCTCGGAATATTGAAAATATTCTTCTCATTTATCTTATCCTATGGTATAACACCCCTCGGAGAAAAGGAGAGAATGTTCATATTACTAAGGGGCACCGTAGTCTTCTTCATATCCCTACTAATACTCATAATCATAATAATTATATAAAAAAAGAAGAATGGGTTTATTTTATTTTTGGTATTATTAGGCCGCCGAGTGTCATGAGTACTGAGAGTGTTGCGAGTGCTAATGGTGCTCCTGTAGGTTGCATTGGAACTTTCTCGGCGCTTGGTGTGACTGGTCCTATAATGTCGATGACGTATTCGTCTTCATTGTTTGTTGGGTCTGGGTCGTATTGGTCACCTCCTATCCCTGCGCCAAGGATCCCGGGTCCTGCTGTTTTTGCCGTGAAACTGATTAGGAGTGTGTAAATGTCACCGGCTGGCATGTCACCGATATACCATATACCATCTACTGGGTCAAAGGAAGGATCATAGTCAATCCAGTTGATACCATCCCATGAAACTGACCACCAGTTTACAATGTTTTCCACAGCAGGGTTTCCGAAGCCTTCTTCCCAAAGTTCAACACCCACTCCTGTTGCATCATCAGGACCAAGATTTGCTGCTTCAACCACGCCAACGACTTCATCACCAACCGTGGCATTATCAATAGGGTTGCCCTCAGAATCTGTTAATGTGACATCTACTGCAAGATCAGATTCACCCGTTTGATCAACGTCATCTTCTTGTGCCGTAACTGCCCCAGCGCCAATCATGGAAACCAAAACAATCAGTGCAAGTAATGGTGCGATTTTCCTCATCATTTTTCACCCCCCCAAGTTTAGTATAAGGAAACTAGAGATGTCCCCTTATCTGAATACAATTTTTATATCTCATAGTATATACCCTTTATCTTTTCCGGGAAAAATAAGAAAAAGGTAAGGAGTGGGCCGGGCGAGATTCGAACTCGCGATCACCTCGTTGTAAGCGAGGTATCCTAACCCCTAGACCACCGGCCCTCATCAAGCTATAAAATCTATGTTTAATTTATATAAACTTTCCCCTTAAAATATACCATCGATGCTATATATCTAACCAATCCAATTAAATAGGTAGAGGTTATTTTCATGTTATCTAATGAAGGGAAGATATGGTTCAACAGTCAATTTGTAGATTGGGATAAAGCAAAGGTACATGTTCTTTCACATGTGATACACTATGGATCAAGTGTTTTTGAAGGAATCAGATGCTATAAGAACCGTGAAGGATCTGCCATTTTCCGCTTAGAAGACCATATTAGAAGATTATTTGATTCTGCTAAGATATACATGATGGAAATACCCTATAGTGAAGAAGAAATATGTGAAGCTGTGGTTGAAACGGTCAAAATTAACAAGCTTAAGGAATGTTATATAAGACCAGTTGTTTTTCGTGGTTATAATGAGCTTGGTGTCAACCCCCTTAACTGTCCTGTGGAAGTTGTGATCGCAGCATGGGAATGGGGTAGTTACCTTGGACAGAAAGCATTAGAGGAAGGTGTTGATGTTGGAGTTTCCACATGGAGGCGTATGGCTCCGAACACCCTCCCAAATATGGCTAAAGCTGGTGGAAATTACTTGAATTCGCAGTTAGTAAAGATGGAAGCCATAAAACATGGCTATGACGAGGGTATAATGCTTGATTATGATGGGATGGTAAGTGAAGGTAGTGGTGAGAACATTTTCATCATAAAAGACGGTGAACTTTACACGCCCCCAGTATCATCTTCGCTGCTGCCAGGGATAACAAGGGATTCAGTTATTAGATTGGCTAAGGAAATGGGTATTGGTGTGAGGGAAGAAAGAATACCGCGTGAGATGTTATATTTGGCCGATGAACTGTTCTTCACTGGAACAGCGGCTGAGATAACACCTATACGATCGGTTGATGGTATAAAGATTGGGGATGGGAGAAGAGGTCCTTTGACGGAGAAACTCCAAGAAAGTTTCTTTAAAATTTTAAGGGCTGAAGTAGATGACCGCTTTGAATGGTTAAGATACATCGATTAGAATTTTGGCGTGAAACCCCCCCCAAATTATGCAATTTTTTTGTGAGGTGAGTTCATTGGATGCTATACAAGCGATAATCTTAGGGGTAGTTCAAGGTGCTACAGAGTTTCTGCCTATAAGTAGCTCTGCTCATCTTGTAATTGTACCATATCTTATTGGTTTAGATTATTCAGATCTTGCATTTGACACTCTTCTTCATATAGCCACTCTCGTTGGTGTTATAGGCTATTTTCGAGTCGAAGTGATGGATATTCTCAGAGGCTTTTTTTCTAGTCTACTAGATATTCCCAGGGGAATTTTTAGGGAAGAGATTGAGAATGAGCCTATCAAGAGATTGTCTTGGTTCCTGATAATTGGGAGTGTCCCCGCGGGTTTGATGGGTGTTTTTTTCAAGGACTTTTTTGAGGGTCTTTTCAATAATCTGCTCGCGGTTGGATCGTTATTAATTGTCACGGGTTTCATACTTTGGGGTTCTGAAATATTATATAGGAGGTTTCCCAGGAAAAGACTCTTTGATAACATGAGAGTGACTGATGTTCTCTTGGTTGGGTTTGCCCAGGGATTTGCCATAATGCCAGGGATATCTCGTTCAGGGGCAACTATAGCAACTGGTCTTTCACTTGGTTTTGAAAGGGAATTTATTGCAAGGTACAGTTTCCTATTATCCATACCTGCGATATTGGGGGCTTCATTGGTCCAATTAAAGGATATAATGGGTGTATTCCATTTTGAAACTCAAAGTTTTGTTTTGGGTTTTATTGCGGCTGCAATCTCAGGTTATCTAGCCATTAAATATTTTCTGAAATTTATAAGAACAAAAAATCTAGTATTGTTTTCATTGTATTGTTGGATAGTGGGTGGATTAACTGTTATTATAAGCCTATTATAAAAATTTCACATTGTAAATTTCAAGATAAAATCTGTGCCATGGAATATATCCATGAGTCCAAATGTAAACCCACCAGGTGCTCCAGAATACTTCCATGAACGCCGCGAATAAAAATATGATTATTATACGTAACAATAATGGTAGAAACTTGGTTTTAAATTCCCCGATGAAAAATTCAGCCGAACCTTTCTTCAGAGAATGGTATAGTGAAGTATAAAATATTATGAGAGCATCTATTGAAAGTAGAGCCCCTAAAATTTCAAGATGCAAATGTATTAATCCAAGATATATTATCAAAGCCTTAAATCCGAAACGGCTGATCAAAACATTCATCAAGGCACCGGAGAATCCTATAAGATCCACAAGGATGACCTTAACGATTGGAAAGCCCAATAATATACAGAAAAATATGCTCAGAATATTTGAGATAAATATATTAAAAGCCGTGCCTCCAAGATAATCTATAAATTGTAGTCTCAGATAATCCCAGGTTATAGGATTGGGTTTAAAATACACAATAAAATCTCCTGTCAAAAAACCAAAATTGAAAGATTTTATAAAAAAATAGGATATGAAACCTCCTAAATAAAAAAATAAGCCCAATAATATAACCGGATTTGATGGCTTCAAGCTCCTGAGAAATTTTAGAATAACCTGTGACATAATTCATCAATTCTATCCCTTATGGTATCCATGCTCACACCCTTCAAGAGGGCTGCGAGGAGCATTCCACCCGCACCAACACCCTCCTTAACAGAACCTGTAAGATAACCATGCAATCCCCTATGTGTAGCCTTCTCAAAACCAGGATCAACAGCATAAATGGTTATATCATCTATTTGCCCTGCTATCTGATTAATATCCGAGTTTTCATCTTCTGCCACGAAAATTGTTGTTGCAATAGGCGTCCTTGAAAAATCAAACTCATTGTCAACAGCTTTAATGAATGCGCACACTGCCATCATTTGTGTTCCACCAGCTAAGGTGACAGGAACGTCACTTCCCATACATATACCTGCGATAGCAGGTATCATAGGATCTCCAACAGCTTCAACAGCCTTGAACGGATCATCGATCTTATCACCCCATTTTATCCCAGCATTCTCTAACCCTTCCCTAACAACATCCCTTTTAAGATTATGGGGGTTCTCAGGAAGGCTTGCGCTCACTTTAAAACTCGCATCATACCCAAGGGCTGTTAAAACTCCAAGTGCCGTGGTCGTACCCGCTGGTGTGCTTTCACCTATTATAAGGTGCTCTGTAATATCAGATAACATGTTCCCGAGGAGCCTGCCATTTTCAAATATTTTCCTAGGATCATCCACAGCCTTCCCTGTGCGTATATCTTCTCCTGGCCTTTCATTAATAAGAATATATGGGAGGTTCGGTTTTATCTTAGCACCTGCATCAGCCACAAGGAATGGTATTTCAGCTAATTCAATACATGCCTTTGTTATCACGGCAGGGGTGGGTGTTGATCCCCCTTCCACCACTGTCTTGGGTATTTCAGGGAGACATAAAGGAGCTTCATGCACTATCAGTTCAACATCTGCTGCAGGAGTATATTCTGTAAGATCTGGACTAGCACCAGCCCCTGTTATACCAGGTATTTGTGAAGTGGCTGTAGTTGCAAGCACACATAAAAATAATGGCTGTTTATCCTTCACCTTATAAAGAAAATCTTCAGATCCGTAAACCTTCAATTCATCAAACATTACATCCACCTTCTGAAAATTTTTATTAAACCCTTTCTATATAATCACTTATACCCTAAAGGTAGGTCAAAAATGTTATGTTTAGGCATAGAAGGAACAGCAGAGAAAACAGGTGTCGGTATAGTGGATGATAAAGGGAATATCTTATCCTCCCTTGGAAAATCGCTAATCCCCAGTACTGGGGGAATACATCCAAGAGAAGCCGCTGAACATCATTCCAAGCACATACCAGAACTACTCACAAAAGCCCTCGAAGATGCTGGGATTAAAGCCAATGACATCGACCTTGTAGCCTTTTCACGCGGCCCTGGACTTGGCCCCGCCCTAAGGACCGTTGCAACTGCGGCAAGGACAATAGCATTAACATTAGACATACCCATAGTTGGGGTTAACCATTGCATAGGACACATAGAAATCGGAAGACTCACCACTGGAGCCAAAGACCCTGTTTCACTTTATGTAAGTGGAGGTAACACCCAAGTCATAGCATTTGAAGAAAGTCGTTATCGGGTTTTTGGCGAAACACTTGACATTGCCATTGGAAACATGCTAGACCAGTTCAGCCGTGAAGTAGGCATGGGACACCCTGGAGGTCCAAAGGTTGAAGAATTAGCTAAAAAATCTTCAAATTATCTTAAATTACCCTATACTGTTAAGGGCATGGACTTGGCATTTTCAGGTTTGCTCACAGCAGCTTTGAGAAAGTATGAGGCTGGTGCAAGCCTTGAAGATCTCTGTTACAGTCTCCAAGAGACAGCATTTTCAATGCTTGTAGAAGTTACAGAAAGGGCCCTTGCCCATACAAAGAAAAGAGAAGTTTTACTCTGTGGTGGGGTGGCCGTGAACAAGAAATTAAGGAGAATGTTGGAAATCATGTGTAATGAACATTATGCCGAATTCTTCATGCCACCACCAGAATATTGTGGAGATAATGGTGCGATGATAGCATGGCTTGGCCAACTAACATACAAATACAAGGGATCTGATAGTATAGAGGATACTACCGTCATCCAACGTTATAGAACAGATCAAGTTGACATTCCATGGATGACAGAAAGCAAAGAAAGGCTTGAATTGCCTGAAAACCTTGAGGCGAAGGGCGCTGAGGCGAACATCTATAAAGGTGACTGGCTGCACTACAAGGTAATGGTAAAAGAAAGAATAAAAAAGAATTATCGTATACGAGAAATTGATGAAGATCTGAGAAGATCTCGTACAAAAAATGAGGCTAAACTATTCAATGAAGCTAAAAAGTGTGGCGTCCTAACACCCCTGCTATTTGATATAAACATCAGAAAACCCTCCATAAAAATGGAGAATATCAAAGGAAAACCCTTGAATGAGATTATAGAAAAGTTAGACCCTATTGAGAGAAAAAAGATCTGCGAAACCATCGGAGAAAATATAGCGAAACTCCATGAGCACGGAATCGTCCACGGGGATCTTACAACTTCTAATATTATCATGAAAGACAAAGATTTGGTTTTCATCGATTTTGGCCTTGGAAAGTTTTCACAAGAAACAGAAGATAGAGGAGTTGACCTTCTAGTTCTTAAAAAGGCCCTTAAAAGCACCCATTACAATATATGGAGGGAGTGTTTCCAACAGGTTCTCAAGGGTTATGAAAAGAAATCCTCCATCGAAATAGAACCCAAGATTAAGGATATAGAAGATAGGGGACGCTACACCTAAAGTTTTTCATGATACTATCGGTGTTAGCTATGAGGATAACATTTATAACAGGTAACAAACATAAGGTATTGGAAGCAAAGGGGATCTTCAAGGAGTTTGGCATAGAAGTGAAACAAGTGGACCTTGGATACCCAGAACTCCAAGGAACCCTTGAAGAAGTGGCAGAATATGGTGCAAATTACGCTGCAAAACTCCTCAAAGAACCCGTCATCGTAGAGGATGCAGGATTATTCATAAAAGCATTAAAATGGTTCCCAGGGCCATACTCAGCATATGTCCAGGAGACCATTGGAAACAAGGGCGTCCTCAAGTTAATGGAAGACATAGATGATCGCTACGCCGAGTTCAGGTCGGTTGTAGGGTACTGCGCACCCGACACCGAACCCGAGACTTTTCTAGGCGTGGTGAAAGGTAAGATAGGATTTAGAGAAAAGGGAGATAAAGGTTTCGCATTTGATCCCATATTTTATCCCCTAGGAAAAAATAAAACCTTCGGGGAATTAACAAGGGAAGAAAAGAATAAAATATCCCACAGAAGCAAATCCTTCAAAAAATTCGCGCAATGGTACCAGAAGAGGTGATCTTAGATGAAAATAAAACCAGAGTGGGTTGAATATTCTGATGAAGAAATAGAAGAACTAATAATAAAATTGTATAGGGAAGGAAACCCTCCCAGCAAGATAGGTGTAATCTTAAGGGACCAATACGGAATCCCAAGCGTCAAACCCTTAACAGGGATGAAGATAACACAGATCCTAGAAAAACATGAAATAAAATTAGAGTATCCAGAAGATCTCCTAAACTTGATGAAAAAAGCTGTTAACATCAGAGAACATCTGAAAGAACATCCCAAGGACCTTCACACTAGAAGAGGATTGCAACTTGTCGAATCCAAAATCAGGCGCTTGGTAAAATATTATGTGAGGAAGGGTGTACTGCCAGAAGGATGGAAATATGACCCGAAAAAAGCAGCGCTCATTGTTAAATAGAGGCGATGAAGCTTGCAAAATACTCAAAGAACACATAGAATCCGGTGACATTATACGCATCATCTCACACAATGATGCAGACGGCCTCTCAGCAGCAGGCATGATAGGAAAGGCCATTTCAACCCGAAATGGCCAATTCCATATTTCCATTATCTCCAGATTAACTGACAATTTCATGAAAAAACTATCAAATGAAAAATACCAGGTCTTCTTTTTTTGCGATATGGGCAGCGCCAACCTATCTGCCCTTTCACACCTCCATGGTAATGTTATAATAGCAGACCACCACCAACCAATAGACTCTGATACAGACTCCAATATAATCCACGTGAACCCCCACCTATTTGGAGTTGATGGAAGCCGCGAACTCAGCGCCTCAGGAGCCGCATACCTAATAATCAGAGGCTTAGAGAAATCACTAGCATCCTTCGCCCTCGTAGGCGCCTTCGGCGACATGCAATACTTTAATGGTTTCCTGGGTGTGAACCGTTTCATAATGGAAGAAGGAATCAAAAACGGGTCAGTCCAAGTACATGAAGACTTGAGAATAGCCTCCAGATATGATGAACCATTATACAAGGCCTTGGCATATACCTTCAATCCCACGCTCCCCGGTCTAACTGCTAACATCGAAGGTTCTAGAGAATTCTTGGAAAAAATAGGAGTATCATATGCCATAAAATTCCAAGACCTTGCAGCCGAAGAAAAGGATATTCTAAAGAAAGAATTAATTAAGATAAACCCGGAAATATTTGGAGAAGTTTTCACAGATAAAAGCCTCCCATTAACCATAAGATACCTTTCAGATTTCGCTAAAATACTAGATTCCTGCGGTAAAAACAAAGAATATGGCCTGGCCATTGGAATATGTCTTGGTGAAGAAGAAAGATCCTTGGAAAAAGCTTTAAACCTTCAAAGAAAATACCGTGAGGATATCATAAAAGGTCTTGAATGGATCAAAAGGGAAAGACCAAAAAAAATGGAGCATATACAATACATTTACACGAAAGAAAAATCCCTTAAAGGGATAATGGGGACCATAGCTAGCATATCATTCTCATTAAAACTAGCAGATCCAAATCTGCCAATATTAGCACTTTCAAGGATGGACAACCAAGTAAAAGTTTCTGCACGGGCCACCCCCTCCATTATCAATGGGGGTGTTGATCTTGGAAGCGCTCTCCGGGATGCTTCCTCAAATTTTGGGGGGGTGGGTGGAGGTCATGACATAGCAGCAGGGGCCATGATACCATACAAGGAACTTGAAAATTTCCTGCGTCTTGTAGATAACATAATTGGAAGCCAAAAAAAGGGGAAATAGAATGTATCTTACAGCTACTGAAGAAAAAATGTATGATGGAGAATATGGTGAGGCTGTTGAAAAAAGTATGAAAATCCTTGTGGCCCTTGGTGACATCTATGGAGCGGAAAAAATGGTGAAGATCTCTTCTGCTCAGATATCGGGTGTTTCTTATAAGACTATTGGAGATGCGGGTTTAGAGTATTTGGAGGAGCTTTCAAGGGATCCTTCCGCTAGGGTGAAAGTCCAGAGTAGTTTAAATCCTGCTGGGATGGATTTGAATAAATGGCGTGAATTAGGATTTTCAAGGGAATTTGCAGATAGGCAATATAGGATTATAGATGCTTACATGAGGATGGATGTGATGAACACTTGCACTTGCACTCCATACCTTATTGGGAATATTCCAACAAGTGGGTCCCATGTTGCTTGGTCGGAATCTTCAGCTGTTGTATATGCAAACTCTGTTCTAGGGGCTAGAACTAATAGGGAAGGTGGACCAGGGGCTCTTGCAGCTGCCATTTGTGGGAGAACACCTGCTTATGGTTATCATCTAGATGAGAATAGGATCGCTAATATTCTTGTGAAGGTGGAAGAACCTATAGAGGGTTATGAGTATGGTGTTCTCGGACATTTTATCGGGAAATCTGTGGGGGAGGGTGTTCCTTGTTTTCAGTTGCCTGGGAGGCCCTCAAGTGATGAATTTAAATCATTGGGTGCGGCTCTTGCGTCTTCTGGTGCTATTGCGTTATATTATGTGGAAGGTTTAACCCGGGATGGGGATGGTTATGAATTTGAGGATAAAATATCTGTTGATGGGACTGTTATTAAGGATTTGAAGGATGAGCTTTCCACTACTAATGATAAGCCGGATCTTGTATGTGTTGGTTGTCCTCATTGTTCATTAAATGAGATTAGGGCTTTGGCTCATTATTTGCGTGGTGGGAAGGTTTCGTGTGATTTGTGGGTTTGTACTTCTTATGCGCTTAAGGCTGCTGCGGATAGGATGGGTTATACTGGTCTCATAGAGGATTCTGGTGGTGTTTTAGTTTCCGATACTTGTATGGTTGTGTCTCCTGTAGAAGATCTTGGTTTTGAGGTTATTGGTGTCGATTCTGCAAAGGCCGCTAATTATATTCCTGGTATGTGTGGGGTTGATGTTGTTTTTGATGATTGGAAAACACTAATAAAATTATAACTTATAAGTTTTAAGTTTTAAGGTTGAAACCATTATATAAACGGATTCATCATAGAAAAGTCCATGGTAAAATATATCCAACACCCTCTCATAAAACCAGAAAAAATCGAAGCCCGGTTATACCAGCAAAAAATTGCAGCAAACGTCCTCAAAAAAGGCAATTCAATGATAGTGGCCCCAACAGCCCTAGGTAAAACCGTTATCGCTGCACTAGTAGCTGCTGAACGACTACAAAAATATAAAAAATCAAAAGTTTTAATTCTCGCCCCAAGCAAACCACTCACAATACAACATGAAGACAGCTTCCACGAATTCTTAATGGCACCCTGCACATCCATAACAGGCGCCATCAACCCCACAGAACGAATTAAACGTTGGAAAGAATCCAGAATAATATGTGCAACACCCCAAACAGTTGAATCCGATATAATAAATGGCAGATACAATCTTAAAGACGTTTCACTACTCGTTTTCGATGAATGCCACCATGCCATCGGATCATACTCATACGTATACCTTGCATCACGTTACCATGAAGAAGCCAAAAACCCACTCATACTAGGACTAACAGCATCCCCAGGTTTTGAAAAAGAAAAAATAGAAAACGTATGCGAAAACCTCTTCATAAAAGAAATTATCATAAAAACAGAAGATGATCCAGACGTCTCACCATATTTCAACCCCATAGAAATAGAATGGATAAAAGTTAAAATGGGAGACACCCTAAAAAACATAAAAAAACACTTGGAAAAAGCCCGCAAACACAGACTAAAAATGCTAAAACACCTCCAAATCATACCAACACTGACCATAACAAAAAAAGATCTGCTAAAAGCCAGAGGAAAAGTCCAAAACAGACTCGCGAGAACCACAAACCCGTCAAAAAAATACTACATGGCCATATCATTGCTGGCCGCGGCAATCAACATTGAACACGCCATAGAACTGCTAGAGACACAGGGTATAAGCACACTCCACCAATATTTCCTAAGATTGCAAAAAAAGAGTACAAGAGCATCCAAAAGCCTCATAGCAGACCCAAACTTTTCACGTGCAATAATAGAAACAAGAAGAGCCTACAGGAGAGGAATAGAACATCCAAAACTGGATAAACTAATGAAAATACTTAAAAAGGAACTTAAAAAGGAAAAAGTGAAAAGAATCATCGTATTCACACAATTCAGAGACACAGTAGAACAAATATACAAAAAATGCACAGAAGAAGGAATAAAAGCCGCTAAATTCTACGGTCAAGGCACCAGAACAGGGACAAAAGGCCTGACACAAAAAGAACAGAAGGAAATCATAAAAGCATTCCGAATAGGAGAATATGACGTCCTTGTTTCCACCAGCGTGGCGGAAGAAGGAATGGACATACCAGCAGTCGACCTCGTAATCCTATACGAGCCAGTCCCATCAGAAATAAGGATGATACAAAGACGTGGACGCACAGGACGGAAAAAAATGGGTCGCATGATGGTGATGATAACAGAAAAAACCCGAGACGAAGCATACTACTGGTCAAGTATACGCAAAGAAAATAAAATGAAAAAACACCTCCAAAAGGCAAAAAACATAAAACTAGATATAAAATCAGATACCGCGCATCAAAAAACCCGAAAAGGTGAATGCATCGTATATGCAGACTCCAGAGAAATTAATTCACGCGTTTTAAGAGAACTAAGTAAAATGGATGTAAAAACAATCATAAAACCCATGGCAGTTGCAGACTACCAAGTAAGTGAAGAAGTTGCCATTGAAAGAAAAACAACAAAAGACTTCATAAATTCACTCATTGACAAAAGACTCTACAAACAAGCAAGGGAACTCGTAAGAGAATTTAAAAAACCTATCATGATCCTAGAAGGCGAAGACCTCTACTCAACATTCATAAACCCAAACGCCATAAGAGGAGCTATAGCATCCATTGCAGTAGACTTCGAAATACCCATAATCCCAACAAGATCACCAGAAGATACGGCGGCCATGATAAAAAGGATAGCAATCCGCGAACAATCAAAAGAAAAAGTAGAGATACAAATAAGAACAGAGAAAAAACCATTAACCTTGAAAGAAAGACAATTATTCATTGTAGAATCACTACCACATATAGGTTCTGTGAACGCGCGAAAACTCCTCAAACATTTCAAAACAATAAAAAACTTGGTAAACGCCTCAGAAAAAGAACTGAAAAAAGTGGAGGGAATAGGTGAAAAGATAGCACGTGAAATACGTAAAGTCCTAGACTCCAAATTCGAAGGGTGATCAGTTGAAAATCCTAATAGATGAAAGAGGCAAAAAGTACATCCCCCCAGAAGACAAAGACTTCCAAAGCGACCTGGGGATGATAAAAAAAGAAAAAATAAAAAAGAGCATCCCAGGAGATAAACTACTAACACACCTTGGAAAAGAATTCAAGGTTATAAAAGCCAATATCAACGACTTCATAGAATTAATGGAAAGAAAATCATCCATCATACTACCAAAAGACATAGGAACAGTAATTGCATACACAGGCCTCGGGAGCGGTCAGCGCGTCCTAGATGCAGGCACGGGTTCAGGGAGTGTTGCAATCACCCTTTCAAATATAGTTGGCGACACGGGAAAAGTCTACACCTATGAGATAAGAGAAGACTTCGCAGCACTGGCAAAAAAGAATATAGAAGAATCTGGGATGAAAAACATAACACTCAAAAATAAAGATATAAAAGAAGGTATAGGAGAAAAAAACCTAGACCTCATATTCCTAGACCTCCCAAGATCATGGGAGATCATAGAAAACGCCAAGAACGCGCTAAAGGATGGTGGATGGATCGTATTCTACACCCCATACATAGAACCCATTAAAATCATCCACAAGAAAGCTAAAAAATGCGGATTTAAAGAGATAAAAACCCTCGAAGTTGTCACAAGGGAAATAGAAGTAAAAAGGAAAGGTACAAGACCACGAACACGGATGATTGGACATACAGGCTACCTAACATTCACCAGAAAAATATAAGGTGATTAACTTGGGCTTCAAACTAGAAAATGTCATATCAATAAAAGATTTCACAAAAGAAGATATAGAACTCATATTAAAAGAAGCAGAAAAAATGGAGCCCATCGCCCGCTCCCAAAAAACCTCAAAGATCCTATCAGGTAAAATACTAGGCATGATGTTTTATGAACCCTCAACCAGAACACGACTCTCATTCGAAGCATCAATGAAAAGACTAGGAGGAAGCGTAATAGGATTTTCAGAAGCCGCTGAAAGTTCAGCCGCTAAAGGCGAAACACTAGCAGACGCTGCAAGAGTAGTTGCATGCTACGCTGATGCAATCGTAATAAGACACAACGCTGAAGGAGCAGCCCGCTACATCTCAGACATTATAGATATACCAGTCATAAACGCAGGAGATGGAGCAGGCCAGCACCCAACACAGACACTCCTCGACCTTTACACAATGAAAAGAATATTTAATAAAATAGAGGGTTTAAAAGTAGCTCTAGTTGGCGATCTTAAATATGGTAGGACAGTCCACTCCCTCGCATACGCACTTGCCATGTTTAATGTTGACATGGTATTCATATCACCAAAAGAACTTAAAATGCCACGTGACATAATCCACGACCTAAAAGAACATAAAATAACTATCCACGAAACCACTAAGATCACAGATATCATAGACCATGTTAACGTACTTTATGTGACAAGGATACAAAAAGAAAGATTCCCAGACCCAGAAGAATACTCCAGGATCAAAGGCGCCTATCAAATAAACGCCAAAATGTTAAATGGGAAAGATTTAATAGTAATGCACCCACTACCCCGCGTAGATGAAATATCAGTTGATGTGGATGCCATGCCACAGTGTAAATATTTCCAACAAGCATTCTATGGAATGCCAGTGAGAATGGCCCTTCTAAAAGCGCTTATAAAATAAATTTCACATCCAAAGAGCATTTTCAAGGATGGATGTATCACATTGCAACTTTATAATATTAGTTCTACCTTTACCCCTACCCTTTGAAATAGTATTAGTAGATATGAGCCCTAACATTTCTAATTCGTTAACAAAATCAAATATTCGTCTATAAGAGACAGCATCTCCCTGTGATATCCTCTTATAAACCTCATAAAGCCTCCCAGATGATATCTCCTCATCACGCTTAGTAAGATGGAGTATGGCCTCCAATACCCTCTGTTGCTGACTCGGAAGCGTCATAATAATATCCGTAACCTTGTTATGTTCGATATAATCCTTCGCGTCCCTTACAAAGTCCCCTATAACAATATTAGAACCTTGCTCATCCGCTATTTCCCCAGCGGTCCTCAGAAGGTCAAGAGCATAACGAGCATCACCCTCCTCTTTAGCCGCTAAAGCCGCGCATAATGGTATAACATCGTCTTCAAGAGCCCCTTCCTTGAATGACAATTTGGAACGCTCATTGAGTATATCAAACAATTGTGGCGCTGCATAAGGTGGGAAAACAATCTCCCGATCTCTCAAACTACTCCTAACCCTAGGCTTTATAAACTTTTTAAAGTCTACATAATTACTAATTGAAAGTATCGACACATTATCAGTACGCGTCAAAGTATACAAGAGACCATCACCATCATTTTTAAGCAAAATATCTACCTCATCAAGCACCACAATAAGTATAAGATCCTGTCCAAAAACATTCCTTTTAAAAAGACTTCTGAAAGTGTTTATAACTTCCGCCTTTGTCCATCCACGATAAGGCACATCCTTTCCAAACTGTTGACATAATCTTGCCAAAACCTGATACTCAGTAGTATAATCTGTACAACGTATATACTCCGTTCTCACATTCACATCATAATCCTTAGAGGCCTCTTTAAGCTGTTTCATGGCAAATTTAGCCACTGCAGTTTTACCAGTCCCAGTCTTCCCATAAATGGTAATATCTGGTGGTGTAACACCCTTAAGCGCCTCCACCCAATACTTTGCTATAGCCATTATCTGTTCTTCACGATGAGGTAACTTATCAGGCAGAAACCTATGATCCAAAAACCTTTTATCCTTGAAAACTGACTTCCTACTCCCCAATTCATCGAAAACGTTCATGATATCACTTCTAATAAAATTTTAGATCCCCTTATGATATACTTATAAAATCAAAATGATCTAACACCACACCCCCATGAATTTAAAATACATTAAATTATTAGTTCTATTGCAAGTGTAACTTTTCATAAACAATCTTACATAAAACTTTTTATTAAAATTATGCAAAAAAATATTACACCAGAGAGAGAGGTACATTTCAACTGTAAAAATAAAACACAAGTACAGCACACCAGAGAGAGAGGTACATTTCAACTGTAAAAATAAAACACAAGTACAGCACACCAGAGAGAGAGGTACATTTCAACTGTAAAAATAGAAAAAACATATAAGACATCTCAAAAAAAAAACTAAGAAACGGCCCTGCCAAAAATTGTATTGAAATTCATGCTACATCATAGTATCAATATTTTCTGGAACAACAGCCAAGAAAACTTCTATAACAAAGAAAAAGATAACATTTACTACAAGAAACAGAAAAATTTGCTCCAAATAATTATTTTTGCATGAATAGAAAAATTAGGCTTCAAAAAACAAAACCCTACAGCAAGGGAAATAGACAAAAAAAATAAATGAAGTATCTCTTGCTTACGCAATGGAGCCTTCTTGGTCCCCGTCTAGGGGTATTATCCTCACTGGCAGGCTCACTCGGCCACTAAACCCCATTATCCCTGTGAGATTCGGAGGCTAATTTCATCAACATGTTTATTTGATAGTATCTAGATTTTCCACAATTCTAACAGCCAAAAAAATCTGATGAACAACACGAAAATAAAAGATCTTTCAAAAAAAAGCTTAAAGTCGTATATAAGCGTCATGACAGGCGCCGAAACTATAAAAAGCTTTCAATAATCAACTCCCCTGTTTTTGACAACCCATAGAAGTGTAAAAAAAATGTAAAGTTTATTAATTCGTTTTCACTTAAATTATCCGGGGGATAACGCTTCAAGTTTTTTTTGCTCTATGTATAATTCTGCAGAGCAAAAGGAAGAATGAAAGCAAAGTGGATTGTTCATTCAATCACCATTCCCCACAAAAGCAAGCAAGATTATGATACAGTTACAATGAAAGAAGCCAAAGTAAAAAATAGAGGAATGTATCATGCAAATTCTAAATGCGCAAAAATTAGAAAAGCATAGCCAATTATTGCTCACATTAAGCTATCTAGGATTTCTATTTTTTGATTTTGATTGATTTTTTTTGTATTCTTATTCATGATCATATGATGCATATTTTTCTGGAACAGGCTATGGCCCCTTTCTGTCATCAAGACCCTTAAAGGTCTTTTATTAATGGGGGAACGGCTATGATAGTATGTGCTCGGTGTTTAGAACTTTATTTAGGCGCTGGCTTCATGGCTTTATTTTCCAGTTTTTTATTCCATGTCAAATAAAATTTCAAGTGGAGACATAGGCGCATTTCTATGTTTAAGAGCACTTTTATCAAAACTTGTTTCATAAAATACTAACTTTTAGGAATATTCTGCTTTTAAAACTAGAAAATTCATAATCTACATAATTTACCGTTGCTGTTAAGCCGTCCCTTCAAAGAAAGGATGGGAATATTAGTAGAAGGTTATGGGGTGCTGGTAATGGAATTATATGTCTAGGAACTGTTATTAAGTGCTTGTGGAGAACCTAACTTTTTATAAGCCCTCTTAGAAAAAGGAAAAGAACATAAGTCCTTTAAGGATAGGTTAATATCACATATAATAGGTGGATTATATTCCTGAAGGAACTTTATCCAGTAAAAGTTTTCAAATTAAATGATAACTGTGAATTGATGTACCTTTTTGCTTGTTATTTCACTTTTAATATAGATTTTTATAATATTTTTTATGGCCAGTCAGATAAATTTCAAGTGTATTTTTTCTTCAATGAATTTTTACAGTTGAAATTGATCTCTCTCCTAAATTGGTGGGGGGTGTCATTTTATTTTACAGTTGAAATATACCTCTCTCTCTGGTCTAAACATACATTGTGTCTTCATGTACTTCGTCCTTTTTTCCTCCAAATTTTTTTTGTATGAGCCATAGAATATGTAATTTTGCTTTGAACACTCTTTTGATGGTGGATATTAGCCTGTCTTTAGTTAGCGCATCGTTGTAGATTTCATCAGTTACAAGATAGCTTTCCAAGACGTTCCCTGGATGTTCTAATTGGAAGTCCACGAGAAACCTGTTTAAGGAGAATCTGACCTGCCAGAGGAATTCTTCCCTCTTGGATTCGCTTAATTCTCTGATCTTTGATAAATGTTCTGGGCTTACACTTGTGGCACATGCAACTAATATGAGGTCTTTTTTACCTTTGGGTTGTATGATATCCATCACATGATCTTCGGGATAATTTACAATGAAATGGAAATTGGCATTTTCATCATCTACTATTTGCCTTAGAAGACCTTCTTCGCTGAGCCATGTTTTTATTTTACCCTCCAAAATTATCACCTTCTCTTCCTAAATATTGTCATATTATATTATATATATGGATAAGGATGGGAGAATTGTTAAAAGGAGGGAAATTTCATAATATTGAACAACATGGAAATTTTTATAATCGGAATTTTGATAGATGTTATATTAGGTGAACCGCCAGTTTATCTTCACCCAGTAGTATGGATGGGTAAAATAACAGAAAATTTGAAAGGTAAACTTGGCAGAAGGAAAATTTCAGGGATAATATTGACTTTCATCCTTTTTTCAGCGTTTATTATTCCACTTTCACTCATTGAATTTTTACCTTGGCTTTTTAAGATGCTTTTATCATCTTTTCTATTTTCCACAACAATTTCCATTAAATTTTTGTTCCAATCAATCATAAAGGCAAAAAATGAACTTGAAAAAGACATAGAAATGGGGCGCCGGCATATTTCAAAGCTTGTAAGCAGGGACACATCTAAACTTACCAGGGAACAGCTTACATCTGCTCTGATAGAAAGTTTAACAGAAAATATAACAGATTCTATAATATCTCCAATAATATTCTTCATTTTATTCGGACTTCCAGGGGCGATGGGATATAGGGTTATTAATACATTAGATGCTATGGTAGGTTACAAGGACGAAGAAAATCGTTCCATTGGATGGTTCCCTGCGAGAGCTGATGATATATTAAATTATATACCTGCGAGGATAACAGGGTTTCTTATAGTAATCGCGGCTTTCATATTAAGAATGGATTGGAAGGACAGTTTAAAGCTCATGTTACGTGACGGTAAATTGACTCCCAGTCCAAATTCTGGTTATCCAATGGCCGCTGCCGCGGGAGCCCTTCAAATCGCTTTAGAAAAACCTGGTGTATACAAGATTGGGGATGAAAACAATAAGTTAAACACGTCTGCAATTGATGATGCATTAAAACTATCATATGTCACTGTTGCACTGTTCATATTACCCATTATCATCTTGGGGGTGTTAACCTGAGAATAGCCATATTATCAGTGACAAAAAGGGGCTTAGAAATTTCAAAGCAGATTAAAGGGAAACTTTCACAAGATCCAACAATATTTCAAGTCGATATTTTCCATAAAAACGTTAAAGAAACCCTTAAAAGGATATTTGGAGGGTATGATGCGATTATTGGTATAATGGCTGCTGGTATAATGATAAGAAGCACTTGTAAACTTTTATCAGATAAAAAACAAGACCCTGCAATTATTGTGATGGATGATGCTGGAGAACATGTTATAAGTTTGATTTCTGGACATCTTGGAGGGGCGAATAATCTAACATTAAAAATAGCAAAATTAACAAATGCAAGACCAGTTATCACAACATCTACCGATGTCCATGGTTATATGAGTATAGATGCACTGGCAAAAAAATACTATTGGGAAATAAAAAACCTTGAAAAAATAGTTAAATTTAACAAGGCTATCCTAGAGGGTCGAAAAGTAGAAATTAAGGCTCCCAGGAAACTGAAATATTTATGTGATGATCCGTTTTTTAAGAAAAGTTACAAATTAATAAAAGATGGGAATAAAGTTGTTAAGGCGATCATGGATAAAGATGAACTCCTGATAAAACCCAGAAAACTCGTCGCAGGTATAGGTACAAGAAAAGGTGTAAGTGAAAAAAAGATAATAGAAGGTTTAAAAAGGACATTATCATTTTTAGATCTTCCACTTGGAAGGATAGATGCCCTTGCAACAGGTGAAATGAAAAAAAACGAAGAAGGTATAATAAAAACCTCAAAGATCCTAAGAATACCACTAAAATTTGTGGATTTAAACAGTTTAAGGTCTAAAGATACATATTCAACATCTGATTTTGTAAAGGATAGATTTGGTGTGGGAAGCATCTGCGAAGCCGCCGCACTTCATGTTGCAGGTGAAGGGTCACGACTTATCATAAGAAAAACAACTTTTAATGGGATTGCAATAGCTGTAGCTGTATCCCGAGAAAAAGTTTTAAAGAGTGTGCAACAAAATAAAACCAAGCAAAAAGAGGATCATTAAAATTTTATTTTTAAAAGAAAGGGAGGATTTTAACATGAGTAACAAGACTTTTGAGAGAGTTTCCGAGATTTTAAAGAATATAATGGAAGATACTAGCGTTCCGAGGAATATTAGAAGGGCTGCGGAGGAATCGAATGAAATACTACAAGATGAGGAGGAAGATGTTACCATCCGAGCGAGTACCGTTATCTCAATACTAGACGAGATTAGTAATGATCCTAATATCCCAATACATGCAAGGACACTGATATGGGAGATCCTAAGTGAACTTGAATCAATAGGAACCGGAGAATAACCTCTAATTTAAATTTTTGAGTATATAGGCTAGGAATTGTATCTTGGCACTTTCTTCTATAAACTCCGCAAGTTGAACAGCTTCCTGGAGATTTGAACCACAAGATACGACTCCATGATTTTCTAAGATTAAAATTTTACCATCTTTTATCTTTTTAGCGCATTCTCTGGCAAGTTCCATACTACCAGGCCTATGATATGCTACCTTTTCTATGGAATCTCCTTTAATCCCATTAAAACCTTCTAGTCCCTTTAATCTTTTATCTGAAAAAGCGAATGCAGTTGCATAGGGTGAATGTGTATGTACTATCCCATTTATATCCTTCCTTTTTTTATAGATGCCAATGTGAAGGTATACTTCTGAGGAGGGATTCCCACCTAATAATCTTCTCCCATCCATGTCAACAATGGCCACGTTCTCTTCTGTCACTAGGGAAAGGGGGATCCTAGTGGGGGTTATGGCGATTTTTTCCCTGGTCAAGCGCATGCTAATATTACCCGCAAAACCTGATACAAAACCGCCTTTATAAAGGTAATGGGCTGCTTCAACCAATTTTTTAATGTTTACCAAAAGAGTCACCATCCTATGAGGGGTGTTGATTAATTGAATTCTAGTATCTTTATTTCTCCTCTATGCAGTACTGGTACTTGGCCACATGTTGGGACTATATTGTAGATTTTCTGGAATTCTGTCTGTGACTGGAATGTCCCTGAATTTATAAGGTGAATTCCCTTGTATTTTTTATAGGCGTTAATATGGACGTGTCCTGCATGGAATATGTGGGGTATTTCTTCAATGACAAGGTGGTCTTCGACCTCATATGCTAGTGGTGTTCTCTCTCCATAGATGGGGGCTAGGTGTCTCTTTTCTAAAAGTTCGGCCATTATGAGATCTGATTTTTCATGTGATAGGTGGTTTGCTGTCATTGCCATGTCATCGAAGCTCCTGCCATGGTATATTAGTACTTTGATCCCGTCTAAACTTATAATTGATGGGTTACTTACGAGTTCTATATTATCTAGCTGATATAATGGTTTTGCATATTCTTTTGGTATGGCTGGTTGGGGTTCTGCTATCCTGGATGCGTCGTGGTTACCTGGAGCTACTATTATCTTTATATCGTCTCTTATCCCGCCTATGAGTCTGGCGGCTTCTTCATATTGTTCGTTTAGGTCTTTTATTATGAGTTCTTTTTCTTGGTTTGGGTATACTCCTATACCATCGACTATGTCACCGGCTATGATAAGATATTTGACATCTTCTGCTATTTTCATATGTTCATTGGTTCCGAGTTCACAGTTTAACCATTTTATGAATTTTTTGAATGATTCTTCTAGGAATGTGGAACTGCCTATGTGGGTATCTGAGATGAAGACTGTGGAGAAATCCATGGGTTTTTCCTCTATTCTAGGGAGGCTTGGATGGATTATCTCTGAGGGTATTATGAAACGGCCCTTTAAACTACCCTTAACCCCTATCAACTCATCTCTAACAAGTTTATTGGCTTCTTCGAATAATTTACGATTTTCTTTATGGACTATAAGGTTTATTTCTCCTGTTTCATCCTCTATTTCTATTATTTTGTGGTTATTTTTAGTGTCTCTGATATCTCTGATCATCCCGATTACACTTATAACATCATAATGGGGTGAAGCGCTTGAAATTGGTATATGATCCTTAAACTCGCTTCTTTCTAATAGTATTTCCTTTAATTTATTGTATCTGCTGTTAAAATATTCTTCCATATCCTTTATTTCGCCTGTGGTATAGGATTGCATGCTAGTATCCTTAATTATCTTAAAATCAAACTTCTTCTCAGGTTCTTTAGCCTTTAGATCCGATTCTGACATGCTAAAATCCGTGCTGAGTTTTTCAGGTGTTATGATTAAAAGTTCACCATCTTTTCTCTGGTTTTTTAGATTTTCAATAATACTAAAGATGGTTTCCTCCTCTAGTAACTTGATTTTTTCATAGGCTTCAGGTTGTATAAGCAAACCATCCTCTGCAAGTTTTAAAAGTATATCTCGGCTCATGGTAATCAATCTTTGACAATTTTATCATATATCATAGCTGGAGTCGAAACTTTATTATAGATCCCTTTTAATAAACTATGATAAAAACTATGATAAATGGGTTACCCATACACATTTTATATAAAGGATCCACAAACCCCCCCATAATACTAAAAAGCGGCAGAAAACCCCTATCAGCACATGGAAAGGTGATCTAATGTCAAGGATACTCAAATTCTTCTTATTCCTAATACTATTCATGGTATTCTTCGAAGCAGGAGTTATAGGCTCATATACACTAGTTACTTCACAACCACCTGACGTGAAAAAATTAATAGACGAACAATTAGACATACTCTCTTCCTACCTAAAAATAGGTAAAGAGGTGATAGGCCCCAAACCAGAAAATATCAACATCACTAATAAAATGGAAGTAGTCCAAACACTCCAAGAAAAGGCCCAACTAGATGGTGTTGAATTAGAAACACTTAATACAACAACCTTTGACGATCTTGAAAATGAGCGTATAAATGTTAACATTACAGCCATTGGCTATAGAGAAAACGTAACAGAATCCACTGGTCAAATAGTCATAAGACCCACAGCCCGATTCTTGATAAGCGCAACAGCAATGGCAACAGTTGAAGGTGACACCATCAAAGTAGATGTGAAAACAATAAAGGTACTTTCTATTATCCGCATTTATTAGGTGAACAGATGATTAAAATTGTTGGTATCGGCCCTACAAGGGAGGATATGACATTCAGGGCCTTTAAAGCCATAGAAGAGGCTGATGTTATAATAGGCTATAAAAGGTATGTTGATAGAATCCGTGATATCATAGAGGGTAAGGAGATAATCGAGAAAGGGATGCGAGAAGAGATCAGGAGAGCGGAAATCGCAATAAGGAAGCACATGGAAGGAAAGAACGTGGTGCTTATAAGTTCTGGGGATCCTGGGGTTTTTGGGATGGCTAATGTATTTTTTCATTTAATAGATAAATATTCCAATATAGAAGTTGAGGTAATACCTGGTGTGACAGCTGCAAATTATGGGGCTTCAATCCTTGGGGCTCCATTACATGATTTTGCTGTTATAAGTTTAAGTGATATTTTAACACCACTTTCTGAAATAAAAAAGAAGGTTGAAAATGCTGTGACAGCAGGTTTTGTGATAGTATTTTATAATCCAAGGGGCAAAAGAAGGGAAAAGCCGTTAATTGAGGCTTTAAAGATAATTAGGGAACATTTAGCCTTTGAAACACCTGTTGGGATTGTTAGGAGTGGAACGGCTAAGATAACCACTCTTGGGGGTTTGGAGGTTGGGGAGATAGACATGTCAACCCTTTTAATAATTGGGAATCCCACAACGTATATTAGAGAAGGTCACATGATAACGCCGAGGGGATATGCCCTTAAACATTTTATCCACCCCCTTGCGCGTGAATATTATGAAAAATATATTAAAGGGGAAATACAGGAGGGTTCGAATCTAGAATGTGGGTATTACCCATGTCATTTTGAAGGACAGGATTGCACATTCTGCTACTGTCCATTTTATCCATGTGGTGACGGTTCAACTGGAGGTTACTGGATAAAAGATAAAGGTGTTTGGAGTTGTCAAGAATGTGAATGGATCCATGAAAAAGACACGGTTAAATGTTTAAAGAAAAGTTTGGATAATATAATAGAAGATGTTGAAGATCTTAACAAGAAAAAAAGGGAACTTTTAAAGTTGAGGAGGCATTGTATCTATAAAACTAGATTAGTGTGAGGGGAAGAAAATTGTCCAGGGCTAGTGTTAAAGATATCCTGATTGAAATGAAAAACCTTTCAGAATTAATGGTTGATTTAGCATATTCCGCGCTTTTATTTAATAGTAAAGATGCTGCAGAGGAAGTTAAAAAGTTAGAGAATAAGGTGAACAGGCTTAACTATGAGATCAAGAAGGAGTCTCTACTCGCCGCAAGATCTGTTGAAGATGCGGAGGAACTCACAGCCCTGCTCGAGGTGGGACAAGCCGCTGAAAACATAGCAGACGCCGCTAAGGACATCGCAGAATTAGTTTTGAAGGGTATAAAACCGCATCCAGTGTTTAAAATGGTGATGGAGGAGTCTGATGAGATAATCGTCAGGGTAACAATAGAAGAGGGATCTGAACTCGCCGGAAAATCATTAGGGGAAATCCTATTAGGGACAAGGACTGGTATGCGCATAATAGCCATAAGAAGAGACGAATCTTGGATTTATGGACCCGACAGGAACACAGTCCTTGCTGAGAAAGATATCCTCATAGCCAAGGGCAACGAAGCAGGGGCGGAATTATTAAGAAAACTTGCAAAAAATGAAATGTCACTCGATGAACTCTAAAATAATAACACAGGGGAAGTTGCAGGTGATCCACCATGATGAAAAAATTAACAGAGAAAATCAGGATTATATTGGATCACCTGCTCACATGTCTAGTTAATGTTTCAATAATCTCTTCAAAAGCTTTTATAAGATTCTTCGAAACCTTCAAGAAAATAAATTTTTTTATAAAAAGCATACAACGCACACTAGGTGAAAGTCTAGTCGCACTTCTTATATGCGCAATCGGCGACCTCATAGCAGGCATAGTCCTTGGTAAAATGTCACATTTATTAGAAGCTTACCCAGGCCTTATTGTACTTATACCTGGTGCAATTGGAATGAGAGGTAACATCTTCGGTGCTCTAGGTTCACGTCTCGGATCAAACCTTCACATTGGTATATTATCCACCGAACTTAGAAAGTCTAAGGTTTTAAATGAGAACATAGAAGCTACAATAATCCTTACCTTGATAATGTCAATATTTCTAGGATTCATGGCATGGTTGATCTGTGAAATTTCAAATTTTAAAAATATAGGGATGGTTGATTTCACCATAATATCAGTGATGGGCGGTATAATCTCTGGGATCTTTCTATTACCTGCCACGATTCTCATTGCACTCAAAAGTTATGAGAATGGATGGGATCCTGATAATATCACAACACCACTGATAGCAGCATCAGGGGACTTGTTCACATTACCATCACTTTTTATAGCCATCCTATTTCTAGAATTGGTGAAAAATACGATCCTAGAATTTACATTTTTCCTTCTATTCATTTTATTGGGTTTAATAGGTTTTCTAATAGGCTTAAGGGGTGGTAAGTATTTGAAGAGTATAGTTAGTCAAAGCGTCCCCGTACTCCTCCTCTGCTCAATCTTTGGAACAACCGCAGGTAGCATACTAAACACAAAACTATCCACAATATTAGATAATCCTAGTATACTCGCACTTGTACCATTATTTTCAGGGGAAAGCGGAGACCTTGTAAGCATACTGGGCGCTAGACTATCCTCTGGTTTGCACTCAGGTATTATACCCCCAAGTTTAATACCTAGAAAAGGAGCCCTTCATAACTTTGGGATAATCATAATACTGTCAATTATAATCTACCCAACAATAGGAGTTTTAGCCTATCTTATAAGCACGGCATTAGGCCTGCCAACTATTCCAATCCATAAAATGGTCATGATAAGTTCATTTGCAGGTTATATCCTAACACCCTTCCTCCTGATCCTAGGATTCTATCTAAATTCTCTCTCATATAGAAGAGAATTAGACCCGGATAATGTTGTTGTACCCCTTTCAACAAGTTTAACAGATCCTATGGCAAATCTTTGCCTTGTTTTAATGATAATACTCCTTCTGAACGTGTGAATTATCCCCACCTTTTCATGGGGGCTTAGCAGCGGCGATAAGTTAAATCCATGCCACCACCACAAAATCGCATGGTTGAACTTGGAAATAGGCCATTTGAAGTGGTATAGAAGCCCCTTTAGGCTCTGAAACTATTAAAACTTTACCATCACCCTTTGTATGTATCCATATTATATCAGTAGAACTTGAAGATAATAGGTTTCTGATCTTGTCATTTAAGAGTATAGGGGATCTTCCAATGTTTTCTTCATTGCTCATATTTTCTGGGGTGTCCATGATCCATGTTATCCCTGGATTATCTAATAGGAGGTAATAGTTATTCTCTTCGATTTCTTCCATTGTTACTTTGAAATGGCCACACTTCCATGTCTCATGCCTATAACAAGGATTAGATTTTGAATTTATTTCTAGGATAACATATTTCTTGTAGAAGTCGCATTGGACTGTCCGGTTTATTATGAATGTTTCTTTTGGGTTTCCTTCTTCGCTTTTAATTTGTATGGGGGGTATATCATTATTTTTTGGGTATATTGTTATGTTTGCATGTACTTGTGGTAGTATCTTGTTGGAGAGTTCTGGTGTGGCTTTTAATTTGCAGATTTTATCATAGGATAAAACATTTGAACTTTCATTTGTGGATAAACCTGGGATAACATTGGTAGTGTCTGGGAGGGTTTCCCAATTACTTGGGGAGCCTGGTGAATTTATTAGGGTTTGGGTTGTCTCACTCACGATCCTTTCAAGGTAGTACCTTTGAAGGTTCTCATGGGTTATTTGCCTGTTTATATCTATTAGATTGCTGGAGATGCCTATTATAATTGTTAGGATGATCATTGATAATAGCATGTCTGTTGAGAAGACCAGTCCCTTTTCATTCATCCTATCCCATACTTCCTTTTGTGGGCTTCATCCAGGAAGAGTATAAATGTTCTTGTAGTGTTTATTATAATGGGCGAACCTTCATATAGGTCTTCGAATATGACATGATCCACTGAGGCTACGGTGGAGCCATTATTCAGTTCATTGGGGATTATGAAGGTTTCTATACCCTGGTGTGGACATGTAGCTTTTCCTTCGAGTCTGCAAAGATAACAAGCCCCATCATTACTTTCATGATAATAACAATTTTGGATGCAATCAGCTAATATATAAGCAGATCCGTGGGTTTCATAGGGTTCATATGGACATTTTTTAATAATAAAAGGGGATGTGGCGTTTTCATAAAATGATCCGTTTTCCATGTTTTTATTTTCTAGATATGCTGTTAGGCTATGGTGATATTCTATATGTGTAAGATTGTGGGATATTGGATCGCATTTTGTAAATGGGAGCGGATCTGGCAGTCCTTCAATGGATACTAATTGTGAAATGTTTTCTGCATGTCTAATATCACCCTTTTTGACTGTTATCGTTGAATTCACCTCAATATAGAATGGATCCTTTTCATATGTTGTTATGGTTTTTATGGTGCAGTTCACATCACAGCTATAATTAAGCATGTTAACTCTATCCTGCACTCTCTCTTTCACATATTCGCCGCTGTTTTTGATTGTCAGGTTCCCTTCAATGACTTCATAGGCGCTTTTATTCAAAACATCAAATGTTATAATTGGTATATTCCTCTCCACGTCTTTAACCACCAATTCAACACTTTTTGAATCTATAGATTCAATGTTAGCCTTATTTTCATAACTTAATACGGTTAGAGTGTTAAAAAACAATATGAAAACTGGGATTATGATTAGAAGAACCATCCCATTCATAACATAACCTTCATCCCCCAACATACATAATACTATAATACATAATATTATAAAAATATTATCATAAATATGAAAAGACGAGTGACCTCCCCCCATGCATGGGGGGCTTCCCAAACATGAAATTTTGCAAAGTTGAGGAGTTCACCCCCGACTTCACGCTCCCCCCAGGACTGTTATAAGCCCCGCTTCCCCCCATTGTAACCCCCTCCTTTCAAGGTGTCGGGGTCTTGACAAGCAACAGAGGGATAAAAGAAAGTATTACCCCATGGTATATAATTTAAATAACATAAAAAGGTAAAAAAGCTTTAATAACCAACCCCTCAATACCAGATACAAGAGCAGATAAAAAAAACTAATAACAGAGAAATTCAGAGTAGAGGATAGAAAATTTTTTCACAACAAGCTAAAAAGTTTCAATACAAGCTTAGAATAAAACGGAGGTATAAAATGTCAGAAACCGTGAGAACATGGCGTCATATCCCCCAACGTTACAATCTACTAGGCTCCAGATGTCTAAAATGTGGTTCTGTATTCTTTCCCAGGCGCATAGTCTGCCCAAATTGCAGGAGAAAAGGCGAACTAGAGGACATAAAATTCGCGGGGAGGGGTAAAATATACAGTTACTCAGTAATACACACCCCCAGCGATGAATTCAAAAACTTGGCACCATATGTTGTGGCAATAGTCGAATTAGAAGAAGGAGTTAAAGTAACCACACAAATCGTTGACTGCGACCCCAACAACATAAAAATAGGAGACGAAGTCGAAGTAGTATTCAGAAAAATAAGGGAAGAAGGACAAGATGGAGTGATAACATATGGATTCAAATTCAAACCAACAAGATAAAATAGGAATTTTACTAGTAGGCCATGGAAGCAGACTTCCATATGGAGAAGAAGTTATAAAAGAACTCGCCGAACTCTACAAGCTAGAAGTAGAATATCCAGTTGCGGTAGGTTTCATGAACATTTCAAAACCAACAATACCCGAAGCCATAAAAGAACTTTCAAAAAAAGGCGTTAACAAGATAATCGTCACACCAGTGTTCCTTGCCCATGGAGTCCACACAAAACATGACATACCCCACATACTAGGAATAGACAAAGAAGAACATCACCATCATCACCATGAACATGATGAAAAGGCAGATTTTGATGGTGAAATAATCTATACAGAACCCCTCGGCGCAGACCCGAGAATTGTCGAAATAATAAAAGATAGGGTGAACTCAGCCCTATAATTGGCTATAAAAATGAAAATTTCAGATCTGGGAGAGAAAAAACTTATAGAAAGGATAATATCTAATATAAGGTTCCATTTGAAAGATTTTCACATTGAAGGTCTTGGTGATGACGCAGCCCTCATAGACATGGGCAAAGAATATATTGTTGCAACCAGCGACCTATTAAGACAAACCTCACATTTCCCCAAGCCCATGACACATGAACAAATGGGCTGGAAAAGTGTAACAGTGAATGTAAGTGATCTAGCCGCCATGGGGGCGGAACCATTAGGATTCTTAATATCCATGGGTCTTCCAAGTGAAATGAAAGTCGAAAAATTCGACGAACTTCTTGAAGGCATACTCAAAGCCTGCCATTACTACAAGATACCCCTTATCGGTGGAGACACAAACGAAGCAGATGAAATAATATTGGCAGGGGCGGCTATTGGCAGAACACCGAAAAAGGACGTGCTATTAAAGAAGGGTTCAAGGGAAGGCGATTTAGTGGCGGTAACAGGACCCTTAGGTCTTGCAGCGGCCGGTATAAAAATACTTCTTTCAGATAAGATAAATTCAGTCCCTATAGCTGACGATGCTCTCTCCAGGGTATTAGATCATGCCCTTAAACCCGTTGCAAGGTTAAAAGAGGCGCTTATAATAGCAAAATCGCATCTTGTAAACGCGGCCACTGATATAACAGATGGACTGGTGAGTGAACTGAATGAACTGATAAACGCCTCCCCCAAAAACCTTGGTATAAGATTATACGAGGAAAGGATCCCCATACCACCGGAGGTTGAGAAAATAGCGGAATTTTTCAATGTGGACCCTATTGAATTAGGACTTTATTATGGTGAAGATTTTGAACTCCTTTTCACAATCCCTCAGGGAAATGTCATCCCACTCCAGGGACAATTAGATTTCCATATCATAGGCGAAGTCACCAATACTGGAATCATTGAAATAATTGATAAAGAAAGAGAGACATACACATTACCAGTGAAAGGATATGAACATCTGAGGGGTTGGAATTGATAAAAGACGCCATTCTCTATGAAAAAGTCGATGATAGGGTGAAATGTGGTGTATGTAATAGGAGGTGCCTGATCCCGGAGGGTAAAAGAGGATTTTGCCTTACACGGGAAAACAGGGATGGTAAACTCTACACTTTGATTTATGCTGCTGTATCTTCATCTGCAGTGGACCCCATCGAGAAGAAGCCTCTCTTCCACTTCTACCCTGGAAGTTTTGTCTACTCTCTAGGAACAGTTGGATGTAACTTCCGCTGTAAACATTGCCAAAATTGGAATATTTCACAGGCTATAATAGATGAGGCTTACACCGTGGACATAACACCTGAAGAGGCTATTGAAACCACAAAGAGATACAATTGTAGGTCCATTGCATGGACATATAATGAACCTACAATATGGCTTGAATATACCCTTGACTGCGCAGAACTTGCCCATAAAGATGATATCAAGACGGTCTATGTTACCAATGGTTATATGACAGAAGAAACTCTTGAACTTTTATCGCCTCTTTTAGATGCTGCCAACATAGACTTGAAGGGCATGTCAGATGAGTTTTATAAGACTGTTTGCAGTGCGAAATTACAGCCGGTACTTGACAGTATACAATGGATGCATGATGCTGGTATACACATTGAAGTCACGAACCTTATAATACCAGGGTACAATGATTCGGAGGATGATATTAAGGCTCTTGTAAAGTTCATGGTAGAGGAAGTTGGGGTTGAAGTTCCTTTACATTTCACCCGTTTCTATCCACATTATAAGATGAAGGATGTGTCTCCAACACCAGCAGAAACACTGCTCAAAGCCCGTGAACTAGCCTTAGAAGAAGGTATGAGATATGTTTATGTTGGGAACATCCCTGGACTTTCAGAGGAGAACACCTATTGTTATAATTGTGGAGAGCTTCTAATACAAAGATATGGTTTCCAGATAAATAAGATGAATTTGAAAAAGGGTCGGTGCCCTTCTTGTAATGCGAAAATCGACATTATAATCTAGGGGGCTACCCTCTCAAATTTTTCAGATTCTTTTAATGGTTTTGTAGCGTCAACACCAACCTTTGTGGTTGTCCCATCAGATGATGCTGAAGGATCAAGTGATGAACCCCTTGCTTTCTTGACTATAACTATGTCGTCCTCTTTTAAGCGTGTTGCTATAGCATATTCCACATCATCCAAATCGAACACGTTTATATCATCGTCAACGACCACAACATGTTTTAGGGAGGGGTGGGCTGATAAAGCCGCCATTATAACATTTTTACCATCGCCTTCGGCTTGTTTTTTTATGGATACGATTGCATGTAACCAGCAGCAGCCACCCTCTGTAAGAATAACGTTCTTCACACTTGGAACGGTATTTTTAACGGCTTTGAATATTCTAGGCTCTTGTGGAAGTCCTTGAAGAAGTTTATGTTCAAATCCCGCGGGTAAAATAGCATGATACAATGAATCATCTTTGAAATGGATCCTTTCAATTTCTATGATGGGTTCTTTCCGTATAATATCATAGGTACCGGTCAAGTCCACGAATGGGCCTTCATCGGCCCTCTTATTTGCGATGATTTTCCCTTCTAGTATGATTTCGGCCTCTGGTACTTCTATATCTACTTTCTGGCATTTGAGAAGTTTGAGTTTTCCATCATGGAAATTATTGGCTACTTCTAGTTCGTCTATTTCTATTGGGACTGATGTTGTTGTTGCTAGTAATGTTGCAGGGTGCATTCCAATAGCTATGGCTATAGGTAGATCTTCTCCCTTTTTTTCGGCTCTTTTGTAGTAGTTGTAGAGGTGTCTTGGTACTATGCGCACAGCTAGGTGTTTTTTGTCAAGTAGCATCATTCTATGGATTGAGGCATTTCTCACCTTGGTTTCAGGGTCCTTGGCTATGATGGCACCTGCGGTGATATAGGGGCCGCCATCTCTTTCATAGTATGTGAGGATTGGTAGCTTACCAAGGTCTGCTTTTTGAGAATTATAATTTTTAAGTTTTCTAATATTTTCTATGGGGATTGGGTTGTCCATGGCTTGGATTATGCGTTCTGTTATATTTTCTATTTTACAGTTGAGTGCTTTTGAGATTTTTTCTCTGGTATTGCATATTCCTGAGATTACTGGTGTATCAGATTCTTTGATGTTTTCTAGGATCACGATTTCCCTTGGATGTTTTCTAAGGAGTTTAGCAGCTTCAAGATGGGTTGAAATTTCCTTTTCAACCTTTATAATCTTGAATTCATCTTTTATGGAGTTTAGAAATTTTCTCAATCTGATCACCAGCTTTTTAGAAGTTGATAGATCTTCCCTTCAGCTTTTTTACCTTTGCTTCTATTTTTTTATTGTTTATCCCGAGGATTTCGGCTGCTAGTATGGCTGCATTACCACCATTTCCCAGGCCAACGGTACCTACAGGCGCTCCTGGTGGCATGTTAACCATGGAGAGTAGGGAGTCTAGGCCATAGGTTTTAAGGGCGCAGGGAACTCCTATAACTGGTTTGTCTGTGAGGGCGGCTATTGCACCGGTTACATGTGCAGACAATCCACTGATTGCTATGAATAATTTAACGGTTTCTAGGCTCTCTATATATTCTTGGAAACGTTCGGGGTATCTTATGGGTGATATGACATTTAGGTCGTAGGATATGTCCATTCTGTCTAGGAATGTGGTGGTTTTTTTGGTTATTTTCATGTCGGAATAGCTTCCGGGTATAACAGAAACAAGCGCGTTTTTATCTGAAATTTTTGTGTTGGCTGTTTTCCTTGTTGGTTCTGGGATTTCTATTTTGATGGGTGAATAATAGTTTCCTTCGATGTTGTTGAGAATGTGGGATTCATCTTTTTCAACTTTTTCATAGTATCCTTTTCTAAGTTTGATTATGCGGGATCTTATCTTCTCGTTGTAGGTTCCCATCATCTGTGCAGCGAGTAGCGCGCCATTTTCGCCCCTGTCAATACCTACAGTTGCTACTGGGACTGGGAATGGCATTTGGGAGCAGGCGAAGAGGGCGTCAAGGCCCCCTATTTTAACGTCAACTGGCACTCCTATAACTGGTTTGTGGGTGTTTGCGGCGATTATACCGGGAAGGTGTGCTGATAATCCTGCTATTCCTATGAAAATTTCCACGCCATTTTTCAGGGAATCTGAAACGATACTTTTAACCTTTTCGTGGGTTCTGTGGGCTGATGCAACCTTTAAATCATAGGGAATTTTGAGTTCTTCAAGGATGTTCATGGCTTTTTTTGCTACTATGTAGTCTGTTCCGCTTCCCAAAACTATCATTACTTTCGGTTTCATTTAATCACCAGAATTAGCTTCCAACTATTATTTTCACGATTTTTTTGGGGCCTTTTATAGGAGGGTGGATGCTTATATGATGAGTATTACCTCCTTATAATTTCATATTTGAGGCCTTTTGTTAGTGGTCTATCTAATCTATATATTTAGTGTTTTTATACATAGTAAGTGTGGAAAATTTTCAAAAAAGAAATGTGAGGTTTTGAGGTTAGAGTTATGTATTGGCTAATTCTAATGATAGTAATACTATTGTGCGTCTTGAAGAACCATAAGGGAGATTTTAGTGTTTCAGTGATCATACCAGCTTATAATGAAGAAAAAACTGTTGCAAAGGTTGTTAAGGCGGCTCGGGCTTCGTCTTATGTGGATGAAGTTATTGTAGTGGATGATGGTTCATTTGACAATACTTACAAGGAGGCTAAACAGGCGGGTGCGGAGATAATACGCCATGCAAGCAACCGTGGAAAGGGCGCTGCACTTAAAACAGGCTTTAAACATTCAAATGGAGATATTGTGGTTTTCCTTGATGCTGATCTTAAGAATATAACAACATCCAAGATAAATAAGATGATAAAACCCATCATAGAAGGGAGAGCTGATATCACAAAAACCAAATTTAAAAGAAAAGCTGGTAGAGTCACAGAATTAACAGCAAAACCCCTCTTAAGATTCTTCTTCCCAGAGATAAAATTTGAACAGCCATTAAGCGGCCAGTTCGCTGCAAAGAGAAGCGTCCTTGAGAGGATGAAATTTGAAGATGATTATGGAGTTGATGTGGGAATAGTCCTCGATGCTGATGTTCAAGGATTAAACGTTAAGGAAGTTGACATAGGTGAACTTGAACATGACATGGCAAGCCTCTCTGACCTCAATATCGTGGCTACAGAGGTCGTCCGCACAATTGTGGACAGGGCCCTTGAATATGGTAGGATAACCATGATGGATTCCATGGGAGAATCAATTAGAATGTGTATACTTGGACTTTCACTCGCCACCCTTGGGATATTTAGCATATTCTTTATCAGAGCAATCACACCAGTTTTAGGTATTATGATGGGTGTTGTGGGGGTTTTTATGGCGGCCTATTATCTTATAGCTTTAGTTAGAAGATCATATAATGTTTTCGCTCGTTCAAAGGGGCGTTTACAAGTTTTAAGGTCCTTTGTTTATATGCATTTCCCAATCCTTGTATCGGCTCTTATACTTGTTGCCATGATTTCAACACTACTTGGGGCCGTGCATATTGATGAGGGTAAAATATCAATTGAACCCAACCCTGGAAACCTCATAATATGGAAAGAAAACTCTGAGAACAGGACATTTGATGTTAGGGGGCCATATACTGTGGACAGCGCCCTTGAAAGTGAAAATAATACTATAAGGTTGCCTAAGGAAGCCCTTGATACCCTAGGACTCAATTATGGTGATATCCTTTATATTGGGGGGAAAGATTACACCCTAAATGAATCAAGGTCTGGTGATGGTAATATTATAAGGATACCTGCAAGTGCAAGAGAAGTATTAGATGTGAATATAGGAGATGTTATCAGAGATAGTAGTCTTCGCAAGGTCTTCAGCAACCTTTATGCAATCAGAAAAATTGCGAGCCAATCTAATATTACAATAAAGAATTGTATTATACTTGAAGATAATGATAAAAATGGACGTGAAGTAACCATATATCTTGATAATAGAAAGATTGCCACAACCTTAGGTGCCATGGAAAATGGTTCATATTCTATTTATATTAACGGGGTGCATGCAAGAACAATATACTTTAATGAGGACATATCCAAAGAAAACTATACCATCTACTGGGGTGCTCATATTATAACAATAGAGATTGGCAAGCCGATAAAGAGTAATATGCGATTCGCAAAATCAAATGAGGGAATATTCCTTGATATTATATCTGATAAACTTTAACAGCCTCTTCAACATCATCGGATAACCCAATAGCTGCAAGAGCCCCGATCTGGCCCTGGGCTCCGGTGACCTCTACTAATTGAACCCCCACTTTCCTTGCAACCTCCCTAGCATCTCTTATACCGATCAATTCCTTCTTAGCCCTTATAGAATATTCCCTGAGCTCCCCAGGGATTTTGATGCCCTTAAATATGGCGACAGATGTCTTATCTGAGAGTGTTTTCTCCCTTAGCCTCCTGATAACCTCATCTACAAGTTTTTTGCCTGTTCCTGGTTTAACAGCGAATGTTAATGCTACCGAAACACAATTTTGCGTCTTATAAGGGTTTCTGGGATAAAGTTGCACTATAATATGGTCCAAGTATTCAAAACCGTCCCTTGAAAGTTCAACTCCAATATTATGTGCTAGAGTCCAAGTGGCCCCCATATCCTTCGTATCTGTATCATCTATTCCTATAATAACCTTCTCCATCCTTGGTGTTATGACAGCCGCTCTTCCAACCTTTGAGCCTCCACCTATATCATATAATTCAATGCGTTTCACGCCTTCAGCCATTCCCCTGCACATTGCAGCGCCCACCCCAGCCCCTGCAAGACCGGCATGGACAACTTTAACCTCATCTCCAGTTACGGCAACCTCTTCTATCCCAGCCGCGTTTAAACTCGCCTTTAGATTCAGTCGGGTTTTACCCGTCCTTGTAAGGTAAGTGTGTCGGTTCCCATCCCTTTTTGCTTTTATTATTAGTTCGCTTGTGCGGGGATACTGATAGATCATCCAATGGGAGCCTGAGATGCATGGATGATATTCAACTATTTCTACAAGGTCATTATCTACCATTGTGATGATCTTCTTGTAGGGGGCTATCCATGGGTCCTTAAACTTTTCCCTTAATTCTTCGGGTGTTAAAATCTGCAATTCCATCCCAATATCTAGAGTTTTTCTAATCTTCTATACATTTTAACAGCTGCTTCAACCGCCCTTTTAGCATAGTCCACTCTCTGGTGGGCTTCTAACCTTGTCATGCTGGGTCCTGATATTCCAAGTGCCACTGGTTTATCATATTCTAGTGCAAGGTCGGCTATTTTACGGGATGCATGCTGTGCCACTATCTGGTCATGGTCTGTTGCTCCTTCAATAACAGCTCCAAGTGTTATAACAGCATCTATTTCATCATCTTCCAAGAGTTTCTTGATTGCAAGGGGCATGTCAAATACGCCCGGAACCGGCACTACTTTAGTTATCTCAGAATCAAGGAACTTAGCATGCTCTTCAGCCAATTTTAACATCATCTGGGTTATGTCATAGTTAAATTCCGCTACCACGGCTCCTATTCTAACTTTATCCATTTATATTTCCTCCAAGGGGGTTAAACTAATGCATAGGCTATTGTGCTTATAATCATTATGAGTATTATGATTATGGCTATCACTTGTGCTTTTGTCATTTCACATCCCCACCATCCTTTTTTTATAATATTTCATTTATGGTTTCTGCTAATATTTCAACATCTTCTAGAATATTATAATAATGGATTGAAGCCCTCACAGTACCGCCTCTTTCATGGACTCCAAGATGTCTCATAGCAGGTATAGCGCAATGATGACCGCTTCTGACGCATATCCGCGCCCTTTCATCTAGTTTCCTTGCTGCATCATCTGGGTTTACATTATCTATATTGAAGGATACTATCCCATAAATATTTTGGGGATTGCCATAACATTCAACCCCATCAATCTCTCTTAGAAATTTGTATAGTCTCCTTGTAAGACGCGCACCATGTTTTTCTATCCTCTCAATACCTATACCTTTAATATAATCTATGGCCGCTCCAAGGCCTATGAAACCTGCTATATTTAATGTTCCGGCTTCAAATCTTCTTGGCGGCTCCTCTAATTTAAACTGGTCTCCTAGAACATCAATCACGGTTCCTCCACCAAGACTTGATGGTTCCAGCTCCTCAGCTTCTTGCAGGTTACAGTAGAGGAATCCTGTTCCAACAGGGCCGAGAGTCCCTTTATGTCCTGGGAATGCCACAAAATTGGCCTTAAGTTCCTTGACATCAAATTTCATATGGCCGATTGATTGGGCTGCATCTACCATGAAAAGGATGCCATTTTCATCCGCGATTTTACCAATCCTTTTTATGTCTTGCACTGAACCTATAGCATTGGATACATGTGTTATTGTTATAAGTTTGGTTTTTTCATCGATAACATCTTCTATGCTCGCCGGGTTGATTATACCATCTTTATCCGCTTTAATTATTTTTATTTTCACGCCCTTTTCTCGTAGTTTCAACCATGGCAAATAATTTGAATGATGTTCAATGTTAGGAACGATAATGGAATCTCCCCTTTCAAATCTAAGACCATTTGCAACGAGATTTATAGCTTCTGTAGTGTTCTTTGTGAATATTATCTCCTCTGGTTGGGCGTTCACAAAATCCGCTATCTTTTTCCTGGCATCCTCTAATTTTTCAGTTGCCTTCACAGCAAGTGAATATGCGCCTCTTCCTGTATTTGCATTGTATTTGTAATAGTATCTGTTCATGGCTTCTACTACTGGTTTAGGTGTTGGTGTTGTGCTTGCAGCGTCAAGATAAACATAATCTTTTAGTAGGGGAATATCATCTCTAAGATCTTTGGGTTTCATAGATATTCCTCAACCTGTTCTCTGATTTTTTGAGCTACCTGTGTTGTTGTGTGTTTTCCTCCGAGGTCTGGGGTTTTTATTCCTTTTTTGAGGGTTTTTTTGAGGGCTTTTTCTATGAGTGTTGCCTGTTTTCTCTGGTTTAGGTGTTTTAGCATTAGTGTTGTGGATAGTATCATTGCTGTGGGGTTTGCTATGTTTTTTCCAGCTATTCTGGGAGCTGATCCGTGTACTGGTTCGAATATTCCGGTTTTTTCGCCGATGTTGGCTGATGGTGCCACTCCAAGGCCTC
>Ga0209409_1000142_pt1 | contig 79229 bp, 71 predicted proteins | sample AD_JPNMR1_MetaG_FD_184424 | JGI IMG/M metagenome (GOLD analysis project Ga0209409, IMG submission 184424) | Active sludge microbial communities of municipal wastewater-treating anaerobic digesters from Japan - AD_JPNMR1_MetaG (SPAdes) (version 2) | ecosystem: Engineered > Bioreactor > Anaerobic... | reverse complement strand
ATAATAATACGTCAATCTGTTTTCGAGGTTGCTCCAGATAGAGGGGTAGGCGCCCTTCGCGCTCTTATAATCGTAATACTTGTCATTCTTGGGCAGATAGATTTTGGTGCCCGAACGGAAGGCGCTGCTGGTTTGCAGCCTTATGGTATTCAACCCGTCGGCGGAATCCGAATAACCCGCGAAATAAACGGCGTCCAAACCCACATCGAAGGCCGAGCTTTCTATGTAAGCCGTCCTGAGCGGGAGTATTACCTTCTTCAGATTGACAGCGTTTGCGTTGCCGCCGCTAGATGTGAAGGTTTTTGCCCGGATGTTTTCGAGATACGCGAGCTCACCGATATCCTGCGAAGATTTCATCATTTCGGCTATATTCAATTCGGTGCCGAACCCCGTGTATTTATAAATAACTACACAGGTTTTGCCGCCCAGAGTCCTTACCAGAAACTCTACCGTGTCGCCGCCAACCGTGACCGAGGTTTTGTAATATATCTGATTGTTGCATACCTTCCAGTCTTTATGGTTTTTGTAGGCGGAAACCAGTTCTTTGGGCACGATTATATTTACCTTGTTCTTGTGGACTTCGCTTGAGCCGTTCTCGATTATGTTGGTAGCGCCGCTGTACCTTGCGGGTATCGAAGCCTCGTCGGTGATTTCGGTAAGGTTTATTATGAAATTGTCGAGGTGGCTAAGGGCGGATTCTGCTATTAATGTCGTGCCCCTGCGCACGACTATCTCGTTAAAGGCGGTTTTGTTGCAATGTATAAGCACGGTGCCCAGGTATGCGGCGCCGTCCGGGGCGTAAGCATCGGTAAGCCATCTTGTGCCGGCAAAAACCTGTTCTTCGACAGCTGTAAGTTTTACGGGGTTATTGATTTCTGCAAGTTGCCTGGCATCCCAGAACGCCCTGAATCTAAGTGTCGTTATATTCGCGAGGTCTATGGAAGCAAGTTTGGTTTTGGCAAAAACCTGTTTGGGAAGCTCGGTTATACCCGAAGGAAGGTTTATTGAGGCAAGCGACGAGCACTCGTTAAAGGCGCCTTCGCCCAGCTTTGTAACCCCCGATGGCAAAACGATGTTTTCAAGCGAAACGCATTTCCAGAAAGCCTCCTTCATAATCTCCGTAAGGGCGCTTCCGTCCTCAAAAATAACCGTTTTGAGGTTGGTACAGCCCGCGAAGGCGTAATCCATTATTTTGGTAATGCCTTTGGGGATTATAACTGTTTCGACCGCGGTATAGTCCTGGAAGGCCTTGCTGTATATAACCGTAACGGGCTTGCCTTCGGATGTTTCGGAAGGCAGCTGAAGCGTCTTGAACGCCACATTGGGATATTTTAGTTTATCTATGCCGTAAACATTGCTGGAGACTGTCTTAAAAGTAAAGGTGGGGGCGTCGCCAGCCGTCCATTTTGCGTAAAGGGTGAGGTTTGATGTTACGGGCGTCGAAAAATCGAATCTTTGCGTAAGGTCTTTATCGAGATACCATCCCTCTACAACCTGGTCGGGAACATTGGGCGGGGTGCCCGGGTCTTCTGCGAGTTCGCCGGGCAGCACCCTTTGCGAGGGCACGGCGCTGTACTCGGTTACGAACACGACCAGAAGCCTGCCGTCGTATTCGGGGGGTATTATATCGGAGGATTTAGACGCAAATACCAAAACATCGGCTTCGGCCTTTTTGTCGCCCGAAATCGCGTAAAGCTTGGCGATGCCTTCTTTAAGCCCGGTTATGCTGCCGCCCTCGCCCACACTGAAGATTGTGGGGTTGGAACTTTGCAGCACATAATTTCTGTGCTTTCTGTCGGTGGAAACAACCGGTACAGCGGTCTTTTCGCTGTCCAGAAAAAGGACATACTGAGGCTTGTCCAGCGCTATGCCTTTAATGCTCCCCTCCCCTGAGCAAGCAACGACTGAAATAACCGCAGCGAACATTATAAAAACCAGAAGGCTTTTTACGGCTATTAGCACGCAGGTTTTTCATAGCTAAATTATAACATACACGAATATGAGAGGGCAATATCTTTGAAGTGGATAAAAATGCCTGTATTTATATTAAAATTAAAGGAAAAACCGCACATACGGTAAGCCAAAAATGAATAATTCATCGTATTTGCAATGAATAGATGTATAAAATCAAAAAAAATACAAAAATCTTGCATAAAACGCTTGCATTATTCATTAACATTGATTATAATATGTTTGCAATCAACAATCAAGGAGAGAAAGGATATGAAAAAGATAATAAGCATAATGCTCGTAATCGCAATCCTTGCCGTGGGCTTTGTGGCTTTGGCTGCCTGCAACGATAAGGAATCAGTAAAGGTTATCGACATCAAGCTTACCGAAGAAGATTACGCTTTTGCGGTAAATAAAGCCGACAGCGAGCTTCTGGCGCAAATCAACGCGATTTTGGACAGAATAATGAGTGACGGCACTATGGATGCCATAATGGAAAAATACTTCGCCGGCGACCCCAACGCGGTTGAGGGCATTGTTTCCGCCACTCCCGACGCCAGCAAAAACCAGCTTATCGTCGCCACCAACGCCGAGTTCCCGCCCTTCGAGTTCAAAATCGGCAACAAGTTCGCGGGCATCGACATGGAAATAGCCAAGATAATCGCCGACGAACTCGGTAAAGAGCTTGTAATAGACGACATGGAATTCGATGCAGTCATCAACTCTGTAAACGCCGGTATCTGTGATGTCGGCATGGCAGGCCTCACCGTCACCGACGAAAGGAAGCAATCGGTCAACTTCTCGGCTTCCTACTTCAAGGCCTCCCAGATGATTATCACCAAAGCCGGCGATACCACCTTCAACGAGTGCACAACCGCCGCCGAGGTAGAGGCTGTTATGAAGTCCCTCACCGGCAAGAAGGTAGGCTATCAGAACGACACCACCGGCCAGCTTTATATAACCGGCGACGAGGATTGGGGCTTCGACGGCTTCCCGAACCTTACCGCGGTAGGTTACAGCAACGGCGCCATGGCGGTGCAGGATATGCTCAACGGCAATATCGACTTCGTGGTAATAGACGAAATGCCCGCTAAATTCTTGGTTAAATCTTATAACAAGTAGGAGTATTAATGACAGCCTGGCAGATTTTTTACAGGTCCTTCATAACCCAGAGTGGTTATAAGGATGTCCTGACGGGGCTAAAAAACACGATGATTATAGCCGTACTCGGCTTGGCAATAGGTATCGTTATCGGTACCTTAATTGCTATCGTGAAAGTAGTCCCCAAAGAGCACAACATATTTCTGAAGATTATGGAAAAGGTTTGCAACGGCTATGTGGGGTTGTTCCGTGGCACCCCCATAGTCGTTCAACTTTTGGTGATCTACTATGTCTTGTTCCCCAGCATCGGCGTTCGGGTGGACAAGCTGATTGTAGCGATAGTCGCGTTCGGCCTCAATAGCGGCGCTTATGTTTCCGAAATAATGCGAAGCGGTATTATGGCGGTAGACAGAGGGCAGCTTGAGGCGGCAAGGTCGCTGGGGCTAAGCTACGCACGCAGCATGTGGGAAGTCGTACTGCCTCAGGCGATAAAGAACATTCTGCCCACCATAGGCAACGAGTTTATCGCCCTCATAAAAGAAACCTCGGTTGTAAGCTTTATAGCCGTTGTCGATCTCACGAGAGCCTTCCAGACCATTGCCTCCAGCAACTACGAATACATCGTGCCGTATCTTGTTCTGGCGCTGTGCTACCTGGTGATAGTGTTGCTGTTCTCGAGTTTGGTCAAATTATTAGAGAGGAGGATGCGCAAAAGTGATAGAAACAATTAACCTTACAAAGAAGTTCGGCGCAAATACCGTCCTCGACAATATCAACGCCACCATTCACGAGGGCGAGAAGGTTGTTATAGTAGGGCCTTCGGGCTCGGGCAAGAGCACCTTCCTTCGCTGCCTCAACCTTATGGAAACCCCCACCTCGGGCAAAGTGGTTTTCCAGGGCGATGTCATTAACACAAAGCATACGGACATAAACGCCCACCGCCAGCAGATGGGTATGGTGTTCCAGCACTTCAATCTTTTCAACAACCTTACGGTAAAAAAGAACATAACCCTCGCTCCCGTCAAGATAGGCATAAAGAACCTGCGCAAGCAGCAGTTCGCCAGATCAAAAGCGCTTTGCTACAACTTCTTCGCCAAGCTCTTCAAAAAGGAGCTTAAGGAAGTCCCCGCGGTTACGACAAGCGCGGCCAAGATTAAAGCCGACGCAAACGCCAACGCCGACAGGCTTCTCAAGAGAATAGGCCTTCAGGATAAAGCAAACGCATATCCTTCCACCCTTTCGGGCGGGCAGAAGCAGCGTATCGCCATTGTAAGGGCGCTTGCCATGAACCCAAAGGTAATGCTGTTCGACGAACCCACTTCGGCGCTCGACCCCGAAATGGTAGGCGAAGTTCTGGATGTTATAAAGGAGCTTGCCGCCGAGGGCATGACTATGGTAATAGTCACCCACGAAATGGGCTTTGCCCGCGAGGTAGGCACCCGAATCCTCTTTATGGACGAAGGCAAAATCCTCGAGGAAAACACCCCCAAAGAGTTCTTCGCCAATCCCAGAAACCAAAGGCTTAAGGACTTCCTCGCGAAGGTATTATAATTGTTATTCGGATACTCAATACCGCAAAATAAAGAGCCCAAAAGGCTCTTTTTTGTTGTCAGAAATAAATATCCACTATGGGCAAATGGTACTTGTTATACGCTCGAATAGGGAAGTCACTTTCTCCCAGCCCTCTGGACACCACAAGATACGAAGAACCCTTTTTGTACAGCCCGCTTGTGTATTTTGGGAACAGCCCGCCCCCGCGGGAAAGCAGCCCCTTGCCGAAAACCCTTATTTGACCGCCGTGCCCGTGCCCCGAAAATGTTACATACGGCTTGTTGCCGCCTGCCGCCTCCAGATGCTTATCCCAGTCGCTGTTGCGGTGTGCAAGCAAAAGAATAGGGGTATCGGGTGTTATATCGCTTATATGCATATCTGCGCATGCGTAAATATTATTATCCTCCACTCCCGCTACGGCAATCTTTACGCCCTTAACCTCGGTTTGTACCACTTCGTTTTCCAGCAGGGCTATATTGTTTTCTTTCAGCAGGGCTTTGAATTTTCTTAAGCCTTTGTAGTCCAGCTCGTGGTTTCCCGTCACGGCGTAAGCAGGGCATATCCCGCTGAGTTCTGCGATAAAGGGCTCCAATGTGTCCAAATCCCCGGCGGCGGCCGCCGAATCGACGATATCACCCGTAAGAAAGATTAAATCGGGCTTTGCTTCCCTTATGCTGTTTATAATTTCGTAGAGGGGTACCCCGTTTTTGGGATACTGCAAATCGCTCACTTGCGCAACCCTTATGCTTTTTGCGCTCCCGCTTCCGATATCGATTTTCTCTGTTTGCAGCCCCTTCGAAGCCAGCATCCCTACGGGGATATATAGCAGCAGGGCGCATATAACGAGAACGATAACTGCGTATTTCAATTTCTTCCCTTTCATTTTTAGTTAGTATGACGCCTTGATTGAGTTTGAAACACTGTAAAGAAAAAGGCTGTTTGTTCGTATTAGGTTTGCCATTTTTTGTTCTGTTATGATATAATAATCAATATTATCGAAAAGAAGGGCTTTTTATCATGCTATCGTCAAAAGAAATCATAGCAAAAACACAAAAATACGGCACAAACAACTATCAACCCAAAGAAGTGGTAATAGTTAAGGGCGAAGGCGCGATTGCCTACGATCCCGAAGGCAGGGAATATTTCGATATGCTAAGCGCATATTCGGCCTTAAACTTCGGGCATTGCCATCCCGAACTTGTGGCTACGGCAAAGGCCCAGATCGAAACGCTTACCCTCACCTCGAGGGCATTCCATAACGCCATACTCGGCGACTTCTGCGAAGCGCTTGCCAAGCTCACGGGCAAGGACAAGGTTCTTCCCATGAACTCGGGCGCCGAGGCGGTCGAAACCGCAATAAAGACGGCAAGGCGCTGGGGGCATATGGTAAAGGGTATCGAAAACGGCAAGCAGGAGATAATCGTTTGCCGCAACAACTTCCACGGAAGGACTGTAACCATCATCTCGATGAGCACCGACGAAAACGCCCGCATCGGCTACGGCCCCTACACCCCCGGGTTTAAGGTTATAGAATACGGCAACGCCGAAGCTTTGGAAGAAGCCATCACCCCCAACACGGTGGCGTTTCTTGTAGAGCCCATACAGGGCGAAGCGGGCATAATCGTACCACCCGCGGGCTACCTCAAAAAGGCGCGCGAAATCTGCACAAAGCACGGCATTCTTCTTATTGCCGACGAAGTCCAGACCGGATTTGCCCGCACGGGCAAGCTGTTTGCCTGCATGCACGAGGATGTCGAGCCCGACATTTATGTCCTGGGCAAGGCTCTGGGCGGTGGCATAATGCCCGTATCCGCCGTTGCAGCGAACGCCGATATTATGGATGTATTTACCCCCGGCTCGCACGGCTCGACCTTCGGCGGCAACCCCTTGGCGGCGGCAATCGGCCTCAAGGCCATGGAAATACTTGTGCGCGACAATTACGCCAAGATGGCGGAAGAGAAGGGCGCTTACTTTATCTCCAAACTTAAGGAAATAGAAAACCCCGAAATAATAGACATCCGCGGCAAAGGGCTCCTTATCGGCGTCGAGTTCTCGGTATCCGCCGCGCCTTATGTCTACAAGCTCATAAAGGGCGGCGTCCTCGCTAAAGAAACCCACGAGCGCACCATCCGCTTCGCTCCCCCGGTAATCATCACCTACGGGCAGATGGACGCGGGGCTTAAGATAATCAAAGAGGCGTTAACCAAACATTAAAGCAAGGGGGCTTGAAAAAGCCCCCTTAAATTTATAAAAAAATTAATAAAAATGTTTACAAAAAATGTTATAATAAACTGAGGAGGTTTCTATGCGCGTATTGCTTCATTCGTGTTGCGCCCCTTGCGCTATTAAATGTGTCGAAACCCTCCGCGCGGAGGGCATAGAGCCTTCTATTCTCTGGCTTAACCCAAATATTCACCCCTACACCGAGTATATAAGCCGCCGCGACTCCCTTCTTAAATTCTGCAACGAAGAAAAGCTAAACCTCATCTACTCGGGTGAGTACGGGCTTCGGTCGTTTTTAAACGGGCTGGGGAATTCCTTCAGTTCTTCCCGCTGCGAATACTGCTACAACCTCCGTTTAGACGCTGCGGCGCGGGAAGCAAAGCTTAACGGCTTTGACGCCTTCAGCACAACTTTGCTTATAAGCCCGTACCAAAAGCACGACCTTATCCGCGAGATAGGCGAACAAAAGGCCGAAAAATACGGCATTCAGTTTTTGTACAGGGATTTCCGCCCTTACTTCCGCGATGGGCAGAACGCCGCCCGTTCCCGCGGAATGTATATGCAAAAATATTGCGGTTGCATTTTCAGCGAGGAAGAGCGCTTCTCCCCCCGTCCAACAGAGATTAATATAATTAATTCACCTCTTTTGCATTATTTTTGGCTGTTTGCTAAAGCTAAAAAGTAGCAGGAGAGGTTTTTTATGAAAGTTACAAAGATAATGACCAACGATGTAATAGTCGCGTATCCCGAAAGCAGCCTGTACGATGTGGCGCAGCTCATGAAGCAGCACAACATAGGCTTTGTGCCCATCCTTAACGGCAAGCGCCTGGCGGGCATAGTCACCGACCGCGATTTGGCGATAAGAGGCTATGCAGAGAAAAAGAGCGAAAGCGCCCCCGTAAGGGATGTAATGACAAGCGATGTCGTGACGATAGGCAAGGACGCCAGCGTAGACGATGCCGCCGCGGTTATGGCAAAGAACAAGATACGCCGCGTGTGCGTAATAGACGACGACCGTAACTTGATAGGGGTGTGCGCTATAGGCGACTTTGCCGCGGACGAGTGGTTCGACGACGAGGCGGGCTATGCCTTAAGCCAGATTTCCAAGCCCTCGCCCAGGGCAAGGCTGTAACTGAAGCTGTTCTGGCAAAAGAAAAAGAGCGCCTTTTCAGGCGCTTTTTGTATATGCTGCTGTCTTATTACAGGACAGATATCTCGGTTTCGTAATATCCGTTGCCTTCGTACCACAGCGGGAAGTTGGTTTTCCAGATGTTGTCGTGCAGGATAAAGGAAATCCCTCCGCCCTTTGCACCCGCGTACTTGTTGTCAAACTCGTAAATCTTGCCCGCTCCCAGCGAAACAAGGGGTGCGTGCCGGTTTCTTATCTTTACCTCGCCCGCTTTGGTCATATACCTTACGCTCTCGACAGCCGAGATGTTGCGGTTGCCCCTCTCCACCACATCAAAGGGGTTAACGGGGTTGCCCACCTTGATATACTTAAGGGTGTTGCCCTCTATCGCGGGGTAGAGGCGCATAAACAACGCTTCGGGCAATCGATTGGCATCCTTGCCGAAAAAGGCAAGATAAATCTTTACCTTCTTTTCGGTTACCTCGTAGGTTATGTATATCTTGCGGGGCGCGCCCAGCTGCTTGTAAACCTCCTTATGGGGTTCCAAACAAAGGCTTATAGTTAGCTTTTCTTCGTCTTTTTGTATTCCCGAAGCGGCAAGCTGATAGGGGAACCTGCCCGTAGGATACCTGCCGTCCACCCTCTCTATGCCGGGGTAGAGGAAGTCGGGGATTGCCCAGAAGCCGTTTCTGTCGAGGTTTCTCATATAGTTTTCTTTGAAGAAATCGATATCCTTCTTGCCGTACGAAACATAATCGACGGCGGGGCGGTCGCCCTTCCTGGCGTCCAGAATGGGCGTGTTTTTGTACGATAGCGACAGAGCCCCCATGCGGTTTACCGAAATGGTGTAGCTTCTGAAGGTGTAGTCTTTTCCGATAGCCAGCTCGCCGCCTTGTATGGCGGGAGGCTCTTTGGGCATAAGTTTCGCAAGCCTGGTTTGCGCTTCCTCCTTGTGCTTCGGCGCCATTTGCTCCAAAGCCATATCGATGTACGCCCTCTGCTCTTTCCAGCTTTCCTCCATCGCGCTATATGAGCCCTTGTTGTATTCGCCTTTCAGCCTGAGCGCAAGGGTTGTGAGATTGTGCGGGAAGCATTTGAATATGTCCGTGGGGCCGAGTTTCGCCATATCCTTTGCGCGAGCCTTGGCGAAGTCGTCTTTCAGATAATGTGTGTAGTCCGAAAGCCATCTCTTAACATCCTTGCCGCAGGTATGCTCGGCAAGGCAAAGTATGTTGTCGGCAAGGCTGTCGTATTCGGGCGTGCCCCGCTTGAGGGTGCCGTCGGTCAGCCACTTACTCTTTAGGGCTATAAGCTCTCTCATGGCTCCGTATTTGTATGGGTCGGATGCCGAGCCGTGAATCCAGGTATCCCCTATTTCGGAGGTTACAACGGGCAGCTTGTCCCTCACCGCCCACAGCTTGTTGGCTATGGCGTCAAGCCCCGATGCCACAATTTCGTGGTCGGGATAGTCTTTTTGGAGCCTTGCGTAATTGGCTATGGCGTTTTCTTCCGACACGGGGCCGTGGTTGTCGCCCGTGTGGGCAAAGTACAGCTTTTCCTCGATAAGGTCGTTTTTGTAAAGCCCTCCGCCGTAGTTGGCGCTGTAAATTACAACAACCTCGCCCCCGCCGTATTTCCACAGGAAGGTTTCGGGCACTTTGGGGACGGCCGAAGCCTCGTTTACGCCTATATGCAAAAGGCGTATGCCGTTTTCGTAAAGGTAGGGCACGATGGCGGCGGTGTGCCCGGGCACATCGGTCATTTTTGCGGCAACCGTTGTCCTTCCCGAAATTTTATCAAGTTTTTTTATAATACTTATGCCGTAGCGGAAGGTATCGGCGTCCAGAAGCTCGGTGTGCGTGGTAAAGGGCAGGGCGTGCGCCGTGATGTCGCCTCTTTTGAGGGCGGCGGTAAGCGCCGCCTGCTGCTCGGGCGTGCCGTGCTCCAAAGCCTCTTTGATAATCCAGGAGCCCGTAGTCCATACGAATTTCTTTTTGCCGTCCGAATTAAGCTTTTCGGCAATCCTTATCGCTTTGGGGATAAAGTCGTCTATGTACCGCCTGCGGATGTTCTCTGCGAGGTCGGTGAACCCTAAATCAAGGTGGGTTTTGGACACGAGGTAAATTGTTTTGGGCATAACAGCTCCTTATAAATAAATAGGCTACTAAGATTATAAAGCCCGGTGGCAAAAACTGTCAATAGACAATGTTAGGGGCATATAGGCGCGATTATTACCAAAACCTTTGACTTTTGCGCCCGATATGCTAAAATAAGTAGGAATTAGCCGGCCTCGCCAAAGAAACGGAGGAAATTATGAATGTTATCGAGGTAAAAAACCTTTCAAAGAGCTACGGGCGCATAAAAGCGGTGGACGACATCAGCTTTTATGTCGAAAAGGGCTCGCTTTTTGCTTTTCTGGGCCCAAACGGAGCGGGAAAATCCACTACCATAGACATCCTTTGCACCTTCCTGAAAGCGGACAGAGGCGAGGCGGTTGTAAACGGATTTGCCCTGGGCAAAGAGGACGAGAGAATAAGGTCTACCATAGGCACGGTATTTCAGGACGGCGTGCTGGACAAGCTGCTTACCGTCGAGGATAACCTCAAAACGAGGGGCAGGCTGTACGGGCTTAAGGGCAAGGCGCTATCCGACGCCGTAAAAAACGCCGCCTCCGCCGCGGGCATAACGGACTTACTTAAAAGGCCTTACGGCAAGCTCTCGGGCGGGCAAAGGCGGAGGGCGGATATCGCGCGTGCGCTGGTAAATACCCCAGAGATACTGTTTCTGGACGAGCCCACCACGGGGCTGGACCCTCAAACCCGCAAGAGCGTGTGGGAGACGATAAGCAGGCTGCGCGAGCAAAAGGGCATGACGGTATTCCTTACCACCCACTATATGGAGGAGGCAGCCGACGCCGACTATGTTGTTATAATCGACAACGGAAAGATCGCGGCTAAGGGCACCCCCGCCGAGCTTAAGGAAAAGTACGCACGCGACAAACTAAGGCTATACTTCGCAGCCGCAAACGAAGGGCAGATAACGGCTGTACTTAACGAAAGCAGCGTATTGTACGACTTAAGCCACAGGGCGATAACTATAAAGATAGACAAGACGATGGACGCGCTGCCCGTCGTCAGAAAGTGCGCAAAGCTTATCGAGGGCTTCGAGGTAATAAGCGGCACAATGGACGACGCCTTTATAGGCATAACGGGAAAGGAGTTAAGGGAATGATAAACTTTACCGCCCGCAACATGAAGGTGTTTTTCAAGGACAAAGCGTCGGTATTCTTCGCTTTCCTGTCCGTCATAATCATATTCGCCCTGTACGCTTTGTTTCTGGGCGATATATGGGCGTCCAACATAAGCGAGATACCTAACGCCCGCTACATAATGGACAGCTGGATTTGCGCGGGCATGCTTGCCGTGACCTCGCTTACGGCGACCATGGGCGCTTTCGGCATAGTGGTGGAGGACAAATACCGCAAAATCTATAAAGATTTTTACGCCTCGCCCGTAAAAAAATATCAGCTTCTCGGCGGATATTTGCTTGCCGCCGTCGTAATCGGTATAATTCTTACGCTTGTTACCCTCGTGTTCTCCGAGATATACATCGTAGCTTACGGCGGCAAACTCTTTACCGTTACCGAGCTGTTCGAGGTTTTGGGGCTGATAATTCTTTCGACGCTTGCCAACACATCGATAATGTTCTTCTTTGTGTCCTTCTTCGCAAGCCCCAACGCCTTCTCGACAGGCTGTACCATAATAGGCACCCTGTGCGGCTTCCTTACGGGCATATACCTTCCCGTCGGAATGCTGCCCGAGGCCGTGCAATATATTATTAAAGTATTCCCGCCCTCTCACGCCGCCGTGCTTATGCGGCAGGCCATAATGGAGAGGCCGCTTGCTGAAGGCTTCGCGGGCGCGCCCGCAAAGGCACTCGAGGGCTACAAATCGTATATGGGGGTTACTTTTACATTCGGAAACTATACTATGCCTGCATGGCAAAGCATATTAATTCTCGCGGGCTCGGCGATATTGTTCTACGCACTCGCGGTAATTATCGGCTCACGCAAGCAAAGAATAAAGTAACAAGGACTTAAATTAAGGACTGATGGAGCGATTTTGGGCCTTTTAGAGATTTTTTTGGTGGGGATCAGCCTTTCGATGGACGCCTTCGCGGTGTCGCTTTGCCGCGGGCTGTGCATGCGCAAGATAAACTACAAACACGCCCTTATCGTTTCGGGCACCTTCGGGTTTTTCCAGGCGCTTATGCCCCATATCGGCTGGTTATTGGGCAGGCAGTTCGAGAGGTATATCGTCGAGTTCGACCATTGGATAGCCTTCGCTCTCCTTCTGCTTATCGGCGGCAAAATGATTTACGATGTCTTCGACAAAAACGAAGACAAAAAGGCGCTTAGCGGCGATCTGAACATAAAAGAACTGCTTTTGATGGCGGTCGCCACAAGCATAGACGCCCTGGCGGTGGGCATAACCTTCGCTTTTCTGGGCGGACTTTCTATATGGATTTCGATAACGATAATTGGTCTTGTAACCTTCGCCATATGCTTCTGCGGCGTGCTTATAGGCAACCGCTTCGGGGCGAAATTCAAAAAGAAAGCCCAGTTCGCGGGCGGTTTGGTGCTGATATTAATAGGGCTGAAAATCCTGCTTGAGCATCTCGGGGTAATAAATTTTTAATCTTCAGCCGTAAAGGTTTTCGACAATTACGACTTCGCCCGAAGTAAGCCTCTCGGTTTCGCCGTTCCCGGTTTCGACAATAAGGGCGCCGTCATCGCCTATCCCTTTGACGAAGGCGGTTATGAACTCGCCGTTTCTTAAAAACCTTACCGTTTTGCCGCCCATCGTCGAGCGGGCCCTGTATTCCTCTATGGTTTTAGAAAAATCGGCGTCCAAATAGTACCGCAAATTGTTGTATATCTCCGATATTATCCTTTCCCTAGCGGCTCCGTTAAGCGGGAGCCCGCCCGCTATGCCCCTCAGCTCATGCGGGAAGGCCTTTTCGCTTGCTTCGCAGTTTATGCCTATCCCGACTATAATAAAGCCGTCCTTTGCCTCGCACAGTATTCCGCCCGCCTTTTTGCCGCCCCAGAATATATCGTTAACCCACTTAAGGCGGGGATAAACGCCCGCGACTTCCTCGGCGGCTTTTGCGGCGGCAACCGCGGCTGCGATGGTTACGGCGGCGGGGTCTTTGGGCGTTATCGGCAATACCGCGGTCATATAAATGCCCTCGGGGCAGCCGCTGAAGAAGGATTTACCCTGCCTGCCTCTGCCTGCGGTCTGCCTCTCGGCTGCAATGAGGGCGCTGCCCTTAAACCCTCCCTCAATCCACCTTTTGGCCTCGTTGTTTGTGGAATCTACAACGGCAAGGCATACAACATCGGTATCCTTCGCGTTAATCCCTTCTTTTATGGTGCGCGCGCAAATCGCCATCTTTCCCTCTGCGGTTATTAATAATTTAATTATACCAAAAATCCGACGCTTTTTGAATAATTCGGTTTCCGTAAAATAAACATTTACACAATATATTAAAGCGTGTACATATTGGTGATGCGAAAATCCCCGGATAGTCCGGGGTCTTTAACAGAAAAGCTCTTTTTGATTTATGCCCGCACATTAAAAACCCGCTTATCGGATTTCCATCAAAATTATTAAGATATTAAATAGCAGGGGAAGGTTGATTTTATGAGAAAATTGGCTGTTTTTGTATTAGTGTTATTATTAATCGTTTCGGCCGTTGTTTTTACGGCATGCCAAAACAAAGAAGTCAAAATCACTTTGATATCCGACGGCGAGGTTTTCGAGGAAATCGTTAAAAAACCCGGCGACGGGCTCAAACTCCCCGCGCCTTCCGAAAAGGCGGGCTACACCTTCAAGGGCTAACCGAAATATGAATAGCATGGTGTTTGGCAGCGGGCTTCAATCCGTAGGTGATTACGCGTTCTCCGAACTAAAAAACATAAGCATAACATTCCTGGGCGAAACCCCTCCCACCTTCGGAGAAGATCCCTTCCTAGACTCTCAAGATGTCATCATATATGTGCCCGCCGACAGTATAGACGCTTACATCGCAGCCCTCGGCCCGAATGTGAACATCAAGCCGATAGAGTAAGCCTTTAACACCAACCGATTAATTAACAACGGGAGCGCCCAAAGGCGCTCTTTTGTTTTTACTAATGTCGGATTATGGCTTTTATAAATTTCTGCCGAAAATGTCAAATTGGTAGCGCAAGGGCCTTTTTTAGACAAAACCGGGGTGTAAAATGAAATCGGATTGAGGACAAATAGCCCAAAAAGTGGTTTTCCCCATTTTAGTTACAAAAAGGAATTTGCAAAAAAACACACACGCTTTTGTAACCGGATAAGTAAACAAAAGCGCGGGAGGCGGTGCCATCTTACCGTCAAGAGTAACAGGTGCGGTTTATAATTATCTTCTTTAGCTCGTCCGACAGCTCGTTAAAGTAGGCGCAGTAGCCCGCAACCCTCACCATCAGGTACTTGTGCTTTTCGGGGTTGTTGTAAGCGTCTATTAAAATGTCGCGGTTTATTACATTGGGCTGGAATTGCATTCCGCCCTCGGTCAGGAAGGTGCGGAAGATTGCCGAAAGGTTGTTTACGCCCGCCTCACCCGGGAAGAGCGAGGCGTCTATCGTGAAGGTAACAGTCGTGCCGTTGGGGGCGTAATCGGTGAAATTTACCTGTTGTATAGAGTTAAGGGACGATAGCAGGTCGGACTTCTCCATCCCGTAGTGCGGGGTTACGCTGTTGGCCAGCGGCACGCCCTTCTTCCTTCCGCTGGGCAAAGCCTGCGTCTTTTTGCCGTAGCGGTCGTTCACATTAAGGGCATAATAGCCCGCCTTGTACTTGCCGTTTCTGGGGCTGCAAGGGTCAACCGACGCAAGGGCCTTATTGTAGATTTCCATCACTTTGGATACCCATTTAGCGGGCTCCGGGGAGCTGTCTTCGCCGAATTTTGGAACGCTTAAGAGGTCGTTATGTATCTCCCTGTACTCATCCCCCTCGAAGTTCGCGTCTATCGCGTGTATTACATCAAGCAGCGTGTATTTCTTTTGCTTGAACACCAGCTCGTTTATGGCGTATAGCGAGTCGGCGACATCGGTTACGCCGATCGCCTGAATACCGCTTGTGTTGTAGTATGCCCCGCCCTCGTAGACATCCTTTCCCGTCTTAATGCAGTTTTTGTAGAGGGTTGAGGCGAGAGGGGTGGTGAAGCCCTTGCGAAGCTCGGCCTCTATCTTCTGGTGGTCGGTAAGAACGCCTTTGGCAAGATGGTTAAGCCTGTTTTGGAAAGCCTCGAGAAGCTCCTCCATGCTTGAAGGCGGGTTGTAGACAAACATTCCCTTTCTCTTGTCTATGCGCTTTAGCACCTTGTGGTGTAAGGACAGCAGGGCTTTGGAAGCCTTGTTGTTTCCGGGCTCTTTAAGTATGTATTCTATGGCCTTTGCCATCAGCTTTTCGTACTGCTCGCGGGCGCTGTAATTCCAAAGGTCGTGGGTGTGCCCTTTAAGCGCTTGCAGGAAGGCAAGGGCGAGGTTCATATTTGCGCAATCGGTATTTCCGAAGTGGTCGTCTGAGGCGTTGGGCTCGACGCAGCCCACTATGGCGTAGTTTCGGGCGTGCTCTATGGTGGTGTTGTAGTGGCGCATCAGGCTTTCGATGTAAATTTCGTCGCTGAAAAGCTCGGGCATCGGGCAGCCGCCTATGTACAGCTCGCTAAGCCTGTCCAGGTATTTCTTGGGGTTTTTCTTGTTTACCCTCGCCACCATGTTGATGCAAAGGGGCTGCAGTTCGCAGGCGTCCATAAGCATATAGGTGACATCGTTTACGGCGTCCTCTCCGTTTTTGTCCACGCCGCCGAAGGTTAGCGCCTGGTCGGTCGAGAGCGTCTCAAACAACTTGCTGATGTTTAAGAAAGAGTTACCGTCGTTTACGAGTATAACCTCGTCCATCTTAAGCACAAAAAGGCAAACTAGTTCTTTGGCCTCTTCGTAGGTTATTAAACCCTGCTCCAGATCGCGCTTGTAGTAGGGGTATAGTATCTGGTCTACCCTGCCGAAGGATACGGCGTTCTCGTAAGACTCCAGGCAAAGGGCTATCTGCAGGAAGGTCATGCTTTGTATAGCCTCGCGGAAGGTGCGGGCGGGATACCTCGGCACCCTCGCGCAAATTTCGGATATGTTCAAAAGCTCGGCCTTTCTCCCGGGGTCGGCTTCCTCTTCCGCCATCTTTTTGCAGAGGGCGGAATACCTCTCGCCAAATTCCGCAAGCGCCTCTAAAGCTATAATACAGCCTTTGTAGAAGTCCTGGTTGTTTTGGGGATACTTTACCATCGCCTCCTTTACCTCGGCTATCATACCCTCGGTGCCGAGCTCCAGGAGCCTCTCGAAGTTAACAATAAAGTGGGCTATCGCCGCCATATTGTTGTTGAACCCCGCAACCATCTCGCAGGAGCGGGCAAGGGTTTGGCGGAAGTCCTTTAGCCTCTTATGCACCTTGCGCACCAGGCTGTGCTTCAGCCAGAAGGGGAAAATCTTAAAGTAAAAATCCCGCTTTTCTTTGGCCGAGCATTGGAAGGAAACAGGCGTTTGTCGGTGTATCTTATGCAGGAACAAGGCGTACAGCACGCCGTAATGCTCTTCCCACACCTGCCCCGCCACGCGCTTCGCGGTAAAGTTGCCCACAAGCAATTCATCGGGATAAACCTTTATAGTCTTATTGTTTAGGACATACTTCAGCCGTTCGGCGCGGTGTATGGCGACGGGTTTGTCGAAGCCGTTTCTTTTGTAGTAGTCGGTTTTGAGGTTGGATACCTCAACGCATAAAGCTCTGCCCGCTTCCCTGATGTCGTTTTGTATGCGCTTTACCCTGTCTGTAAATTCGGCTTTCTTAACCGCCTCCCGTATATCGTCATTATAAGCGTCTATGCCGTTCGCCTTAAAGACTTCGATTGCTTTCTTTAATGCCGCAAGGCTTTCCTCCGCGGTTATGTTAAGCATGGGGATATCGAGATTTAGCCTCTTAGCCTTGTCCTCGTACATATTGTGGTACTTGAGAAGCTCTATTGAGGCATAGCCCTTTTCTTTCAGGAACTCCGCCGCCCTAATAAGGTTATCTTCGCCGTCATTATGCCTCGGCACGATAACCATCCTGAACCTTATGTTCGCGCCGATGGCGATAAGCTTGTCTATGTTTTCGCGTATGAGCCCGCTGTCCTTTTGGGTAAGGCTTAGATGCAGCTTATCGTCGCCGACAACTTTCAGGTCTACTAAAAATAAATCTATGTAAGGCGCAACCTTCCCGATGGTTTCCCACGGGGCGAAAAGGGTCGTTTCGGCGGCTATATTAATTTCCTGCTTTTTAAGCCTTTTCAGAAGGGCAACAAGCGCCTCGGCGTTTTGCAGCATTGGTTCGCCGCCGCTGAGCGTCACCCCGCCCGAGGTCGAGAAGTAATATTTTTTGTCGCGGCTTACAATCTCGGCTATCTGGTCTATGGTATAGCCGCAGCCGGGGACGGCGTCGGGGCTTAACCCCTCGGGGTTCTGGCACCACAGGCACCTTAAAGCGCAGCCCTGAAAGAATATAGTCGTCCTTATCCCCGGGCCGTCGTGCACGCAGGTCCTTTGAATCTTAAAAACGCCTAGCTTCTTTTCCTTTTTGGGGATAATAACTTCGGCTTGAGGCAAAATAGCGGTCGCGGTACTCATATTTTCCTCCCATACACCAAAATATGTTATACGGCGCGTGCCGATATGCTTCCAATATAGTTTATTCTCGGGATTTGCCTTTTGTAATAAAATTCGGGAATCGTAAAACCCCTTACATCGCTATTATTATAATATTATTCAGCGGGGGTTTTCAATAGATTTTAGCGAAAAATTAATTATAATCGCCAAAAACTTAATATATTTAGATATATGGCATTTGCGGCGGGAAAAAGCGGGAAGTAATAAGAGCAAAAATAATTTAATATACTTTAGCGATTTACTTGACTAAAGCGATAAAGTGCCGTATAATAGCCTCAATGACATCAAACCGATAAGGGAGAATATGAACAAAGACACGGCAAGCCTTAATAAAGAAGAAAGAGTGGCGCTAACCCTCAGGGGCGTGTACGAAAGCCTTGGGTATCGGAAGTATAAGATGAGCCGCTTCGAAGAATACGCCTTCTACCTCAACTATAAAAGCTTTTTGCCCTTCGACCGCATAATCACTTTCACCGACATAGACGGCAAACTGATGGCGCTAAAGCCCGATGTCACGCTTTCGATCGTTAAAAACGCCAAAGAGTATAAAGGCGGTTTCGAGAAGCTTTACTACATCGAGAATGTCTACAAGCCCGACAAAAACTCCCGCAAATTTAAGGAGATTTCACAGATAGGGCTGGAGGCGCTGGGTGAGATAGACGGCTATACCACCTTCGAGGTTATAAGCCTGGCCCTTAGGAGCCTTGAGGCGATAGAAGACGATTTTGTTTTGGACATCTCGCACATCGGCATAGTCATGGGGCTATTTGACTGCGGCGAGCTTAAGGGCAAGGAGTGCAAGGACAAGATTATAGAGTGTATAGTTTCCAAAAACCCGCACGACCTCGCCAAAATCCTCGCTGAGCTTGGGGTATCGGCGGAAACTTCCGAGAGGTTCAAAAAGCTTATAACCATAACGGGCAACCTTGGTGAAGCTTTGGCGGAAATCCGCGGGATAGTAATAAACGAAGAGATGCAAAAGGCCTGCGAAGAGCTTGAGGGCGTGTGGCGCTCCCTTAAAGGCTCGCCCTACGAGAGCAAGGTAAAGATTGACTTTTCAATCATCAACGACATCAACTACTACTGCGGGATAATCTTCCAGGGGTATGTAAGGCGGGTGCCCAGGATGGTGCTTTCGGGCGGGCGCTACGACAAGCTTCTTAAGGAGCTGGGCAAGGATGTGGGGGCGATTGGCTTCGCCCTTGTAACCGACGAGCTTAACGGTTATTACGGCGACAGCGATGTTTTGGACGCCGACGCCGTTGTGATTTACCAAAAGGGCGCCGATCCCAAAGCGTTGTTTAACGCGATAGAAAGCCTTACAGAAAAGGGGATTAAGGTTAGGGCGGAGACCTCGAAGCCCGATAACCTCAGGTACGGCAAGCTTTATAAGTTTGAGGGCGGCAAATTGGAGGAATACGATGTTTAATATAGCTTTACCCAAAGGAAGGCTTGCCGAAAAGGTCTGCGGGCTGCTCGCGGGCATCGGCTTCGATACCTCGGAAGTAATGAGCGACAGCCGCCGTTTGGTGTTCACAGACGCCGAGGGCAAGGTTTCTTACTTTCTGGTTAAGCCCTCGGATGTGGCTATCTATGTCGAAAGGGGTGTCGCCGACATCGGAGTGGTGGGAAAGGATATCCTCCTGGAAACCAAGCCCGATGTCTACGAGCTTCTGGATTTAGGCATCGGCAAGTGCACCATGTCGGTCGCGGCAAAGGAGGGCTTCCGCGAGAACAAGGAAAGGCCCTTAAGGGTCGCCACAAAGTTTGTAAACATCGCAAGCGAATATTACAGCTCATTAAACCGTGAGATAGAGATTATAAAGCTTAACGGCTCTATTGAGCTTGCCCCCATACTCGATATGTCCGATGTCATAGTGGATATCGTCGAGACGGGCACAACCTTAAAAAACAACAACATGAAGGTTATAAGCCAAATAATGCCCATAAGCGCAAGGCTTATCGCCAACAAGACAAGCTACAAATTCAAGTCCGGGTTTATAGACGAACTTACCGAAAAGCTGGCGGAGGCGATTAAATGATAGCGGTATACGACGCCAAAAGCACCGATATCGGTTCGATATTCAAGCGCAAAGCCGAGAGCCTCGATTACGCAGAGAAGGCCGCCGCGCGAATAATAGAAAGGGTTAAAGCCGAGGGCGATAAGGCGCTTACAGAACTTACAGAAGAATTCGACAAGGTCAGGATTACCTCGATTAAGGTATCCGAAGCCGAGATAGAGGAAGCCTATAACTCGGCAGACAGGTATTTTTTAGAAACTTTGGAAGCGGCGAAAGCCAATATCGGGGAGTTTCACAGGGCGCAGCTTAGGCAAGGCTTCGAGATAAAAAGAGTAAACGGCGCAATACTCGGGCAGAGGGTGCTGCCTTTGGAGAGGGTGGGGCTTTACATCCCGGGCGGCACGGCAAGCTATCCTTCAACCGTGCTTATGAACGCCATACCCGCGAAGATTGCGGGCGTAAAGGAAGTTATAATGGCCAGCCCGCCATCCAAAGACGGAAAGATTAACCCCGATGTGCTAGCAGCCGCGAAAATCGCGGGCGTGGACGCAGTATACAGGATAGGCGGGGCGCAGGCGATTGCAGCCTTAGCGTACGGCACAGAGAGCGTGCCAAAGGTAGATAAGATTACGGGGCCGGGCAATATATTCGTTGCCGCCGCCAAAAAGCTTGTGTTCGGCGAGGTTAGCATAGACATGATAGCCGGGCCGAGCGAGGTTTTAATTATAGCGGACGAAACCGCCAATGCCGCGTACATAGCGGCGGATATGCTTTCGCAGGCCGAGCACGATATAAACGCCGCCGCTATACTAATTACGGTTTACCCCGATATGGCGGAAAAGGTTAAAGCCGAGCTTGAAAAGCAGCTCGCGCTTTTGCCGAGGGAATCGGTGGCCAGGACGTCCATAGAAAATAACGGCAAAATAGTAATAGCCGAATCTTTGGAGCAGGCTGTCGAAATCGCGAATATAGCCGCGCCCGAGCACCTTGAGCTTTGCGTAAATAATCCCTTCGGGCTTTTGGATAAGGTAAATAACGCCGGAAGCGTATTTTTGGGCGGGGACACTCCCGAGGCGGTCGGTGACTATTTCGCGGGGGCAAACCACACCCTGCCCACAAACGGCACGGCGAGGTTTTCGTCGGCGCTTTCTGTGGACGACTTCGTAAAAAAAATCCAGTACATCTATTACCCCAAGAGCGTTTTGGATAAGGAAGGGGAAAGGATAGCGTATTTTGCCGAGAAGGAAGGGCTTTCGGCGCACGCCAGATCGGTGACAATCAGGACGGAGAGCAAGTTATGAGCAGGTTTCTTTCCCAAAAGTATGATGGCATAGAGCCCTATGTCTCGGGCGAGCAGCCCAAGGACAGGCGGTATATAAAACTTAACACCAACGAGTCGCCTTACCCGCCCTCGCCTCTCGCTGCGGAGGCCGTGTCGAGAGCGGCGGTTACCGGGCTTAAGCTGTATTCGGAGCCGTCGTCTAAGGCCTTGAGGCAGGCGATAGCTAGGTTCTGGGGGCTTGACGAAAGCGAGGTTGTGGTAACAAACGGCTCGGACGAGGCCTTAGCGCTTGCCTTTTTTGCCTACTGCGGCGGCGGGGAGGAGATGGTGTCGCTGGACATAACCTACAACTTTTACCCCGTCCTTAGCGGGCTTCTGGGTTCGCCTTACAGGACGATACCCCTCAAAGAGGACTTTACGGTTGATGTCGACGCCCTTTGCGCCGCCGACAGCCACATAGTGATTGCCAACCCAAACGCCCCCACGGGCATTGCGCTCCCGCTTGAGGAGATGGAGAGGATAATACAATCCAACCCCTCGAGGGTGGTCATAGTGGACGAGGCATACGCCGATTTCTGGGGCTACAGCTGCATTCCGCTTATTAAGAAATACCCCAACCTTATGGTTGTCCAGACCTTCTCGAAGTCGAGGGCGCTTGCGGGCGCCCGCCTTGGGTTTGCAGCGGGGCAGAAAGAGCTTATCGAGGATTTGGACAAAATAAGGGACTCTCTTAACCCGTATAATGTAAACACGCTGTCGCAGCTTCTCGGCATCGCCGCCATGAAGGACGAATGTTACCTTAGGTTCTGCGTGCAGAGAATCGTCGATACAAGGGAGAGGGTGGCCAAAGAGCTTAAGGCGCTCGGGTTTGAGGTTTTGCCTTCGAGCACCAACTTTTTGCTTGCGAAACACCCGCAAATAGGCGGCGAAAGGCTTTACCTCGAGCTTAAAAGCGAAGGGATTCTGGTGAGGTATTTCAGCGTCGAGAGAATCCGCGATTACATCCGCGTGTCGATAGGAAGCGACAAGGAAATGGATACTTTTATGGAGAAAATCCGCAAAATACTGCAAGGAGCAAATCAATGAGAAGCGCTCGGATTAGCCGAAAGACAAAGGAAACGGATATCGCCCTTTCGCTGAATGTGGACGGAAAGGGCGTGGCGGAGATTTGCACGGGGTGCGGTTTTTTTGACCACATGCTCGAGCTTTTTGCCGCGCACTCGAGGTTTGACCTGAAGATTGAGTGCAAGGGCGACCTTGAAGTGGACTGCCACCACACGGTGGAGGACACCGCCATCGTTCTGGGCGACGCGCTTAAGCAGGCTCTGGGCGAAAAAAAGGGCATATACCGCTACGGAAGCTTTATTCTGCCCATGGACGAGGCTCTTGTGATGGTCGCGCTGGATATAAGCGGCAGGGGGTATTTGAATTACAATGTCGCCATCGCCGCCGAAAAGGTGGGGGACTTCGATACCGAACTGGGAGAGGAGTTCATGAGGGCTTTTTCTAGGGTTGCGGGCATCACCCTGCACATCGAGCAGCTTGAGGGAAACAACGCCCACCACATTCTTGAGGCAATATTTAAGGGCGTGGCGAGGGCTTTGAGGCAGGCCACAGCCATAGACCCCGCGGCGAGGGATGAGATACCGTCTACAAAAGGAGTGCTATGATCGCGGTTGTGGATTACGGCGTAGGCAACCTGTTTTCGCTTACGGCATCGCTTAAGCATCTAGGGCTTGAAAATAAGGTTACCGCCGACGAGAAGGAAATAAAAAAAGCTTCGCATATAATTCTGCCCGGAGTGGGCGCCTTTGCCGACGCTTACAAAAAGCTGGAGGAATCGGGGCTTGCCGATCTTATAAAAGAGGAAGCGGCGGCGGGAAAGCCGCTTTTGGGCATATGTCTTGGAATGCAGATGTTGTTTGACAAAAGCTACGAGTACGGCGAGCATAAAGGCCTGGGGCTTATAAAGGGCGAAATTTGCCCCATCAAGGACGACTTAAAAGAGCCTTTGAAGGTGCCGCATATGGGCTGGAACGCTTTGAAAATAGTGAGAGAGAGCCCGCTGCTTAAGTATACCAAGGAAGGCGAATTTGTGTATTTTGTGCATTCCTATTACGCCAAAAACTGCCCCGAAGCCGTTATCGCTACCTCCGAGTACGAGATAGACATTACGGCGGCGGTAGATAGAGGAAATGTTTTCGGCACGCAGTTTCATCCCGAAAAAAGCGGAGAGGTGGGGCTTAAAATGCTTAAGGCCTTTGCCGAGGCGGGGAGGTAGTTATGGAGATATTTCCCGCGATAGACATTCTTGATGGCAAGGCCGTGCGCCTCACAAGAGGCGATTATAACCAAAGCGAGGTGTTTGCTCAAAACCCCGTTGAGGTACTAAAGGCGTTCAAAGAAAAAGGCGCTGCTAACCTGCATGTGGTGGATCTGGACGGCGCCCGTGACGGCACCCTGGCGAACTTCCCGACTATAGAGGCGCTTGCCAAAGAGGGCGGCGTTTTTATTCAGGTGGGCGGCGGCATCCGCGACGAGGACAGGATAAAAAAGTATCTTGATTTGGGTGCGGGCAGGGTAATACTCGGTACAGTCGCCGTTACCAATTTTGATTTCGCGGCAAAGATGGCGGCAAGGTACAAAGGCAAAATCGCAGTGGGCGTGGATGCTAAAGGCGGGTTAGCGGCAACAGAAGGGTGGAAAAATGTTACCCAAATTAACTCTTTTGAGTTTTGCGCGAGGCTTGCCGGCGCGGGCATCAATACCGTCATATATACGGACATCGCTACCGACGGGGCTATGGCGGGCACGAATCTTGGGGCGTTCGAACGCCTGAAAGAGATTAAGGATTTGAATGTTATAGCCTCGGGCGGGATTTCGTCGGAAGAGGAAATAAAGACATTAAGGGATATGGGCGTTTACGGGGCAATCCTCGGCAAGGCGCTGTATAAAGGGAAAATCGATCTCGGGCGAGCGGTAAGAATAGGGAAAGGAGAGCTGTAATGATTACCAAGAGGATTATCCCCTGTCTGGATGTAAGAAACGGCAGGGTGGTAAAAGGCGTGAACTTCGAGGGCATAAGGGATGTAGAGGACCCCGTCGGGCTTGCCCGCTTTTATAACGAAAGCGGCGCCGACGAGCTGGTATTTTACGACATCACCGCGTCCTTCGAGGGCAGGGCGCTCTTTTACGATGTCCTTAAGGATGTGGCGGGGCAGATTTTTATCCCGCTGACTGTGGGCGGGGCTATAGGAAGCCTCGCCGATTTCGACAGGGCACTAAAATGCGGTGCCGACAAGGTGAGCGTAAACACGGGCGCCATAAAAAACCCAAGCCTTATTAGCGAAGCCGCCAAGAAGTACGGCAGCCAGTGCGTAGTGCTTTCGATGGATGTCAAGAGGGTGGACGGAAGGTTTACGGTGTTCGCTAAGGGCGGCAGAGAAAATACGGGAATAGACGCTTTGGAATGGGCTAAGCGCGGCGAAGAGCTGGGAGCGGGCGAGCTGGTTGTGAACAGCATAGACACCGACGGCGTGAGAAATGGCTTCGACCTCGAGATGCTTGAGGCTATAGGCGAAGTCGTGTCTGTGCCTATAATCGCTTCGGGCGGCGCGGGATGCGCCGAGCATTTTGTTACACTGTTCAAGAGCCTGCCAAAGGTGGACGCGGGGCTTGCCGCATCCATCTTCCACCTTAAAGAATTGGGCATACAAGCATTAAAGCATACATTGAAGCAAAACGGCATCCCTTCGAGGATAATTTAGGAGAATATTATGAAAATCGAAGACCTTAAATTCGGAAACGACGGGCTTATACCCGCAATAGTGCAGGATTATTACACCAAAGAGGTGTTAACTTTGGCGTACATGAGCGCCGAGAGCCTAAAAATAAGCCTCGAAGAGGGCAAAACCTGCTTTTACAGCCGCTCGCGCAAAAAATTGTGGAGAAAGGGCGAAACCTCGGGAAACTACCAGCACATAGTATCTATTAAGGCAGATTGCGACCTTGACGCGCTGGTGATAGAGGTAGTTAAAGACGGCCCTGCCTGCCATCTGGGTACCGAAAGCTGCTTCGGCCAAGGCTTGTACCAAAGCGAGGAATTCAAGGAGTTTTCTTATAAACAGCTTTTTGAAACCATAGAGGGCCGCAAAACTAACCCTAAGGAAGGCTCTTACACGACCTACCTTTTCGATAAGGGGTTGGATAAGATATTAAAGAAAGTCGGCGAAGAGTGCGCCGAGGTCATAATAGCCGCAAAAGGCGGCAGCAAAGCCGAAACGATATACGAAATAGCCGACCTCGCTTACCATACAATGGTGCTTATGGTTCAAGCCGGCATCGAGCCCAAAGAAATCTTTACCGAACTCGCCCGCCGTCATGTGATAGACAAAAAGGTTAAGCAAGAGCACCGGCATGACCACGATTTCTTACAATAGAGAAGGCAATCGCAAACATATCGTTATAATGTAAATTGTATAAGAGCCTTACACCTTTCTTCTTGCCATGCCTTAATAAATTGAATATTTCCTTTAACGATCCCACTTGATTCATATAAAAACTATAACATTATTAAATTAAAATTTCAATATGTTCTTTTAATTAAAAAAACCGCCCCGGTTGGGGCGGTTTGGAAGGGGGAGGGATGAGGTTATTTGTTTTGGAGCTTTCTGACTTCCGCCAACACCTCCTCCTCGGTCATGGGGACAAAGGGGTGCCGGTTGAATTTCTCTTTGCATAGTTTGTATACGGCGCGGTTGTAGGGGATATCCATGCCGTAGCGGTCGCCGAGGCTTACGAATTCGCCGATGAGCGATTCGAGTTCGCTTTCGCCAGACTTGCGCTGTATGATGTCCTGCGCCATGCTGCTTAGCACCATTTTGGCGAGGTTTTTCTTGAACATTCCATCGGTTATGAAGTTGGGAAGGGTGGCGCTGGCTTTGATTTTGGCCCATGTGGGCATGGTGTGCGCCTTGTATTCCTTTACGCCCATTTTCTTTAGGATTTTGACGCCCTCGTACATCGAGTTGGTGAGGATTTCCTTGAAGGCGTGAAGGTTTGTTATGTCGCGGTAGCCCATGCCTACCAAAGTGGTGAAGGAGTTTGTGAGGTTTATAACCATCTTGCAGTACGCCGCGTCGGTTATCCTGTCGGTGATAATGGTTTCGACGCCTTTGTTGAAGAGTTCGGCGATGGCCTTAAGTTCGGCCTGCATACCGTTGTCGAGGGTGCCGATTACGAATGGGCCGCGGTTTTGGTAGCCTACGATACCGATTTCGTCCAGCCAGGCGTTAAATTCGATTATGCCGTAGACTACCCTGTCGAAATACTTGGGAAGGATGCGCTGGTTTTCGACGCCGTTCTGGAGCCCTAAAATGACGGGGTTTCCTTTTACGGTTTCTTTGATGAGCCCGGATACGCCGTCGAGGCTGTAATTCTTTACGACTATTGCGATGAGGTCGGGGTTTTCGACTTCCGAAAGGCTGTCTATTACCTTGACTTTAACATTTTGCTTGGCTTCGTTTTGCTTATAGTAGGTGATGCCTTTTTCTTTGAGAACCTCCGAAACCGAGGGCTTATCGAAGAGGTAAATATCTTGGCTTACTTCGCTTAGCCAACCCGAAAGGCAGCTGCCGATGGCGCCGCCCGCGCCGATAATTATAACTTTCATAACTTCCTCCTTTTATTCTAGATTGTAGCTTTCGTCGTAATAGTCGAAGCACGCGGTCATGTGCTCGGCGTACCTGAACTGCAACGGAAGGGGGGATATCTCCAGGTCTTTAAGGGCTTTGCCGCTCTTGGTGTCGGAAAGCGTGAGATATTCCTTTTTGGGCTTGGCATTTTTGGAGATGAGCGTCTTGGCGAACATATTGACATTCATTGTCGCCTTGAAATTGGTTTCGGCCTTGAGAATCTTACCGTTAAGCTTGGAGAAAAGATATGTTTTGGTGTCGAATTCGGTGGGTTTGCCGCTGACCGGAACCCTAAGGCGGAAATATTCGGTGCCGTCGGCTTCGAAGCTTTTGATGACGCATTCGCCGCCTTCTTGCGTGATGTCTATCCTTTCGGTTACCTTGGGAAGCCCCCAGATGTAGTTGCCGCGCAGGCAGTTTTCCCTCGAGGTGACGGGCATCGAGAATACATAAAAGCCGCTGTTGGTGTTTTTTAGCAAGGGAAGAAGGACGGGGCTTTTGTCTTTGTCGACCTCTACCGCGATGGTGAAGGCGATTTCGTTGTAGGGCGGGATGCCCAATACATTTTTGTACTCGTAGCACGAGATGGCAAGCACCGCCCTCTTGCCCGGCATCCTTACGGGCTTGATTTTTGGGTGGGGCATAAGCGCGAGCGCCTTTTCGTAGCTGCAAAGATAAATAGCTTGGGCGCAGGTAACATCGCCGTAAAGAGTGGGGAAGGGGTATTCCTTCTCCATAACATCGCCAAGCTTGACCTTTCTTGTGGTGAGCTTGAACCTTTGGAAGAAAGGATCTGAGAATTTGTCTTCGTTTTTTAATAAGGTGTTGTCAAATTCGTTTAAAACATCCATAAAATGACCCTCCATATTTTTGTAAATCCCGGCGAGCCCGTTACGCAGGTTTTATCAATGAAAAAATTTTCATTGAATATTTATTCAATGAAATTATATTCCTTATAAAAAAGTTTGTCAATAGGGAGTTTTAGGCGTGTTTTTTGATGATGTCGAGAATCCACTCGGTTTTCGGGAGGGGCACCGAGGGGTCGTTTACGCAGGATTCTGCGATGCCGTCGAGGCAGCTGAACAAAAACATCGTGAGGGTCTTGGAGTCGGCCTCTTTTATCTCGCCCCGCTGTTGCCCGAGGATAATGCGTTCTTCGTTTATTTTGAATATCCTGTCGAAGGAGTCTTTTATCTGAACCTTTATGCTTTCGGGGGCGTTGTCGAATTTGAGCGCCCTGCGGATAAGTAAATACCATCTGGGGGCGAGGGGATTGCCGCGGAAAAGGTCGAGCACCATATCGAAAGCGCACTCGAAATAATCTATGGGAAGCTTTACAAGGTTGCGGGTTTTTTCGTTGATGTAATCCAGCCCGATTTTTATAAGCTCGGAATAAAGTTCTTCCTTGGACTCGAAATAATGGAAAAGCAATCCCGCGCTCATGTTTACGGCGGCGGCGATGTCGGAAATTTTGGTTTCCGAATATCCCTTGCTAGAAAACAGCTCGAGGGCTTTTAGGAGTATTTTGTTTTTTCTTTGTTCTTTCTGGTCGGCTCTTACGCCCATAATGATCTCCGCGGGAGTCTTGTAAATTATAGTACCCTTTAATTGGGATGTTGTCAATAAACATAAAGTTGTTAAGTAACCTTTATTGTCAAACAAATTAGCATTCCAATATTAAATTTGATTTTTGTGAGATAGCCGAACTTATGGAAAACAAAAAGAACGCATAAACGATATTAGTACAGGATAAAAAATAAACGGCAAGGTAATCCTTGCCGTTTTCGTTTTCAATTATTTTGATTCTGGAGGTTAGGTGTTGATTGTGCCCTCAAGGAGTTTGTCGGTTTTTTTGCCGTAGCAGTCGTACCCGCGGATTTTGACGGTGTACTTTTTGCCGGGCTTGAGGCCTGCCATGGTGTAGGTGCGGGTTTTGTCTACCGAGGAGAAGTAATATTCCGACCAGATTTTATAAGTTTTTACAAGTATGCCGCTTTCGTTGTAGACGCTTATCTTGTATTTGTGAAGATACTCGCCGTCCAATGCCTGGGTGAAGGTGATGGTGGCTTTGCCGTCGGAAAAGCTATCGAGGGTGATTCTGGCGTCTTCGGGGAATACGGGCTTGTCGGCGGCCTGCTTGCGCTTGCCGTAGGTGTAGGCGTAGGTGGATCGGTCGGCGGCGTTGGGGATATACCACACAAGCTGCTTGTCGGCGTAGGAATTGCGGTCTTTGAAGAAGCTGTCGGAAATGATATCGTAGGGCATTGCCTTTACGGCGCCGTTGGCGTCGACTTCGACTATGAGATACTGTCCGACATTCTTGGCGTTTTCGGGGATGGTGCCGCCCGTCAAGCCTTTTTCAAGCTCGATGTAGGAGAGGGTGCCCAGGTTGAAAGAAGTGAAATTCTTTTGGTTGATGGATAGGGGGTTGTTGATGTTGTAGTGGGAGTGACCCGAGAAGTACATAATCTGCGGGAAGCCGTTCAGCACGCTGTTAAGGCGCATCGTGCCCCAGCCGGTGAGTTCGCTGCCGTACACCGTGTTGGTTTGGGGTATGTGCTGGAACACGAAAATGGGCTTGTCGCCCGTGTCGGCTTCGGCCTTTTTTAGTTCCTGTTTGACCCACTTCTTGGTGGCTAAGCTGAAGCTTCTGTCGTCCTCCTGTGAGAAAGATATAAAATGATATCCGTTTATGACAAGGGAGTTGTTGGGGTTACAGCCCGAATATTGTACGCTTCTTTCGGTAGAGCCGGTGCCCATAAACTCGTGGTTGGAGAAGGTGGTTATAAACCTGGCGTCGCCTATATTTCTGTTTACGACATCCATAAAAAGTTCCCATTGCGAAATCTCGCCGCGGTCTATAACATCGGCGACAAACACAAAGGCGTCGATGGCTTTGTAGTCCTGCGAAGCGGCGTAATTGTAGCTACTGTCAAAAAGCTTTTGTAGCCTTACGAGCTCGACACAGTCCGGGCCCTTTACATGGACATCGCTTGCGACTACAAAACGAAGCACGGGGGTGAAATCGGCGGGCACTTCGGTGCTTGCGGGCGTGCCGCCCGGCTGATAATTAAGGATGTATGATCTTATTCCCATATAACCTCCAAACACGATAGCCACGAGCAGAATTGCGGCGGTGACAGAAATACACACCTTGCGAAAGGTTTTGTTCTTAAAAAGGTTGAGCGCTTTTTGCGCGAATTCTTTTATCTTCATATGCTCATTTACCTCTGCATTACCTCTGCAAAAGATTATAGCATAAAATTATTAATAATGCCTCCGACTTTTTATAAAGTAAGTAAAATAAGCCCGGAATTCGGAGCGGTGGGCTTTTATTTATTACATTGATTGCGTAACGATTTCGTGTTACAATGGAAATATTCTTGATAGACACAGGAGAAATTATGAGCAAAAAAGTATTGGTTTTTTATGACGCTCAGAATATGAGCAAGATAGATATCTTGCCCCTCGTCGAAAAAACTATTTGTAAGTACGGGGAGATTTCCTCTATAAGGATTTATCACGACTTTGTGGGAAAGGATAACCGGTGGAAAAAAGCCTGTTTCGAAAAGGGGTATATGCCCTGCCAAATAACAAAGCCTAAAAACAACACGGCGGATTTGCTTATATCCATTGACGCCATGAAATCGGCGTTTAACAGCGCAAACGATATATATTGCTTTGTAAGTAACGACAGCGATTTCGGCCCGATATCGCTCGCGCTGAGGGAGTTGGGGAAAGAAACCTTGCTGATAACCAGCCTTCCCGACAACCAGATAAAAGGGTATTTTACTTACCTCGAAATTGTTAATAACAATCCGATACAGAAAGAGGCTACGGAAACAAATTCGGCGCAGCAAAAAGCCCCTCAAAAACAACCTAAAAATATAAACGAAACCGAGGTGAAGGAATACCTTCTTCATAATTATTCGAAGGCCAAGAAAGATAAGGACGGTTGGGCGTCATATTCCACCCTGTGCCAATATCTGAAGAAGAAATATGAGGACAGCGATTTTGTTAATCTGGGTTACAAAAGCAAAAGGGATTTTATTTTGAAAAGCGGGTTTGAGATACACGGCTCGAATTACAGAAAAGTAAAGTAAGCGATAAGAAACGGCAAAAAGAAAAGCGGCTTTCGTTACGAAAGCTGCTTTTAGCTTGGGCTTTAATGATTTATTTTATTTTGACGGCCCGGTTTTGCGCCTTTACGCAGAGTTCGGCGGCTTTGAAGGCGTGAGCCTGTGTCATCGCCTTTTCGGTGCCGTCAAGGATATCTCTTATAAGCTGCCCGAAGAAGGGATATCCCACCTTGCCCGCTACATTATAATGTTTTTCGATTTTGTCATTAACCAGGTATACATTATCGGGGCGGCCGCGTGGGGTGCCGATATCGGTGTATTTTCTTATTTCGATATATCCGTTTGTGCCGAGAATAAGGGTGCGCCCGTCGCCCCATGTCCTTAGCGCCTCAGGGGTGAACCAATCTACCCTGAAATAGTTGGTGGTGCCGTTTTTGCCCCTTAACTGGGCGTCGCCGAAATCGTCAAGCTCGGGATATTCGGGGTGGTTATAATTGGCTATCTGGCTGCTTACAACCTCGGCGTCCTCTTCTTTGGCATAGTAGAGGTATTGCTCTATCTGGTGGCTGCCTATATCGCACAGTATGCCGCCGTATTTTTCTTTCTGAAAGAACCAGGCAGGCCTGGACGGGGCGTTGAGGCGGTGAGGCCCTAGCCCTATGACCTGCAACACTTTGCCTATCGCGCCTTCGTCGATGAGCTGCCCCGCGAATACGGCGCTTTCGACATGAAGGCGCTCGCTGTAATATACCATATACTTTTTGCCTGTTTCGGCAACCTTTTTCTTGGCGCATTCTAGCTGCCCGAGCGTCGTAAGCGGGGCCTTATCGGTAAAATAGTGCTTCCCCGCCGACATGACGCGCATACCTAAAGCGCATCTTTCGCTTGTGACGCAGGCTCCCGCCACCATGAGCGTTTCTTTATCGTCCAGAACATACCCTTCGCTGCTTACGGCGGTAGCGTTCGGATAACGCTTTACGAACGCCTCGACTTTCCTGGGGTCGGGGTCGTAAACATATTTGATCTTTCCGCCCGCCTCTAGCAGGCCGTTTGTCATGCCGTAGATATGCCCGTGGTCTAGCCCTATAACCGAGAACACAAATTCGCCGTATTCGCATACGGCTTTGGTTTTACCTTCGGGCGCGTAATTCATACCGTCTTTACTCATGGCTATTCTCCTAATGTCAGCTTTTTATTTTTAGTTTTCCGTAGAAGTTTTCTATAAAGAAATTGTCTGATATTTTAACACATCAGAAGCGATAATGCCATTATTACGGTTTAGATATTGTTTACTTTGCCTTATATCCTCCGGGCCTTGCGATTTATCGTATTAATATATCGCAGGATCGCTTTAATAATCAAATGTCAATTAAATATATCATTCCCCTTCGCCAAAGTCAATAAATCTTATTTTATAGGCAAAATGCTTATGCGAAGGGAAAACAGCGCTATGTAACCAAAAGGCAAGCTATGAAAATACAATATTAGCATGATGATAACGGCCTTTGGGCTGCTTCGGCAAACCTCGAGGCGGCTCGGAGGCCTTCTTTTATTTGTTAGAATGTTTTTGAGATGAAACTTTTTTCGGGAAGATATTGTTTTCGCGCAACAGTTCTGATAAACTAATACCTGTTTGCGGTATTTTCGCGAGGAGGAAGAATTATGACGCAGATTCAAAACACCGTGGCAGAGCCTATCGACAAGCGCTCGAAGTGGAGTTACTGCTTCGGCGGTGTGGGCAGGGATATGTCTTATCAGCTTTTCAATGGGTGGCTTTTCACATTTATCCTGCTTACCAACAAAATCACCTTGCAGCAGCAGCTAACTTTAACGGCGCTCTTTATCGCGGCAAAGATCTGGGACGGCGTTAACGACCCGATAATGGGATTTATTGTCGAGAGGACAAGGACGAGATTCGGCAAGTTCAAACCCTGGATTTTAATCGGTGTTTTGACTAATTCGGCTGTACTTATGGTCATATATACATCCAGTATGTACGGGCTAACAGGCTGGTCATATGTGGCGTTTATCGCATGTATGTATCTTCTGTGGGATTTTACATATACGATGAACGACATCGGATACTGGTCGATGCTTCCTGCCCTTACATCCAACGATAACGACCGCAACAGCCTGACATCCTGGGCCAACCTGCTTGCAGGCGCGGGCGGCGGCGCGGCCTCGATTGCCATACCTTTCTTTACGGCGGGCGAATTTACGATAGGCGGCAGCAATATCATCGCTTTTGCGGTAATCGCGGCGATTATTTGCCTGTTCTTTATCGGCTGTCAGCTGCTCACCTTCTTCGGAGTAAAAGAAAAAAACCTTGCGGTTAAGGGCATCGATGACGAAGAAAAAATGTCCCTCCGGAAGGTCGTTAATATAATTAAGTCCAACGATCAGCTACGCTGGACTGCCATTGTTATGCTTATCTATAACACTGCAAGCGGCGTTCTCAGCAGCTTTATGACAATATATGTTTATATCACATACGGCTACGAAGGCTCGCTAGTTACCATATTTACCGTTGTGTACGGCATTATGGGCGCCGTTCCGATGCTTCTTTTCCCGTATCTGTCGCGCACATGGGGCAGGCGAAAAATGATCTGGATATGCATACTTACGGCGATTGCAGGCTACGCGCTCTTCTTCCTTATGGGATTTATCTCGGGCACGAAGGGCTTCTACCTGCTGGCGGCCTGCGGCGTCCTGATTAATTTCGGGCAAGTCCTTTTCTATAACATCCTTACAATAAATATCAGCAACTCGGTAGAGTACAACGAGTGGAAATTCGGCACACGCAACGAGGGCATAATCTTTTCGCTTCGCCCGCTTATGGCGAAGTTCGGGAGCGCCCTTCAATTCGGAATTTTAAGCGTCACTTATGCCGCGCTTAACATAACAAAGGTTACCAATTATATTTCTGAAGTCGAGAACGGCGTTTTTCAGGGCATTTATCAGGAATCCGAAAAAGCAACCCTTATTGCTGCCGAATTAAAAACGGTCGACCCCTCGGTAATGCTCTCGCTACGCTGCGTTATGGTCTTTTTGCCGATAGTATTCTTACTGCTGGCAGTCTTTGTCTGCTCTAAAAAATGCACCATCGACGAAAAGAAATACAACCAAATCGTCCGCGAACTCGCCGAACGCAAACAGGCGGCGGAAAGTCAAGAATAATATAATAAAGCTGTTCACAGAAAAGTCATATATGTTTTAGGGTGAATAAAGGATAAGGAAGGAGAATTCTATTGTCTACTCATATATATTTAGAAGCTTAATAATTAAATATCACCCATGAATAAAGAAGTATTAAATAAAAAACAGCGTTGATGTTTCCTAGAGTTCAACGCTGTTTTGTTTGGCGGAGAGAGTGGGATTTGAACCCACGGTGCGTTTTTGGCGCACACACGATTTCCAGTCGTGCTCCTTCGACCCCTCGGACATCTCTCCATACGATAGTATTTAGTTTTGCCCGCTTCGCGGGCGCGAAACAAGCGTCTTTAAGATTATATAAGAAAATCTGCGTTTTTGCAATTATTTATCGACACAATTTTAGGGTAAAATAAGGCTGGGCATGAGGTATTCGGGTTGCGGCAAAAGGTAAAGGGGGATCGCCTTTGAGGATATTATCAGAAAAAGCCTTTAGGATATAATTAAATAAACATTATTATATTATAAAGATTCGCTTAATTTTCATATACATCGGGAGCTTTTGTGCTATAATACTCTTTAGCAAGTTTTACCTTTTATTAAATTGGCCGAAAAACGGCGGGTTTTTGGGGTTTAGCTTGTATCACCTGAATACCGTTTGGAGGTAATGATGGGTTTTCTGGATAAGCTTTTCAGAAGCGAAAAAGACAGACAACTTAAAAAACTTAAAGCCCAGGCAGAGAGAGTCAACTCGCTTGAGCCCAAATATAGCGCGATGAGCGACGAGGAACTTGCCGCGCAGACGCAGATTTTCAAAAAGAGATTAGAGGCGGGGGAAAGCCTGGACGAAATTTTGTACGACGCCTATGCCGCCGTGAGAGAGGCGAGCAAACGGGTGCTTAACATGAGGCACTTCGATGTGCAGATAATAGGCGGAATAGTGCTTCACCAAGGAAGAATCGCCGAGATGCAAACAGGTGAAGGTAAAACCCTTGTAGCGACCCTCCCAGCGTACCTGAACGCCCTGACGGGCAAAGGCGTGCACATTGTTACCGTTAACGATTACCTTGCCAAGCGTGACGCCGAGTGGATGGGCAAGATTTACCGCTTTATGGGGCTGACGGTGGGCGTCGTGCTTCCCGATATGGATTTTGAGGCCAAAAAGCAGGCTTATGCCGCCGATATCACATACGCCACAAACAACGAGGCAGGCTTCGACTACCTGCGCGACAACATGGCGATAAGCAAAGAAGGCATTATGCAGCGCGGGCATCACTTCGCCATCGTAGACGAGGTGGACAGCATACTTATAGACGAAGCGCGCACCCCCTTGATTATTTCGGGGCAGGCGGGCGAGAGCAGCGAGATTTATATTAAAGCCAACCGCTTTGTAAACATACTTAACGACAAGGATTATGTCCTGGAGGAAAAGGACAGGCACATTTATCTTTCGGAAGAGGGTATCGAGAAAGCCGAAAGGTTCTTCCATATAAACAATTTGGGCGACGCCGAAAACGCCGAACTGATGATAAAAATAAACAACGCCCTGCGCGCCAACTACCTTATGCACAGGGATAAGGATTATATCGTCGAGGATAACCAGATAATTATCGTAGACGAGTTCACCGGCCGCAAGATGGAGGGCAGAAGGTACAGCGAAGGGCTGCATCAGGCCATCGAAGCCAAAGAAAATGTGCAGATAAAGCGCGAAAACCGCACAATCGCCACAATAACATTCCAGAATTACTTCCGTATGTACGCCAAACTGTCGGGCATGACGGGTACGGCGCTTACCGAAGAGGGCGAGTTCAAGGGCATATACAACCTCGATGTCGTGCCCATACCCACCAACAAGCCCATGATTAGGAAGGACGAGCCCGACAAGGTTTATATAACAAAGCAAAAGAAGTACGAAAACATCATAAAGGATATCGCCGAGTGCCACAAGAGAGGGCAGCCCGTGCTTGTGGGCACCACCAATGTCGAAACCAGCGAACTTCTAAGCGATATGCTTCGTAAAGAGGGCATAAAGCACAATGTGCTTAACGCGAAGAGGCACAAAGAAGAAGCCGCCATAATCGCCCAGGCAGGCACGATAGGCGCGGTAACCATAGCCACTAACATGGCGGGCCGCGGAACGGACATACTGCTGGGCGGCAACCCCGATTTTAAGGCCAGGCAGAAGATGCTTCTTGAGGGCTTCACCGACGAGCAGATTAACGCAGCCACCGCATATCACACCCTGACGGACGAGCAGGAGATAAAGGCGAGGGTGAGATACAAAGAGGTTTTGGCGGAGTACGCCGCCGAGTCCGAAAAAGAAAAGTTAAAGGTCCTTGAGCTTGGCGGCCTTCGCGTGATCGGCACCGAAAGGCACGAGGCAAGGCGTATAGACAATCAGCTGAGAGGCCGTTCGGGGCGCCAGGGCGACCCCGGAAGCTCGTGCTTCTATCTTTCGTTTGAGGACGACCTTCTGAGGCTGTTCGGGGGCGACAGGCTTAAGGCTATCGTCACCAGCCTTTCGGGCGACGAGGAAATGATGATCCAACTTCCCATGCTCTCGAAGCAAATTGAGAACGCCCAGAAGAGGTGCGAGGAAAACAACTACGCCCGCAGAAAGTATGTGTTGAATTACGACGATGTTATGAACAAGCAGCGCCAGCTTATTTACGGGCAGCGCAACGAAGTTCTCGAGGGTAAGGATATCCACGACCAGATTCTTAAGTTTGTGGAGCAGCTTTGCGAGGAAATCGTCGGGCAGTATATCGACTTCACCGAAAACGACGAAACCACCATAGATTACGCCGCCGTGAATACCGAGCTCGAGCTTAAGGTTCTGGACAAGGGCACCAACATAATTACCCCCGAGCTTTGCGGCAGGATGAATATCGACCTTATCGAAAAGACCGTTTACGAAACCGCCGTAAAGCAGTACGAGGATAAGATAGCCCGCGCCAAAGAAAACGGCATAGACTTCGGCGAAATCGAAAGGATAATGCTCCTTAGGGTTGTTGACGGCTACTGGCGCGACCATATCGACGCCATGGATATGCTCCGAAAGGGCATAGGCCTAAGGGGCTACGGCCAGCGCGACCCCGTTATGGAGTACCGCCGCGAGGGCTTCGAGATGTTCGATGAGATGGTTGAGGCAATAAGGCGCACCACCGCCATAAGGCTTCTTAAGGCCGATGTAGACAGGATGATACTTCAAGTGCAAGAGCGCAGGGTTTCACAGATGCAGAGGGAGGCCGACGCTTCGAGAAGGGTAACCTATGTAAACCGCGACGCCAACAAATCGGTGGGAAGAAACGACCCCTGTCCCTGCGGTTCGGGAAGAAAGTATAAAAACTGCTGCGGCAAGTAAACAAAGTATTCTAATATGCAAACCTGGACATATCAGGCTTTGTTGATGACAGTGCAACACCTATTTACGGGAAAGACGATGGATTTTTATTCGCAAAATCAAAGGCTTAACGAGATAGCTGCTTCGGTGAAAACCTCTACCGAAGCCATCGGCATAGAAAAATTAAAGGCGGAGCTTGCCGAACTTAAAGAAAGCCAGAACGACGAGAACTTCTGGAAGGATATGGATAGGGCGAGAGATGTTAACCGCCGTATAGCCACGATAGAGAAAAAACTTGATACCGCCGAAACCATCGCTAGGAGCGTAAAGGACGCCTACGAGCTTATGGAGCTTGCCGAGGAGTCGGGCGACCCCGACATCGCCGCCGAGGTAGAGGAGCACTTAGACAGCCTCGAAAAGGACGCGAAAGCCTTTTTCCTCGAGGCGCTTATGAGGGGCAAGTATGACAGCAACAACGCCATACTTACCATTCACGCAGGCGCGGGCGGCACCGAGGCGCAGGACTGGGCAGAGATGCTTTACCGCATGTACACCCGCTACGCCGAGCGCGAGGGCTACGGCGTTCAGGTTATGGACTACCAGGCTGGAGACGAGGCCGGCATAAAGAGCGTAACCTTTATGATTGTCGGAAATAACGCTTATGGGTACCTGAAAGCCGAAAAAGGGGTGCACAGACTGGTTAGAATAAGCCCGTTTGACGCCAACAAGAGAAGGCACACCTCGTTCGCTTCGGTAGAGGTTATGCCCGAAATAGTAAACGACACCGAAATAAAGATAAGCCCCGACGAGATAAAGGTGGAAACCTGCAGGAGCAGCGGCGCGGGCGGGCAGAATGTCAACAAGGTGGAAACGGCTGTGCGCATAACCCACCTTCCCACGGGCATAGTTACCTGGTGCCAGAACGAGAGAAGCCAGCTTCAGAACAGGGAAACCGCAATGAAGATGCTTATCTCCAAACTTACCGAGCTAAAAGAGCGCGAAAAGATGGAGGAGGAGCAGAAGCTGAAAGGCGAGCTTAAAAAGATAGAGTGGGGCAGCCAGATACGAAGCTATATTTTCTGTCCCTACACGCTGGTTAAAGACCACCGCACGGGTTGCGAAAACACCAATGTCGAGGCAGTTATGGACGGAGATATCGAGATGTTCATAAACGATTACCTCATCGCCGCGGCGGGAGGAAGCCGCGACTAAAATTCTGCCTTAAAAATATTAAGGAAAACAGGCTATAATTATAATTATTACATATTAAAATAGGTTGAAATCATAAGCCTTATATAGTATAATCTTAAAGTGGGCAAAACCGCCTTTTAAGAGTAAATATGTAATACCTTAACCTAGGAGTTCGATATGGGCAAAAGGATTATCAAAAAATTTATCATCTGCCTGCTGGTTGCCGCAGTAGCTTTGGGAAGCGTGTTCGCGGTCGCCGGCTGCAATCTCATTGTGGAAAACGAATACCGCACCGCCAACCAGGTGCTTGCCACCGTTAAGGGCGTAAACGGCATCGTGCTTACCGTAACCCAGAATGAGATAATGGATTATTACAACACTTACGGCCCGTATCTTACCAACCCCAACTACGGGTATAACTACACCGTCGAGGAAGCCTTCGAGTGGTGCCTCGAGAACAAGATTAAATCGAAGTACCTCATCACGGTGGCCATGGTGTACCTTACCAACACGAGCACGCCCAACGCTTCCATACAGGCCCGCCAGAGCGTAAGGATGTTCCCGAACAGCCTCACAAAGCCCGAGGACGCCCTCACACTCGCCGAGTATTACGCGGCCGTGTATTCGACCAAAGAGTCTATCGAGTCTTCGCTCGAGAGCCTCACCAAACAGGCCTACCAGGATAAGCTTCTGACGGCATACAACAAGGTTATCGCGAATGGCGGCAATCAGAACATCGACCGCATCGAATTTGCAGACGAAACCAAAGAATATCTTAAGATTAAGGACGACGAAACCAAAAAGAACGAGTATTATGTAAACCAAGGCATAGACAAAAACAGCATAAAGGTTGTTATCGTTTATGACGACGGCAGCAAGTCCGACGCCTTTATCGTGCCCGACAGCATGTACACGACGGCAATAGACACCTCTTCCGAGAAGAAGGATAACACCTTTGTGATTTCGGTAGACGAAAAGGTTGTCGATAAAGACGGCAATATTTCCTACGAATCCCACACCCTTACCTACACCTTTGATGTGGTTAAGCCCCGCGCCACCCGCGAAAAAGAAGACACAATGCCCATCGACAACATTAAGATAGGCGACATAGAGGTAAGCAGGTACGCCACCAAAGCCGAGCTTGAGCAGGCCGGGCTGAACCTAGCCGAGCTTGAGATTAGCGCCATCGACCCCGTCGCGAAGTATAACAGCCTTAAGAACGACCTCACCGCCGACAGGGATCTTGTCGAGGCTTACCGCCAGCTTAACGAGAATATCAAGCGCTCCAATAAGGACTTTAGCTACTTCCTCGCCCAGGCGTACGAAAGCGCCGTGCTTTCCGCCCTCCAGCACGAGGTAAAGAAGGCCGCGCTTATCTCTAACCCCGTCACTCAGGCACAGGTTATAAACGAGTTCAAATTCCTTTACGAGACAGGCAGGTCGTCTTATGTAGACAGCAAAGACCGCGTGCAGACCTTCGGCTCTTCGATAACCCAGGGCATCGAGTCGCTTTACTATTACCCCAACGATATACCCAAGCTTAGCGATTACTTCTTTGTGTATCAGATGCTTCTTAAGTTCAGCGACGAGCAGAGCGCCTTCCTTTCTTCTCAGGTCGGCTCTAATAAAGAACTTGCCAAACAGTATTATGAGGTCTACAAAGAGCAGATAACCGTAAAGAAAAGCAACTTAAACTACGACGCCGACTTCGATTGCCCCTACCACGAAGAAGGCAGAGGCGACTGTATTTATGAAGGCGACGGCACCTGCCCCTCCAGCCCATACGAGCTTACGGGCAACGGCCACGACGGCGAAATAGTTTATAAATCCTATACCGAGATAACCACCGCCCTCCAGAACGACCTCAGCGCCATCTATGCCCGCACGGACATAACCGACGCCGAGAAGTCCCAGGAGGCCCTGAATAAGTTCCTCGACTATGTTTACAAGTACAACGACGACCCCGGCGTTATGAACACCTCCGCGGGTTACGCGATAAGCCCCGAGGGCGAGCCCGACCCCAACAACGGGTTCGATAAGGACTTCCTTGCCCTTTGCCGCAGGGTGTATGATTATAGCGGAAAGGTGGGCAACGCCTTTGACGCCGACGGCCAGCTTGCCGTTGAGATGACCTCCTTCGGCGCCCACATCGTTATGATAAGCATGACCCCCTTCAAGGACGGCGGGCTGGACAACCTTCTTGACGACAACGCAAAGGTACTCGCCTACCTCAACCGCGCCATAAACATCGACGGCGACACGCTTTTCGATACGCTAAAGAAGAACCTCGAAGAGGATATCAAGACCCGCGCATATAACACCTTCACCGACGAGCATGTGAAAGCCGACCTCACCGAGGATGAGAGCATAGTGACCATCGAGACAAAGAAAGTCGAGAAGATGATAAAGAAGTATACCGGAAAATAAAAAAGATAAATTAAAGAAGGGGCTGACGCGAATCAGCCCCTTTTAATTTAAGAGCGGGCTTTTCCCGCTTTTTATATATCATTTGGAAGTGACAAATTCCATATCGCCGTCTAAGTCTATATAGCATATTATCGTGCCGTTTAAGTCGGTGCGGTAGATGGTGTAATTTCTTTCGGAATACTTAGTTAGCGTTTCGGGGTGGGGATGGTTATATGTGTTGCCCTCCCCCGCCGAAATTACGGCGTATTCGCAGGTTATAAAGTCCAGAAATCCGGCGGAGGAAGATGTCCTCGAGCCGTGGTGCCCCGCCTTAAGGATGTCGCAATCCAACGGCTCGCCGATTATTTCCATAAACCATTCTTCGGTTTCTTCCTCGGCGTCTCCCGTGAGAATAAGCCTCTTGCCGCCGTATTCGACAACGATTATGGGCGACATGGAGTTGGCGTCGCTAAACCTTTGATATCCGGGGGCGTAAATCGTAATCAGGTAATTTTCGCCCGATATCGTGTAGATATCGCCGTCCTCGTCGAAAATTATTAACTCCGCCTGATTGCCATCGCCGTAGGTTTCGGCGGCCGCGGCATCGGCGAATTTGCGGAAGGTCTGGGTGTTATGGATATAGCCGTTATAATATATTTTTTCGACTTCGTATTCCGAAAGCACATCGTCTAACATATTGATGTGGTCGCTGTCGGGGTGGGTGGCTATCATGTATTCGATATCGTCAAGCCCCGTTTGCGACAAAAGCCCGAGGTAGGCGGTAATTATTTCTTTTGAGGCGCTTGTGCCGCTGCCCGCGTCAATCAGTATATCCGTGCCGTCGGGAAACCTTAATAGGATGCTGTCGCCCTGCCCGACATCGAGAAAATACACTATGAGCGATTGCCCGATATCGATATCCCCGGGAGCGGGGGACAAGTCCGCCGGCTCGCCTTCGTCTTCGCTTTCGAAAACCCAGCTTATAAACGGGAATGTGCCGGGCTTGGCGTACTCTACCGCGAGCAGTATGCCCGCTGTAATCACAACGGCGATAACAAGTATAAGTAACGCCTTATTGCGTATCAGTAAGGGCTTGGTTTTCTTTTTGCCTTTCTTTTTGGCAGCCATATTCTCCCCTGTAAGTATATAATATGATTTTATTGTAGCATATTTGGCATATTTATGATTTCAGGAATTATACCCTTCTTCTTCTCGAGATACCGATAACGGCGATGATAACAAGGAGAATGAGCGCGGCTAAGATTACGGCGAACACCGTCGGGAATTGGGAAGCCATAACTTCCTCCCGTGTAGTATAAAATGTAATAAATAAAATGTATATAAACTATTAAATGGATTAAAAAAACCGTCGGACATTAAACAACCACTCCGTAAACCACCTCCTTATTATGGTTTAGGCGATTGCATATACGACGGGGAAAACGCGGAAGGAATACTCCGCTAAGCTAATTATAGCAATCTTTTTTTTAAATGTAAATATGTTCTGCTTTTTTTAAAGGCGATAATAAAGACTTTCTTATTAAGACAAAAATTTGTTCGTTCGTATTATTAAAATATCCCGAAGGCGGCTTGTAAGTGTGGTAAGGTGTGGTTAACGCCCGCTGATTTTATTATTTCTGTAATACCGGATGCTTTTGCGCTTCCACTTAGCGTAAGCTCGTACATCCTGCTTTGGCATATTGGAGAAGTTGAAGGGCTCGGAGAGGTATGGGTCTTTGTACCAGCCGCCAAACCGGGCGTTGGGGCGGATAGGAGTTGGCAGAGGGTCTATCGCCTCGCCGGCGCGGTATTTCCTTTCGGGAACAGGGCTGCCGTTTTTGCCCACGATAAAGGAGAGGGTATATTTGCGGTTGGCGGCGGCTGCGACAATTATTACAACAACAAGCATTACCGCAACAATGCTTAAAACGATATATAATCTGATATCTATGGGGGTTACCGTTTCGGCTTCGCCGTCGGGTTCTTGCATTGCCTCAGCTTCTTCGTCTGCGAAGGCGGGCTGCCCGATATTTATAGTTCCCGTGAAGATTATCGCGAACGCAAGTAAAATTAAAAGGAGACCGATAAAGATCCCCACAGCTAGCTTCCTCGACTTTATCATAAGCATTACCTCCGCCTCGGCTATAACATAATATTACAGCGAGGCGGGGGTTTTTGTCAATATTTACCTCAAACTTTGGACGAGTTGATGGCGAGGTCTACTATCTTGCCCGCCTTCTTCGCGTAGGCTAAAACCTGCTCGGTTATTATCGTGCCCACGGCTATGTGGAAGGTGCGGGTGAGGTCGGAGATTTCTCTTTCTACCTTCCTGCCGAGCAGGAAGCTGTAGTCGGGTGCGCCTGTTGTCTGGTTGGGGAGCGGAGCCGTCGCGGTCACGACAAACTCGCCGAAGCCCTTATCGCTTTGGGGGTTGCCGAATTGCTCGACTGTCACAAAAAACTTATTTTCGGTATCCGATATTTCATTATCGGTAGCCTTGTATTCCTCGTAATCGGAAATATCCTCCGGGGCTTTCTCTCCGCCTTCCTCGATGCTTAAGGGCTTGCCCAGCCTGAAATTAACGATAAGGTAATCGTCGGACGAGGCAACTATCTTGTACGCGGGAATGCTCTCGCCGCCCACCGTTAGCCTGACATATTTGCGCCCGAAGATTATGTCGGTTACCTCCCCGAGATCCTTGCCCGAACGGGTTAGAGCCCTTTGACCTATGCGGATTTTTATGTGGTTAAGGGACGACACCATCGCGTCCTCGCTGCAGACGGTTATGAAGCTCTCCCTGCCCGCTATCTCGGGAATGTATAGCATGGCGTCGGAGATCCCGCTTACCGCAAGCCCCTCCGGCAGGAAGTAGGTTTTGTCTAAATAGATTCCTTCCACCGTCCCCAACTCTTTAGGCGTTACGAGATCGATGACCTTTTTGTTATAAAAATCGCCAAAAACCATAATTGCACCTCGTCTAAAGTTTATGTGGGCGGGGGCTTAAATATGCCCAAAGTATTGCAAAATAAAGGTTGTTGAAGTATCATTATCCTATGGTTATCGAACAATCGATGTACGCTTACCTGAGGGAAAGCGTAATAGACGAAAGCGCATGTAAGCTTGTTTATTTCGGCAACAGGATAAACGCTGGAGAGCTGTTTGACACAATCGGATCCGTTGCTGGTTTTTTGATTAAGGCGGGAATAAAAAGAGGGGACACTGTGGCGATTGCCCTCCCCAACATTCCCGAGGCTATCTTTGCTTTTTACGCCGTAAACGCCATAGGCGGCATAGCAAATCTCATCCATCCCAGGGTAAGCGCAAAGGCTTTTAGCAGGGTTCTTCAAAAAACCGGCACAAAAGCCGTTTTTATTTACGACAAAATTTACAAAAAACATAAAAACAGCCTTAAAAATATCCCGACGGTAGCCTGCTCGGTGTCCGAATATATGCCCAATCCGCTTAAGCTTGCGCTAAAGCTTACCGAACCCCTGTTTTTGGGCGAAGCGGTAAGGTTCAAAGACATATTGGGATACCCAAAGTGCGCCCCCGTAAGCTCGGACGGGTCGGAGCCCGCCGTGTATATCCACAGCGGCGGCACGATGGGCGAGCCCAAGACGGTTATACTTTCGTCCAAAGCCTTCAACAGGCTTGCCGAGGCGATGGTCGAAACCGTCTATGTGACGGGAGAGCCGCTTAAACCCGACGATGTAATGCTTATGATGCTTCCCATCTTCCACGGTTTCGGGCTGGGCGTGTGCGCGCATACTGCCTTATCCCGCATTAGCACCGTGCTTATGCCGCAGTTTAAGCCCGCGCAGGCTAACAGAATGATAAAAAAGTACGGCGTCACCCATCTGGCGGGTATACCCGCAATGTTCAGGAAAATGCTTAAGCAAAGAAACTTCGCCGGCCCACACCTTAAGAAAATCGTAAGGATATTTTGCGGCGGCGACAGGCTGGACTATAAGATCAAGCACGAGTTTGACGCAGTGCTTAAAGCCTTCGGGAGCCCGGCCGAGCTAACCGAGGGCTACGGGCTAACCGAGGCTAGCGCGGTCTTTTCGGTGAGCCTTACCGGAGAAACCTCGCAAGGCTGCCAGGGAAGGCCGCTTAAGGGCAATGCCATAAAAGCCGTAACCGAGGACGGAAGGGAAGCCGCGCCGGGCGAGGTAGGCGAGTTCTATATAAGTTCGCCTTCCCTGATGCTGGGATATTTGGGCGACCCCGAGGGCACCGAAGCCGTTTTCTGCCGTGACGAGAAAGGCAGGCTTTGGCTCAAAACGGGCGATTTGGGGTATCTGGACGCCGAGGGCGGGATACATTTTAAGGAAAGAAAGAAAAGGTCGCTTAAGATAGCCGCGATAAACATCTTCCCCTCGGAGATAGAGGAAGTGGTTAGCGGCTTGCCCGAGATAAAGGAGTGCTGCGTTGTGCGCTCGAAGTGGAAGGGTAAGCCCTGCACAAAGCTTCTGGTAGTGTTAAATGAAAAAACGCGGCTAGACGCCGCGCTTGAAAATAAGATTCGGGCATTTGTTCGGGACTCTTTAATTAAGTATGCCGTGCCGATGGAGATTATCGCCGTAGATTCATTAAAGCGTACGCCATTCGGCAAGATTGATTTTGTTTACTACGAAAAAGACGGTTGCCTATAATAATTTAGGCTTCGGCTCTCGCTACCTCGTAGGCCGCGAGTATCCTGTTTTTTAGGTCCTCCCTTACCTCTGTTTTGAGCGGATGGGCGATGTCTCTGTATTCGCCGTCGCTTGCCTTGCGGGAAGGCATCACGATGAAGCAGCCTTCGTTGCCCTCTATGACTTTGATGTCGTGAACAACAAATTCGTTATCGATGATGATGCTGGCTACTGCCTTTAGTTTCCCCTCTTGCTTTTTAAGAAGCCGTACTCTTACATCGGTAATGTTCATAAAAGCTCTCCTGCAATTTGGTAAAATCTTACATTAAGTATACAACTATATTAGATATTATTCAATAGGTAATTTCAAAAAAAGTATGCGAACTTGCAACTTTTTGGTACACAAAAGTCCCTTTTCGCATATTTATATGTATGTCAAAAATTAAAAGTATCGGCAAATGCCATTTTATCGGCGCGGGCGGGATAAGTATGTCGGCCCTTGCCAAGCTTATGGTGCTTCTGGGCAAAAAGGTTACGGGCTCCGATTTGGTGTACAATAAGGAGCTTGAAGGGCTTATCGAGTGGGGCGTCGATGTCTGGGCGGGGCATCAGCCCGACAAGCTTGCCGACGCCGAACTTGTCGTTTATACCGCCGCCGTGCCGGACACCGACCCCGAGTTGACATTCGCCAGAGAGCACGGCATCCCGGCCGTTGTAAGGCATCATTTTCTGGGTGAGATAGCTAAGGACTTCGGGAGCGTTATAGCCGTGAGCGGCACTCATGGCAAAACCACCACGACAGGGATGCTCGCCGGAATTTTCGAGGCGGCAGGGGAGGCATATACCGCCCACATAGGCGGGAATATCCCGAACAGTGGCAACCTCATTTACAAGGGATACGATTACTTTATCACCGAGGCGTGCGAGTACAAAAAGAGCATGCTTTCGCTAAGCCCCGACATTGCAGTAATCCTTAATGTAGAGCCCGACCACCCCGACACCTACGACAACATCGGGGAGCTTTATAAGTCGTTTGAGGAATTTATAGCCAAGGCTAAGGGCTCGGCGGTGGTAAACAGGGACTGCGGGTATTACAAAACCCTCAAAGGTAAATACAATAACCTCGTAACATACGGCATAGGCGAGGACGCCCGAATAAAGGCCGAAAGCATAACCGAATACAAAAACGGGTATTACGGGTTTGTCATAAGCGCGGACGGCTCGCCCGTAACAAAAATAAGGCTTTCCGTTCCCGGGCATCACAATGTGTACAACGCATTGGCCGCTTACGCCGCAGCCATGCTTTGCGGGCTAAGCGCCGAGGCTATCAAAAAGGGCATCGAAAGCTTTACGGGGATGGAGAGGCGGTTTGAGATAAAGGGCAAAATGAACAAGGCCCTGGTAGTGGTAGACTACGCACATCACCCCACAGAGATAAAAGCTGTCATAGATACCGCAAAGAGCTTCAGGCCGTCGAGGATACTGGCCGTTTTCCAGCCGCATACATATTCACGCACAAAGCAGCTTTATAACGAGTTTTTGTCCTGCTTCGAGAAAGCGGACAAGCTTTATATTTTCAAGGAATACCCCGCCCGCGAAACCCCGGAGATGGGCAAAACCGCTTTAGACCTGTACAAGGGGCTTAGGGCCAGAAAGCCCTGCCAATACTTTGGCGACATCATTTCGCTTGCCAAGGCGATTTCGTCGCAGGCGGCGGAGGGCGACATTGTTTTGATTCTTGGCGCCGGAGATATCGCGCTTTTGGGCGAATTGTTGTTAACTACGGGCCGTTAGAGCAAACTAAATTATGAATTTCCCCCAAAAACCTCCGATTTACGCCTTCTGGGGCGGCTTCCGCCTTTCGGCGGGCGGTAAAACGCTTGCTATGCTAAACAATTAGTGCTATACTCAATTTGTATTCGCGAGGGCAAAATGAAGCTATACCGCACAAACGGAAACAACGAATTTGAAATTACGGAATCGGACGCGTCCTGGGAGCCCGGGCTTGTCAAGCTAAAGATAAGCACCATTCTGCCCACGATGACGGATATTTTTGTGTATCAGGGCAAGATGAACATCAATTACCCCGTCGTGCCCTGCCGCGCCGCAACCGCGATAGTCAGCGAGGACAGGCCCGAATACGGGCTTAAGAGAGGGGCCAAGGTTATCATAAACCCCTATATCCTTTCCTCCGCCGACGAAGAGGGCTACGCCCGCATTGCGACCTACGGCATCGAGGCCGACGGCTTTTTGCGTGACTTTGTCGCGCTTCCGCCCGAAAACCTCATACCCTTCCCCGAGGAAGTAAAAGAGGAAGAGGGCGTTTTTACCGATATTGTCGCTTTAGCGCTTGCCGCCATCAATTCGTTCAATCTCGAAAAGGGCGATTATATCGCGGTTATAGGCGACTCGATTCTGTCTAACCTCATCTGCCAGCTGGCGCTTTACTATCAGGCGATACCCATTTATGTTTTCTCAGACGAGAGGCACCTTTCTATTGCCGAAAAATGCGGCATCTTCTATACCGTTAACGAAACCAAAGAGGACACATATCAGCGCGTGCTCAACATAACGGGCGGGCGGCTTGCCGACCATACCATACTTCACGCCAAGTCGGGGGTAAGCCCCAACTTCCTGTATACGCTGTGCGCGAGGGGCGGCGACTGCACGATAGTAAGTTTTTCGCCCATCCTCCCGAGGCTGGAAACGGATATAGGCATTATCTCCCAAAAACAGCTTACCGTAAGGGGCGTTTCCTGCGGGCTGGACGAGATAAACTCGGCGGTCAACATGATTGCCCAGAAATATCTCAAGTTCGCGCAATTTATAGACAAGAGGGCAACCCTCGAGGAAGCCCCCGAGGTTTTCGCCGAAATGAGCGACGATCCCCTGATATATGTCTGCCCCATAATAAAAGTATTGTGATTTTGTTAAACAGCCCGAAAAACTAATGTTAAACAGTTGACAATCGGGATATAAATATATACAATAATTAGGCATTTGAATAACCGAGCGAGGTATACAAAATGAAAGAGAAAATCCATCCCCAATACAAAATAGTTGATGTAGTATGCGCGTGCGGCGCCAAGTTCCGCTCGGGAACCACCAAAAAGGTCGATGTTCTTAAGGTAGACATTTGCAACCAATGTCATCCTTTTTATACCGGTAAACAGAAAATCGTAGATACGGGTGGCCGTGTAGACAAGTTCCGCAAACGCTATGGAATGAACTAAAATTGACCCAAAAATCCAAGTGCAGAGCGCGAACTTAACAGGGAAGGCTCTGCACTTTTTTTAATATCTCGGGAGAAAGGTTTTGGCAAAAAAGTTTTGCAGCAACATAGGCGGCCAGGCTGTCCTCGAAGGCGTGATGATGCGCGGCAAAAGCGTTATGGCAACCGCCGTAAGGGACGCAAAGGGCGAAATACAGGTGGAAAGCGTACGCTATACGCCTTATAAAGAGCGGTCGGCGTGGTATCGTGTCCCGATTATAAGAGGGATACTCGCTTTTGCCGTAAGCCTTGTTACCGGAATGAAAACATTGCTGAGAGCTTCCGAAGTTTACGGAGATCTGGCCGACGAGCAGCCCTCAAAGTTCGAGAAGTGGCTGGCAAAAACACTCAAAGCGGATATTATGTCCGTCGTTTCGGCGGTAGGCGTGCTGCTCGGTGTCGGGCTTGCCTTGTTCCTTTTCGTGTTTGTCCCCAATACCGTTGCCGAGCTTATCTTCACAAAGGCTGTCAAGCTGGACCAGGCCTCGGTAGGGTATATAGCCGCCCGCGCCGCCGTGTCGGGTGCGTTGAGGATACTTATTTTTGTGGCTTACATCGGGCTTACTTCGCTTCTTAAGGATATAAAGAGGCTTTACCGCTACCACGGTGCCGAGCACAAAGTGGTAAGCTGCTACGAGCACAACCTTCCTTTGAATGTAGAGAACGCCCGCAAAATGACTACCATACACGACAGGTGCGGCACAACCCTTGTCTTTGTGGTTATGGTTGTGGCTATAATCTTTTTCGCCGTTGTCGAGATACTTCTGGCGGCGGGAAACATAACTTCCTTCGGCGTCCGTTTGGCGATAAGGATTTTGGGCATACCCCTTGTGGCGGGGTTAAGCTACGAGATCCAGCAGCTTCTTGCCAGGTACGATAACCGGGTTGTGAAGGCGCTTAAAGCCCCCGGGCTGCTGCTCCAGAAGATAACGACCGCCGAGCCCGACGACAGTATGATAGAGGTTGCCCTTACCGCCTTTACGACGGTAATCGATATGGAAAAGGATAAATCCATACCCGAAAGCCGCTTCGTAACCGCCGTAACCCTAGAAAAGTGCGAGGCCGAGATTAAAGAAATTCTCGGCAAAGACGCCTCCCGAACCGAAATAGAGCTTATCCTGATGGCGGCTTGCGGCGCAAAAACAAAGAGCGCCCTTTATGAAAAAAAGCGCCTCTCCAGCGAGGATTTGCTTAAGGCAAAAGAATACGCCAAAAAGAGAGCGCAGGGTATGCCCCTCCAATACGCCATAGGTTTTGCCTGCTTTTACGGCTACGACTTCAAAACCGACGGTAGGGCGCTTATACCCCGCTTCGACACCGAGTTGATGGCCGAGCGCGTAATAAAGGAAGTCGGCGGCGACACCTCTAAGAGCGTTCTAGAGCTTTGCGCGGGAAGCGGAGCAGTCGCGATTGCAGTCCAAAAAGAAACGGGAGCGAAGGTTACAGCATCCGATATAAGCGATGAGGCTTTGTCGCTCGCTAAAGAAAACGCCGAAGCGTTGGGAGCGGCTGTAGAGTTTGTAAAGAGCGACCTGTTCGAAAATATAGAAGGCAAGTTTGACATAATAGCCGCCAACCCGCCTTATATCCCTTCGGCGGAGATAGAAAAACTGAGCCCCGAGGTAAAGGATTACGAACCCGGTCTTGCCTTGGACGGCGGAGAGGACGGGCTTAGCTTTTACAGGCGCATTGCGACGGAATACAAAGCGTACCTCAAGGAGGACGGCGTGCTTATCCTCGAGGTGGGCGCGGGGCAGGCTAAAGATGTGGCAGCGCTTTTCGGCGGCGAAGCCGAAATAATTACGGATTACAATAACCCGCCCGTCGAGAGAGTGCTGGTAATAAGATAAAATATAAGAATAATAGAGGACGGTATGATTTTTAAGGAAAGGCTTGAAGCGATGGCTAAGCGATATGAGGAGCTGGGCGAAAAAATCGGGCTTCCCGAGGTTGTCGCCAAACAGGACGAATGGAGAAAGCTCACCAAGGAATACAGCTCGCTTCAGCCCATCGTAGACAAGTACGGCGAATACCTTAAAATTTCGGAAAATATGGCAGAGTGCAAGCGTATGATGTCGCTTCCCGACAAGGAGATGGCAGAGCTTGCCGAAGCCGAATACTATGAACTAAGGGACCGGCTGGACGCCGCCGAGGAAGAGCTTAAGATTATGCTTCTTCCCAAAGACCCGATGGACGACAAGAATGTTATCGTCGAGATAAGGCCGGGCGCGGGCGGCGAGGAATCGGCGCTGTTCGGTTACGAGCTTATGAAGATGTACAAGAGGTTTGCCGAACGCCTTCGCTGGAAGATAGAGGATATCGATATCAATATGACCGAGCTTGGCGGCATAAAGGAAGCCGTCTTTATGATTTCGGGGCAGGGCGCCTACAGCAAGATGAAATATGAGAGCGGCGTGCACAGGGTGCAGAGAGTGCCCGAAACCGAATCGCAGGGCAGGGTGCACACATCTACGGTTACCGTTGCCGTGCTTCCAGAAGCCGAGGATGTCGATGTCGAGATAAACGAAAAGGACCTGAAAATTGATACCTTCCGCTCCAGCGGTGCCGGCGGGCAGCATGTCAACAAGACCGAAAGCGCGGTAAGAATTACCCATATTCCTACGGGAACGGTGGTGGAGTGCCAGGACGAGCGCTCGCAGATAAAAAACCGCGAAAAGGCGCTTAGGGTACTCAAATCCCGCCTTTTGGATTACTATCAGAGCCAAAAGGATAAAGAGTACGCCGAGAACCGCCGCATGCAGATAGGCACGGGCGACCGCTCCGAACGCATAAGGACCTACAACTTCCCGCAAGGGCGCGTAACCGACCACCGCATAGGAATGACTATGTATAACATATCGGAGTTTATGGACGGCGACATATTCGAGATGGTTGAGGCCCTCGCTCTCGCCGACCAGAACGCAAAGCTGAAGCAGATAGAAGAAAAACAAAACTAAGCCCCCGGGCAAAGCCAATATAATAAAGAGGATAGCGACATGAAGGAAAAGATTTTTTTCAACGAGAATGTAAATTTATATGAAACACACAGCTATACGCCGAGCCTGCAGGATGTTGCCGAGCCCAAGCTGTACCGCGAGATGTTCGATTACGACAGCGTCCCGAGGATTTTATTCAACTTCCGCAATGTGCCCATGAGATGCCCCAAGGAGATATGGATAACCGATACCACCTTCCGTGACGGGCAGCAGTCGCAATCCCCCTTTAAGGTCGAGCACATTGTTAACCTCTTTAAGCTTATGTCCAGGCTGGGCGGCGAGAAGGGAATAATAAGGCAGAGCGAGTTTTTTATCTACAGCGAGAAAGACCGCGAAGCCGTAAGAAAGTGTCAGGAACTAGGGCTTAAATTCCCCGAAATCACCAGCTGGATAAGGGCAAACGACAACGACTTCAAGCTCGTAAAAGAAATGGGCCTTAAGGAAACGGGCATACTTGTAAGCTGCTCGGACTATCACATCTTCAAGAAGATGAATATGACGAGGCGCCAGGCCATGGACAAGTACCTCGTCATAGCAAAGAAGGCTTTGGACGCGGGTATCGTGCCGAGGTGCCATTTTGAGGATATCACCAGGGCGGACTACTACGGCTTTGTCGTGCCCTTCGCCGCGGCGTTAAAGGACCTAAGCGACGAGAGCGGCATGCCCATAAAGATTCGCTGCTGCGACACTTTGGGCTACGGCGTCAGCTTCCCCGGCACGGCGCTTCCCAGAAGCGTACAGGGCATAGTTTACGGGTTGCACCATTACGCAGACTTCCCCAGCGAATGGCTGGAATGGCACGGGCATAACGATTTCTACAAAGTGGTTACCAACGCCACAACCGCCTGGCTTTACGGCGCTTCGGCGGTTAACTGTTCGCTGCTCGGCATAGGCGAAAGGACGGGCAACTGCCCGCTGGAAGCGATGGCCATCGAATACTGCTCTTTGAAGGGCACGACGGACGGAATGGATTTAACGGCCATAACCGACATCGCCGAGTACTTCGAAAAGGAAATGGATTACATAATACCCCCGAGAACTCCGTTTGTGGGCAGGAACTTCAACACCACCCGAGCAGGCATACACGCCGACGGCATGCTTAAGGACCAGGAGATATACAATATATTTAATACCGAGAAAATCCTTAAGCGCCCGCCTCTCGTTGCCGTGGACAGCCACAGCGGCACCGCGGGCATAGCCTACTGGATAAACTCTTACTTCTCGCTTAAAGAGGACGAGAGGATAGACAAGAAAGACCCACTCGTGCTCGCCATAAAGGAGAAAATCGATGTGGAATACGAGTCCGGGCGCACCGCTTCGATAGGCGACGAGGAGCTTCTCAACCTTATTCACGACATAGACTCCAAGCGCTTCAAAAAACTTATGCTCGGTATGGCAAAATAAGGTATTAACAGGCCGCACAACAGAAAATATTATAGTGTGGCTTAAGATTAAAAGCGGCCGCTTGCCGAGGTAAACCCGAATTTGACTCTTGAAATATTTATAATAAATGCTACAATGTAAATAACAACACTTCACAGAGAGGTTAAAATGATTAATATCATATACGGTGCCAAGGGTTCGGGTAAGACAAAGCAAATAATAGACATGGCCAACAACAGCATCACCCAACACCTTGGCGACATAGTGTTCATAGCGGATACCTCAAGGTATATTCATGACATTAAGTATCAAGTAAGGTTTACCAACACAAAAGAAAGCAACATAACAACCGAAGACGGCCTTGTCGGATTCATACAGGGCATGCTTGAAGCAAACTACGATATAAGATATATGTATATAGACGGCGCCGCCCGTATGGTGGGCAAGCCCATCGCCGAGCTGGAAAGCCTGTTCAAGAGGCTGGAAGCGATCTCCGCCAAAACCGAGGTAACCTTTACCCTTACGGTATCGGCGGTCTACGAAGAGCTTCCCGACTTCATAAAGAAATACTTACCTGCTAAGGAGTAATATCTGCCAAATGGACTTCATAAGCACGAGAGGAGAGGGCGCGGTTAGCGCCGCTTCCGCTATATGTATGGGAATGGCAAAGGACGGCGGGCTTTATGTACCGTCGTCGTTTCCTAAATTAGAGGCCTCCGACCTCGGAAGGCTTGCCGACATGGATTTTTACGAGAGGTCGGCTTACATACTGTCCATGTTTTTAACAGATTTCAGTTATGACGAGCTTAAGGATTACTGCGCCAAGGCTTACATTAAGTTCGACGGCGAGCCCGCGCCCGTAATCCAGGTGGACGACACCACCTTTATGCTCGAGCTTTGGCACGGGCCGACGCTTGCTTTCAAGGATGTCGCGCTTACGCTTCTTCCGCACCTTCTTTCGGCGTCCGTAAGAAAGACGGGCTCGGACAAAAAGACCCTGGTCCTTGTCGCCACAAGCGGCGACACGGGCAAGGCGGCTCTAGAAGGCTTCGCCGATGTCCCCGATGTAGAAATTATGGTGTTCTACCCCTCAGAGGGCGTGTCGGATATGCAAAAGCTGCAGATGCAGACATCTAAGGGAAGCAATGTGCATGCAATAGGCATACAGGGCAACTTCGACGACGCGCAGACGGCGGTAAAGTCTATATTCAAAGACCCCGAGTCCAACAGGATTATAAACGAAATGGGCTATTCGCTGAGTTCCGCCAACTCCATAAACTGGGGAAGGCTGGCGCCGCAGATAGTTTATTATGTTTCGGCGTATGTAGACCTTCTCGCCTCCGAACGAATCAAGCCCGGCGAGGCAATAAACTATGTCGTGCCCACGGGCAACTTCGGCAACATCCTTGCCGCATATTACGCCAAGCGCATGGGAATACCCGTGAACAAGCTGATTGTGGCAAGCAACGCCAACAATGTGCTCACCGACTTCTTCAACAAGGGCAAATACGATGTAAATAGGTCGTTCTACAAGACGATGTCGCCTTCTATGGATATACTGATAAGCAGCAACCTCGAAAGGCTTCTTTTCGAGCTGTGCGACAGAGAGCCCGAAAAGCTTAAAGAGCTTATGCAAAGCCTGGATATATACGGAAGCTACGAGGTGGACAAAGAGGAGCTGAGGGAAAAACTGCCCGAGTTTGTTTCGTATTTCAGCGGCGAGGACGACACCGCCGAGGCGATAAGCAACTTCTACGATATGTTCGGCTACCTTCTCGACCCGCATACGGCGGTAGCCGTTTCGGCTTATTATAATTACCTCACCGACAACGACGACCCCGCAAAGACGGTTATCGTATCGACGGCAAGCCCGTATAAGTTCGCAAGCGATGTCCTCTACTGCGTGACGGGCAAGAGGGAAGAGGATAACTTCAAAGCGGTAAAGAAGCTGTCTTCTTACACGGATACCGACATCCCCGCCCGCATAAAGGAGCTTAACGAGCTTCCCATCCTTCACGATATGGTAATCCCCAAGTCCGAAATAAAAGACACCGTAATAAACCTTCTTAAGCAAAAGGGACATAAATAATGGAGAAAAAACCAGTAATTTACAGCGGCATACAGCCGACAGGCATAATTACAATAGGAAATTATATTGGAGCCCTCTCAAACTGGCTCAAGCTTCAGGACGATTATTTCTGCGTTTACGGCATTGCCGACCTCCACGCTTTAACGGTAAGGCAGGTGCCGGCCGAGTTCAGGCAAAGGGCTATATCCTTTTTCGCGCAGTACCTCGCCTGCGGGCTGGATCCCCAGAAGTCGATATTGTACTTCCAGTCGCATGTGCCAGCGCACTCCGAGCTAAGCTGGATCCTAAACTGCTATACCTATGTGGGCGAAATGCAGCGCATGACGCAGTTTAAGGATAAGTCGGAGAAAAACGCCGACAATGTAAATATGGGGCTTCTCGATTATCCCGTGCTGATGGCTGCGGATATTCTGCTTTATCAGACCGCTCTGGTCCCCGTCGGGGCAGACCAGAAGCAGCACCTCGAAATAACGAGGGATATCGCCATAAGGTTCAACAATGTTTACGGCGAAACCTTCGTCGTGCCCGAGCCTTATATACCCAAGCAGGGCGCAAAGATATTCAGCCTGCAAAACCCCACAGCCAAGATGTCCAAGTCCGACCCCGACCCCAACGCCTCGGTGTCGATAATAGAGGATCCCGATTCGATAATGCGCAAATTCAAGAGGGCGGTTACCGACAGCGAAACCGTTGTGGAGTACCGTGAGGATAAGCCCGGGGTATCCAACCTTCTTACCATATTCAGCGAAATGACGGGAAGAAGCATAGAGTCTTTGGTAGCCGAGTATCACGATTTGGGCTACGCCAAGCTTAAAAACGATGTCGGCGAGTCCGTTGTGGCTAAGCTCGAGCCCGTAAGAAAAGAATACGCACGCCTGATGGGCGACAAGGGCTACCTTATGGAGGTCGCAAAAGAGGGCGCCCGCAGGGCAAGTAGCCTTGCCTCGAGGACGCTCAACAAAGTAAAGCGCAAGGTTGGGCTGGTGGAAGCCTGATGTTTGGTTATGTAAACGCCGACAAGCCCAATATGCTAATGAAGGATTACGCCGTATTCCGCGCGTATTACTGCGGGATGTGCAGGGCAATCGGCAAAAGGGCAAAAAGCCAGTTTATGCGCCTTGGCATAAATTACGACATAACCTTTCTCGCCATACTGGCGCACAACTGCCGCAAGCAGGAGCCCGATATAAAAGAGGGGCGATGCGCCTTCCATATCCTGGGCAAGAAGTACCCCATTGCCGGCGCCGACGACATAATGTTAAAAATCGCCGACATCAACACCTTACTTGGGTATTACAAGGTCGAGGACGATGTGCAGGACGGCGGCAAACTTAAGCACAGGATTGCGAGGCTTCTCACAAGAAGGCAGTTTAAGAAGGCGGCAAAAAGGCTTCCCGAGCTTGCGGAATCTATAAAAACCAACTACGAGAGGCTCAGGGCTCTCGAGAAAGCGGGCGAGAAGAGCATAGACAGGCTGGCGGACTGTTTCGCCACAATATTAGTGGATGTGGGCAGGGTTGCTTGCGGCGGCCCGGACGGGCTGCTTGACGACCTGTGTTATAATTTGGGCAGATGGATATACTTGATAGATGCCTACGACGATTTGGATAAGGATATAGAGGAAGAAAGGTTTAACCCTCTGCTTCCCGAAGGCGGGCCGCTCACGCCCGAAAAAGAGCAAAAGATTGCCGATACGGTAAAATTCAATCTCGATTTCGCCATCGCCAACATAATAGAGGCGTATGACAAAATGGAAGTCACCGTGTCCGAAGGGGCGCTGTCCAATATAATATACAGGGGGCTTAAGGCGCGCACCGAAGAGATTTTATCAAGGAGATGTAAAAATGCCGATAAGAGACCCGTTTGAAGTTCTCGGAGTAGACAGCTCGGTTACTCAAAGCGAGCTGTACGAAGCATACAAAAGGGAGCGGGGCAAGTACGCCGACAAGCGCTTTTTGCCCGGCGCCGAGGGCGAGGAGGCCTGCGAGAGGCTGGACGAGATAGAGGCGGCTTACAGGGAAGCCGACGAGATCCTAAAGACCCGCTTTTATGTTTCCAACTTCGACAACTCGCACAAAGAAATAGACGACCTTATAAGGCAAGGCAGGATAGACGAGGCCCAGCAAAAGCTGGACGAGTCTATGACCAGGGACGCCGAGTGGCATTTTCTGCAGTCTATGGTGTTCTACCGCCGCAAGTGGTATAACGACGCCCGCGAGCACCTTAGGGCTGCCGTCGAGAAAGAGCCAAACAATGTAAAGTATACCGACGCGCTAAAGAACTTTGACGAGAAAATGAAGCGCGAGAGCGGGGCAGCCTCCCGCACGCAGGCTTACAGGCCGGACGGCGGCGGCGAGCGCCCTTACCGCAACGACAACTATGTGGGCGGCGGAAACAGCAACGCATGCACCCCCTGCAATGTCTGCTCCACCCTGTTGTGCGCCGACTGCTGCTGCGAATGTATGGGCGGAGACCTCATATCCTGCTGTTAAAAGAAGATGAAAACCCGTTTTTCGTCCAAAAGGATTGCTACCGCCGCAATAGGCGCGGCGATATCGCTTCTGGCGATAATAGCGGCATATTATGTAAAAAACCTCTCGCTAAGCTTCAATGTGCTGGCGGGGGTGGGGCTATTGCTTCCCCTTTCTCAAAAATATTATAAAGAATCCGTCCTCGCTTATGTTGCCGCCGCGGCGCTGGGGGCGGTTTTTACTAATATAAATGTTTTGCCCTTCGTTATGGTTACAGGGCTGTATACGATAGCCGCCGTATTACTTTACGATAAAAAGGTAAAATGGGTAATAACCGTACCCGCATGCGCGGCGTACGGCTGCCTGTGCTTCTTTATTTTGTATAAGCTGGCGTCCTTAATTACTTTAGATATAGTGAAACTAAAGTTGGGAGGGCTTTCGCCCGCCTCCCTTTATGTCATATTAAACGCCGTTTTCCTTCTCGCGCTCGCGGCTTTTCACGCCCTTATTATCTGGATAAATAATTATTTGAGCAAACTTCTTAAGAAAGTCATCAAATAGGGCTAGTTGGCGCAGAGGTACTCTACCCCCGTCATCATTATGTTGTTGATCTGGTCGTTGGCTATGCGGTAATAGATTGTTTTGCCGTCGCGGCGGTACTCGACAAGCCCGGCGTCCCTCAGAAGCCTTAGCTGGTGGGATACCGTAGTTTGATTGAGGTCGAGAAGCTGTGAGATATTTGTAACGCATAGCTCGCTGATAGCCAGCGCCGACAGAATCTTTACACGGGTGACATCCGAAAACACGCTGAAAAAATTGCACATATCGGCGAGCACGGCATTGGACGGAAGGTATTTTTTAACGAGCGCTTCGACGCTTTCTTCAGGTGTAAAAGTAAACACTTCGCCCATTTTTCCACCTTAAATATTTTTTATGTCACAAATATATAACACAATATGAGCGGAACATTGGCAAGGTTTGTCGCATATTGTAGAGTACCCAATTTTTTTGTTGAAGGAGAGCTCTATGAACAATGTTGTTTTACCGTTGGTGCTGATTGTGTTGTTGGCGGGCAACGACTGCCCGGACGGCCCTCGGCCTTGCGATATGACCCTCGCCCTCTGCCTGTGCATAATATTCGGCTGCTGCGGATCCTGCAGTACTCCCACCGTTTGACACTTGGGGTATAATAATGTAAAATTAATATATGGTTAAACTGGGTAACGATTGGGACGAGATACTTAAGCAGGACTTTGAGAGCGACTGGTACGCGAGGTTAAGGGAGTTTCTGATAGAAGAATATCGGAATTACAAAGTCTACCCCGACATGTACGACATCTTTAACGCCTTAAAGACCACTTCGTATAAAGACACAAGAGTTGTGATACTCGGGCAGGACCCGTACCACAACCCGGGCGAGGCGCACGGGATGTGCTTTTCGGTAAAGCCGGGAGTAAAGATACCCCCGTCGCTTCTGAATATTTTCAAAGAGCTCAGGGACGATTTGGGCACATACATACCCAACAACGGATACCTTATGGATTGGGCTAAGCAGGGCATACTGTTGCTTAACGCCATACTTACGGTAAGGGAAAACGCCCCCCTTTCGCACAAGAATATGGGCTGGGAAAAGCTTACAGACAGCGTAATAAGGGCGCTTAACGAAAGGCAAAAGCCCGTTATTTTCCTGCTGTGGGGAGCCCCCGCCAGGGCAAAAAAGGCGCTTATAACCAACCCCAACCATTTTGTGCTGGAAGCCCCGCACCCCTCGCCGCTTTCGGCAAGCTACGGATTTTTCGGCTGCCGCCACTTCTCCAAAACAAATAAAATACTGGAATCGATGGGCGAAAAACCGATAGATTTCCAGATTAAAAATATTTAGGAAAGAGCCCGCATAGGCGGGCTTTTATATTGTCTTTTTGAGATTTCTGGCCTTATAATCCATTCCGTCCTTATACACGCTTGCCCTGTTGTGCGCCAGAAACTTCATAATAGGGTAAACATCTATCCAGATTTCGGTAGGCCCCTGATATTGGGATTCGTCGAAGATAAGCTGCATGCCTATGTGCAAATGCGGAGGGCAGGACATATTGGTGTTTTCCTTGAAGCTGTACCCCGTTACCCCAAGGTATCCTATAACCTGCCCCGCCTTTACCACATCGCCCTTTTTGAGCCCTTGTATATAGGGCTGGTTTTTCCTAAGGTGCGCGTAATAGTAGCTTCTCTTTTTATCGAAGGAGCGTATGCCTATCCGCCAGCCGCCGTACCTGTTCCAGCCCAGCTCTGTAACGACCCCGCCCTCGACGGCGCAAATGGGCGTGCCCACCGAGCCGTACATATCGTGCCCGAGGTGCTTTCGCTTGTAGCCGTAGCTTCTGGAATTTCCGAAGTCGTCCGAATGGTTAAACCAATAGCCTTTTGGGAAGGGGTGATAGTTTTTAAGCCCGTAGCCCTTCTCGTCCGTTTCTTCGATGGTATACTCGCCTATGAACTGCGAGAAAATTGCGTCATATGCCTCGACATAATATTTATAATACCTGTTGTTTCCGAAGTAGTCGTCTATCTTTTTGCCCTGTTGCAAAGAAAGCACGAGGTCGGATAAGGCCTTAAGGTCTTTCTTTACGCTGAACTTGTTGCCGTTCCTTGTGGCAAGGTAGGCGAGCGCCTTGGCAAAATCAAAATCGACGGTATCCGAATCGTGGTATTTTACCTCATACTCGTACGCCGACATAAGTATTTCGTAGGGCACTTTGTTGTCCACCCACCGTATAAAGTTCTTTTCGGGCTCTTCGGCGTAAGCCGCCGATAAGGGAATGAGCGAAAGCGCCATAAAAAGGGCGGCGCAAAAAAGCGAGGCTAGTTTTTTGAAAAAAGTCCCCATGAATGTATTTTCTTTATAAACAGAGGTTTTATTTATAAATTTTCTCAAAAAAATTTCAAAAAATATGCCGCAAACGCTTTACTTCTTTAGCGAAGTAAAGTATAATGAGCATATCATAAATTTAAGGAGAGGCAAATATGAAAAAATTATTGATTTTTGCGCTTATAGCGGTTCTGGCGGTTTCCGCCGTATTCGGGCTCGCGGCCTGCAATAAGGACAATGATTGGGCCTACATCGAAAAGAAAGGCGAAATGGTTATAGGTTACACCATCTTCTCGCCCATGAACTATAAAGACGAAAGCGGCAACCTTATCGGCTTCGATACCGAGCTTGCCATAGCCCTTTGCGAAGAACTGGGCGTAGAAGCTAAATTCCAGCTCATCAAGTGGGAGAACAAATTCTTCGAGCTCGAGAGCAAGAACATCGACGCCATCTGGAACGGCTTCACCGTAACCGAAGAGAGAAAGGAAAGCACCGACTTCTCGCTTCCCTACCTCAAGAACAAGCAGATAGCCGTTGTTAAGAAGTCCAACGCCGCCCAATACACCTCCATCGAGAGCCTCGCGGGCAAAAAACTCGTTGCCGAAAAACAATCCGCCGGCGAATCCGCCATCATGGGCCTCGAGGATATCACCTACACTTACATAAGGCAGGAGTCCCAGCTTGAAGCCGTGCAGGAAGTTCTCTCCGGCACCTGCGATGTAGCCATTGTAGACCGCGTTATGGCGGAAGGCACCCTTAAGGGCGCTTCCTTCCAGGATCTGCAAATCCTCGACCTCGGCCTCGGCGGAGAGGAAGAGTACGCCATAGGTTTCCGCAAGGGCAGCCCCGACACCCTTGAAAAGGTTAACGCTGCGCTCAAGAAACTCTATGCCAACGGCAAAATTCAGGAGCTTGCCGAAAAATATGCCATAGCGGAATCCTTGATACCCATCGAATAAAATAGTATAATATTCGGGTTATGAATTTCGGACAGGTAACATTACAGCTTCTTGAGGGCTTCGGCACCACCGTTCTGGTGTTTGCCCTCACATTGGCGATGGCGCTTCCGCTGGGGCTAATAGTGGCCTTCGGCTCGATGACAAAATTCAAGCCGCTAAGATGGCTTACGAGAACGATAGTCTGGATCATCAGGGGTACGCCCCTGATGCTCCAGGTTATTGTGGTTTTTTATGTTCCGGGCTTGTTGTTCGGCGTAAACTTCACCACAAGGTTCACGGCGGTAATAATAGCGTTCGTTATTAACTACGCGTGCTATTTTTCGGAGATATACCGCGGCGGCATCGAGAGCATAAGCAAGGGCCAATACGAGGCGGGGCAGGTTCTCGGAATGACAAAGGCGCAGATCTTTTTCAAGATCGTCCTTTTCCAGGTTGTGAAGAGAATTATGGCGCCCGTATCCAACGAGGTTATCACTCTGGTTAAGGATACCGCCCTCGCGAGGGTTATCGCCGTCGAGGAGCTTATAAGCGCCTCCAACGACATAATGGCGGGCTTCGGGATAATTTATCCCTTGTTCTACGCGGGCGTATTCTATCTGATATTCTGCGGAATACTCACCGTTATGTTTAACTTTATAGAAAAGAAGCTGGATTATTACCGTTAAGGAGCGTCCCATGCCGATACTGGAAGTAAAAAATCTTAAAAAGAACTTCGGTAAGCTGGAAGTCTTAAAGGACATCAGCTTCAGCCTGGAGAAGGGCGAGGTTCTTGCCATAATCGGCTCGTCGGGAAGCGGGAAGTCCACACTTCTCCGCACGCTCAACTTTCTCGAAAAAGCCGACGGCGGCTGCATTATCGTAAACGGCGAGTGCCTTTACGACTGCGGTAAGCAGCAAAAATCGGATGAGGCCGAGCTTCGCAAAAAGCGCCTGCACTTCGGGCTGGTGTTCCAACAGTTCAATCTCTTCCCGCAATACAACACACTGCAGAACATAACGCTTGCCTTAAACCTTCAGAGCAAGGAAAAACTCAGAAAGGCGTTTTTCGGCGAAGACAAGCGCTCCTTCTTCCAAAAGCTGGGCGATCTCCCCAAGACAATTGCCAAATACCGCGCCGCGCTTAGGGCAGAGTACGCCGGAAACACCGACAAAGCCAAACAGCTTATAGAGCGTGTGGGCCTCGGCGACAAGACATACTCCTACCCCTTCGAGCTTTCGGGCGGGCAGCAGCAGAGAGTGGCCATCGCCCGCGCCTTAGCGCTAGAGCCCGATGTGCTTTGCTTCGACGAGCCAACAAGCGCCTTAGACCCCGAGCTTACAGGCGAGGTTCTTAAGGTTATAAAAGACCTCAAAAAATACAACAGCACGATGATCGTCGTCACCCACGAGATGGAGTTTGCCCGCGATGTCGCCGACCGCATAATCTTTATGTACGACGGCAAAATAGAGGAAGAGGGTACGCCCGACGAAGTATTCGGCAACCCCAAATCCGAAAGGACAAAACAGTTTATAGCCAAATACTGATAAGGAGTACGGCTTATGAAGGAAAAAATCACGGGTGATATGATAAACCTTTTGTATGATACCCTCATTAAGGTTCAAACGCGCGAGGATTGCGAGATACTGCTTAGCGATCTCTGCACCGTAAACGAGGTGCTGCAGATGGCGCAAAGGGTAAAGGCGGCCGAGCTATTGCTTAAAGGCAACACCTACGCGCAGGTTATAGCGCAAACCGACATTTCCTCCGCTACCTTAAGCCGCGTATCCAACAGCATACGGCACGGCAAAGGCGGATACAGAAAGTTTATAGAGGTTAAGAAAGAAGAAAATTAAAAGAGGCCGGACGGCCTCTTTTGTTTATGTATTGGGATTTTGCCGAACGGCTTTATTTCTTGAAGAAAGCCAACACTTTGTTTTCCCATGCTTTTATCGCGTCCGAATCGTAATTTTCGGGAATTTGAGAGGCTACCTTTTTTGCTTTCTTGCTGTTGTCCACGGCCCCTTTAAGAGTTAACAGGAGGGGGATTCTCGGGAAGGCGCGCTTTACCTTATCCATTATGGCGGAGAAGGAGAGGGCGATATCGTTGCCAGTCGAGCCGCTCTGCATATCGTTTTTATTTATTACGCCTTTGCCGATAAGGAAGTCCAGCTCCTCGGGCTTTGCCGTGAGCATCCAGCGCTTCATAACATCGCCGCCCGTGTGCTTGGCGCCAACCCTCTTGTAATAGGCGACCTGGTAATTCCATATCGTTTCGGCGTCGGCCTTGCCCGACTTCGCCACGGCCTCGGCAAGAAGGCTTGCCGCAAGCATAGAGTTTGCTATGCCCGAGCCCATCATTGGTATAGTCATAAACGCCGAGTCGCCTATAAGCGCGTAGCCGTCCCCGCCGAACCTCATCGCGGGGTGCCTTACGGGGATGGCGTAAACGCCGCCGCCCCTTACAACCTCGTCGCCGATTATGGGGTTGGATTCCTTAAGCTTTTGGTAGGCGTTCCTGAATGTGGCTTCGGGAAGGCTGCCTATGCGCCCCACAAGTATGTTTACAAGCCCCGAGGGGTCCAGGATGCACCACGAAATGCCTTCCTCGCCCAGGTGCTTGAGGTAAACCTTGTTTGTGTATCTGGGGTCGGGAGAGCCCTCTGCCCTCTTGTGGAAGCCTCTGTAGGCGTAAAATACCTCGTTTCTGTCGGGCTCGCGCTCGACGCCGTACGATGCGGGAAGCGAGGCCCTGAAGGGCGAATGCACGCCCGAATTGTCTATCACGAGGTCGGCGTAATGCTTTTCGCCGCCCGCGATAACTCCCTTTACTTTATCGTTTTCTATAATCAGGGCTTCGGCGCCTGTGCCGAATCGTATGTCCGCGACCTTTTGTGCCCTTTCGGCAAGAATGTGCGCAAGCCCTCTTCTTTCTATAGAGTAGTCCCTTGTTTCCTCGGGCGTTTCGACATAAAGCTCGGTCTTTTCGTCGGGGGTGACGAAAGTCCAGCTTTCCTTTATGAAGTATTCGCTTTTGGGTATTGTAATGCCTAGCTCTGCGAAAATGTCGCGGCTTACATCGTCGTGCCAGTCGTAAGTCCAGCCGTCCTTGCCGCCTTTTTCAAAGACTATAACCTCGTTGCCCGCTTTGCCGAACAGCTCGGCAGCAACCAGCCCGCCTACGCCGGCTCCTATAACTATAACTTTCATATATTAAGTACCTCCCCGCGATATTAGCAAAATTATAAGGCAAACGGTAATTTTTGTCAATGCGCAAAGACTTTCGTAACATATTTGGTGTATAATAAATATATTATTCTGTTATTCTGTTAAGCTATGAATATCATCAAAAAGCTGTTTATCAAAGATTATAAGAATGTTTGCGACCCCCAGGTGAGGGCAAGGTACGGCATAGCCGCGGGTATAGTGGGCATAGTTTGCAATGTTTTGTTGTTTGCCTTCAAGCTTGCGGTAGGGCTTATCGGCGGCAGCATTACCATAGTCGCCGACGCCGTGAACAACCTTTCGGACGCCGGCTCGTCGGTGGTAACTTTTATCGGGTTTAAGCTTGCAAAGCGCCCCGCCGACGCCGAGCACCCTTACGGTCACGCGAGATACGAATACATTACGGGGCTTCTGGTTTCGTTTTTCGTTCTGGCCATCGGCATACTTCTTGCCAAAAGCTCGATAGAAAAGATGATAACCCCCACGGCGGTTACCGTTTCGGCGTTTACCTTTGCCGTGCTTGCTGTCTCCATCGCGGCAAAGCTTCTGCTAATGATTCTTTACAGGGATTTCGGCAAATCCATAAATTCGGACGCCTTGAAAGCCGCGGGAACCGACAGCTTTAACGACATTATCGCCACTGCTGCGGTACTTCTTTCGTCTATCATTATAAAAGCCGCCGGCGTCAATGTGGACGCTTACTTCGGTTTGGCTGTTTCGCTGTTTATAATCTTTTCCGCCGTTAAGCTTATAAAAGAAACGACGGACCCCCTTCTCGGCAAGAAGCCCGACAAAGAGCTTATCTGCAAGATAAAGGATAAGATTCTTTCCTACGAGGGTATTCTGGGCATACATGACCTTATGGTACACAATTACGGCGAGGGCTGCTACTTCGCCAGCGTGCACGCCGAGGTGGACGCCAAAGTTGACATTATGGTAAGCCACGACCTTATGGACAAGATAGAGAGGGACTTCGAGGAGGAGCTTAACATCAAGCTTTCCATCCATATGGACCCTGTCGAAACCGACGACGAGTATGTAAACGAGCTTAGGATAAAGGCGCTTGAAGCCGTGGCGAAGCTGGATTGTAGGCTTACCCTGCACGATTTCAGGGTGGTGAGGTGTCTGACCCACTCTAACATACTTTTTGACGCCGTAATACCCTTCGGGTGCGAAATCACAAAGGAAGAAATCGAAGCCGCCGTAAAAGAAGCTATTTCCGACCCCAAGCATAAATTCTACTTCATAATAGGCATAGACAAGGATATCTAAGTTTGCAATAGCTATCACTTTGGCATTGTCGATCATCGTGGTCGGGCTCAGCATCTATATGAACAATGTCGGCAACTTTATAATCAGTATAGAGAAAACCGAGCGCCTTGCCATTTCCTTAAGCGAAAACAACGACTTCGTTTCCAACGCGACCTCAATACTTTACGCAAAAGGGATGACGGACATCACCAACGCCACCTACGCCAATATCCCCGACGACATAGACAAAATGGGGTTCGGGCTTCACAGCGACACACAAAACAGGCGTTACTGGGCGTACACCTTCGCTCTCAAGAACACCTCGCCCATCGATATAAGCTACTCGATGACGATGACGATAAACCAGGTTTACAAGAATGTAGACGGTGCGCTAAGGGTGATGCTCATAAGAGACGGCGAGCGCACGATATACGCCAAACGCGACGCTCAGGGCAACCCGGTATCGTACACCGAAAACCCGCCGATAGGTATGAAAGTACTTTACGACACCGAACCTTTTGTAGACGACAGGCTGATATGCACGACTTTCACCCCGGTCCTTAAGGAAAGCCAAACGGTTATATACACGGTGGTGATGTGGCTAGAGGGGTTCGACGAGGACTGTGTAGACGATATAAAGGGCGGCGCGATAAGGATTACGATGAACTTCAAGGCTTCGTAAACCAGAAAACACAACGGAAACAAATCCATAAGGATTGATCAAACTTTAATATATTAGGAGGTAACAATGAAAAACGCTAATAGGAGACTTTTGATCTCTCTCGCGGCTTTGGTAATAGCTATCGCTCTTGCCGCTACGACAACCTTCGCATGGTTTACGATGGACACCACGCCCGAGGTTAACGATATCGACTTGGTAGTAACCACTCAAGACGGCCTTTACATTTCGTTCGACGACGGCCTGGGTTCCAGCAGGACATTCGTACAGGTAGAAGACGAAGAAAGGGTTATGAAAGCCGTTAAACTCAATTCTACCACGATGGAAAACGCCTTTATTAAACTCAAAGACGGCACAGTAGACACTTCCGAAGCTGCCGAAGACACCGATTACTTCATGACGACAGTGTACATAAGCTCTGCTTCCAACTACAGCGTACACCTTCAGTCCGTAGAGATCGCCATTAACAACGCTGCTTCTCTCGACGCTGTATATGCCTGGAGAGACATCACCGCCGCCGACATTAACCTCGATACCTGGACCGAAGAAGCCGCTGCCATATTCGAAAACGCGCAGGAAGGCTTGACGATAGGCCAAACCCTTGAGGGCGACGAAGTTATCATCCCCGTAGACACCAAACTGCCCGCCCAGTTCGCCAATATAAAGAACTCCCTCCGTATCGGCTTTGCCATCGACGGAACCATGGTTAAGGTATTCAATCCCGCTAACGGCGAGGGTTGGGAAGCTTACGGCTTCAACGCGGCTCACGACTACTTCAACTACAAGAACAACACCACTCTCGGCTCGGACTGGACGACGGACATCTACAGCAGCACCATCATGTTCGACCAGAATGACCTTCCCGAATCCGAAACCGACCTTACCGAAGACAACATGATAGTCGACTCGCTTGGCGAAATCATCGCTAACAGCGGGGGCTGGCGCAGAATCGCGATAGACATCTACATCTGGGCCGAAGGCACCGATGTCGACTGCTTCAACGCTCTGCTCGCCACCGACTTCCAGGTTGACCTGGTATTCGCAGGCAACTACCTGGGCGAAGAATAAGCAAACCCCAATTACTAGCAATTCTTCTTCTTGTATATGCATTTTTGTCTTAGAGATGGCCGCGCGCCATCTCTAAGACATTAAGCAGGAGAAAACGATATGAAAGACGCAAAAACCAAAAAAACTAAGGCGGCAAAGTACATAAGTTTCGCCATAAATATTTTAACCGTGATAATTTGCGTTTTCGCGGTGATAGTTGCCATTAGCACTATAACCTCCAAAAACAAGGGTTATGTGAATATCATGGGCTACGCTTACTATTCGGTAGCGACGGGCTCGATGGAAGGCAGCAACAAAGACTCTTTTTCGCAAGGCGATGTTATCAGGGTTAAAATCTTAAAGGACGGCCAGAAGGACAGCCTTAAGGAAAACCAGGTTATAACCTTTATAGACGCCACCATAAAGGTAAACGGCATTCCCCAGCCCAACACCCACCGCATAGTCGGTGTAGAGAGGGTTGCCGACCCGGACGGCAATATAAGGGTTTTCTACCGCACCAAGGGCGACGCCAATGACTCCCCCGACCCTGTACTTCGCGCAAGCGACGAGGTAATAGGCGTCATGGTAGGCAAGTCCAACGCCATAGGAAAGGCCTTCCTGTGGATGCAAACTAAGGACGGTTTTTTGGTTTGCGTCGTTGTTCCTTCAATTTTGATATTTATTTATTGTTTTGCTATGGTAATTGTTAACCTTATAGCTTATAATAAAAAGAAGATACTGCTTGCGACCGAAGAGAAGCAGGCCGAGCTCGAATCCGAAATCGAGGCAAAGCTTCGCGAAAAGATTTTAAGAGAGCTACAAGCCTCGGCGGACGGCAAAGCAGAGGACAAAAATAAAGAAAAAGGTTAAGGGAAGGAAAGGGAAGCGAAGGGCTTCCGATGAGAAAAATAACAGGACACAAGTATGGCAAACTTCGCAAAGTATTACATAGATTTTCTTTCTAAGCTATTCTCCAACATCGGGGTATACTTTGCCGACAGATGGAAACCGATAAGGAATATCTTTACCATCGACCTGCCCCAATACGGCAAGGAGTTCGCCGACGCGTCCCTCGAATTCGGAGTAGGAGGATGGATTACCTTTATAATCATGGTGATTATAAACGGCAGCCTCCTTTTCTTTTTATGTTACCGCATAGTGCAGATTGTAAGAAGGTTTTTGGTGTTCCGCTCCAGAGAGGTCGAAAAGGACGAGCTTTTGGAAGAGCTTGCCAAAGCAAAAGATAAGATAGCCAAGCTTACCCTCGAAAAGAACCAGCTTTACGCCCTTAAGGTCAACACGCTGTACCAAGGTATGGCCGAGGCGCAGAGGGTGGAAGAAAAGGCCGAGAAAGAGGAAGAAAACAAGCTTGTCGCCGGCTCCCGTTTCAGCAAGCTTATCGCCATAGACCAAAAGTACAAGGTCATGCCCGCGTATATAAGCAAAGCCGAAAACGAGCAGATGCAGCTTAACGAGATTATAAGGCAGTTTATAAACTTCGCCGCCTCGCAGCTAAGGCTATATTACTCCGAGGACACCATAAGATCCTTCTTCGCGGGTATGGCGACCAGCAAGGTATTAATCCTTGAAGGTATAAGCGGTACGGGTAAAACCTCCCTGCCCTACGCTTTGGCCAGGTTTTTCAACGGCAACGCCACGATAGTATCCGTACAGCCCAGCTGGCGCGACAGAAGCGACCTTGTCGGCTACCTTAACGAATTCACCAAGACCTACAACGAAACCGACTTTCTGGCGGCGGTTTACGAAGCGGGCTACCGCAGGGACCCGTCTATAATCGTCCTTGACGAAATGAACCTCGCCCGCATAGAGTATTACTTTGCCGAATTCCTATCCATTATGGAAATGCCAAACACCGCCGAGTGGGTTATAGACATCGTCCCGACTTCGCAGCCCCTCGACCCCGAAAAACTGATAGACGGCAAGATTACCGTCCCGCAGGGGCTGTGGTTTGTGGGCACCGCCAACCAGGACGACTCGACCTTTACAATTACCGATAAGGTTTACGACCGCGCCATCACTCTGGACATAAACAAGAGGGGCGAATATTTCGACGCGCCCATAACCGACAGCCTCAATGTGCCGTCGGATTACCTCGATTTGCTGTTCCAGAGGGCGATCGCGACCTACTCGATTTCGGAAAAGAATGTAGAAAACCTGAAGATTATAGACGACTTCCTGTTCAGCAAGTTCAAGATTACCTTCGGTAACCGTATCCTTAAGCAGATTTATACCTTCGTGCCCGTCTATATGGCCTGCGGCGGAAGCGAAACGGATGCTCTCGACTTTGTACTGATGTCCAAGATTTTCAGAAAGCTTAAGGCCCTCAACCTTGCCTTCCTCACAAAAGAGCTCACCGAGCTGTCGGCGCTTCTCGACAAGATATTCGGCAAAGGCAAATGCCCCAGGTCGCAGGAGTATATCAAGGAACTCAAGAGGAACCTGTAATCTATGGATAAAGAAATTTTGCGTGCCGAATTAAAAAGCGAAATTACCGACGAGCTTTTATATAACATCCTTAAGGAAAACATCGCCGCCGGCAATAATAAGCTGGCGCAGACGGTGTCTGAAGAGGTTATAACGGTAGACAGCGACTGGCTGGATACAATCGCCGCCTACCTTCTTTCGGTAGAGAAAATTGTACTAAACCCCAAAACCTTTATTAAAGATGTAAGGGAAGTCGTGCCCGTCGAAAAGGCCCGCCGTGTAGACGCCGAATCTATAAGATATCTAGCCAGCCACAGCGAGGATATCCGAAGGATAGACAGGCGGGGCAATGTCGAGCCGATAAGGGTTCTCGCGAAGGCCATGCAGGAGGATCTTGCCACCTACGAAAACAGGGTGGTATACACCCTTTTGCACAGGCTGAAGGTTTTTCTCGAGGAAAGGTACAACAGCCTGAAAGAAACGGTTACCGATTTTGAAACCACCAACCTTAAAATGGATTCGGGCTTCAATATCGGCAAGGCAAGTGTTTCGTACCGCCTCGATATGGAAATAAGGCAAAGAAAAGATCCCTGCGGAAAGGAAATTCTCGAAAGGCTGGAGGAAGTCCGCCACCGGGTAAGGATACTTTGCAATACCCCGTTTTTCAGGTCGCTCAGCTCCACAAAGCTTATAATCCCGCCCATACAGCGCACCAACCTGCTTGTCGGAAATCCCGACTACAACAACGCGTACAGGCTGTGGCTCTTTATATCCGCTTTCCGCACGATAGGCTACAGCGTGGCGGTTTCGTCCAAAGACCTGCCCTTCGACAACGATTATTTTGATGACCTCACGGGTGTTGTCGCAGAAAGCCTGAAGGTGCTGATTAAAAACAATGTTTTGCGCGCCGAGCAGTATAAGGGCATAAAGCTTACGGGCAGGAAGGTAAAGCGTTATACTGCGTATAAAAAATCCGCCCTCGACACGGGTGCCGGCGCGGATTACAACAAGCTTGTTTTGGGCGGCGACGGCATAAACCAATACTATTACGAGAAGATGAAGGCGCTCGTAAAGAGCGTTTCCAAGAAGTCCACAGCCAAGGATGTCGAGGACATAAAGCGCATAAACGCCAATTTCAGAAGGTTCTACAAAGGGCTTTCGAAGATAAACAACGCTTTGCTTTACGACATAATGAAGCTTGGCGCCGAGGAAAAATACAAATCCGCCCCCGCCGACACTGTGCTTAAGAAAAAGCAAAACGAGCTAAAGGCGCAGCGTGAGATAAGCAAAAAGTACAGCCTTTTGGTAGAGCTTAAGGAAGCCGAACTCGAGTCGCTTAAGGCAAAGGAGCTTTCTATAAAGCAAAAGCTCCGTAAACTCGAAGTCGATGTCGAGGCCAGGCTGTATAAAGAAAAGCAGAAGAAGATACTAAAGACAAAGAAGTTGGTGAAGGATGCCCCTCCGCAGGAGATAGACCTCAAATCGGACGAAGACAAAGAATGAAAAGAAAGACGGGCAGAAAATTTTTTACCATTTTAAGCCTTATAATTTTCGCGATATCCGTTTGCCTGTTCGGGATAATAGTCGCCTCAAGGGTTAAAGGCGAAATCCCCGGCGTATTCGGCTACAGCTTTCATATTGTCGTTACCGACTCGATGACGCCCGAAATAAATGTGGGCGATATGGTTATCGCCAGACGCAATGAAGCCTCTGAAATTGCCGTGGGAGACGATGTGGTTTTCGTATCCCCCGACCCGGCGCTTAACGGCATTACGATAGTCCACAGAGTTGTCGATATACGCGAAGACGGAGGTTTGATAACCCAAGGTATAAAAAACGGTGCGCAAAAAGACGATTATCCGGTATACGATATAAAAGGCAAGGTCGTAAAGGTATCTCCGTTTTTGGGTAAAATGTTCAAGGGGCTTGAAAAGAACAGAAATATAGTTTTCGGCGTTGTCCTCGCCGTATTTTTAATTGTAATTTTGGATGAAATATTCTTTATTACGAAAGAGCTGGCGGCAAAAAAGGTAGAAGCCGGGCGCAAAAAGAAGAAGCCCGGTCAGGAATAAAAAGCGTAGCTGTTTTTGCCCGAGGTCTTAACTTTGTACAGCGCTATGTCGGCCTTTTCAAACAGGGCAGAGTAGGTGTTGCCGTCTTTGCCCGCGAGCGCAATACCGATGCTCACGCTAAGCTTCAGGTTTTTGTAGTTGTTGCCGAAATAAATATTTTCGAACTTGTCGCAGACTTCCTGCGCCTTGGCTTTTATTTGTTCGATATTCTCGAAATCTTTTACGAGCAGCACAAATTCGTCGCCGCCCACGCGCCCTATAATGTCGCTTTTGCGGAATACAGAGTTAATTTTTTGGGATATATCTATAAGCACGCTGTCGCCTATGGCGTGTCCCAGGATGTCGTTGAAATTTTTGAAGTTGTCTATATCCAGCACCATAAAAGCGTGCAGGCGCTTATCCGAGGGCGTAAGCTGCTTAAGGAAGTTTTCTATGTAGTATTTGGTTGTCGGAATGTTGTACAGGTTGGTTAAGGGATCACGCCTGCTTGCTTCAATAAGCGCCTCGATTTCTTGTTTTCTTTCGGTTATATCGGCGAGTTTGCCTATAATTACACTGGAAGAGCCGTCCATAATCATGTAGGCGTAAATGTTGTACCAGCGGCTTACGGCGCCGTCCAGGCTCCTTATATTAATTTCTTCGGTTTCGACCTTTCCGGGCTGGAAGCGCGCCGAAAGAAGGCTTTGCAGTTTACCCACGCTATCCGGGCACAACGCGTCGCTTGAAGTAAGCTTTTTGCTGAATTGGGGGATGGTTACGGGCAAATCAAGCAGTTTATTGCCCGTGAAATGAAGTTCGTCCGTCTGCACTCTGTATTCAAAAATTATATCCGTTGCCATAGCCGCAAGCGTCCTTGCCTTTTCGCGGTCGGTCTTTGCCTGGTTGTATGCTTCCCTGAGGGATGAGATATCCGTAAACACGCATAAAAGCTCGGTATTTCCGTCCTCTGCGGGGCATTTTCGGGCGTGCATCGAAAGCCATAGGCTTTTTCCGTCCTTTTTGATAACCCGGAATTCGGTAATAATAGGGGCGTTTTCCTGAGCCGCCGCAATCTTTTTGAAAAGCTTGGGGCGGTCACGGCTGTCTATTATATTGAACATCCCGCCTTGCAGATAGTTTGAAAAATCCGAAGCGGCATAGCCGCAGAGGTCATAGAAAGCGGCGTTTGCCATCATTATGGACAAATTGTCGTCTAAAGATATCCTGGCGAGGCCTCCGGGAAACTCGTCTACAATCATTTTGAGGTTGTCGGCGGAGTTAAAATCGGCGCTCCTATTGGTTATATCCTCGGCGGCAAAGCAAATCGAGCCGCTCTCTGCCATATTGTATATAAAGCGGACGGATATAAGGCTTCCGTCTTTTTTTGTAAGCCTGCACTCTGTTTGGGACTTATCTCCAAGTTTAAGCCCCGTTTCTATCGCATGCTTAAACGCCTCTCGGTCGGGCGCGTAAATAAGGTTAAGGAGGTTGTTGCCGCAAGCCTCTTTTATTTCGGAGGGCGAGTACCCGAGCATTTTATAAAAAGCCTTGCTGGCCTGTACAAAAGAATAATCGCATGCCGAGCAGAAAAAGACCGCAAAGGGGATGTTGTCGGCCAGCGAGAGAATCTCTTTAAGTTTGTTGCTTTTGCGTTTGTTCCAGATGCCGACAAAAGCGGCGCCCCCCGCGACCAACAATGCGTTGGATATAATAACGGCTAACCAATAATAAAAGCTGTCGGATTTGGCAGCAAGAAAAATGCCCGATTCGGCAAAAAGCGGCGCCGCGTGTTTTCCCGCTGACATCAGCCCGTTGTAAGTTTTGATTGTAACGAAGGGCTCAAGTATCGTCGAGCTTCCGGCTTTTTGTAAAATCGACAATCCGATTTTAACCCTTAGAGCGAAATTGGTATTGCTTGAAGCTATAAACCTTAGGTCACATATAAATATGAGAAAGAAAAAAGATATCAGAAGAAAAGCGCTAATTAAAAAAAGTTCCGCCTTTCCACCCTTCTTATAGTCTTTATAGATTCCCTCTTTCATATACCGCCTGAGGCAAAAATACTATAGATATTCTAACAGATAACATTATATGTATCAAGAGTTTTTAAAAAAATGTGCTTTATCGGCAAAAAACGCCATAGAATTTGACATCGTCAATCTGTTTCGGGTAGAATGAGAACGGAGGACTTTTTATGGCTAAATCACTTAAAATGCTTGTCACCGACGATATTTATGGGTTTATAAAGCGCCTTGTTTCGGCAAAACGCGAAAAGGGCGGTATAAATATAATAAATGTCGCAAAAAGGATCAAACTCGACAGCGCTCTCGAGCACCTCAGGGAAAAATCCTATACCAAAATCGGCAGCCTTAATGCCACAGCCTATGTCACCGAGGAGCCCGTGCCTTTTGAAGACCGCTTCGTGGGCAGGGAAATCAAGCTAGAGGTAGGAAAGAGGTGGGCGGATAAGGTTTTCGACTGCGCATGGATGCATATAACGGGTGATATACCCAAAGGGACCCCAAAAGACAGGCTTGTGTACCTTATAGATATTTCGGGCGAGGGCCTCGTTTACGACAAAAACGGCACGCCTAAACAGGGTATAACATGCTACGCCAGCCAATTCGATTACAGGCTCGGCCTTCCGGTCAAGAAAGTTGTCCTGGACGACAACCTTTCCGAGGGCGGGAGAGCCGAGTTTTTTATTGACTGCGGGGCAAACGATCTTTTTGGAAACCTCAAAAACAACTTAGAAGTTGTCCAGATGGATATAGCCCTGGTCAACCCCGAGATACGCGCCTTGGCCTACGACATCGAGGTACTGCTGTCGGTGTATGATTTTAACGCCGACGACGAATACATCAGGAAACTGTTTGCCGACCTCAAAGAGGTGGCTGCCGCAACAAAAGATATAAACGAAAGCAGGGCGGCTAAGCTTCGCGAAAAGCTTAAGCCCTACCTCGAAACCCCCGCGACAGAGGGCGCCTTTACATACACAGCCATCGGCCACGCCCATATCGATCTTGCCTGGCTTTGGCCTCTCAGGGAAACCAAAAGGAAGGGTGCGAGATCCTTTTGTAACCAGTTTGTGAATATGGCAAGGTACCCCGGCTATAAGTTCGGGGCGTCGCAGGCGCAGCTTTACGACTGGATGGCCAAGGAATACCCCACGGTCTTTGAAAACATAAAGAAAGCCTACAAAGAGGGCAGGTGGGAGCTTCAGGGCGCCACCTGGGTTGAGATGGACTCTAACCTCATAAGCGGCGAAAGCTTGGTAAGGCAATTCTACTACGGGCTTAAGTACTACCTTAACGAGTTCGGCGAGCACATGAAAATCCTCTGGCTGCCCGACAGCTTCGGCTACTCGGCTTGCATACCCCAGGTTATGAGGCTTGCCAATGTACCGTACTTCCTTACCCAAAAGCTAAGCTGGAACACCGTAAATAAATTCCCTTACCATACATTCAAATGGGAGGGGCTTGACGGGTCTACGGTTTACGCCCATATGCTGCCCGAAAATACCTACAACGGCCCCGCCCGCGGCGACTACCTCAAGGCGGGCGAAAAGAACTATGCCGAGCGCAAGATACACAACGAAGCGATATCCTTGTTCGGCATAGGCGACGGCGGCGGCGGCCCGGGCTTTGAGCATATAGAAAGGGCAAACAGGCTGCATGATATCAAAGGCATGCCCCGCTACAATTTCGGCTTCGCCAAGGATTTCTTCGAAAAGACCTTCGCCGAGCCCGACAAATTCCCCCACCATAAGGGCGAGCTGTATCTCGAAAAGCATCAGGGCACCTTTACCACATGGTCGGATGTCAAAAAGATGAACAGAAAGTGCGAGTTCCGCCTCCGCAATTACGAAATGCTCATGGCGCTTGCCGACGGCAGGGGGCTGGAGCTTCCGATAGGGCGGGATGAGCTTGATCAAATCTGGAAAGAAGTACTGCTGTACCAGTTCCACGACATACTGCCGGGCTCGTCCATCAACAGGGTGTATGTCGAAGCTAAGGAAAGGTACGAAGCCATTGTAAGCCGCCTTACCTGGGGCATAGACAAGCTTCTCAACAAGCTGATTAAAGGGCGGGGCGTCGCCAATTTCAACTCTTTCGCCTACGACTTGCCCATAAAAGTCAATGACCTCTGGTACAGGGTAAGAGTCCCCGCCCTCGGCGTAACAGGGCTTTCCCCCGACAAGCTCATAGAAAAGTTCGAGGCTAAGGCGACCAAGAATTCCATCGAAAACGATAAGGTGAGGGTAACCTTCAAAAACGGCTTTATCGTGTCCGTATACGACAAGACACTGGGTAAGGAGTTTGTTAGGAAGGGCGCAAAGTTCAACCGGTTCACGCTGTATAAAGACTTCGGCAACTGCTGGGATATCAGGCGCAATTACAGGATATGGAAGCGCAACGCCACCTGCGACAGTTTTGAGACGGGCACCGACGGCGCCAAGGCGTACGCGCTGGTACGCTACTCCGTGGGGAATACCGAAATCAAGCAGGAGATAAGCATTCTGGACGGCTCTCCCCTGGTTTCCTTCGACACCGATATAGACACCGACAGCAAGAACAGCATGCTGAGGGTTGCCTTCCCCGTAAATATCGAAACCGACGAGTGCAAATTCAATATCCAGTTCGGGCACATAGCGAGAAAGACCACCGAAAACAACAGCATCGAAAAAGCGCAGTTCGAGGTGCCCGGCCAGAAGTTTGTCGATATGTCCGACAACGAGTGCGGCATATCGGTTATAAACAACTGCAAGTACGGCTTCAGGTGCAAGCACGGCGTAATCGATATGAATGTGTCCAGAAGCCCGCTCCTCGGCCCCGGCAAGGATGTCGATTTCGGGCATCACCACTTCAGGTATGCCATATTCCCGCATAAGGGAGCCCTAAGTTATCAAACCTACCGCAAAGCCTACCTCTTCAACAATCCGCTTTCGGTTATCACAAACGGCGTAAAAGAGGCCGAAGAAATACAAAATTACTTCACGGACAACAAGAGCATAATCCTGGAGGCGGTTAAGCTCGCCGACGACGGCAACGGCATGATAGTGCGCGCCTACAACTGCAGCGACATGCCCCAGACGGCGGCAATCTCGATTCGGGGCTTCAAGCCCGTATGCTTTACCGACATTCTCGAAAACTCCATAGGCGACGCGCCGAAGGGGATGTTCGAGTTCGGCAGCTTCGAGCTTAAGTGCATAAGGTTCACCAAAGAGGAGAATGTTTAGCGGTAAATTTAATCGCTTTTCATTAACTGTTGACATCCTATGTTATTAAAATTATAATAGTTATATAAGTTTAATTATTAGGCGGGGTCGATGGTTACTCTTAGGACCAAGAGAATTTCATTCAAGACGACAATAATGCTTTGCATAGTGTTATTGGCCTCGGTATTGGTGTCGGCTCTCTTCGGTTTTCTGCAGACTAACGAACTCCGCGAAAGTTATTATGCCCAGGTGGCGGACTCGGCTGACGATATAAACAAAGACATTTTCGGCGCTTTCGCGAGGGCGGACGCGGCGCTTGCGTTTGCCTCGCCCGAAGCCGTGCCCGACGGAACCCTCCACGAAGTAAGCGCAATTTTATTTATAAACGATGGCGAAGCAAAACTACTCGCCCATAACGCCGCCGTTGTAAACGATATAATCCTCACCCAAAAATTCGAATCGATACTTCAAAATACAGGAAGCGCCGTATACCGCGACATTCATGTGTTTGAAAATATGGTTTCGCAAGGCTACAACAGCCTTGCAGGCCCCGTCTACTGCTCTATAAAAAAGACGGATAGCGGTTATATCGTGGCGGTTTTGAGCCTAGAAACGGTGTTCGGCGGCATAAAGAACAACGAATTTGACGATATAAGGCTGTTTGCCCCCGATTATTCGTACAGCGTATCCTCCGGCGACCTTGTTTTGTCGCAGTCGTTTTATTCGGGCCTCGATGTTTCAATCAAAGAAAAAATAAGGGATAACCTCGCCTTTACTGACGAACTCAAAATAGGCTCGCAAAAAACGATTATGCACATTTCGCAGCGGAACAACGGCTTCGGCGGCATCAGGGTCGCCGTCAACCGCTCTCCCGACCTGCTCGACTCCCTTATCCGCAGCCAGACCACACGGTTTATTATAGAGAATGTCGCCCTTTGCGCCATTTTCTCGGCGGCGTTCGTGCTCCTTATGCTTATGCTTCTAAGGGACGAAGGCGATTTCCAATTCCTGAACATCCGCAACGAAAACTATGCCGTCAAGGTGCTGCCATCGGGCAAAATCATCTGGAAAAACAACAATTTTGATAAAAAATTCGATATAGATAACATAGGGCAGGCCCTTTCGGCGGACGGCAGAAAGCCCGCGCAGGCGCTCGCCGCGCTTAAGCCGGTGATTCTGGATTTGGACGACCGCAACGGCGACAAGCATTACCTTATAATGAGCGTCGTCCGCTTCGGCAAGACTTACAGGCTTATAGGCTCTGATATGACCGAGGATATTGCCGCATACAAATCGCTTTCGCACTCCGACCGATACGACAGCATAACAGATTTGCAGTACGAGTGGGTGTTCGTAAACAGGCTGGCCGATATAATCTCAAAAGGCAAAGGCATAAAGTGCGCGCTGGCGCTCCTGCGCCTTTCCAACCTTACCATGCTGAAGGTTATGATGGGCGAGCACCTGTTCAGGCAAACGATAATGCTGTACTCGGGAAGCCTTAAGAGGGAGTTCGCGGGCTTAGGCGAGCTGTATGTCCTCAAAAACGGCGATTTCGCCCTTCTGAATACCGACGAAAACACCATAAACACCCTTATAAACAAGCTACCCGTAATAATGGAGAGGCTGCGCCGCCCCATAACCCTCAATGACAACAACATTCAGCTGGACGGAAAGCTGGGCATGATAGTCCTTAATTCCCGCGACAGCAACATTACCGTGGACAGCCTTATAAGCAACGCCTAGCGTGCGTTAGAGTTTGCCATCGAG
>Ga0209409_1000140_pt1 | contig 80383 bp, 76 predicted proteins | sample AD_JPNMR1_MetaG_FD_184424 | JGI IMG/M metagenome (GOLD analysis project Ga0209409, IMG submission 184424) | Active sludge microbial communities of municipal wastewater-treating anaerobic digesters from Japan - AD_JPNMR1_MetaG (SPAdes) (version 2) | ecosystem: Engineered > Bioreactor > Anaerobic... | reverse complement strand
TCACGCGGCGTTGCTGCGTCAGGGTTTCCCCCATTGCGCAAGATTCCTCACTGCTGCCTCCCGTAGGAGTCTGGACCGTGTCTCAGTTCCAGTGTGGCTGATCATCCTCTCAGACCAGCTAACCATCGTCGCCTTGGTAGGCCATTACCCTACCAACTAGCTAATGGTACGCGGACTCATCCCTCAGCGAGAGCTTGCGAGCAGAGGCCCTCTTTGGCTGTAAGACCGGGGTCATACAGCATTATTCGGTATTAGCCCACCTTTCGGCAGGTTATTCCCAACTGAGGGGCAGATTATCCACGCGTTACTCACCCGTGCGCCACTTTACTCAGGGCCGAAGCCCCTTTCACGTTCGACTTGCATGTGTTAGGCACGCCGCCAGCGTTTGTTCTGAGCCAGGATCAAACTCTCCAGTTTTAATCCTTTTAGAGATCGCTCTCTTTGCTCTTACAAGAATCTGGGACCCACAAATCTGCCATCCCACTATTTAGTTGCCAAAGAGCCGACTACGGAAGCGAGCTTTACCAAGTAGCTCAGGTTCTTCTTCGTGTCAAGAACTTTTTTTCCGATTGCCGAAAAGAAAATGTCCGCGACAGGAAGCTAACTTTTAACTCCCTCGGGGGAGGTTGTCAAGCTTTTTTTCTTCCTCTCCCCCCGCCGCAACGGGGGAGCCATCTAACCCTTTCGGAGGTCCCTGTCAAGGTTTTTTTTCGGCCGCCCCATCCCTAACGGACGAGGACCAGGTGATGTCTCTTCTTCCCCTTCCGCAGCCTGATCCGGCCGTCGGCGTCCGCATCCTCGATCCCCAGGCGCTCGTCGAAAGAGGTGATCTGGCGCCCGTTGGCGTAGGCGCCCCCCTGCTCGATGAGGCGCCGCGCCTCTCCCCGGGAGGAGCAGAGGCCCGCGCGGAAGAACAGTTCGTAGGCGGGGATCCCCTGCGTCATCTCATGGCGCGGGACCTCCAGGCAGGGCATGGACGAGAGGTCTTCCGCCTCCTCCAGGGAGCGGGGGATGGTGCTGGAGGGGAGGAGACCGGGCTCCACCATCCGCACGTTGAAGGCCCTCACGGCGGCGCGCCACGCCCCCAGGGCCGCCTCCTCGCCGTGGGTGATCCTCGTCGCCTCGTAGGCCAAAACGGTCTTGGCCATGTTGAGTTCCCGATCGGCAAGGCCCTTGACCTGTCTTATCTCCTCCACGGGCAGAAAGGTGAAGAGGAGGAGGAACCGCTCCACGTCCTCGTCCTCCGTGTTTACCCAATACTGGTAGTAGTCGTACGGCGACGTCAGGGCGGCGTCGAGCCATACGGTGCCCTTCTCCGTCTTGCCCATCTTGTGGCCCGCCGAGGTGGTGATGAGGGGGAAGGTGACGCTGTAGGCGTCTTTACCCTCCAGGCGGCGGATGAGATCGCTGCCGGCGAGCATGTTGCCCCACTGGTCGTTGCCCCCCATCTGCATGACACAGTCGTAGTGGCGGAAGAGGTAGAGAAAGTCATAGGCCTGGAGGAGCATATAGTTGAATTCTATGAAGTTCAGCCCCTTCTCGAGGCGCATCCGGTAGCTCTCCGCCGCCAGCATCTTGTTGACGCTGAAGTGGCGGCCGATATCCCTCAAGAACTCGATGTAGTTGAGCTTCGTGAGCCAATCGGCGTTGTTGAGCATCAGGGCCCCGTCCGGCCCGAAATCGAGATAGCGGGAGAGCTGGATCTGGAGACACCGGGCGTTGTGATCGATCTGCTCTCGCGTCATGATCTGGCGCATCTCGGTCTTCCCGCTGGGATCGCCGATGAGGCCCGTCCCGCCGCCGATGAGGGCGATGGGGCGGTGGCCGTGGCGCTGCATGTGACACAGGGCCATGATGGGCACGAGGGATCCTATGTGGAGGCTCGCCGCCGTGGGGTCGAAACCGATATAACAGGTGATCTTCCTCGACCCCAGGAGGTGTCTGACCTCGGCCTCCTCCGTCACCTGCTGGAGGAAGCCCCTCTCTTCCAAGACATCGAAAACGTTCATCGGCACCTCGCAAACACCGAAGGTTCTTCTCCTAAAGTCCCAGGCTGACGCGCCTGATGGACAGGGCGCGGCCGCTCTTCGCGTCGGCCTCGATGACGACACCCTGAAGGCGGACATCCCCCTTGGCGACCTCGAACTTGTTGGGGATATGGGTGAGAAACCTCTCCAAGATGATCTCCTTGCGCGTCCCGATGACGGAATCGAAGGGGCCCGTCATCCCCGAGTCGGTGATGTAGGCCGTCCCCTGAGGCAGGACCCTCTCGTCCGCCGTCTGGACGTGGGTGTGGGTCCCGATGACGGCCGTCACGCGCCCGTCGAGATACCACCCCATGGCCATCTTCTCCGAGGTGGTCTCGGCGTGGAGATCCACGACGACCAGGGGCGTCCGGCCGCCGATCCTGCTCAGCTCCCGTTCCACCGTCCGGAAGGGGCAATCCGTCTGGGGCATGAAAACCCGCCCCATGACGTTGACGACGGCCACACGCGCCCCCCCGGGGGCGGGCATGATCACCGTCCCCCTCCCCGGCACCCCGTCGGGGTAGTTGGCGGGGCGGAGGAGGGACTCGTAGTCGCCTATGAAATCAAGGGTCTCCTTCTTGTCCCAGACATGGTTGCCCGTGGTGAGGACATGGACACCGTAGCCGAAGAGGTCCTCCACGATCTCCCGGGTGATTCCGAAGCCCCCGGCGGCGTTCTCGGCGTTGGCGATGACGAGGTCAACGGCCTCCCGGGCCGTCAATTCCGGCAGGAGCTCCCTCACGGCCCGGCGCCCCGGCTTGCCCACGATGTCGCCCAAAAACAGGATCTTCATCGGCGCGGGCCTAACGGGCGTAATCGGAGACCCTCGTCTCCCGAATGACGGTCACCTTGATCTGCCCCGGGTAGGTCATGTCGCTCTCGATCTTCTTCACGATATCCCGGCAGAGCATGACGGCGTCGTTGTCGGAGATCTTCTCGTTCTCGACGAGGATGCGGATCTCCCGTCCCGCCTGGATGGCGTAACACTTGTCGACGCCGCTGAAGGAATTGGCGATACTCTCCAACTCCTCGAGACGTTTGACGTAGCTCTCGAGCATCTCCCTTCGGGCCCCGGGGCGGGCCGCCGACAGGGTGTCCGCCGCCTGAACCAGGACGCCGAGGATCGTGTTCGTCCTCCCGTCGTCGTGGTGGGTGGCGATGGCCTGGACGATCCGGGGTGACTCGCCGAAACGGCGGGCGTATTCCGCCCCGATGGCCGCGTGGGTCCCTTCCACCTCGTGATCCACCGCCTTGCCGATATCGTGGAGGAGACCGGCCCTTTTCGCCTCCTTGACGTTCATGTTGAGCTCCGCCGCCATCATGCCCGTGAGGTGGGCCACCTCGATGGAGTGCTGGAGGACGTTCTGGGAAAAGCTCTTGCGGAACTTAAGGCTCCCCAACAGATACAGGAGCTCGGGGTGGATATCATGGACGCCCACGTCGAAGCTCGTCCTTTCCCCCGTCTCCCTGATGATGGCGTCTACCTCCGTCCGGACCTTCTTGACGATCTCCTCGATACGGCCGGGGTGGATGCGCCCGTCGGAGATGAGCCTCTCGAGGGAGATCCGTGCCACCTCCCTCCTGACGGGGTCGAAGCTCGAAAGGACGACCGCCTCGGGCGTGTCGTCCACGATGAGATCGATACCCGTGGCGGCCTCGATGGCCCGGATGTTGCGGCCTTCCCGACCGATGATCCGCCCCTTCATCTCCTCGTTGGGGAGATTGACGACGGACACCGTGTTCTCCGCCACGTAGTCCCCGGCGTACCTTTGAATGGCATAGGCGATGATCTCCCGGGCCTTCTTGTCCGCCGTCCTCTTCGCCTCGTCCTCTATCTTCCTGATCGTCGTCGCCGCCTCGACGCGGGCCTCCGCCTCCAGAGAAGCGATGAGCATACCCTTGGCCTCCTCGGCCGTCATCCCCGCCAGTTGCTCCAATTTCTCGTGCTGTTCCTTGATGACGCGGTCCAGGACCTCTTGCCTCTCCTGGAGGGACTGCTCCCGGGCGGCCAGGGCCCTTTCCCTGCCCTCGAGGGCCGCCTCCTTCTGGGAGAGGGCGTCCAGCCTCTTCTCGAGGACCTCCTCCTTACCCCGGAGACGCCTGTCCAGGGCGTCGAGTTCCTGTTTCCTCTCCCTGGTGTCCCGCTCGAATTCCGTCTTGACCTTGAGGAGATTCTCCTTGGCCTGGAGGAGAGACTCCTTCTTGATGTTCTCCGCCTCCTTCTTGGCCTCCTCGACGATGCGCTGGGCGAGGGTCTCCGTCGTCGCCTGCCTCTTCCTCTCCAGGGACCGGTGGATGAGGAAACCGGCACCCACCCCGCACAGGACGGACAATATGATCGTTCCTATCAACACCGTTGTCGTCAATTCCTGTCACCTCCTTATATATCAAAACACCACGGCTGCGCCCTCGGACGATGCCGTCGGGTGGTGGGACCTGCCGGGGTTGTGAGGGGGTGTGAGGATGTCAGGGGGACGAAAGAACCCCCGCGAATGCCGTGTCAACCTCTTTTGTGAACCTGCCAGGAAAGTGGGCGCCTTTGCATCCGCTCCTTAGGACTCCTCTACCTCCCGTTCTCACCCGGTTCGGGCAGACATGCCCGGGGCGAACCGAAGAAAGGCCCCCGAAGAGGTACTGTTGGCTCAAAAAGATTCCCGGCTAAGCACGCGCATCGCAGGGGAAGTCGTAGTCTCGTCGATAAGGTTTATCAATCGCTCCGCGCGGCGCTCCAGGTCCTCGAAGGTCTCCTCGTGACTGGTCCTGCTCCGGAGGTACTCGTCGGCGATGTTGAGGGCCGTCAGGATCGCGATGGTCAAGGTGTTGAAGGTATTGGTGTTCTTTTTGACCTCCTCCACCTTTCCCTCGACGAAATCCACGACCTTCGAGACGTGTTCGTCTCCTCCGTCGGCCAGGACCCACAGATCCTGCCCCAAGATATGCACCTGAAAACGCCTCTTCAAATGATATTCCCTTCCCGCGTCTCCGTTAATCTTTGATATCCTTCAGCAATTCCAGCAAGGAATCGACCTTGGCGCGAATGGCCTCTCTCTCCTCGTTCAATCCCCGGAATTTCTCGTTAACCTCTGTTAATTCCCTCTCCTTCTGCTCGAGGAGCCCCTCCAGCTCCCCGACTTTCCTTTTTAAGACCCCGTTTTCCTGGAGGATGGATCGGATCTTGCCCTCCAGCTCATCGAATCTGCCGAATTCCACTCCCTCACCCACCTTCATGTAGTCGAACAAGCTCGGTCCCTTCATCGGGATCTCACCGACAAGCGCGTCGAATTGTGAAAAATATCGCAAAGCCTCCCGGGAAAGTCAATCTATAATCTCGGCACCAACGACCCCTCGGCGAGACCCGCCAGGAGCGTCCCCTCGTCCATCCGCCCCAGGGACCGGCGGAGCAGGGCGCCCCCCGGCATCCCCCGGGTGTACCAGAGGAGGTGTTTGCGGAAACCCCGCCGCCCCCCGGGCCCCCCGTAGGCCTCCACGAGGCGAAAGTGTCGTATTATGATCTCCATCCGGTCCTCCCAACGCCCCCAGGACCGGCCTCCCCCCGTTTCACACCCGAGGATCTCCCCGAAGAGCCACGGCGCCCCCAAGGCCCCCCGGCCGATCATGACGGCGTCGCAACCGGTCTCTTTAACCATCCGCTCGGCGTCGACGGGTCTGATCACATCACCGTTGCCGATGACGGGTATGGAGAGAGCGGCCTTGATCGCGGCGATGAGCCCCCAGTCGGCCCGGCCGCCGAAACCGTCCCGGGCCGTCCGGGGGTGAACGATGAGGGCATCGGCGCCCTCTTCCTGGGCGAGACGGGCGATCAAGGGGGCGGTGATTTCCCCGGGGCTCCACCCCGAGCGGATCTTGACGGTGAGGGGCAGACCCGTCGCCCTCCGCACGGCCGCCACGATCCGCGCCGCCCCCTCGGGGTCCCTCAGGAGGGCCGCCCCGGAACCGGTTCGGACCACCTTCTTGACGGGGCAGCCCATGTTGATATCGATGAGGTCGGCTCCCCGATCGGCGACGATCCGGGCCGCCTCGGCCATGACCGAGGGCTCCGCCCCGAAGATCTGGACCCCCAGGGGGCGGTCCTGGTCGTTCGTGTCGAGATAGGAGAAGGTCCGGGGCGCCTCCCTCACGAGGCCCTGGGCGCTGACCATCTCCGTGAAGGCCAGGGCGCAGCCGAAACCCCGGGCCATGAGCCGGAAGGGGAGGTCCGTCACGCCCGCCATGGGCGCCAGGAGCAGGCGGTTCCGGAGGACGAGGGGGCCGATCCGGAAAGGCTCCCCCAGGTATTCCACCGGCCTCATCCCCCTCCGCACCGGATCCGCTCGGCCTCGGCCAGGTCCTCGGGGGTATTGATCCCCATGACCTCCCGGGGATCGGGGGCCACGAAGGCCGCGGTCTTCAGGCCCGAAGAGTGGGCGATGGCCATGATATCCGTCAGGTAGTACTCCCCCTGGGCGTTGTCGTTGCCGATGCGGCCGACGGCGTCGAAGAGAAAGGAGGCGTCGGCGCAGTAGATGCCCGTGTTGATCTCACCGACGGCCAGCTCCCGACCGGTACAGTCCCGGGCCTCGACGATGCCGCGGACGGAGCCGTCCGCATCGCGCAACACGCGTCCGTAACTGCCCGGGTCGTCGAGAAAGACGGTCATCACCGTCACCGCGGCGCCCTGGCGACGATGGTCATCCAGGAGGGAGCGGAGGGTGGCGGGCCTCAGGAGGGGGACGTCACCGCAGAGGATCAGGACGTCCCCCCGGTAACCATCGAAGGCCCCCGCCGCCTGGAGGACGGCGTGCCCCGTCCCGAGCTGGCGCTCCTGCTCCACGAAGACGAGATCGTCGTCGGCGAAGGCCCGCCTGACCTCCTTGGCCTGGTGACCCACGACCACGACGATCCGCTCCACCCCCACTTCCCGGGCGCAATCGAGGACATAGGCCAGCATGGGCCGGCCGCAGACGGGGTGGAGGACCTTGGCCAGGTCCGATTTCATCCTCGTGCCCTTACCGGCCGCCAGGACAAGGGCGGCCGTCTTGTCGTCCTTGGACATCTCACTCACCGTTTGACGTGCCGTTGTTTTTTCTGCTACCTATCACGGCGGGGTATCGACGACAACCCCCCAGTCAGCCACCGCCACGGGAGGTGAACAGATGAAAGGCTCCATCCTCGTCCTCGGCCACGGCGCCCGGGAACACGCCATCACCGAGACCCTGCACCGTTCCGGCGAGAAACCCCGTCTCCACGCCTACATGAAGGCCAACAACCCCGGTATCGCCGGTCTCTGTGAGACGACGTGCCTCGGGAACTACGACGATCTGTCCAAGATCGTCTCCTACGCCCGCTCCCGGGAGGTGGAATTCGCCGTCATCGGACCGGAAGACCCCCTCAACATGGGTGTCGTCGACGCCCTGGCGGAGGCGGGCATCCCCTCCTTCGGTCCCCTTCGCGACCTGGCCCGCCTCGAGACCTCCAAATCCTTCACGAGGGACCTTTTGACGAAGTACGGCATCCCCGGCAACCCCTCCTACGGCGTCTTCACGGATCTCAAGGAAATACCGGCCTTCCTCGACGGTCTGGCGGGGATCGTGGTGAAACCCGACGGCCTCACGGGAGGAAAGGGCGTCATGGTCCAGGGGGACCACTTCGAGACGAAGGGAGAGGCCCTGGACCTGTGCGCCGCCATCCTCAGGGAACACCCCAGCGTCACCGTGGAGGAGCGGTTGGAGGGGGAGGAGTTCTCCCTCCAGTGCCTCTGCAACGGCAAGACCGTCGTCCCCACCCCCCCCGTCCAGGATCACAAGCGCCGCTTCGTCGGCGACCGGGGACCCAACACGGGCGGCATGGGTTCTTACTCCTGCGAGGATCACTCCCTGCCCTTCCTCGGTCCCCGGGACCTCGAGGAGGCCCTGGAGATCACCAGGCGGGTGGCGGAGGCGATCCACCGGGAGACGGGACGCTACTACAAGGGGGTCATGTACGGTGGTTTCATAGCGACGGTGGAGGGGGTTCGGCTCCTGGAGTACAACGCCCGCTTCGGGGACCCCGAGGCGATGAACATCCTGCCGCTGATGGAAACGGATTTCGTCGCCGTCTGCCGGGCCGTCGTCGCCGGCGGTCTCGAGGACCTCAGGGTGTCATTCGCGAGGAAGGCCACGGTCTGCAAGTACATCGTCCCGAAGGGCTACGGCCTCCCCGCCGACCACCCCGACGCCTCCTCCACGGCGGCCCCCATCGAGGTCGGCGACGTGGGGGCGGCGCGTCTCTATTACGCCTCCGTTGACAGGAGGCCCGACGGCCTGTATATGTCCACCTCCCGCGCCATCGGCGTCGTGGGGATCGGGGAAGACCTCGAAGAGGCGGAACGGATCGCCGAGGCCGCCGTCTCGGCCGTGCGGGGTCCCGTGGACCACCGGCCAGACATCGGCACGGCCGCCCTCATCGCCAGGAGGGTTCAACACATGAACAGCTTGAGGAGGAAATAAATGGCGATCAACATCATCAAGCGGGTCCTCGTCAGCGTCACGGACAAGACGGGCGTCCTGGAGTTCGCCAAGGGCCTGGCGGCCCACGGCGTCGAATTCCTCTCCACGGGAGGGACGGCGGCCCTCTTGCGCAAAGGCGGCCTCCCCGTCACGGAGGTATCGGATTACACGGGCTTTCCCGAGATGATGGACGGCCGCATCAAGACCCTCCACCCCCTCATCCACGGGGGTCTCCTGGCCGTGAGGGACGACGCGTCCCACATGGAAGCGGCGGCGAGGCACGGTATCAAACCCATCGACATGGTCGTCGTCAACCTCTACCGTTTCGAGGAGACGGTGAAGAGGGAGGGGGTGACCCTCGCGGAGGCCGTGGAAAACATCGACATCGGCGGCCCCTCCATGATCAGGGCGGCGGCGAAGAACTATCGCTACGTGACCGTCGTGACGGACCCGGCGGACTACGAACCCATCCTCAGGGAGATGGGGGAAACGAAGGGCGGCGTCACGGAGGAAACCAATTTCCGTCTCGCCGTCAAGGCCTTCCAGCTGACGGCCCGCTACGACGGGGCCATCTCCAACTACCTGGGACGCCTCACCCCCTCGGGGGAGACCCGCCCCTTCCCGTCGGCCCTCACCCTCCAGGTCACCCTGGCCCAGGAGCTGCGTTACGGCGAGAACCCCCACCAGCGGGCAGCCTTCTACCGGGAGCACGACCCCTTCCCCGCCTCCGTGGCCAACGCCCGCCAGCTCCAGGGCAAGGAGCTCTCCTACAACAACATCATGGATTCCGACGCGGCCTGGCAGGCCGTGTCCGAGTTCGACCGCCCGGCCGTCGTCATCATGAAACACGCCAACCCCTGCGGCGCCGCTGTGTCCGAGGGGGACATCCTCACGGCCTACCGCCGGGCCCTGGAGACGGACCCCGTCTCGGCCTTCGGGGGCATCGTTGCCCTCAACCGTCCCGTGGACGCCGAAACGGCCCGGGAGCTCGCCTCCATCTTTCTCGAGGTGATCATCGCCCCCGCCTTCGAACCCGAGGCCCTCGCCATCCTCGGGGACAAGAAGAACGTCCGTCTCCTCGAGATCCCCGCCGCGTCCTCCGTCTTCCCGCAGGACTATGACCTGCGCCGCGTCGTGGGGGGGATCCTCGTCCAGGAACGGGACACGGACCGTCTCGACATCCGCCAAGCTGCCGTGGTCACGAAACGCGCCCCCACAAAGGAGGAGTACGAGGCGTTGGACTTCGCTTGGCGGGTCGTCAAGCACGTCAAGTCGAACGCCATCGTCTACGCCACGAAGGATCGTCTGGTGGGCGTGGGGGCAGGCCAGATGAGCCGTGTCGATTCCGTGAAGATCGGGAGGATGAAGGCCGTCCTGCCCACCGAGGGGACGGTCCTCGCCTCCGACGCCTTCTTCCCCTTCCGGGACGGCGTGGATATGGCCGCCGAGGCGGGAGTGACGGCCATCATCCAACCGGGCGGCTCCGTCAGGGACAAAGAGGTGATCGAAGCCGCCGACGAACACGGTATGGCCATGATCTTCACGGGGCGGCGGCACTTCAAACACTGAGGGGAAAGGGTCCGCGGACCGCCCCTTGTCCCCGCAGTTAAGGGTGGGATTTCATGGAAAAGACACCGCAGGTTTACATCGTCATGGGCAGCGACTCGGACCTGCCCGTCATGGGTGAGGCCGTCAAGATCCTCAAGGAATTCGGCGTGCCTTACGAACTCGTCCTCGCCTCGGCCCACCGCTCGCCGGGGCGCACGGCCCGCCTCGCCGCTGAAGCGGCGGGGAGGGGAGTCCGGGTGATCATCGCCGGGGCCGGGGCGGCCGCCCACCTGGCGGGTGTTATCGCCGCCCACACCTCCTTGCCCGTCATCGGCGTCCCCATCGACGCCACCCCCCTCCAGGGGCTCGACGCCCTTCTCTCCACCGTCCAGATGCCGGGCGGCGTCCCCGTGGCCGCCATGGCCGTCGGGCGGCCCGGGGCGAAAAACGCCGCCCTCTTCGCCGTCAGGATCCTCGCCCTCACCGACGGGGCCCTCAAGGTCCGTCTCGAGTCCTACATCAGGGGCATGGAAGCGGAGGTGGAGAGGAAGCAGGCTGTTCTCGACCAACAAGAAAAAGTGTCGTAAAATCGATCAAATGTAAAAATTTTTATTTCTTGACATCCCAAGGGTGATCAAGGAAAATCACCAGGGAGAGGGGTCTTCGGGGGTAAACAGACCGTTCGGACCAACCCATTGACGGCCTTGCCCCAAGTCTTCCGCACCGCGGCAACGTCTTGTTAAAGGGCTTTTGTCGTTGTAACAAGGGGCGGTCCTACCGCCGGCTTTGACCAACGGAAGAAATTCATAGGAAAGGATTGATTCCCCTTATGAGAACCTTTCGCACCCCCTTTCTTGCCGTCCTCCTTTTCTACCTTTTCCTCAAACCCGTCTTCGCCGGCGATTTGGCCTACGCCGTCCAGGTCGGAGCCTTCGTGAAGGAAAACAACGCCCTGGCCCTGACGGACAAATTGACGAAAGCAGGCTATATGGTCACCGTGCGGGAGGAACCGGCCGCCGAGGGAGAACGGACCCTCAGGAAGGTCCTCGTCGGCCCGTACGAGACGAGATCCGAGGCCATGCGGGCGGGGCGGGATCTGAAACAGAAGGGCTTCGCCGCGGGTCACCCGATCCTGCGGGTCCTGCCGACGCCGGAGGCGGGGGTGGAGAAACCGCGGGAGCTGGCCCAGGCCAAGACGGCCGCGACGGATGTCTCCCCGGCCGAAACGGTCAAGGCGGAGCCCAAACCTCCCGCCGCCCCTTCCCCGCCATCCACCGGTGGTATCGAGGCGGCCCTCAAGGAAGGGATCAGGCAGTACCGGGACGAAAACTACGAGGAGGCCATCGAGGTCCTCGCCCAGGCCCGCCGCCAAGACCCGAAGAGCTCGACGGCCGCCTTCTTCCTCGGCCTCGCCTACAAGCAGACCAACGACTTCACCCAGGCGGCGGCCCAGATGCGCGACGCCGTCACCCTGACCCCGCCGATAAGGGAGGCGGTCATCGAGCTCATCGACCTCCTCAACCAGCTGGACCAGGTGGAGGAGGCCATGAAGTGGGTCGCCGTCGCCGAGCGGGACGGGCTGTTCCCCGCCAAGACCGCCTTCCTCAAGGGGCTCCTCCTCACCAAACAGCGGCGGTTCGATGAGGCCGTCGTCGCCTTCGAAAAGTCGAAGGAGCTGGAGAAGGGTTACACCCAGGCGGCGGACCTCCAGATCGGCCTGGCCTACCTCCAGAACCGCAAGTTCACCAAGGCCCGGGAACGTTTCCAGGCCTCCATCACCCAGGACCCCCTGTCGGACCTGGCGTCCTACGCCCGGCGCTACCAGGACATCGTGGAGGAGCAGAGCTTTCTCCAGCGGCCCCTGAGGATCACCTTGGGCGTCAGCGGCCAGTACGACACCAACATGCTCCAGGAACCGGCGACCTTCCCCGGTCTCCCCGACTCGGGCGAGGAGAGGACGATGCTCCTGAACTCATCCTTACCGTTTGGACTACGTCCCCATCCTCCCGGGGAACTGGCTCTTCAACGCCTCCGCGGGCGTCGTCAACAAACTTCATGAGAAGAACTCCACCCGCTACGACCTCTTCGCCAACACCTTCTCCGTCGCCCCCGGTTACAACGCCGGCCGTTTCGCCTTCAACCTCCTGGGGAACTACACCCACGTCCTGAAACGGGGGGACTACGAAAACCAGGGGGGAGGATACCGCCGTTATTCGGAAAATTTCTCCGTGGGGCCTCAGGTTAGATTCCTCGCCGCCCCCAATCACATCCTCGAGGTCTTCGCGGGTTACCAGAAGAAGAACTACTTCAAGACGACGCCCCCGGGGAGTCCCCAGGAGGACATGAGCGCCGGCGGTTTCGACGGCTACCTGGGCTGGATGTGGATCTTCGCCAACGGCGGCCTTCTCAACACCCGGGCGGGGATGACGGTGGACAACGCCGACGGCCTCTACTGGAACGCCAGGAACTACAAGCTCTCCCTCAACCTCTTGCAGCCCCTCTGGCCCAACAAGGTCAATCTCCAGCTCGGGGGCGAGTACAGCCTCGTGGCCTACACGGCGGAAAACGCCAATTTCAACAGCGTCATCAGGCTCGACCAGATCTACACGGGCATCGTGGGGATCAACTGGAACATCAACCGCCACGTCACGGCCCTCCTGCAGTACACGGGCATCGTGGCCAACTCCAACATCTTCATCTACGATTACAGCCGTTCCATCTGGTCGGCGGGTCTGGAGTTCCGTTTCTGACGAACGGGGTGAGACAAGAAAAGGAGTGATCACCATGAAGAAAAGTCGCCTTCATCTTTTCGCGTTTGCCTTCGCGATCATCCTGGGGGTCCTCTTCTCGGCCGTCCCCGTCGCGGCGGCCCCGGTGGGCAAGGTTACGTCCCTGGAGGGGCGGATCGACATAACACCGGCGGGCGCCAAGGAGGCCGTGCCCGCGGCGGTGGGCACCACCGTGAACACCGGCGACATCATCCGGGCGAAAAGCAAATCCAAGGCCGAGGTGACCTTCACGGACGGGAACATCCTCCGCGTCGGCGAGAACAGCCGGGTCCGCGTCACGAACTACAACCCCGAGGAGGGGCAGAAGAACTACTTCAACCTCTTCCGGGGAAAGACCCAGACGGTGGTGAACAATCTCAAGAAGGGCTCCACCCTCGAGGTCCACACGCCGACGGCCATCTGCGGCGTCCGCGGCACCATCTTCGTGAGCATGTACATCAACGGCCAGAGCAGTTTCGTCTTCTCCCGCGGCGCCGGTTACGGCTACAACATCAACCGGCCCGACCGGGTCGTGGAGATCCCCACGAAGGTCATGATGATCGTCCCCCGGCCCGACCGTCTCCCCCTCCTCCGCCCCGCCTCGGAAAGCGAGATCGACCAGCACCTGAAAGACACCACCCCCGCCAAGGAGGGAGAGAAGAAAGAGGAAGCGAAGGAAGAGGAAAAGAAACAGGCGGACAAGGGTGAGGCCAAGGAGGAGAAGCCGGCCAAGGAAGAGGCGAAAAAAGAGGAGAAGAAAGAAGAGGCCAAGAAGGAGGAGCCCGCCAAGACGGACCAGGGTCAGCAGGGGGCCAAGCAGGAACAGACGACCACCCCGCAGGCCACCGGCGCCGAAGGCCAGCAGCAACAACAGCAGACCGGCTCAACCACGGAAACAACGGCGACGTCTCCCGCCGCCCCTCCGCCCACGGATCCGGCCATGCTCGAGCAGCAGCTCGCCCAGCTTCAGCAGGAACAGACGACCCAGCAGCAACAACAACAAAAACAACAGGAACAGGTGATCGAACCCCAGAAGGACACGACGCCACCGACGATCACCTTTACGTCCACGCCCCCCGCCCAGTCGGATGACGACAGCGCAACGATCGCCTACAGCGCCAACGAGAAGAGCGACTTCCAGTACCGGATCGACAACGGCCCCTGGCAGGCCGGCCCCACCTCGGCCACGGAGGGGAGCACCAAAATCGCGGATCTAACAGAGGGGGACCACACCTTCACCGTCAAGGCGGCCGACGCCCTCGGTAACACCTCGGAGAAGAGCTACAGCTGGAAGACGGACTACAGCACGGGTCCTGAGGTGACGATCACTCCCCAGTCCGCCGTCCCCGCCGGCAAGGGCGTCACGGACGTCACGGTGAACCTCGCCAGCACAGATACCACCTACCGCTACAAGCTCGACGACGGGGCCTATCAGGAGACGACGGACGAGAAGATCACCCTGACGGGTCTCGGTGCAGGCGACCACACCCTCAGTGTCTTCGGCAGGAACGACGCCGGCAAGAGGGGCAGGGAGACGCAGCAGGCCTTCCGCATCAACCGTTACGACTCCTTGCCCGGTAAGATCTGGCTGTCGAACGACATCACCAGTCAAGAGGTGAAGGCCGATATCGCCGGCATCGCCGACGCCGACTGGGGGAGCTGGGCACTCCAGGCATCGGGCTCCGGCACGCCGACCTCTACCTGGAATTCCCACGCCGGCAGCAGTCACAGCGGAGATGATACTCAAACCTACTGGTTGATCCGCGCCGATGGCCAGGCCGCTGACGGAAGCATCACCGGTACCTCCACGGCGGATCTCCTCAAACTGGCCAAAGGCAGCGATGGCAAGACCCTCTGGAACGATTCCTTCCTGGGTCGTACCAACGAACCCCAGCATGGTTCTGTTACGGGCACATACGGTAATTCCACCTGGAGTATCGAGGATAAGGGCACGGGCATCTACATTGAAGAGGCCCTCAAGTGGTACATCGAGACCCTGGCCAGCGAGTCGCCCGATTACTTCCGCCGGTGGAACAACACAGAGAAGAAGATGGATCGGGACCAGAACAGCAATCTCTATGGCCTTGTCGGCAGTACGGATGGTCCCTGGTCATCGCCTGCCTTCTTGGGCTTGGGTGGCTATAAGAACGACAACAACTGGCGTCTCTGGGTTGTGGATGTGGCTGGAGACGGCTCCGACGGCTCCCGTTTCCGGGGCGGCATAGGAGGAGTTTTATCCAGCGGCACCGCCACCGAGGACCGTTATCCCCTCGAGGGCCTGGGGCGGGTGATCTACATCCGTGAGGTCGATGGTAAATATATGACCGGATATCTCAACCTCGAGGACCTCGCCGGTGACGCCTACGGAGCCATCGGCATGTGGCGTTTCACGGGCAGCCTTAAAGGTCCGGGGGACGAGGGGGAGACACAGTACAAACCCTCCGAGCTCGACGGCCATCTCGTCGAGTCCGCCCCCCTGAAGAGGACCATCGCGGCCCAAGGCGGATCACTTCAGGGCCGGGCCTGGACAAGGACGGTTCACCTGGAGGACCAGACGTGGAAGCTATACAGGAGTGAGATGGGGGGCACCTACAACGGGCCGCCTGTCGGTGTCAACACCGGAGGCATCGACATGAACAACGGGCGGGAGGTGAACTACTCCTTAGGGACGATCGACTTCCAAAAGTGGGAGGACGAGACGGGCCTGATCAAGGGCACGATGGAGAGTAAACAGCTGTCGTGGAAATACCAGGGGACCGCCAGTGGCAGCCTCATCGGCGACCGTAATGACTCCGGCGGATGGGAGGCCCTCGCCAGCGGCGTCCAAAGGTCGGAGAAACTTGCCTTCGCTTCTCTCATCGGCCAATGGGGCCAGGACGGCTCCATAAAGAGGCGGCCCCTGGTCTATTCCCGTCAGCCCATCTATACCCAGACAAAGGTGGCCGACGTGACGGCCCCCATACGGATCGAGGTTTCTCCCGCCTCCGGGTATGAGAGCCATACCTGGATTGCCCCGTCGACGGGCGGCGACAAGACCCAGTACTTCCCCGTTTTCCCCAACAACACGGGCCTGAAGACGTATGTCAAAACACCGTATCCCTCCGCCCGCTACGAAAAGGGCGACTCCTACGAGCGGATCCGTTACTTCCTCTTCCGAAAGGGGGACAACTACTTCAGCGTCAAGGCCCCCGGCGACACGGGCGGTTTTGACGTGACGGTTTACGACGCCGACAACAATAAAATCGACCAGCGCACCGTCTCCTCCCAGAGCGGCGTGTCATGGTACAACCTCTACCGTCTCGAGGTGCCTTCGGACCCGGCGGATCCGACCTCCTTGTGGTTGTATGTCGACGAGAGTGGCAACTACACCGCCTTGGGCGACAGGCCCATCATCGATTACGAGGTCGTCACCGAAGACGGCGGCATCCAGGGGATCCTCGGGGGGACCCAGAGCCTCTTTGCGGGTGACGGCAAGGACATCCCCGTGCGCCTCATGGGTTCCTACACGGGCGGCCTCGAGTTCAACCGCACCTGGTCCCAGACCTTGGCTGCTTACGACAGTGACAGCGCCCGCTATGTCACCTACGACCAGAACCCCGGGACCTATTTCGGCGTCCTGGGCGGCACCCTGAGGCCTGAGGCGGAAAAAACGGAGGGGGTCTTCCACGCCCTCATCATCGGCGCCGACGGCAAAGCGGGCCTCTTCCGCGGTTCCTTCGGCAAGGACGGGACGGGCGCCATCTACCCCCACCTCCTCATCCAGGAAGAGGGTCAGCCCGACAGGCGCCTCTGGGAGGCCGACGGCTCCCTCAGCCGCTACGACCTCGGCGTGGCCTCGGGGATCGACCCGGCGGACCTGACGGGGCCCTGGTTCCAGATTCAGGATGAACCGTCCGGCGACAGCTACGACTTCTGGGAGGGGGAGAACAGCTACCTCGGCCGCATCCACGCCTCCACTTGGGATGCCTCACGGCAGATGCATGCCCACTCGGGAGGATTCCTCCTCGAGGGTCCTTCCTACCGGGACTCCATGTGGGCCCGCCAGGACTACTTTGACCTGTGGCACCTCGTAAAAGATGCGGGGGCGAACCTGGGGGTGTTCTCGTGGCGGAGCCTCGGGGCCTACACCCGGCAGAGCTCGGCCGACCGGTGGATCTTCGACGCCGAGTTCGAGGAGAGTCACAAGGGAAACAGCTCCTTCAGCGCCCATCTCTTCTCCTTCGGCACTTTCGGTGACGAGCCGAGCCTCTTGAAAGGCCGGGCCCTCGGCTACTTCGGTTCGGGCCAAGGCGGGCTGACGGCCATCGCTGCGGGTGACACCGTGGGGACCTACAACGAAGGCAGCGACGACCACTACCGCTATGACACCTTCACGGCCGTGACGACGGGTACCTGGCTCAATACCCAAAAATACCTCGAGCTGATGGGTTCCGAGGCCGGGCGGGCGATCCTGGACGGCCTGGGCTATCCCACCCAGGAGGTCGCCCTCGACGCGGACTCCCGAGACCTGACGGGGGCGTTGGCCAGCAAGCCGGACCAGGCGGTCACGGTCAACGGCTTCCGCATCTTCTCGCCGAAAGACAACGACCTAATAAAAGTCTTTGCCTCCCAAGGCCTCACCTCGCAGGCGACCTATGCCACGGATGCCCTCTACCCCGTGACGGGCCAGAGCCCAGACTATCCCGTTTTCGGTGTCATGAGGAGTCAGTACAAGAATACGGAAGATTCACGCTGGCTTGGTTCCCTGGAAGGTTTCGGGGTGTTTAAAAAAGGTGACGGCACCATCTTCCAGGGCAATTTCAACGGCGTCGCGGCGGGCACCTACGGGACGGGCTTCTCCGGCACCGCCCAGGGCGAGGTCTTCGAATCGACCCTCCTCAGTCGCTTCGACACCCAGCTCAAATACTATCAATACGCGAGCGGCAACTGGAGTGTTGTAGAGACGGGAAAGATCGACGGTCTTATGGGGTCATCCAACCCCACCATTTGGCGGGAGAACGGTTATTATCCTACCTCTTTGGACATCTCCATGTTCGGCGTTTGGCATGGAGGCGACAACCCCGTCCACAGGGGCCACATCTTCCGTACGGAGAGCTACCCCACCAACTACACCGACGGCACCACAACGACGACGACGGGCCACTCCTACTGGGGCTACCTGACGGGCATTCACCAGGTCACGGACGGTACCCAGGACGGCATCGAGGCGCTCCTGACGGGGATTTTCCTGGACAAGGAGAAGAAGGTGGGCTTCGTGATGGGCCAGATCGGCGGCCCCGAGGCGTGGAGCGACCCATACGGCTGGGGTTTCGACTGGTCACGCCAGACCTTTGTGGCCTATCCCAAAGAAACGGGCACCCTCCTTACCGAGATCGCCTCCGCCACCACCGTGACGGCCCCGTCTCTCAAGGACAGCATCCTACAGACGGATTACACCTATCGCGGTGGTGTGATGGCGCCGTCCGAAGAGGGGGTCATCGGCCGCTTCTTTGACGCCAACAACCAGGTCGTCGGTGATCCCATCACCATGGCGGCCGTCGGCACGGCGACGGTGTCGACGGTAGACGACGAAAACATCAAGAACAAACTCGGGGTCTGGTCCACGGAGCTCTACGGTTACGGCGGCGGCCTCCCGACACACGACCTCTGGATCGGCATGGTTCAGACCCCCGCCTCCGACGAACCACCGACCAAGCTCACGGGGGCCAACATCTACGGCGAACCCTGGCAGAACGGCCGGGTCGCGGGCCATGTCCTGGGTCACTGGGCGAGCCTGGAGGGTGCCTCTGGTATCACCTTCGGCAGACTCCTCGGGACCTTCGACCCGTCCAACTACACCTACCAGGCCGTCATGGCCGGGGGATTCCTCGAGACGTCCCTCTACCTCTCCCTGGCCGTCAGCGCTGAAGGGCGACAGACCCTGAGGGACATCAACATCCCCTGCGTCCAGGTCGGCAATGTCAACCTCGCCGGACAAAACGAGTCTCTGCAGGTAACGATGAATGACGTCAAGTTCTTCGCCTTCTCCACGGGCCAGACCCCCCACCTATGGGCGACGAACTCCGTCGCAGGCCAAGCCAAGGTAAGCAATCCGACAGGTGCGACCGTAGACTTGTCGGGCAACAGCGGGCAGCTTAGCGCCACCTTCACCATGAAGAACTGGGATACGAACAACAATAAGTGGCTTGGTTCCGTGACGAACGGCCAGGGCAGGATCGACACGCCTGTGATCCCCAACCCCAACCTCCAGAATCTCCGGTTCCGGGGCGCCGCGGCGGGCACGATCAACGGTAACAGCTTCAGCGGTACCGCCGCCGGCGTGGTCCACAAGGCCCAGTGACGAGGTGCTGGGGAAATTTTAGTTGTCACTATTATTAATAATCACCCTGGCCCGCCGTCACCGACGAGGGGTCAGGGTGGTTCTATCGGGGATGAGAAAAAGATTAGTCACTAATCAAAGTTAAATCCTTGATATCAAAAGAAAAACGGCTTTGAGTCGCAACTATTCGTAATTATTTGCGATTTGTAAACAATCAATTTTGCTGAGTATTTTGGGGGAATATGTCTTGATGAGGTTAATGGGATCTTGGCACCGGGAGGGGAGATAAACGAATAGAGTATCAGTTTTTTTATGGATATTGATCGGGGCTGTTTTTTCCCTGACCCCGGCCGTCGGCGGGGCGGCGGGGCCGCGGATCGGGGTGGTGGACGTCCAGCGGGTCCTCAAGGAGTCCCGGGAGGTCCAGAAGGTGCGGGACAACCTCCTCCAGGACATGAAGGCGAAGCGGGAGACCCTCGCCGCCAAGGAGAGGGAGGTAAGGAATAAGGAGGAGGAGTTCAGGAAGCTGCCCCCCAAGACCCCGGCGAAACAGCGGGCCGCCAAGGCGGACGAGCTGAAGAACGCCCTGCGGGATCTCCAGTACCTCCGTCAGGACCTCGAGGCGGAGTGGAAGAGGAAGGAGAACGACGCCATGAGGACGATCCTGGGGGAGGTCCTCCAGCTGATCAGGAAATACGCCCGCGACGAAGGATACACGACCGTCCTGGACTCGTCGGCCGTCCTGGCCTCCGACGAGGGCGTGGACATCACCAACAGGATCATCAGGCTCTACGACGAAAGCAAGAGATGAGGGGCAAACCCGACCCTTATCTCCTTGTCCCCTCCCCCTTTTTCTGCTACAAGGCAGGCGTCCCCAGAAAAAATACCCCCGGGAGGTAGTGAAGATCATGCCCAGGCTCTCAGGTATCCTTTTCATCGCGGCCCTTTTCTCCCTTGTCCTCACCTCGGCCCACGCCGCCCCCCCCAGATCGGCGGCGGCGACGACGGGTGTCAAGATCGGGATCGTGGACATGCAGAAGGTCCTGCGGGAGGCCAAGGCGGCCAAGGCGGCCCGGGCGGCCTTCGAGAAGGAACTGGAGGCGAAGAGGATCCAGATCGCCAACAAGGAGAAAGAGGCCCGGGACCTCGAGGGGGAGATCAACCGCCTCGACCCCACCGCCTCCCTCGAGGTCCGTCGTCAGAAGGCCGACAAGCTGAAGCACGTCATGAGGGAGCTCAACAACCTCAAACAGGACACGGAAGAGGAATTGAAACGCAAGGAGATGGAGATGGCCCAGAAGATCCTCGGTGAGATCATGGCCGTGGTGCGCAACTACGCCAGGAACGAGCGCCTCGTCGCCGTCTTCGAGCGCGGCGCCGTCATGGTCGCCGACGAGGCCATCGACATCACCGACCGGATCCTCAAGATCTACGACGGCCAGAAACGCTGAGGTACCCTCAGGGGAGCACCCGCTCCGCCTGGAGGGGGTAGACGAGGGTCTTGACCACGCCGGGGGGTTCCAGGAAGAAGACGATCATGAAGGGGACGGCGGCCCCGGCGTTCACCCGTTCGGCGTTGACGTCCGTGCCCTGGGGAACGGCCAGCTCCCGCAGGATCTGCTCCTCCGTCATGGTCTGGAGCTCTTCGTCCGAAAGAAGGTTCCCGCAGTAGGCCACCGCCTCCCTCACCCGCGTGTCCACGGCGTCGTAAAGCTCCGCCGCCACCTTGATCCTCGTGAGGGGGACGTCCGCGGTGTTGACCGCCATCCCCTCGACGACGCGGATGGTGCCCATGACGGGGTTGTTCACGAGGCGCTGGCGGAGGTCCCTCACGACGACCGACGCCTTTTCCCCGGGAAGCTGCTTTTCACCGGAGACGGGGGTTTGGAGGGCCTTGAACCCCCTTAGGGCCTCCTCTACCAGGGGGGGGTTGAGAAAGGCCACGGCCCCCGCGAAGAGGAACAGGGCCAGCAGTACCGCCGCCCCCACCCTCCAGGGCGAAAGACGCCTCTTAAGGGGCCCCTTCGCCTCGGGCAGGGGATCCCCGGACGGGGGAGGCCCTTCAGGGGCGGCCGGTCCTAGACCCTGCCGTCCCTCCGCCCCCGGAGGCGCCAAGGTCCGGTAGAAGACGTGGCGGCACCGACTGCAGCGGAGCCAGATCCCCTCTCTGCCGCCTTCCACCGCCGTCACGTCGAAGCGGAACCTGGTGCCGCAGGACTCACAAGTGATGATCATGCCCCCCCTCCCGCGCCCCCGACCTCACAGGTCCCTGACGATGAAGACGTCCGGGAGGAATCGCCCCTGCTCGTTGAAATCGAGACCGTAACCGATGACGAAACCGTCGTCCATGGTGAAACCCACGTAGTCCGCCTCGAAGGGGACCTCGCGGCGCAGGCGCTTGTCTATGAAGGCGCAGACCTTCAGAGACGCCGGTTTCCGGGCCCGCATGACCTCCACGAGATACGTGAGGGTCAGACCCGTGTCCACGATGTCCTCGACGATGAGGACGTCCCGCCCCGCCACGTCCGTCTCGACATCCTTGGTGAGCTCGATCCTCCCGGACGACACGGACGAGGAGCCGTAGCTCCGGAGGCGGACGAAATCCACCACGCAGGGGATGTCGAGGCGGCGGATCAGATCGGCCATGAAGATGAAGGCCCCTTTCATGACCCCGACGACCACCGGCTCCCGGCCGCGGTAATCCCTCGAGATCTGCGCCGCCAGCTCTTCCACCCTCTTGGCGATGAGGTCCCTCCCGAAGAGGACCTCCTTTTTCATCTCCTCCATGTCTCTCCCCCCTTTCGCCGCTCCATTTCAAGAACAAGAAGCCGGAGCTGTCAAGGGTTTTTCCCTCCACCGCTCGTAGGCCTCCCGGAAGGAGGCGATATGGGCCCGGATGAGGTCCTCGGCCCTTTGGATCTCCTCCCGGGACCGGAACTCGGAGGTGAGGCTCTTGAATATGCCGTCGAAGGGCGAGGGGTCGCAATGGAGGCGGTCGTAGGGGATGGGCCGGATCATGTACTGGGAACCGTCGAAGTAGTATTTCCCGAACCTCCGGACGTCGTCGGAGCGGTAGGGCCAGTTCAGTTTCAAGGCGAAGAAGTCCCCGGCGCGTCCCCTTACCTCCCGATCAGAGAAGGCGGCCGGTTTGGGCATCTCGGAGACGGCCTCGGCGGCGAGGCGGAAATAGGCCTTGACGAGATCGATGTCCGTGACGACGAGGCCCCATAGGTACCAGTCGTCGATGATCATAAGGAGGGCCAGTTTCTCCTCCCGGGAGAGGTAATGGTAGCTCGGGCAGAAATGGCCGTCGCAGAGTTCCCGCCCGTAAAAGGACACGCCCCTCAGGTCCCGGCCCCCGTTCTGGCAGGGGTGCAACAGACACCCCACCCTCCTCTCCTCCCTGTCGAGGAAGCCGAGATACTCGCAGCAGTATATCACCTCGTAACGTTTCGTCCCGTCCTCCCGGCGGCGGATCTCGGCGGCGAAGGCCTCGAGGTCCTCGGGGGTCCTGCCCCAGGCGCCGTAGAGGGCCGTGCGCCCCCTGAGCCTCGCGGCGAGGGACTCCCGGGAACTGTCGGCGTAGTTGTAGAGGCCGCAACAGGCCCCGCAGGACATTTCCGCCCCGGGCTGGCAGAGATGTATCTCGGGGGGAGACACCATGGCGCGGGGGACCCTCACTCGAAGACGACGGTCTTCGTCCCGTAGGGGAGGATACGGTTCTCCAGGTGGAGGCGCACCGCCCGGGCCAGGACCATCCGCTCCAGGTCCTTGCCCTTGAGCTTGATGTCCTCCACGGAATCGCGATGGCTGATCTTGATGACATCCTGGGCGATGATGGGGCCGTCGTCGAGGTTTTCCGTGACGTAATGGCTCGTGGCCCCGATGACCTTGACGCCCCGGTCGTAGGCCTGCTGGTAAGGTTTCGGGCCGACGAACGCGGGCAGGAAGGAGTGGTGGATGTTGATGATCCTGTTGGGGTAGCGGGCCACGAACCGGTCGCTGAGGATCTGCATGTACCTCGCCAGGACGATGAGATCGACGCCGTTCCTCTCGAGGAGTTCCAGCTCCCTCTCCTCCTGCTCGGCCTTGTTCTCCGGGGTGATGGGGAAACACTCGTAGCGGAGACCGAACTGGGTCACCATGGGTTCCAGGTCGGGGTGGTTGCTGATGACGAGGGGGATCTCCGCCCGGAACTCCCCCATGCGATGGCGGAGGATGAGGTCGTAGAGGCAGTGGGGGTGACGGGAGACGAAGATGGCCATCCTCTTCACCTCGTCGGTGAAATGGAGCTCCCAGGACATGTCGAACTGTTTCGCCACGTGCCTGAAGACCATCCCGATCTCCTCCCGGGGGATGACGAAGCCCTTCAGCTCCCACTCGATGCGCATGAAGAAGATCTTGCGGGTCATGGAGGTGTGCTGGGCCGCGTGGACGATGTTGCCGTTGTGACGGTAGATGAAGTTGGAGATGTTGTAGACGAGCCCCTTCTGATCGGGACACGACAGAAGGAGGATGGCGTTGGCTTCTTCACCCTTCGGGGACTCCATGGAACAAAAACCCCCACCAGAATAGGCGCCATATATAGAGGCAACGCCGTTGCAGGTCAAGGGCAAAGATGCTAAAGGGCTTCGAACCTATCCCGATCAAGGAGTTCGGCCCATGACCCTCTACGAGAAGATACCCCTGCCCAACGGACTCACCCTCGAGATCTGGGACGCCTCGCGGAAGATCGCCGAGGACACGACGAAGGTCGAGATGGTGGCCCGGATCGAGGTCGTCTTCCGCCCCGAACACTTCCTTCAGGAGGAACACTTCGCCAAGACCGTCTCCACCCTGGGGCCGTCGGACTTCTACGAGTACCGCAAGGAGCGGACCTTCGTGCGGAACGAGGACCGGGAGGCGGTCTTTCGGGAACTCCTTGGGTCCTTCAAGGAGGACGTCCTGCCCTACCTGAGACGCGACGACTTCCCCGGCCGCTTCTCCCGTTCGCGGCACCGCTACATAGAACAGCACTGGTACCGCTTTCTCCCCCCTCAGGAAGACACGGATGACGAGTGATAATGTGATCCCCCCGACGGTGGAGAAACCGGCCCGCTACACGGGCGCCGAGGCGAACGCCGTGCGCAAAGACCCCGGGGCGTGCCGCCTGTCCGTGGCCCTCTGCTTTCCCGACACCTACGAGGTGGGGATGTCCCACCTGGGCCTGCAGATCCTCTACGCCCTCCTGAACGGGGAGAGGGAAGTGGCGGCGGAGCGTTGTTACGCCCCCTGGCCGGACATGGAGGGATACCTGCGCCGCCGGGGTCTGCCCCTGACCACCCTCGAGTCGGGGACCCCCCTCAAAAAATTCGATCTCGTCGGCTTTTCCCTCCAGTACGAGCTCTCCTACACCAACTGCCTGGCCATGCTCGACCTGGGAGGGGTGCCGCCGAGGAGGCAGGACCGGCGGGAGGGGGACCCCATCGTCATCGCCGGGGGTCCCTGCGTCTTCAATCCCCTGCCCATGTCCCCCTTCATCGACGCCTTCGTCGTCGGGGAGGGGGAGGAGGTCATCCTCGAAATCGCCCGGCGATTGATGAGGGCCAAGGAGAGGGGCCTCAGCCGGGAGGAGGCGATCGGGGAGCTGTCTCACCTGGAGGGCGTCTACTGCCCCGCCTTCCACCGGGGGGAGGGGAGGATCAGGAAGCGGGTCGTGGGGGACCTCAACGCCTTCCTCGAGCCCGCCGCGCCCGTCGTGCCCCTCATCAAGACCGTCCACGACCGCGTCGTCCTCGAGATCGCCCGGGGCTGCACCAGGGGATGCCGTTTCTGTCAGGCCGGCATGGTGTGGCGCCCCGTGCGGGAGAGGGACCCGGCGATCCTCCTGGCCATGGCCGAGAAGGCCCTGGCCGTCACGGGCCACGACGAGATCTCCCTCCTGTCCCTCAGCGCGGGGGACTACAGCCACATCGAGGAGCTCCTGGGGGCCCTCATGGACCGCTACCACCACCGCCGCGTCGCCCTCGCCCTCCCCTCTCTCCGCGTGGAGACCCTCTCCGCGGCCATGATCGAGAACATCAAGCGGGTGAGAAAGACGAGTTTCACCCTGGCCCCGGAGGCCGGCACGGAACGGCTGCGGAAGATGATCAACAAGGGGAACACGGAGGGGGAACTCCTGGCGACCCTCGAGAAGGTCTACGAGGCGGGCTGGCTCGCGGCGAAGCTGTACTTCATGATCGGTCTCCCCCACGAGGAGGGGGCCGATCTGGAGGGGATCTGCGACCTCGCCTTCAAGGCCCTGGAGAGGGCGAAACGGCGGGGGGAGGTGACGGTGAACCTCTCCACCTTCGTCCCCAAGCCCCATACCCCCTTCCAGTGGGAGAGGCAGATCTCCCCCGAGGAGACGAGGGAGAAACAGGAGTTCTTCAAGAAGAGGCTCCGCCACCGCCGCCTGCGGGTGAAATGGCACGACCCGGAGATGAGCGGCCTCGAGGGCGTCTTCTCACGGGGAGACGAACGCCTGGGGGAGGTGATCGAAAAGGCCTTCCTCCTGGGCTGCCGCTTCGACGGCTGGGGGGAGAGGTTCGATAAGACCCTCTGGGAGCGGGCCTGGCGGGAATGCGGGATCGACCCGGCGCCCTACCTCGCCCCCCGGCGTCTCGAAGCCCCCCTTCCCTGGGACTTCATCGACGCGGGCGTCCACAAGGCCTTTCTCCGCGAGGAGGCCGCAAGGGCCGCCGAAGGCCTCCCCACGGCCGACTGCCGCCGGGGGCCATGCGGGGACTGCGGGGCCTGTGATTTCCAGACGATCACCGTGAGGGAGGCCGCCCCCTTCCCCCAAGAGGAACGAGAAAGGCCCCGGCGGGTCGAAAAAGGCGGTCAGGGGGCGTCATACCGCATCGTCTTCGCCAAGACGGGGCCTTCCCGTCACCTCTCCCACCTGGATTGCGCCGCCGCCCTCTTCCGGGCCTTCTGCCGCGCCGGGGTCATTTTCTCCTTCTCGGAGGGTTTCCATCCCCACCCGAAGATGTCCTTCCCCTTCGCCACGGCCGTGGGGATGGAGAGCCTCGGGGAATACGGGGACATCCGCCTCGCCGAGGCCCTGCCGGACCCGGAGGCCCTCAGGGAAAAAGTCAACTCCTGCCTCCCCCGGGGGCTGGAGGTCAAAAAGATCGACCCCCTGCCCGCCGATCCCGTTCCCCTTTCGGCCCTCATCAAGGGATTCGTCTACGAGACTTATCTCCCCGCCGATCACCCGGCCGACGAACGGGAAGCCCTGGCCGCCAGGTGCCGGGACTTTCTCGAGACCACTTCCTTCACCGTCACGCGGGACCATCATGGCAAGACGCGCCACACGGACCTCCGCCCCCTCGTCAGGGCCCTTCAGCTGGATCCCGGCACGGGCCGGATCGTCATGACCCTCGCCTTCGGTCCCCGGGGCACGGCCCGGCCCGGGGAGGTCCTCACGGCCGTCCTCGGGATCCCGAGGGAGACGGCCGCCGGGATGGTGATCGTGAAGAAGGAGACACTTTTTGCGTAAATCCTATTGACAAACCCCCTTCGTTCTGGTTAGATCGCAACTTCAAAATTTTTTGAGGATCATGGAGAAATGACCTACGCCGTTATCAAGACAGGGGGCAAGCAGCTCCGCGTGGCCGAGGGGGACGTGATCGCCGTGGAGAAACTGCCCGGCGAGAAAGGCGACCGGATCGTCTTCGATGAGGTCCTCCTCGTGGCCCGGGAGGGGGAGGTCGTGATCGGCACCCCCGTCGTCGCCGGGGCGAAGGTGACGGGGGAAATCACGGCCCAGACCAAGGACAGGAAGATCGTCGTCTTCCGCATGAAGCGCCGCAAGGGCTACCGTAAGAAGACGGGACACAGGCAAAGGATCACCCGTCTCAAGGTGAAGGAAATCTCTCTATAACGGAGGAAAGAAGCGATGGCCCACAAGAAAGGACAGGGCAGTTCCCGCAACGGCAGGGACAGTAACGCCCAGCGCCGGGGCGTGAAGGTCTTCGGCGGGGAGAGGATCAGTGCCGGGGCCATCCTGGTGCGCCAGCTCGGCACGAAGATCCACCCCGGCAAGAACGTGGGGATGGGTAAGGACTACACCCTCTACGCCCGGATCGACGGTGTCGTCAGGTACGAGAGAATGGACAAGACGAGAAAAAAGGTCAGCGTCTACGCCGAGGCGTAGAACCGGCCGGAGGGGAAAGAGACAGAGATGAGCGAGAAGCAGACGGGCACCGTCAAGTGGTTCAACGACAAGAAGGGTTACGGGTTCATCTCCCGTGACTCGGGGAAGGATCTCTTCGTCCATCACTCTTCCATCATTGCCCAGGGGTTCCGCACCCTCAAGGAAGGGGACCGGGTGGAGTTCTCCATCAAGCAGGACCAGAAGGGGGAGTCGGCCGTAGAGGTCCGCAAGATCTAAACCTCGGGGTCCCCGAGCCCAGGGGGTTCATAAAAAGCACAAGAGGCACCACGTGGGTGAGTGCCTTTTTTTATGAGGTTCATCGACGAGGCGAGGGTCTGGGTCAAGGCGGGTGACGGCGGCCGGGGGTGCGTCAGTTTCCGCCGCGAGCGTTTCGTCCCCCGCGGCGGCCCCGACGGCGGTGACGGCGGCAAGGGGGGGGATATCGTCATCAGGGCCGTCTCGTCCCGTACCACCCTCCTCGATCTCAAGTATAGGCAACATTTCCGGGCCCGTCACGGCGGCCACGGCGAGGGGAGCAACCGCACGGGGCGTGACGCCGAGGACGTGGAGATCCTGGTCCCCACGGGGACCGTCGTCAAGGACGGGGAAACGGGGGAGGTCCTGGCGGATCTCGTCGCCGACGGACAACGCTTCATCGCCGCCCGGGGCGGCAGGGGCGGGAAGGGAAACGCCCATTTCGCGACGTCCGTCAACCGGGCGCCCCGCTTCGCCCAGCCGGGGGAAAGGGGGGAGGAACGGACCCTGTTGTTCGAGCTCAAGCTCCTGGCGGACGTGGGGATCGTGGGACTGCCGAACGTGGGCAAGTCCACCTTCCTCTCCCGCGTCTCCGCCGCCCGACCCAAGATCGCCGACTACCCCTTCACGACCCTGACGCCCCAGTTGGGCGTCGTTACGGACGGCACCGACAGGAGCCTCGTCTTCGCCGACATCCCCGGCCTCATCGCCGGCGCCCACGAGGGGGCCGGGATGGGGACCCGCTTCCTGCGCCACGTGGAGCGAACGGACCTCATCCTGCACCTCATCGACATCTCGCGGGAGGACGGATCGGATCCTGCCCTGGACTACGAGACCGTCCGGTCGGAGCTGAGGCAATTCAGCCCCGCCCTCGCCGACAAGCCCCAGATCGTCGCCGTCAGCAAGTTGGACCTACCGGCGACGCGGGATAACCTTCAAAGGGCCGTTGAGGCCTTCAAAAAAAAATCCATTGAGATATCCGCATTCTCGGCCGTTACCGGCGAGGGTCTCGACCCCCTCTTGGGCAAAATCTTCAGCTCCATGGACGAAATGCGGAGAGACAGGGGTAAGACCTCATGAACACGAGAAAAGAGATCTTCGGAAAGGTGAAGAAGGTCCTCATCAAGATCGGCAGCGCCGTCCTGACGGGGGAAAACGGTCTCGACCTGAACATCATCGAGCACCTCGTGGACCAGATGGTGGATCTGAAGAAGAGGGGATGCCACGTCGTCATCGTCACCTCGGGCGCCATCGCCTCGGGGAAGCATCGCATGGGCATCACGGCCCCCCTCAAGAGCATGCCCCAGAAACAGGCCGCGGCGGCCATCGGCCAGAGCCGCCTCATGCGGGTCTATTCCAACGCCTTCGGCAAGCACGGGATCTACGTGGCCCAGATCCTCCTCACCATGAGCGATCTAACGGACCGCCGCCGGTTCCTGAACATCCGCAACACCCTCTTCACCCTCCTGGATTGGGGCGTCGTCCCCATCATCAACGAGAACGACACGGTGGCCACGGACGAGATCAAGTTCGGCGACAACGACCAGCTGGCGGCCATGATCGCCAACATCATCGAGGCCCACCTCCTCATCAACCTCACGAGCACCGAGGGTCTTTACGACCGCAACCCCGCCCGTTCTAAAAAGGCCCGGGTCATTCCCCTGGTGCGTCACATCTCCGACGACATCGAGGCCGTGGCCACAAGCGAGGCCACGGACGTGGGCACGGGGGGCATGCGGAGCAAGGTCCTCGCCGCCAAGAAGGTGGTGGCCTTCGGTATCCCCTACATCATCGCCTCCGGCAAGGATCCCTGCATCCTCAAGGATCTCTTCGCGGGCAAGGAAAAGGGGACCCTTTTCCTCCCCATGGCGGAGCATCTCACGAGCCGCAAGCACTGGATCGCCTACACCCTCCGTTCCCGGGGCAAGATCATCCTCGACGAGGGGGCCAAAAAGGCCCTTATCGAACAGGGCAAGAGCCTCCTCCCCTCGGGCATCGTAGGGGTGGAGGGGGACTTCGGGGTGGGAGACCCCGTCCTGTGCGTGGACACGGAGGGCAACATCCTCGCCAAGGGGATCGTCAACTACGGCGCCGCCGAATGCCGGAAGATCATGGGCCTCAAATCCTCCAAGATCGCCCAGGTCCTGGGATACAAGGACTACGACGAGGTGATCCACCGGGACAACATGGCGGTGGCGAAGAAAACCTCCTGAGGTCCCCAAGGCCCCCTGGGCCTCAGGCGAGGTGGGTCCACAGGATCCTAAGACCGATGGCGATAAGGATGCCGCCCCCCACGACCCCCACCCGCTCGCCGAACAGGCGGCCCACCCTCTCACCCAAAAGGACGCCCGCCGCCGTCATCGTGAAGGCCACGACCCCGATGACGACACTGGGGATAAAGACGGGTGTCTTTAGAAAGGCCAGGCTCATCCCCACCGCGAGGGCATCGATGCTCGTGGCCACGGAGAGGATCAAAAGGGTGACGCCCCGGGTGGGGTCGTTTAACCGCTCGTGGGCCTCGCCCCGGAGGCCCTCGTGAATCATCTTCCCGCCGACGATGACGAGGAGACCGAAGGCGACCCAATGATCGTACTCACCCACCAGGTCGGAGACGGTCGCCCCTCCCGCCCAGCCCAGGAGGGGCATGAAGAACTGGAAGAGGCCGAAGGAGAAGGAGAGGCGCAAAAGGGCTCCCGGGGACACGTCCCGGCGCGTGGCCCCCACGCCCACGGCCACGGAAAAGGCATCCATGGCCAGGGCGAGGGCGAGGACGAAGATCTCGAGGAGGGTCATCATCACCTCTTGGACCCGGCCAATCGTTCCAGGACGGCCGCCGCCGTCTTTCTGCCCATGCGGGCCGCCTTCGCCAGGCCTTCCACGCCCGCCTTCAGCATCTCCTCGGGGCCGCTGAAAGCCCTAAGGAGGGCCCTCTTGCGGGCCTCCCCGATCCCCGGCACACCGTCGAGGAAGGACCCCATGCCCTCCCTCTCCCTCAGGCGGCGGTGATAGGAGACGGCGAAGCGATGGGCCTCGTCCCTTATGTGCTGGAAGAGATGGAGAACGGAGGGGTGTCTGCGTAGGGAGACGGCGTCCCTGCGGCCCGGCAGATAGACCCGGTCCGTCTCCGTCGCGTCCCACGCCCCGGGGCCCTTGGCGATGGCGACCACGGCCTGGCCCTTGACGCCCAGTTCTCTCATCACCGCCAAGGCGCAGCGGAGATGACCCTTTCCCCCGTCCACGATAACCAGGTCCGGGTGGGGCTCCTCCCGGGAGAAACGACGCCTCAGGACCTCGGAGATCATGGCGTAGTCGTCCCCCTCCGTGACGGCGTGGACACGCCAGCGCCGGTAGCTCCCCTTTTCGGGCGCCCCGTCGACGAAGACGGCCCGGGCGCCGACGGCCTGGCGCCCACCCAGGTCGGAGATGTCGAAACACTCCATCCGACGGGGGATGACCTTGAGGTCCAACAGAGCCGCCGCCTCCTCCAGGGTCCTCTCCATCTCCCCGGCCGAGGCGAGGCGCGCGGCCAAGAGCTCCTCGGCGTTGCGGCAGGCCATCTCCAGAAGGGCCTTCCCCTCCCCCCTCTTGGGAACGGAGAGCGTGACCTTTCCCCCCCGGCGGTCCCGGAGCCAATCCGACAGGACCTCACGGCCCTCCGGCGCGACGGGCAGGATGATCCGGGGGGGGATAGACACCCCTTCGTCGTAGCGGCGCTGAAGGACCGCCGCCATGACGGCGGCCGGTTCCATATCCAGGCGGATCAGGGGTAGGTCCGCCCGCCCCGTCAGTCTCCCGCCGCGTACCGTGAGGAGGCAGACCTGGGTGACCCCCTCGCGACGGTTCATCCCGTAGACGTCACCGTCGCCGAAGGCCAGGGAGGTGACCCGCTGTCTCTCTATTACCCCCCGCAGGGCCTTGAGACGATCCCGAAGGACGGCGGCCTCCTCGAAACGCTCCGCCGCCGCCGCGATTCTCATCTCCTCCTCGAGGGCGGCGATGAGGCGCCCCTCCCGCCCCTCGAGAAAGGCGACGGCGTCAGCCACCGCCCGACGGTAATCCTCCTCCCTCACGAGACCGCGACAGGGGCCGCGGCACCGGCCGATCTCGAACTCCAGGCAGGGTCTTTTCCTGGCCCTCAGTTCCCGGTCGCTGCAGACCCGGAGGCCGAAGGCCTGCTGGAGAAAATCGAGGGCCTCCTTGGCCGCGGCGCTCGAAGGGTAGGGGCCGAAGTACCGGGCCCCGTCCTTTTTGGGACGCCTCTGGAGGCGGAGGGAGGGGACAGGGGAGGAGGGGTCGATGCGGATGTGGAAATAGGCCCGGTCGTCCCGGAAGTCGATGTTGTAACGAGGCCGGTGCTCCTTGATGAGGTTGTTCTCCAGGATCAGGGCCTCCTTTTCCGTGGCCGTGACGATGAAATCGACGTCCCTTACCCGGGAGACGAGGAAGGGGATCATGGGACGGGTGTCGGCGCCGAGATAGGAGCGGAGGCGCGCCCTCAAGTCCTTCGCCTTCCCCACGTAAAGGACCTTTCCCTCCCCGTCCCGCATGAGGTAAACACCCGGCCCCCGGGGTGCCTCCGCCACCTTGCCCCGCAGGAGAGAGAGTTTGTCCTTCCCTTCCCCCTTCACAAGTCCTCGGGATCCCCCCCGAAATCAATAAGGATCTTCGTCAGTTCCTTGATCTTGTCCCTGAGTTCCGCCGCCCGCTCGAACTCCAGGTCCCGGGCGGCGGCCTTCATCTCCTCCCGGAGGCGCCGGATCGTCTCCCCCAGATCGTCACCGACCCCCCAGGGCCGCGCCTCCTCCTCCACGACGGGGACGGTCACGTAATCCGCCTCGTAGATCGAGGCGAGGATGGAGGAGATCTCCTTGCGGATCGACTCGGGGGTGATGCCGTGCTCGCGGTTGTACCTCTCCTGAAGCTCCCTCCGCCGCCTCGTCTCTTCGAGACAGGCCGCGATGGCCGGGGTCGTTTCCTGGGCGTACATGATGACGGTGCCCTCGAGGTGACGGGCCGCCCGACCGCTCGTCTGCATCAGGGAACGTTCCGAGCGGAGGAAGCCTTCCCGGTCCGCGTCGAGGATGGCCACGAGGGACACCTCGGGGATGTCGAGGCCCTCCCGGAGGAGGTTGACGCCCACGAGGACATCGAACCGGCCGAGGCGGAGGTCCCGGATGATCTCGACCCGCTCGAGGGTCTTGACGTCGGAGTGGAGATACCGGACGCGCACACCCAAACCCTCGTAGTAGTCCGTCAATTTTTCCGCCATCCGCTTCGTGAGGGTCGTAACGAGGACCCTGTGGCCCCTCTTCACCCGGTCCCTGATCTCCCCGAGGAGATCGTCCACCTGAGACGTTACGGGCTTGACGATCACCTCGGGGTCCATAAGGCCCGTGGGTCGGATGATCTGTTCCACCACGGCCCCGGCGGCCTTACCGAGCTCGTAGGGCGCGGGGGTGGCGGAACAGTAGAGGCGCTGCTGGGGGAAGGCCTCGTACTCCTCGAACCTCAGGGGCCGGTTGTCAAGGGCGGAGGGCAAACGAAAACCAAAGTGGACGAGGGTCTCCTTCCGGGACCGGTCCCCCCGGTACATCCCCATGAGCTGGGGGATGGTGGCGTGACTCTCGTCGATGATGATGAGGGCGTCCCGGGGCAGGTACTCGAGGAGGGTCGGCGGCGGTTGCCCGGGCCGGCGTCCCGTGAGGTGGCGGGAGTAGTTCTCTATGCCCTGGCAGTAACCCATCTCCTCCATCATCTCCAGGTCGAAAAGGGTCCTTTGCTTGAGACGCTGGGCCTCGAGGATCCTGCCCTCCCCCTCCAGCTCCGCGAGGCGCTCCCTCAGTTCCTCCCGGATGTGGGCGATGGCCCGCCTGAGGTTCACCTCCGTCGTCACGTAATGACTGCCGGGATAGACGGCCGCCTTGCTCAGGGTCTCGATCCGCCTGCCCCTGAGGGGGTCCACGAGGGTGATCCGCTCCAGGGTGTCACCGAAGAACTCGAGGCGGAGGGCATGTTCCTCCTCGTAGATGGGGAAGATCTCCACGATGTCCCCCCGGACACGGAAGGTGCCCCGGTGGAAGTCCAGATCGTTGCGGGTGTACTGGATCTCCACGAGGCGGCGGAGGACCGCCTCCCTCGAGACCTCCATCCCCTCCTCGAGATAGAGGAGCATCCCCGCATAGGCCTCGGGCGAACCGAGGCCGTAGATGCAAGAGACGCTGGCGACGATGATGACGTCCCTCCTCTCGAAGAGAGACCGGGTGGCGCTGTGGCGGAGCTTGTCTATCTCCTCGTTGATGGCGGAGTCCTTCTCGATGTAGGTATCCGTGGCGGGGATATAGGCCTCTGGCTGGTAGTAGTCGTAATAGCTGACGAAATACTCGACGGCGTTTTCGGGGAAGAGGGCCTTGAACTCGCCGTAGAGCTGGGCGGCAAGGGTCTTGTTGTGGGCGATGATGAGGGCCGGCCGGCCGAGCTGGGCGATGACATGGGCCATGGTGAAGGTTTTCCCCGATCCCGTCACGCCCAGAAGGACCTGATGGGGCAAACCCCGCCGAAAACCCTTGACCAGCTCGGCAATGGCGCGGGGTTGATCGCCCCGGGGCTGGAAATCGGAGACGAGTTTGAAAGGCCCTTCCTCCATGGCCCCCTACATGACATTTCCGGCGTAAAATCTCAAAGGGAAACCCATCCGAGACCCGCGGGGCTTTTCTTCCTTGACAACATACCCCCCTTGTGTTTAGGAAAGTCGCTTATCGTCTCATTCAAACATCGAGAGAAGGTGAATAGAGGACCATGAAGAAAACATTGAAACCCGTAAGCAATCTCAAACGGAAGAGAACCCACGGCTTTCTCGTGCGCATGTCAACCCGGGGGGGTCGTCTGGTCCTCAGCAGACGGCGCGCCAAGGGTAGAAAGAGGTTGACCGTCTGATTACGGATCGGGGCCGCGGCGGGGCACGATGGGGGGAGCGAGGTTCTGCAGGCGGGAACGGATCAGGAAAAAACAAGACTTCTTGAGGATATACAGAGAGGGCGTCCGGGGTGGGACACGGCATTTCCGTTGGGTCCTCTGCAGGAATCCCGAGGGGATGCGCCGTCTGGGTATCACGGCGGGAAGGAAAACGGGCAACGCCGTGCGCAGGAACAGGATCAAACGCCTCCTCCGGGAGTTCTTCCGTCTGAACAAGGCCAGGCTCCCGGAAGGCATGGATATCGTCATCACCGTCCGGGAACGGGTCCCCTACCTGACCTACGCGGATGTCTTCCGGGAACTGGAAGGGCTGTTGGAACCCCGTGCGGATGATTGAGAAAATCCTCCTCCTGATCATCAGGATATATCAAGTCTGTCTGTCACCCCTATTCCCCCCCAGTTGCCGCTTCACCCCCACGTGCTCGGAATACGCCCGGGAGGCCATCTCCAGGTATGGTCCCTGGAAGGGCTCCTTCATGGGTCTGCGGCGGGTGCTGCGCTGCCACCCCTTCCACCCGGGGGGATACGATCCCGTGGGGTGACATAGTAAACGGAGGTTTCCCATGGACAAAAGAACGATCCTCGCCATCGTCCTATCGATGATGGTCATCATCATATATCAGGTCTTCTTCTTAAAACCGCCCCCGAAACAGCCCCCCCCGCAGGGGAAGGTCCAGGAGGCGGTGAAGGAGGCGACACCGCCTGCGACGGCGGTCCAGACACCGGTCAAGGCCTCCGCCCCGGCCGGGGCCGTGAAGGTCCAGACGCCGGCGGCGGTGCAAACCGTCGCCCCGGAGAGGGAGGTAGTGGTCGAGACCCCCCTGTACCGGGCCGTCTTCACCACCAGGGGCGGGGCCCTCAAATCCCTGGTCCTGAAGCATTACCGCAAGACCCTGGCCGAGAACTCCGACCCCGTGGAGATGGTCGATATCCCGGCGGGGATGCCCCACCCCTTACAGGTGTCCTTCCCCGCCTCCTCCGTGGACGTGCCGCCAGGTCTCCCCTTCGAGACCAAGACGAGGGCCCTCAACCTGGCGGCCGACGCCGACAAGGCCGCCCTCACCTTCACGGGGGTGGTACCCGGGGTCATGGAGATCGAAAAGGTCTTCACCTTCCATCCCTCTCAGTATGTCTTCGAACTGGAGGTGCGTCTCCGCAACCTCTCCGAGACCCCCCTCAACCAGAATCTCAGCCTCAACTGGTTCCACTTCGCCGATCCCAAGGCCGAGACGGACAGCTACGCCAACGAGGGGCCGGTGGTCCACCTGAACAAGGATATGGAGCGTTTCCAGGCGAAAAAGGTGGAGACGGAAAAGGTCCTGGGCCCCGGTGTCCTCTGGGGGGGATATGAAAACAAGTATTTCATCGTCGCCATGATCCCCCAGAACCCCTCCCTGACGACGACCGTCCTCGCTAAAGACCAGGCGAACCTCGTGTCCGTGGGGCTCCGGGGGGCCAAGAGCATCATCCCACCGGCCCAGACGGGGACCTTTTCGTACAGTCTCTTCATCGGCCCCAAGGATTACACCATCCTCAAGGCCCAGGGTCTCAAGCTGGAGGAGGCCATCGACTTCGGCTCGTGGCTCAAGTGGCTCGCCATCCCCCTCCTCGTGGCCCTGAAATTCCTCTATGGCTACGTCCACAACTACGGGCTGGCCATCATCATCCTGACGATCATCATCAAGATCATCTTCTGGCCCCTGGGCAACAAGAGCTATGAATCCATGAAGGAGATGCAGAAGATTCAACCCAAGATCCAGGAGCTCAGGGAGAAATACAAGAACGACCGGCAGCGCCTCTCCCAGGAGACCATGGCCCTCTACCGGGCCCACAAGGTCAACCCCATGGGGGGCTGTCTGCCCATGCTCATTCAGATACCTGTCTTCTTCGGTCTCTACAAGACCCTCCTGTACGCCATCGAACTGCGTCATTCACCGTTCATCTGGTGGATCCGGGACCTTTCCGACAAGGACCCCTACTACATCACCCCCATCGTCATGGGGGGGACCATGTGGCTCCAGCAGAAGATGACCCCCACGGGGGGCGACCCGATGCAGCAGAAGGTGATGCTCTGGATGCCCGTGATCTTCACCTTCCTTTTCCTCAACTTCCCCTCGGGCCTGGTCATCTATTGGCTCTTCAACAATATCATCAGTATCGGCCAGCAATACTACATCAACAAGAGGTACAATTGAGAGGCACAACCCATGAAGGACGACAGGATTGAAGTGGAAGGCAAGACCATCGACGAGGCCATCACCAAGGCCTGCGAGACCTTCGGCGTCCCCCGGGAGAAGCTCCACATCGAAATCCTCGCCGAAGGGACCCCCGGTTTCTTCGGTCTGGGCTCGAAGAAGGCCAGGATCAGGGCGGGCCTCCTCAAGATCGACGTGACGTCCATCATCGACGAAGGGGACGGACTTCCCGCCAGACCCGTCCCTCCCCCGGAAACCGATGGGTCCTTGACGACCCAGGAGGGGGCGGATGCCCTCAGGGCGAAGGAGATCCTCGAGGGGATCCTGGAGAGGATGCAGATCCCCTGCCCCGTGTCGGTGGAGGAAAACGAAGAGATCATCTTCCTGAACATCCAAGGGGACGGGGGAGGCCTCCTGATCGGCAAGAAAGGTCAGAACCTCGACGCCCTCCAGCACATCCTCAACAAGGCGGTGCACCGCGGCGGCAACGGCGGCAAGATGATCGTCGTCGACACGGAGACCTACCGGAAACGCCGGGAGGAGATGCTCGTCAACCTGGCGGCGCGTCTCGGCGAAAAGGTCAAAAAGACCCAAAAGGCCGTGACGGTGGGAAACATGAACGCCCACGAACGGCGCATCATCCACCTGGCCCTGAAGAACGACACCGAAGTCGTCACCAAGAGCCGCGGAGAGGGGGACCTGAGGAAGATCCTCATCATGCCCGCCAAAAGGGAAAAGGCGCGGGAGAGGCGATCACATAACCAAGAGGCCACCGCCAAATAGAGGACCATGGGGGACACCATCGCCGCCATTGCCACACCCCCCGGCCTGGGAGGGATCGCCGTGATCCGGGTCAGCGGCCCGGAGGCGGAGACGATCGCCGGGCGTATCTTCCGGCCCAAGGGGGCGATATCCCGTTTGCGGAGTCACACCCTCCACGCCGGTACCATCGTCTCACCCTCCACGGGTGAGATCGTCGACGAGGTCCTGGCGGTGATCATGCGCAAGCCCCGTTCCTACACCGGGGAAGATGTCCTGGAGATCCACTGCCACGGGGGTTACGTCGTACCCCGGGCGGTCCTCGAGGCGGTCCTCCAAGCCGGCGCCCGGCCGGCCGAGGCGGGGGAATTCACTCGCCGCGCCTTCCTCAACGACCGCATGGACCTGAGCCAGGCGGAGGCCGTGGGGGAGTTGATCACGGCCGCCACATCCGAAGGGGCCCGTCTGGCCCTCTCCCACCTGGGGGGTGCCGTCGGTGCCAGGATCGCCGCCGCGGAGGAGCGACTCATGGACCTCCTGGCCCGTCTGGAGGCCTCCCTGGACTTCGGCGAAGACGAGGGGATCCCGGCCCGGGAGGGCATAGCCGACCGTATCCAGGAGGAGGTCCGCCTCCTCAACGACCTCGCCGACACCTACAGGACGGGACGTCTCTATCGTCAGGGGGCGGGTGTGGTGATCATGGGACGGACCAACGTCGGCAAATCGAGCCTCCTCAACCGCCTCCTCGGGGAGACGAGGGCCATCGTCACCCCCCTGCCCGGCACGACCCGCGACTTCATCGAGGAGGCCGTGGACGTGGTGGGGCTTCCCGTACGCCTCACGGACACGGCGGGCATCCGCCCTACGGACGACATGATCGAGCAGGCGGGTATCGACCTGGTCTGGGAACGGGTGGGGAAGGCCGACGCCGTCATCCTCCTCTTCGACGGCTCGGAACCCATCACCGCCGAGGATCGGGATATCGCCGAGCGCCTCGCCGGGAAAAAGGTCCTTTACGTGATCAACAAATCCGATCTCGCCCCCGCCTTCGCCGAGAAGGATCTCCCCCTTGCCCACGCGGATGCGACGCCCCTGAGGGTCTCCGCCAAGACCGGTGAGGGGATGGAGACCCTGAAGGAGGCCCTCTACCGTCTCCTCACCGCCTCAGAGAAAGGGGAGGGGGAGCATGACGGCTGTGTCCTGACGGTCCTGCGCCACCGTCTTGCCGTGGAAAAGGCCGTCTTTCACCTCTGCCAGGCCTCGGGGGCCGCCGTCGCCGGGGCTTACCCCGAATTGATCGCCGAGGACCTCCGTGACGCCCTGGACGCCCTGGGGGAGATCTCGGGCCGGACGGTCAACGACGCCGTCCTCGACCGCATCTTCGCCCACTTCTGTATAGGCAAATAGACCTTTCGCCGACGGCACTTCTTTACAAAAGAAGAACTCCATGCTACTGAAGGCCTAAAAAAGGGGGTGGTAGCCATGAAAAAGATCTCGACCCTCCTGGGGGTCCTGCTGTTTGTGTCGACCCTCGCCGCTTTCGACGCCGCCGCCCAGGTGAGCTGCGTCGACGCAGAGGGGGAGGCCATCATCGCCAACAACGATCTCCCCTCGGCCCGTCTGGAGGCCGTCGCCAGGGCCAAATGGCACGCCATCGAAAAGACCGTGGGGGTGGATGTCAAGGCGGGGAGCCTCGTATCCAACTTCGCCATCGTCGAGGACGTCATGAAGACCCAGGTGGGGGGATCCGTCAAGAGCTTCACGAAGAGGTACGAAAAACAGAAAGACGGCACCTTGGTGGTGGGCATCAACGCCTGCGTGGAACCCAAAAAGGCCAGGGAGGCCATCGCCTCCGACCTCACCCTCAACAGCGGCATCGCCGTCTTCATCCCCGCCCGTAAACCGGGGAAGGGGGGCGGGGATGATGAGTACGAGGAAACGAACGTCCTTTCCGAGAATCTCATCGCCAAACTGAGGGAACAGAACTATACCGTGGTGGACGTCGTCCCGACCCAGACCGTGGACGCCGCCGCCATCGAGAGGGCCGTCAGGGGGGGCAGCACCGTCGCCCTGCGGGGGATGATGTACCGCTTCCTCTCGAGTGTCGTCATCATCGGCCGGACGGACTACACCATCTCCACCAAGAAGGGCGAGGACATCGGTTACGGCCTCTCCATGCCCTTCAACAACGTCACCGTCCGCCTCACCTACCGCATCGTGGCCCGCAACAACAAGACGGGCAACATGGAGATCCTCCATGCCGGCGCGGAACAGGGCCGCGGCCTGAGACCGAGCGTGGAGGACGCGGCCCACGAGGCCTTGAGAAACGTGGCGGAGAAGGTGACGCCGGTGATCCTAGATAAAGTCGCCGCCTATCTCCAGGGCAACGTGAAGAAGATCAGGGTGAAGGTGGAGGGGGTCACGGACCTCGACACGAACATGGAGGTCAAGGGGATCCTCCAGAACGTCGTTTGGGTGACGGAGGTGGAGGAGAAGGAACTGGGTTCCTTCCTCGTGAGCTACCCGGAAAACACCCTCTACCTGGCCAATTCTCTGCAGCAGCGGGGGGGGTTCACCTTGAAGAACTTCACCCCTTATTCTTTGACCATGGTCTATCAAAAATAAGGAGGTTCTCATGAAAAGGTCTCTTCCCTTGTGCCTGATGGTCCTTTTCCTCATCGCCGGCTGCGCCACGGCCCCGAAGATCGATCTGACCACCTTCGTGCCCGACCGGACGCAGAAGATAAACATACCGCCCATCTGCAAGCCCAAGTACGACGCCCCCCTGCCCCTCGTCGCCGTGGCTAACTTCACCAACAACACCACCTTCGACTTCGCCAGCGTCGTCCAGAGCCAGGTCCAGGGATCCGGTGAAAGGACCGCCGTGGGCGGTGCCGCCGTGGGCGTCGCTCCCGGGGCGGCCGGCGTCGTGTGGGGGGCGAGGGAAAGGAGCCGTTTCCAGACGGACGCCCAGACGATCTCCCGCCAGGTCAACGCCCGCCTCTCGGAGAGCATCGAGGACGGGGTCACGGACGAGATCGTCAACATGGGGGGTGCCAAGGTCTACACCCGCAAGGAGATGGGCAAGATCTTCTCCGAGCAGAAGTTCCAGCAGTCCGGCATGGTGGACGACGCCACCCTGGTCAGCCTCGGGAGGCTCAGGGGCGTCAAGTACATCATCACCGGCTCGGTGAACAACGTGGACCTGAAATGGGTCAGCCATGAGTCGGCCCGCAAGGGCCTCACGAGGGGCGGGAGCGGCAGCTTCGCCCTCGACCTCATTGGGGTGGCCGTGGCCGCCGGTCTGGAAACCCAGGAGGGTTGGAACATCGGGACGGAACTGACCCTGAGGGTCCTGGACGTGGAGAGCGGCGAGGTCTTGTTCTCGAAGCGCATGACGGGGAAACACATCATCGGCAAGACCCCCTACCCCAATTACGACGCCCTCATCGGAGGGATCAAGAAGGCGGCGGGAAACAGTCTCCAGCAGGCCCGCCCCGAGTTGTCCAAGTATTTCCCCATCAAGGGCTACATCACCATGCTGAAACAGAGCCCCGACGGAAAGCAGAAGGCCGCCCGGGTCAGCATGGGGGAAAAGCAGGGGATCAAGGCCGGGAACGTGCTCTATGTCTATAATTTCGAGGAGGTCGAAGATCCCATGTCGGGCAAGAAGGAGTGCGACGTCCAGCGCCTCCCCGTGACCCTCGTCGTGTCGTCGGACCAGTTGCAACCCAACGCCTCCTGGGCCATGGTGGAGGCGCCGAGCCCCGCCCATCTCCAGATGATCAAGGTCGGCCAGCTCGTGGAAAGGAAACCGTTGCCGTAAAAACAAAACGGCGGGAGGCGAACCAACGCCCCCGCCGTTTCTTTATGGTCCCTACGCGCCCGGGGGCAAAGGCCCGGGTGTTTTTTTCAGCTCTCCAGCCCCTCGAGAAAGGCCATGACGTTGCGGCCGAGGACCCGGTGGTTGTAACCGCCCTCAAGGATGCCGAAATACCCCCCCTTGTTCTTCCTCGCCGCCTCCCGGACCATCCGGCCCATCTCCTTGTAGTCCTCCGTGGCCAACAAACCTCCCCAGTCCTCCTGGTGGTTGTCGAAACCCGCCGAGACGCCGATGAGGTCCACCTGCCGCTGTCCGAGGAAAGACTCGACCCCCGCGAGGTAATCCCGCCGGCTGGACGAGGAGGGGTTGTAGATGGAGACGTATTTCTTACCCCCCAGGATGTTCACCGTCCCGTCACCGAAGTGGAGGTCGAAATCGAGGACGAGGGCCGTCTGTATGGCGCCCTCCCTCTTCAGCTTCTCCAGGGCGATGGCCATGTTGTTGAAATAGCAGAAACCCCAGGCGCTGCCCGCCGAGGCGTGATGACCCGGCGGTCGTATGAGACCGAAGCAGGGTTCCGTCAGACCGACGCGGGCGGCCTGCACGGCGCCCCCCGCCGCGAGGGCGGCGATGTCGTAAAGGCCCTCCCGGCGGACCATCTCGATATGGGACTCCGTGTGGACGGCGGCGATGTCCTGCCGGGAGGCGGGAACGGCCTCGATCATCTCCACCTTGTCCCTGATCACCGCGAGGACCGCCTCTACCCTCCCCGTCGCCGCGGCGGGGTCGGAACAGTATGAGACCTCAAACGATTTGGAATAGACGACCTTCATATCCCCACCTCCCAAAACAATGGATTCAAGGCAGAAAACCCCTCGCCCTGAGGAGCTTCACCGTGTTGGCCGACATGGGCAGGAGCAGGCATTCCTCGGGGGATACCCAGCGGGCCTCGAGGGCGTCATCCGCCCCCTTCGCCTCCCCGTCCACGTACTCGGCCTCGAGGTCCACAACGACGAAGTGAAAACGGCTCCGCCCCTCTTCGTCCTTCTCGATGAGGTCGAAGACATAGATCACCTCCCCCGCCTTGACCCTCACGCCCGTTTCCTCGTAGGTCTCCCTTTCGGCGCCCTCGGACAGGGTCTCCCCCAGCCTCAGGGTTCCGCCCGGGACGGCCCACAACCCCCGACGGGGCTCGACACCCCGTTTCACCAACAACACCCTCCCCTCCCGAAGGACGACGGCCCCCACGCCCACCACGGGATGGTCGGGGTACTCCCTCTTCTTCCCCCCCCGACTCATCGGAACCGCAGACGAAAAACGGCGGTCTGCCATGCCTCGCTCCCCCCGTTGTAGGATCTCTCGGTAAAGACGGCCCGCCCTTCGCCGTCGATCATGATCACCGTGGAGGAGCGGGTTCCGTAGACGGGACTGGTGATGAAGATGGGAGAAAGGATCCTCTCCCACTCGCGGCCAACTCCCGTGTTGGGCAGTTCCTCGTCACCCGCCGGTGTCCGATCGGCGAGGATCCTGAAGAGGGCCTCCACCTCGGGCCGCTCCGCCGCGGCAAGGTATGAGGCAAGGGCCTCCCTCCCCCGGGCGACCTTAGGCCAGGGGACGTCGAGGAGGGAGTTGCTCAGGCCGTGGAACCCTTCCGTGAGACGCCCCCCCACACCCCGGTTGGAGTAATGATAGAGATCCTCCACCGTCCCGAAGATGATGCTGAAACCGTTGTACCGTGGCCCTTCCCTCTCCAGGAGCCCCAGGTAGTCCCGGGGGGACTCGATGCCTTCGAGGAAGCGCCGGACCAGCCAGCCCCGGGAAGGGGCCCCCTCCCGGTGGGAGAGAGGATCGCGGTAGTTCGTCAGGGCGGCGATGCGGCCTCCCCTGGTGACGCCGCACCATGTCCCGCCTTCCTTGAGGTCCCGGCCCGCCAAAACATCCGGGTTCTCCTCCCAGAAATCGGCGCAGGCCGCGGGCCGCTCGTAAAACTCGTCGCGGTTGGCCGCCAGGACGAAAGGGTAGCGTGGATGGACGCCGTAGGCGAGAAGGATGAGACACATCTCAATGGAGGCGCTTCCTCAAGGCCTCGACCACGGCCGACATGGTCGCCCCCGCGGGGGCGTGGATGACGATGTCGGCGTTGGCGTCATAGGGTGTCTCGGAGAGGTTGATGATGACCAGCTTCGCCCCCCCGCCCTTGGCGTAGATGGGGATATAGGCCGCGGGATAGACGACGAGGGAAGAACCGATGACGATGAGGAGATCGCACGTGGCGGCGTGCCGATTGGCCTCCCTCAGGGTCTGCTCCGGCAGGGCCTCGCCGAAGAAGATCACGTCCGGTTTCAACAGCCCCCGGCAATGGGGGCAGGAGGGGACCTCATCACTCTCCCGACCCGTCTGTAGGATGCTGCCGAGGGTGAAACGCTCGTAACAGCCGAGGCACTTGATCCACCGCATGTTGCCGTGGAGCTCGTAGACCCGGGACGGGTCGTTCCCCGCCCGCTGGTGGAGGTCGTCCACGTTCTGGGTGATGACGCATTGGAGCTTGCCGATGGATTCGAGCCAAGCCACGGCCCGGTGGGCCTCGTTCGGTTCCGCCTGGTCGAAGAGGCCGCTGTTGAGGAGGAAGCGCCACTGCTTCCGGCGACACTCGGGGTCGTAGAGGAACTTGTCGATGGTGAAGTCGTCGGGATCGAAGCGGGACCAGATCCCCCCGGGGCTCCGGAAATCGGGGATGCCTGACTCGGTGCTGACACCGGCGCCCGTGAATACCACCACCCTGTTGCTCTCGGCGATCAGGGCCGCCACGGCCTCGATCTTGTCGAGGGGCAAAGGCCGGTCGTTCATGACCTCATCCTTCCGTCATCCAAAGTGGAAGGGGGCCGCCCTCCTGGGGGCGGCCCCCCTTTATGTCACTTCTTAACCGTGTAGTCCACCACGGCCTCGACACGGCGGTTCTTCTGCCTGCCCGCCGCCGTCTTGTTGGTGGCGATGGGTTTCGTCATCCCGTAGCCCTTGGAGGTCAAGCGGTTGGCCTCGATGCCGAAGTGCTTGATCAGGTAGGCCCGGACGCTCTCCGCCCGGCGCAGGGAGAGCTGCTGGTTGTACTCCTTCCCGCCGATGTTGTCCGTGTGTCCCTCGATGACGACGTTAAGCTCGGGATGGGCCTTCATGACGTCGGCGAACTTTTTGAGCTCCTTGTGATACTTCGCCTTGACGACGGCCTTGTCAAAGTCGAACTCGACATTGATCCGCGCCCGGCCCTTTTCCATCATCTCCTTGTGGACCGCCGCGGCCGCCGCGGCTTCCTTCTTCTGCTCCTCCGTCTGGAGGACCAAGGTGGTGGCGCAGGCCTGGTCGCTCCGGTCGGATTCCTGACCGCCCTCCGAAACGGCGGTGACATTGTAGCAGTAATTCGTGTCGGCCTTGAGGCCCTTGTCGGCCAGGGCGGGAACCGTGGCCGTGGTCAGGTAAAGACCGTCCCGGTAGACCTTGTAACCCGCGGCCCCTTCGACCTTCTGCCAGGCCACGTCGATCTCCTGGTCGGATACGGCCTTGGCGGTGATGCCCGCCGGGGCGGCCACGGCCTTTCCAAGGGTGGTGGCGCAGGCCTGCTGGCTCTTCTCCGATTCCTCACCGGCGGGGGCCACGGCGGTGACGTTGTAGCAGTAACGGGTCCCGGCGTTGAGACCGCTGTCGGCCAGAGCGGGGGCGGTGGTGGAAGTCAGGTAGGCACCGTCACGATAGACCTGATAACCCGTGGCGCCTGCCGACTCCTTCCAGGCGACATTGATCTGGGCCTCCGAGACGGGCGTCGCCGTAATGCCCGTGGGGGCGTAGATGACGGCCTTCGGTTTCTCCGCCTCGGGGGCTGCCTCCCGCACCGGGGGTTTCTTTTCTCCCCCGAAGAGGAAGCTGAAGCCCAGGTTGTAGGACCAGTTCTTCTTGGAATCGTCGAAGATGAACATGTGGCGGACATCGGCGCGCAGGGCGAACCAGTCCGTCAGGAAGAACTTCAGTCCCCCGCCGTAATCGGCGGCGGTGGCGCTTTTATTGGCCATCCCCTTGGGGTAGTCGATACTCTGGCCCCCGAAACCGGCCGCCAGGAAGGGCACGACCCGCCACTGGGGGAAGAGGTGGAGGATCCCCTCGAGGCGGTAGTTACCCACGCTGCTCGTGTCGTCGACATTTATGGCCCGGTCGTATTTCGTCCGGATGAAATCCCCCGAGGCCTCGAGGCCGAAGTACCGTGTGAAGTCGTAACCCAGCCGCAGGCCGTAGGCGGGGGCGCTGTTGAGATGCTGATCCCCGTCGAAGACATGTCCCCCGACGTAGGGGGTGACGGAAAAGGTCCCGGATCGGACCTGGGCGTACCCCGCCACGGTGGTGAAAACGAGGGATACCGCTACCAAAACCGCCATCAATAATACCCTCTTCATAACCCCACTCCTTTCCTTGAGGATTTAATTTGTAGTTTATAGGAGAGTCCCCCGAGAAAATCAACCCCTAAACACCCCCGTTGACAATTCGATCCTTTCCTGCTGAGGTGGCACCATGGTTTCAGACGAGGCGATGATGACCCTGGCCCTTCGAGAGGCGGCCCGGGGTCTCGAGAGGGGTGAGGTGCCCGTGGGGGCCGTCCTGGTCAAAGACGGGAGGATCCTGGCGCGGGCCCACAACGCCTGCCTGACCATGAACGACCCCACGGCCCACGCCGAGGTTCTGGCCCTCCGGGAGGGCGGCCGGATCCTGGGCAACTACCGCCTCATGGACACGACCCTGTACGTGACCCTCGAGCCCTGCATCATGTGTACAGGTGCCCTCGTCCACGCCCGGGTCTCCCGCCTCGTTTACGGCGCCGCCGATCCCAAGGGGGGTGCCGTGGCATCCCTTCACCGCCTCCTGGCGGATGAGCGCCTCAACCATCGCGTCCTGGTCACGGCGGGTATCCTGGAGGGACCGTGCGGAGAAATTTTGAGTGGATTTTTCCGAAAAAAGAGGCTATCATCACCACTCCGTTCGGATCCAGAAGACGAACGAAGCGGAGAGATACCGAAGTGGTCGTAACGGGATCGACTCGAAATCGATTTGGGGGCCAAAAGCTCTCACGGGGGTTCGAATCCCCCTCTCTCCGCCATTTTGGAAAATCCCGGAGAGATGCCTGAGAGGCCGAAAGGGCACGACTGGAAATCGTGTGTATGCCCTAAAAGGTGTACCGCGGGTTCGAATCCCGCTCTCTCCGCCATGAGAAAATAGGGGGGCCGAAGGAATCCGGCCCCTTCACGGCTCGATAGCCGGGTCCCGTGCAACGAAGGATTGTGAACCCCGTCAGGTCCGGAAGGAAGCAGCGGTAGCAATAACCGACGTGTGCTGCGGGGTAGCCTGGCTATTCTTATATGACCTATGTCCGATTATCTCGTCATCGCCCGTAAATGGCGGCCCCAGACCTTCGAGGAGGTCGTCGGTCAGGAAGCGGTGGTAAGGACCCTCATGAACGCCATCGCCCTGGGGAGGGTGGCCCACGCCTTCCTCTTCAGCGGCCCCCGGGGCGTCGGCAAGACCTCCGTGGCCCGCATCCTCTCCAAGGCCCTGAACTGCGCCGCCGGTCCCACCCCGTCACCCTGCGGGGTCTGCGTCAATTGCCGGGAGATCACCGACGGCACCTCCCTCGACGTCCGGGAGATCGACGGGGCGTCGAACCGGGGCATCGACGAGATCCGGGAACTGAGGGAGAACGTGAGATTCGTCCCCGCCTCGTGCCGCTACAAGATCTATATCGTCGACGAGGTCCACATGCTGACCCGGGAGGCCTTCAACGCCCTCCTCAAGACCCTCGAGGAGCCGCCTCCCCACGTCATCTTCATCTTTGCCACTACGGAGACCCAGAAGATCCCCGCCACCATTCTTTCCCGCTGCCAGAACTACGATTTCCAGAGGATCCCGCCGCGCCTGATCCGGGACAACCTCATGAGGATCGCCGCGGCGGAGGGGATCAGGATCAGCGACAAGGCCCTTCTCTGGATCGCCGAGGCCGGCGACGGCAGCATGAGGGACGCCCAGAGCGTCTTCGACCAGGTCATTTCCTACGCCGGCGAGGAGATCGCCGACGAGCAGGTGGAGGAACTCCTGGGGAGACGTGACCTCCGTTTCGTCAACCGCATCGCCGAGGGGATCCTCGCCCGGGATGCCGCCGCCTGCCTCAAGGCCGTGGATGAGGCCTACTTCGCCGGCATGGACATGACGGTCCTCCACACCCTTCTCCTGAACCATTTCCGCAACCTCCTCGTCATCAAGGTCGTGGACGGGGCGGAAGGGGTCCTGAACCTGGGCCGGGAAGAGACCGAACAGTTGAAGGCCCAGGCCGCCAAGGCCGACCGGGATCATCTCCAGCGCCTCGTGGACATCCTCCTCGAGGCGGAGCAGGCGGTGAAGAGGAGCCTCCAACCCCGGATAAACGTGGAGTTGACCCTCATCGAGATGGCCACCCTCCCCCCCCTCATCCCCCTCGACGACGTGATGAGACGCATGGAGGAACTGGAGCGGCGTCTGAGACAAGGGGGAGACGGGGAGGTGAAGCGGGCGGAGAGGAGACACGTCGCCGAGACCCCGCCGTCCGTCCCTTCCACCCCTTCTCCGCCCCCTCAGCCTCCCGATGCGGGAGAGACCGAACCGTCCGCGGGCCCGGTGGTTTCATGGGAGGCCTTCAGGGCCCTTGTCGTCAAGGCCGATCCCGTCCTCGGTGCCAAGTTGGAGGGGGGGCGGTTTCTGGAGGAAGGCGAGGGGGAACCGGCCCTTGCCTTCCCCAAGGGCCACCTCTTCCTCGAGGATATAGAGAGAAGCGCCGAGACCCTCCGGGGACTGGCGGCGAGGTTCTTCAACCGTGAAGGTTTCGCCCTGCGGATCGTCCGCCTCGAGGAAAACGGGACGGAGAAGAAGGGGGTGGAAGGTTCGGGAGGGGGAAGCAACTTCGTCGAGGAACGGCGTGAGGCCCTTAATTCACCGGCCGTCCAAAAGGTCCTGGACATCTTCGCCTCCGCCCGGGTAAGGGAGGTCAGGCCCATAAATTCGCGCAAGGAGGTAACGTCTTGACCAACTTCGGCAACATCATGAAACAGGCGAAGAAGCTCCAAGAGAGGATGGCGAGGCTCCAAGAGGAGCTGGCGACGAAGACCGTCGAGGCCTCGGCGGGCGGGGGTATGGTCTCGGTAACCGTCAACGGCAAATTCGAGGTGGTCTCCCTCAGGATCGAGAGGGACGTGGTCAACGCCGACGACGTGGAGATGCTCCAGGATCTCGTCATGGCCGCCGTCAATGAGGGTATCCGCAAGGCCCAGGAAATGGCCCAGACGGAGATGGCCAAGATCACGGGCGGCCTCGCCATCCCCGGCCTTTCCTGAGGGGGGTCCGTGTCTCGTTACGCTCCTCCCCTGGCCCGCCTCATCAAGGAACTGGCCCGTTTCCCCGGCATCGGCGAGAAGACGGCGGCCCGCCTGGCGAACTTCATCCTCCACGAGTCCGCGGAGGACGCCCGGCGCCTTGCCGAGAGCATCCTGGAGGTGAAGGAGAAGATCCGCCTCTGCCGCGTCTGCTTCAATCTGAGCGAGGGGGACGTCTGCCCCGTCTGTTCCGATCCCGACCGGGACGGGACGGTGATCTGCGTCGTCGAGGACCCCGACGCCCTCATCGCCCTCGAGGAATCGGGGACCTACCGGGGTCTCTACCACGTCCTCCACGGTGTCCTCTCCCCCCTCGACGGCGTCGGGCCGGAGAAGATCCGGGTCCGGGAGCTCATCGAGCGGGTCCGCGGCGGCGCCGTGAAGGAGGTCATCCTGGCCACCAACCCCTCCGTCCAGGGCGAGGCCACGGCGGTCTTCCTCATGAGGTCCCTCGCCGAAAAGACGGTGCGGGTCTCCCGGATCGCCACGGGTGTCCCCGTGGGGGGTGATCTGAAATACGCCGACCGGATGACCCTCGCCAAGGCCCTCGAAGGCCGCCGGGTCATGTAGAAACCATGGCCGCCCGGGAGATTCGCTCCGAGGAGATTACCGCCGCCGTGAAACGCCTCTTTCTCGAGGCCAACACCTCCCTCGGCGACGATGTGCGCCGGGCCGTCGAGGCCGCCCTTCCCCTGGAGACCTCCCCCCTGGGCCGTCACGCCCTGGAGATGATCCTGGAAAACGACGACGTCGCCAAAGGGTGTTTCCTTCCCCTCTGTCAGGACACGGGGCTGGCCATCGTCTTCGCCGAGGTGGGCCAGGACGTCCGCCTCGTAGGCGCCCCCTTTCGTGACGCCGTGGAGGAAGGGGTCAGACAGGCCTATCGGGACGGCCATTTCCGCCCCTCCGTGTGCCATCCCCTGACGCGGGAGAACACGAAGGACAACACCCCGGCCGTCGTCCACGTGGAGATCGTCCCGGGCGACCGGGTTCGTCTCGCCGCCATGGCGAAGGGAGGGGGCAGCGAGAACGCCGGTTCCGTGACCATGATGCTCCCCACGGCGGGACTCAAGGGCGTGAAGGATCACGTGGTGGACGTCGTGAGGAGGGCCGGCCCCAACCCCTGCCCCCCCGTGACGGTCGGCGTCGGTATCGGCGGGGCCGTGGAGGAGGCGGCCCTGATGGCGAAGAAGGCCCTCCTGCGCCCCGTCGGTTCCGTCAACCCCGACCCTTCCCTGGCCGCCCTCGAAGGGGAGCTCCTGGCGGAGATCAACGCCCTCGGCATCGGTCCCCAGGGATTCGGCGGCCGAACCACGTGCCTGGCCGTCTTTTTGGCCGTCAAACCATGTCACATCGCCTCCCTCCCCGTGGCGGTCTGTATCCAATGCCATGCCGCCCGGCACCGAGAGGTCGTCCTGTGAGGCCAGTCATCGAGATCGCCACTCCCCTCACCGCCGCCGCGTGCCGCTCCCTCAGGGCCGGTGACAGGGTGAGCCTCTCGGGCGACGTCATCACCGCCCGCGACACGGCCCACCGCCTTCTGTGCGAGGCCCTCGCCCGGGGGGAGGGCCTCCCCTTCCCCGCCGAGGGGGCGGTGATCTTCTACGCCGGCCCCTGCCCCGCCCCGCCGGGGTTCATCATCGGGGCCGTGGGCCCGACGACGAGCTATCGCATGGACCCCTTCACCGTACCACTCCTGAAGGCGGGCGTCCGGGGCATGATCGGCAAGGGGAAGAGGTCGGCGGCGGTGCGGGAGGCCATCAAGGAGCACTCCGCCGTCTATCTCGCCGCCTTAGGCGGGATCGCCGCCCTCCTGTCCCGTTGCGTGACTCAAAACGAGATCCTCGCCTATCCCGACCTCGGACCCGAGGCGGTCAGGCGGCTGACGGTGCGAAACCTGCCCCTCGTCGTCGTCAACGACCCCTGGGGCAACGACCTCTATGAACAGGTGCTTTCGAGATGATCAAGCCTCGGTCGACCATCGCGAAACTGAAAGAGGGCAAACAGGTCATCATCGCCGCCCTGGGCGATTCCCTCACCCAGGGCTGGATGGTGAGGATGGGTTACATCGACTATCTCAAGGAGATGCTGCGGGAGCAATACCCCCAGGCCCACCTCACCATCGTCAGGAGGGGCATCCCCGGAGACACGGCGGACAACGGTCTCTACCGCCTCCGCCGGGACGTCCTGAATCACAACCCCGACTGCGTCTTCGTCCAGTACGCCATCAACGACGCCTACCTGGGCTTTACGCCCAAACAGTTTCGGGACTACATCGAGGAGATCATCGAGGAGATCCAGGCGGATTCGGAGGCGGACATCGTCCTCATCACCTCGAGCTACCTGGAGGACGCCAGGGAGTATGCCTACATCCTCAAGTACTACGACCAGCTCGTTGAGTTGGCGGAGAAACACCGCCTCCCCATCGCCCGGACCGATCTGTACTGGAAGGCGGCCGTGGAGGGGGGTGTCGACTTCGGCACCCTCGTCCAGTACGATCTCGTCCACCCCACGGCCCTGGGTTACCGCTACATGGCCCAGGCCGTCATGGACCTATTCCGCGAGGACGACAAGGGCGTCCACGGCGGCGATCTTCCCGTCCGGTCTGATCTTTAGGGGATTGATATCGATCTCGGCGATCTCGGGGAAGCGGATCCCTACCTCCCCCAGGGCCGTCAGGATCCCGCAGAGGGTCTCCCGGTCCACCGCCGCCTCGCCGCGGAAGGGTTCGAGGACGGCCCTTCCCCGGATGTCTTCCATCATGGCCGACGCCTCCTCCCTCGTGAGGGGGGCGACGCGGAAGGTATTGTCCCGGAGGATCTCCGTCAGGATACCGCCCAGGCCGAACATGACGCAGGGCCCGAAATGGGGGTCCCGCAGGAGACCGCAGACGAGTTCCCTGAGGCCTTTAACCATCTCCTGGACGAGGAGGGCCTCGCAGCCATCGATCTTCAGGATCCGTCCCGCCTCCGCCCTCACGGCGGCGGCGTCGGCGAGGTGCAAGGAGACGGCCCCCAGCTCCGTCTTGTGGGTCAGCCTCTCCCCCAGACCCTTGAGGACCACGGGGTAACCGAGGCCCCGGGCGGCCTCCACGGCCTCTTCCCCGTCCCTCGCCACGACCTCGCGGCACACGGGGATGCCGAAGGCGCCCAGAAAGGCCTTGGCATCATATTCGCTCAGGACCCGTCTTCCCCTGTCCCTTGCCTCCTTCAAGATCCTCGCCGCTTCTTCATGACCCGCCATGATCGTTACCTCCGTCTAAAGCCCGCCCTCTCCTATCGGTCAGGCCGGGACGTTGTCAACGTTTTTGTGGCCCTCCACCTATTTATCGTTGACAGCTCTACTCATTTTTAGTACGGGGGAACATCTTTTTTCACCGGGGAGATACATCAACATGATCGAGATTCGTTGGCACGGAAGGGGCGGCCAGGGCGCCGTCACATCGGTGGAACTCCTGGCCCTGGCGGCGATCGAAGAGGGGAAGTACGCCCAGGGCTTCCCGGCCTTCGGCCCGGAGCGCCGGGGCGCGCCCGTCATGGCGTACAACCGGGTTTCCGACAAGCCGATCAAGATCAGGTCGGGCATCTACCACCCCGACGTGGTCGTGGTCTTGGATCCGAGCCTCGTGGGCTTGGTCAACGTAACGGACGGCCTCAAAGAAAACGGCCTCCTGATCGTCAACACCTCCAAGCCCCCGGCGACCCTCAGGGAACAGCTCAAGTATAAGGGCAGGATGGCGGTCGTGGACGCCACCGCCATCGCCAGGGAGGAACTGGGGGTGCCCATCGCCAACACCACCATGCTGGGGGCGGTCCTGAAGGCCACGGGAGTCCTGAAGATGGAGTCCCTCGAAGGCCCCATCGAGGAACGGTTCGGCAAGATCGCGGACAAGAACAAGCGGGCCATGAAAAGGGCCTATGAAGGCGTCAAGATGGTCAAGTAACAACACCAAATGTCGAGGTGATCAATGAAACAGAAGAAATGGCCGGAAGCCTGGCACGAAGTGAACCCCGGGTGCATGGTCTTTGAGCCGGGGAACGCCCGGGTTTACAAGACGGGGAGTTGGCGGGCCCAGCGCCCCGTATGGGACGACAGGAAATGTATTAAATGTGGCATCTGCTACATCTTCTGCCCCGAGGGCTGCATCTCCGAACAGGAGGACGGCTTCTTCCGGGCGGACTTGGATTACTGCAAGGGCTGCGGCATCTGCGCCCACGAGTGCTGGCCGCAGGCCATCGCCATGGTCGAGGAGGAGGTGTGAAATGGGTAAACGAACGGGAATGGAAGTAGCGATCGCCGCCGCCGAGGCCGTCGCCCTTTGCAGAATCGACGTGGCCGCCGTCTATCCCATCACCCCCCAGTCCCACATGGCGGAGCACCTCGCCGACATCATCCATGACGGTCGCATCGACGCCGAGTTCATAACCGTCGAGTCGGAACACTCCTCCATCAGCGCCTGTGCCGGGGCCTCCGCCACGGGGGCCAGGGTCTACACCGCCACGAGTTCCCAGGGACTCATGCTCATGCACGAGATCCTGCCCATCGTGTCGGCCATGCGCCTGCCCGTCGTCATGGGCAACGCCAACCGCGCCGTCTCGGGCCCCCTCAACATCTGGAACGACCACACGGACATCATGCCCCAACGGGACAACGGCTGGATCGTCATGCACGCCGAAAACGGCCAGGAGGTCATCGACATGACCATCCAGTCCTTCAAGATCGCCGAGCACCCCGACGTGATGCTCCCCGTGGTCCTCAACATCGACGGGTTCCAGCTGACCCACATGATCGAGCCCCTCGAGTTTCCGACCCAGGAAGAGGTGGACCGTTTCCTTCCCCCCCGGGTCCCCTTCGCGACCCTCCACCCCGACCGGCCGATCTCCATGGGCTGCTTCAACATGCCCGACATCTTCATGGAGACCATGAAGGCCAAGGACCAGGCCCTCATCAATTCCAAGAAGACCATCGTCAAGATCTGGAACGAGTGGGGAAAGATGTTCGGCCGGTCCTACAAGCCCATCGAGACCTACAAGGCCCGCGGCGCCGAGACCCTGATCCTCACCATGGGTTCCATGGGCGAGACGGCCTCCGTGGCCGTGGACGAGATGAAGGCCAAGGGACGTTCCGTGGGCCTCGTGAAGATGAGGCTGTGGAGGCCCTTCCCCCTCGACGAGCTGAGGGCGGCCATCAAGGGCTGCAAGACCCTAATCGTCATGGACCGGGCCGTCTCCTTCGGCGGCGCCGGGGGGCCCCTGGGGACGGAGATCAAGTCCCTCCTCTACCACGACGATCCCCGGCCGCGGATCGTGAACATGATCATGGGTCTGGGCGGCCGGGACGTGCAGGTCGAGGACTTCATCGCCATGGTGGACCGGGCGGAGAGAAAGGAAGACGACGGATACGAATACTACGGGGTGAGGGAATGATGAACACGATTACGAACTTCGAGATATACGCGCCGAAGCTGGTAGAGAAGAGGGAGTTTTTCAGCGCCGGTCACCGGGCGTGCCAGGGATGCGCCGAGGCGTTGGCCCTGCGGCTCATCCTCAAGGCCCTCGGGGAGGACATCATCGTGGCCAACGCCACGGGCTGCATGGAGATCATCTCCTCCGCCTATCCCCATACGGCCTGGGAGGTGCCTTACATCCACGTGGCCTTCGAGAACGCCGCCGCCGTCGCCTCGGGCGTGGAGGCGGGTCTGAAGGCCCTGCGCCGCAAGGGGAGGATCCCCGACCGCTACGTGAAGGTCGTGGCCGTCGCCGGTGACGGCGGGACGGCCGACATCGGCCTCCAGGCCCTCTCGGGCGCCATGGAGAGGGGCCACGACATGATCTTTTTCTGTCTCGACAACGAGGCCTACATGAACACGGGCATCCAGAGGTCGAGCGCGACGCCCTTCATGGCCGCCACCACCACCTCACCCGCCGGCAAGGCCATCAAGGGCCAGCGGACGGGAAAGAAGAACGTGGCGGAGATCATGGTGGCCCATGGGATACCCTACGTCGCCACGGCCAGCCCGAGCTATCCCCTGGACCTCATGCAGAAGGTCAAGAAGGCCAGGGCGATCCAGGGCCCCTCTTACATCCACGTCCTGTCCGTCTGCCCCACGGGCTGGCGCGCCGCCTCCCACGAAGCCGTCAAGCTCGGCCGCCTGGCCGTGGAGACGGGTTTCTTCCCCCTCTACGAGGTCGAAAACGGCAAGTACCGCCTCACGGTGGAACTGCCCGCCAAGAGGAGGCCCATCGGGGACTATCTGAAGCTCCAGGGCCGCTTCCGCCACCTGGACCCGGCGGACGTGGAGAAGGTCCAGGCCCTCGTGGACAAGGAATTCCGCAAGCTGATGCACAAAGTGGAAACCTCCGTGCCGTGGTCGTGAGCAGAGGAACCTTTTTAACCATGAAGACAAGGTGGTAAAAAGCATGAATAGAGTGGCATTTAGCAGCTGGAACGGCAAGATAGTGGACAACAGGAAGGGAGGGGGCGCCAAGGCCAAGGAGGTCAAACCCCTCAACCTCGACGGGATCGCCTACCGGGCCCTCATGGGCTGGAACGGCGTCATCCTGGCGGATCCGAAGGCCGATGTCCCGGCCCTGGCGGTCGCCTACCTGAAGGAGGCGCGGAAACTCTCCTGCGGCGAGTGCGCCGTGTGCATGATCGGCATCGACCGAGTCCTGGCCATCCTGGAGGGACCGGAAGGCGGCAAGATCACGCCCGCCGACCTCGACGAGATAGAGGCCATCGCCAAGAACGTGGCCCTGACGGCGAAGTGCAACTTCGGCCGCGGCGCCGCCATGACCCCCGTGGCGGACGCGGTGCGTCACTTCCGCAAGGAGTTCCTCGCCGCGGGCAAGAGGGCCCCGGCAGGGGGCAAAACTTACGGCTCCGCCGTCACGGCGCCCTGCATGGAGGCCTGCCCCGCCCACCTCGACGTCCCCGGCTATATCGAACTGATCAAGAACAACCGTTTCCGTGACTCCCTGGATCTCATCCGCCGGGGATGCATCCTCCCCGGTGTCATCGGCCGGGCCTGCACCCACCCCTGCGAGGCCGCCTGCGTCCGCAACGATATCGACGCCCCCGTGGCCATCCGCCTCTTGAAGAGGGCGGCGGCCGACCGGGACCTCGCCGAGGGGGCGGGGGCCCTCCCGGGTCCCAAGGAGGAGAAGAAGGAGAGGATCGCCGTCATCGGCGCCGGTCCCGCCGGCCTGTCGGCGGCCTATAACCTCCGCCGCCTGGGTTACGAGGTCACGGTGTTCGAGGCCCTCCCCAAGGCGGGGGGCATGGCGGCCGTCGGCATCCCCGACTACCGCCTCCCCAAGGACATCCTCAACCACGAAATCGACCTCATCAAGAGGACGGGGGTGAACATCAAGCTCAACACCCCGGTTGACAAGCTCGACTGGTCCGCCTTCGCCGAGGCGGGTTTCGCCGCCGTATTCCTCGCCGTGGGGGCCCACGTGGGCACCAAGATCGGCTGCAAGGGCGAGGACGTGGAGGACGGAGGCGTGGTCCAGGGGGCGGAGTTCCTCCGCCATGTCAACCTGGGCCGCAAGATCGAACCCAAGAAGAAGGTGGTCATCATCGGCGGCGGCAACGTGGCCCTTGACTGCGCCAGGAGCTGCCTCCGTCTCGGGTTCGAGGAGGTGGAGATCGTCTATCGCCGCTCCCGGGCCGAGATGCCGGGCAGTCGCGAGGAGATCGAGGAGGCCCTCCACGAGGGCGTCAAGATCACTTACCTGGCGGCCCCCGTGGGGATCGTGAGGAAAGGCGGCAAGGTGACGGCCGTCGAATGCGTGAAGATGAAGCTCGGCGAGCCCGACGAGAGCGGCCGGCGGCGGCCCATACCGATCGAGGGTTCGGAGTTCACCGTCAAGACCGACATGGTCATCGCCGCCACGGGCCAGAAGCCTGACCTCTCCCTCCTGAGCGGCAAGGACAAGGGCTCCGTCGCCACCCCCTGGGGGACGATCAAGGCCGACGCCGTCAGTTGCTCCACCCAGGTACCCCGCATCTTCGCCGGCGGTGACTGCGTGAGCGGCCCGGCGACCCTCATCGAGGCCCTGGAGATGGGCAACAGGGCCGCCCGGAGCATCGACGCCTATCTCAGGGGGACGACCTTCCCGAAGGATCTCTCCTTCGAGGGGATCGACCTGAAGGAACAGAGGGACAAGGGCTTCGTCCAGAAGACCCCGGCTCAGACGCCCCCCATGCTCCCCGTGGCGGATCGTCTGAAGGATTTCGCCGAGGTCGAGGGTGGTTTCAACGCCGACGAGGCCGTCAAGGAGGCGGGTCGCTGCCTGAGGTGCTACCGTCTCATGGTGTGGGAATAGGAGGAGGAAAGATAGAGATGATAACGATCAAGATCGACGGGCGTTCGGTGGAGGCCAAAGAGGGCACGACGGTCCTCGAGAACGCCAGGGCTCTGAAGATAGACATCCCGACGCTTTGTTACCACAAGGATCTGAGCCCCTTCGGGGCCTGCCGTCTCTGCACAGTGGAGGTCAAGGCGAACGGCAAATGGGGCCTCGCCGCCTCCTGCCAGACGGTGGTGTCCGAGGGCATGGAGATCAGGACCGATTCGGAAGCGGTCCGGGAAAGCCGCCGACAGGCCGCCGCCCTCCTCTACTACCGGTACCCCCGGACGGAGGCCGTCCGCGAGGCGGCCCGCCGGTGCGGCGTCCCCGTCGCCGAGGCGGAGACGGACGGTAAGGACTGCATCCTCTGCGGCCTGTGCGTGAGGACCTGTCGTGAGGTCGTGGGGGTCAGCGCCCTGAGGTTCATCGACCGCGGCCTCGGCCGGGACGTGGAGGAACCGAGAATCGAGTTCCTCCCCGACGCCTGCATCGGCTGCGGATCCTGCGCCTTCGTGTGCCCCACGGGTTACGTCGGGATGGAGTCCCTGGACGGCAAGCGGGTGATCTGGAACAAGGTGTTCAAGATGGCCGCCTGCAATGTCTGCGGGCGCTACTTCGCCCCCGTGGAGCAGTTGGAGCGCATCAGCGCCATGACGGGCGTACCCGTCAGCGCCCTGATGACCTGTGTCAGCTGCCGCTGAGGCCCAAAAAAGGATTTGACAACAAGACCGCTTTGCATTAAATGGTGGTCTTGCTTTTGCAAGCCCCTCGTTCCTCAGTAGCTCAGTCGGTAGAGCAGCTGGCTGTTAACCAGCGGGTCCGTGGTTCGAGTCCGCGCTGAGGAGCCAGAATAAACAAAAGGCAGAACTTCTTTTGTGAGTGGTTCTGCCTTTTTTGTTTCCAAGGGGATAGTGTAGTCAATGACCACATGGGGCGGGTTCACCTCGACGCGCTTCACGACTGCAAGATTAGGGCATCGACGCCTTCTCGCCTTGAAGTCGGCCGATCCGGCGGCCTTGGTCTGGAAAAAGAACCCCCCGGGGGTGACCGCCGGGGGGTGGGGGGAGATTCTCCGGGCCTGTACGGGCCGTCAGACTTCCTTCCTCTTGGACCAGGCCTCCTGGTAGAGACGGCCGATGGAGAGGAAGAGGGCCAGGAAGAACAGGCCGAACATGAAGTTGGGGGCCGTGCCGAAGTACTCGTCGATCTTGAAACCGATGTAGAGGAACAGGAAGGAGGCGACGGCGATGACGAAACCGTAGGCGGAAACCACCAAAACAGGGTTGTAGCGATGGTAGAGGCCCTTTCTCGTCTCTTGCAGGGCGGCCATGATCCCTTACCTCCTTTCCCGATTCCCGAGGGCTTAATCAACCATCAGCCGACCAGGTTCTTGATCCCCTCGATGACGGGGTTCGTGAACAGGGCGACGAGGACCGTGTAGAGGGCGAAAACACCGGCCACTTCCGAGGCGTAGATCTTCTCGTACTTGTGCTTCAGGGAGATGATGACCATCCCGCCCACGATGAGACAACCCAGCTGGAAGTAGGGGAAGTTGCCGATACCCGCGGCCGCGTACTCGGCGAAGGCGAAGGTCGCCGTGCAGAGGACCACCGTCAAGGCCGCCATCAATGTTCCCAGTCTCTTTTTCATTGTTCATTCCTCCTTGATATTTTTTATTATTTCTTGATTGCTCCCTTTTGACCTCCATAATTGCTTAAAGCGTGCCAAGGAAACCAAGAAGGGAAAATATTTTCTTACCCATCGAGATCATTGATCTTATTTTTACGCCTCCCCTACCGTGACCCCCCCTCGAACCCCCGAAATCAACCCCCCGGGCGATAGATCGTTAAAACCCCTGAACGAAACGTACAGGACCCCACCCAGGTTAAGGGGGGATTTGTCGCCGCCTCCCCGTGGAAGGGAATCCAGGAATCGTGTATAGGTCTCTCTGTCGGTGGTCTGGAGCCACGACCATCCTGGGGGTTTCCAAGGGCAGGGCGATGATCGGGACGCCGTTTCCACGCTCCTATTGGGTATATCCGGGTAAATTCCTCGCCGGGTGCTACCCCGGTGACAAGGATCCCTCCGCGGCCTTCCAAAAGCTCGCGGGTCTCCTCGATCACCGTATCCGTCACGTCATCAACCTCATGGAGGAAGACGAGGTCGACCACGATGGTCGGCCTTTTATGCCCTACGACACGACCCTCGCGCGGCTGGCCGCCCAAAGGGGGGTCGAGGTTTTTTGCGAACGTTTCCCGATCCGGGACCTGGGTATCCCCGGCCGCGAGGACATGCGCCTGATCCTCGATGCCGTGGACAGGGCCATCGGCCGGGGCATGGCCGTGTACGTCCACTGCTGGGGCGGCAAGGGACGGACGGGGACCGTTGTTGGTTGCTGGTTGGCCCGCCACGGCATCGCCCGGGGTCCGGCCGTCCTGGAGGAGATCCGGAGGCTCCGACGGCGCGACCCGTGCGCCCACGAACCCTCGCCGGAGACGGCAGCGCAGCGGGCGATGGCAACTTCCTGGGGGACCGGGGAATAGAAAGAAATGATGGATAGGTAGAGACATGGAGAGAGCGGACAGGTTCATGGGTTGTCTCGTGGGGCTCGCCGTCGGCGACGCCCTCGGCACGACCCTGGAGTTCAAACCGCCGGGGACCTTCACGCCCCTTACCGACATGGTCGGCGGGGGGCCCTTCCACCTCAAGGCGGGCCAGTGGACGGACGATACCTCCATGGCCCTCTGCCTGGCCGAGAGCCTCGTCGAGCGCGGGGGGTTCGACCCCCTCGACCAGATGAGGCGTTACCTGGGTTGGTACAGGCATGGGCACTGGAGCAGCACGGGAAGATGCTTCGACATCGGCAACACCGTCCGGACCGCCCTCCGGAGGTTCGAGGAGACCGGGGAGGCCTTCTGCGGCCCCACGGAGCCCCACAGCGCGGGCAACGGCGCGATCATGCGCCTGGCGCCGGTCCCCATGTTTTACGCCCGAGCCCCCCAACGGGCCATCGAGATGTCCGGCCGGAGCGCGAAGACGACCCACGGGGCCCCAAGGTGCATCGACGCCTGTCGCTACCTCGGGGCGCTGATCGTCGGGGCGCTGAACGGGGTGGGGAAGGAAGAGCTGCTGTCGGACCATTACTCGCCCGTCCCCGGCTACTGGCGGCAAAACCCCCTCGGCGACGAAATCCGTCAGATCGCCGCGGGGTCCTTCAAACGGAAGACCCCCCCGGAGATCCGGGGCACGGGGTACGTGGTCGAATCCCTCGAAGCCGCCCTGTGGGCCTTTTACCACCATGACACCTTCGAGGAGGGTTCCCTGGCGGCCGTGAACCTGGGAGACGACGCCGATACCACGGGCGCCGTTTACGGCCAGCTGGCCGGGGCCTATGGTGGCCTTTCGGGTATCAGGCCCGACTGGGCGGCCAAGATCGCCATGAGAGACGAGATCATGGATCTGGCGCGCCGCCTCATGGAGAAAGGCCCCGGGCTCGAAGGCAAAGAGGCGCACGATAGGGAGGGGAATCGAAAGGGTTAAAGACAGTGGAGATGTTCGTGGTTGACAAATTCATTTTCGGATGCCTAAGATAGCAGAAAATCGGCCTATCCGGGGAGGGGAAGATGCCCTACAGCGTCAGGGTCCTGAAGGAGCTTGACGAGCTTGATCCCAAGCTCAAGGGGGTTTTCTTCGCCGTTCTCGAGGAGATAGAGAAGAACGTCCGGGAGACGGTAAAGCGCAGCGATTTCGAGGAACTAAAGTCGGTCGTCTCCGATCTGGTCCACGCCGTGGGGGACCTCGCCGCGGCCCAGAAAAGAACGGAAGAACGCCTCAACTCCCTCACCGAACGGGTGGAACAGCTCACGGAGGCCCAGAAAAGAACCGAAGAAAGGCTCAACTCCCTCGCCGAACGGGTCGAGCAGCTCACGGAGGCCCAGAAGAGAACCGAAGAAAGGCTCAACTCCCTCGCCGAGGCCCAGAAGAAAACGGAAGAACGCCTCAACTCCCTCGCCGAACGGGTGGAGCAGCTCACGGAGGCCCAGAAGAGAACCGAAGAAAGGCTCGACTCCCTCACCGAACGGGTCGAGCAGCTCACGGAGGCCCAGAAGAGAACCGAAGAAAGGCTCGACTCCCTCGCCGAGGCCCAGAAGAAAACGGAAGAGCGCCTCAACTCCCTCGCCGAACGGGTCGAGCAGCTCACGGAGGCCCAGAAGAGAACCGAAGAAAGGCTCGACTCCCTCGCCGAGGCCCAGAAGAAAACGGAAGAGCGCCTCAACTCCCTCGCCGAACGGGTCGAGCAGCTCGCCGAGGCCCAGAAGAGAACCGAGGAAAGGCTCGACTCCCTCGCCGAGGCCCAGAAGAAAACGGAAGAACGCCTCAACTCCCTCACTGAACGGGTCGAGCAGCTCACGGAGGCCCAGAAGAGAACCGAAGAAAGGCTCAACTCCCTCGCCGAGGCCCAGAAGAAAATGTCTGAAGAGCTGAGGACCTTGACCAGGGAGCACCGCAAGACCCGGGAGATCTTAGGCGGTCTGGCGGACACGGTCGGCTACGGTCTCGAGGACAAGATCTTTCCCTACATCGCCGATTTCGCCCGGCGGGATTACAACATCGAGGCCGATCTCATCGACCGTCAACACGTGGTCTACCCCGACGGCAGACACGACGAGGTGAACATCTACGTGGAGGGGAGAAAGGAAGGTCAACGGGTCCTCATGGTCGGGGAATGCAAGGCCAGGCCGTCCCGGAGGGAGATCGACCGCCTGGCCGAGGTGGTGAAGCGCCTGAAGGGGCACTTCGGCCTGCCTGTCCATCCCTTCATCGTGGGCTACCTCTTCAGTCCCGAGGTGGAGAGGTATCTTCGGGAAAAACACCCCGAGATCAGGCCGCTGAAGAGTTTCGAATTCGAGGCGAATTACTCCCGGACCTCCCGTTCATAAGGACCGACCGTCTCCACTTCGATCCCCGCGAAGTAAATTATCCATGTCGTCTCGTATGCCCGTTGACAGGCCGTTTTTTCCTCTCGTCCGTCCCCGGGCCCGGCGGCGGGGGGTCGGGGGCCTTTTCGGACCCGTGAAGGGCGACCTGGGGCCCCCGCCACCCCCTCTTCCCGCCTTACCTCGGGTGTAAAAACGGAGCCGTCAGGCAAAAACGCTAATTTTCAAGACCTGACCCCGTGTTAAAATAACGCTTGACAGGGAAATGCGTCCCGGGTGAAAAAGTAGGCGAGATATTTTCCGTCGGCGGGGATGGATGATGGACAGGGGAAGGAGGAGATTTTTCGGCGTGGCGGCCGGGGCGGCCCTGCTGTGGGGCGGCCTTTCCCTCGGGGCGCGGGGGGGCGGCTCCCTGTGGGACCGGTGGCACGGCCTGCGCCTTTACTTGGCCCTGAACCTCGTGCCGTTGCGGGACCCCGATATCCTCACCCGCGAACGGGATGGTGAGACGATCCTGTCTTCCCGCTCCCGGGGGGTGGAGATCGTGAAACTAAACGCCACGGCGGGACGCATCTGGGCCCTCTGCGACGGGACCCGCGGGGTGTCCGACATCGTCCGGCGCCTCACCGACCGTTTCGACGTCACCCCCGCCGCCTGCACCCGGGACGTCGTCTCTACCGTCCTCGCCCTCCGGAAGCGGGGGGCCCTGCGGGTATGAGGGACGACCGGCGACGGGGTCCGACGGGATAAGGCCACTGAGGGGGCACTATGGGAGAGGACACCAAGAAACACAAGTTTCCCTACGAACCGCCCCAGATCTTCGATCTCCTGGCCTCCGACGCCCAGGCCCAGACAAAAGATGCGCCCTACTGCTCCGTCGGCAGCGGCGTGTGCTCCTTCTGCACCGTCGGGGGCACGCCGGCCCAGGAGTGCAAGACGGGGGGGTCGGCGACGGGAGGCAAGTGCCAATCTGGCAGCACGGCGGCGCTGGAGTGCGTTCCCGGGAGCGCCCCCTCGGGGGGCAAATGTCAGTCGGGGAACACCCCCATCGGCGTTTGCAGGAGCGGCAGCGTGGCCTCGGGGGGCGAGTGCAAAAACGGAAGCGTCGCCGGTTATAGGTGCCGGACCGGCATCGCGCCGAGAACCAGTGGCGCAGCTGCCGGCGACGACTGGTAAGGCCGGTCCCCGACCCACGGCGAACGATCAGGGATGACCCGCCCATAGACGTCCCTCCCATTGCGCCTTACCCCGGGGGGCGCCGCCTCGGTGAAGCGTCGCCCCCCGTTTGACGGCCGCCGTCTCGAGGAAATCCCTTGGAAAGGCAAGCAACGACGGAACTACCGACCACGGCCGGGGGCCGGGCGGCGAGGGAGGCCGCCCTCGACCGCGCCCTCTTCGCCCTCATGGCGGGGCGTCCGGTCCCGTCCCTCGGCGGGGTCCTGGTGGACCCGGGCCTCCTGACCTACCTCGAGGCCAACGGCGTCACGGGGGTCCTCTTCCACCACCTCCGCCAGGGGGGCCTGACCCACCTCCTCCCGACGGAGGTCCACGAGGCCCTCCGAAGGGATTTTATCCGGCGGTCCGGGAGAAACATGGCCTGCCTGGCCGAGGCCCGGAAGGTCTTCGCGGCCCTCCGCGATGGGGGCGTCCCCTTCCTGGTACTCAAGGGGATCGCCCTGGCCGAAAAAGTCTATCCCCACCCCGCCATGCGCGGCACCTCGGACCTCGACGTCCTGATCCCCAAGGAGGACCTCCTCCGCGCCGATAAGGCCCTGGGGGGGGCGGGTTACCGTCCCGGCGACGGCACGCCGGAGGCGGCCCTTTCCAACCCGCCGGGCTACCTGGCGAGCCTCGAGTACCACGGCCCCCAGAGGGCCTTCTCCTACGTCCACCTCCACTGGCACCTCGTCAACACCTCCGTCCCGGCGACGGCCTACGCCGCCAAGGTGGACATGGGTCGGATCTGGGCCAGGGCCGTGAAGGCCGATCTCGCCGGCATGGAGGTCCGCCTCTTGTGTCCCGGGCACCTCGTCGCCTACCTCTGCGAACACGCCCTGCGGGTCGGCCACTCCTGCGACCGCCTCATCCTCCTGTGCGACCTCTTCTACACCCTCAAGACCGGCGAGGGCCGTCTCGACTGGGACGAGGCGGCGGCGGAGGCGAAGGCCCTGGGCATCTCACGGTTCGTCTATCTCGCCCTGGCGATCCTTCAATCCTATGTCGGCGGGCCCTACCCGGGCGACGAGGTCCTGGAGAGGTTCGCCCCCCCTTCCCTCTCCCCGGGGGAGCGCCTCTTCCTCCGTCTCCAGGAGAACCACCGCCGCTTCCGGGGGAGTTCCTACCTCGTCCACCTCGCCCTCGCCGCGGGTCCCCTCGCCAAGGCCCGCCTGATCCTGCGCACCCTCTTCCCCCCCCGGGCCATCCTCGCCCAGCGGGCCCGCCGGCCCATGCCGGGGCGGACGGGGGACCTCTACCTCGCCAGGGCGAGGGAGGTGGGTACTCATCTCGTGGGGTTTTCGCGGCTCCTGGGGGGGCGGGCCGCGAAAAGGTCCCTTCCCGACAACGGCAAGAGGCCCATCCCCCCTTGACTTACCCCGAAGGAGGGCCTATCTTGCCTCCATGAATCCGGGGGCGCCCCGGGGAGGAGGTGCGGGAAGATGAACGAAGGGAGAAGACGAGGCCTGAGCCGCCGGTCCTTCCTCAAGGCCCTCTCGGCCGCCGCGGCGGCGGGTGCGGGGATGTCCCTCCCGTCCCGGGCCGCGGGGGCGGCCACGGCCGGGGGCTTGGCCACCCTCATCGACTTGAGCCTCTGCGACGGATGCCCCGACCGGGCCATGCCCGCCTGCGTCGCCGCCTGCCGGGACCTCAACAAGGACCGGATACCGCCCATCAAGGAACCCATCCCCGAGCCCTGGCCCCAGAAGCGGGTCGAGGACTGGTCGCGGCGCCGGGAGGTCTTCGACCGCCTGACGCCCTACAATTTCCTCTACGTCCACCGGGCGGAGCTCGAGGAGGGGGGGCGAAAGAGGACCGTCTTCGTGCCCCGGCGGTGCATGCACTGCGACAACCCCGCCTGCGCCACCATCTGCCCCTTCTCGGCGAACCACAAGTTCGAGACGGGGGCCGTCGTCATCGACCAGGACCTCTGCTTCGGCGGGGCGAAGTGCCGTGACGTCTGCCCCTGGGCCATCCCCCAGCGCCAGTCGGGGGTGGGGATCTATCTCCACGTCCTCCCCAGCCTGGCGGGAAACGGCGTCATGTTCAAGTGCGACCTCTGCCAGGACCGCCTCCTCGCCGGGAAGCGGCCCGTCTGCATCGACGCCTGCCCCACGCATGCGATGATCATCGGCCCCCGGCGGGAGATCTACGCCGAGGCCCGCCGCCGGGCCCAGGCCATGGGCGGCCACATATACGGCGACAAGGAGAACGGCGGCACGTCCACCCTCTACGTCTCCCCCGTGGCCTTTTCCCTCCTCGACGGGACGATGAAGAGGGAGCCGGGGAGGCCCGACATGAAGCCCCACCCGAGGCGCATGGCCCAGACGGACCCGGCGGGCAAGGCCGTCCTTTCCTCCCCCCTCTGGGGGATCGTCGCCGGGACGGCGGGGGCCTTCTGGTCCCTCCGGCGGCGCCGGGACCGAAGAAATGACAACGGAGGAGGGGAAGGAAAATGACCCAAAGGATCCTCACGGAAAGGGGTCTCGTCGTCCGCCACGGCCTCATCGAGGTCGTCGAGCACTGGGCCGTGGCCCTCTCGGGCCTGGTCCTCCTCGTGACGGGCCTCTTCGAGCTCCCCCTCGCCAAGCGCTACTACATCAACACCGTCCCCGGCCTCGCCTGGTCGGGGGACTACGTCACGACCCTCCAGATCCATTACCTCGCCTCCGTGGTCTTCATCGCCGCCTCTGTCTTCCACGTCCTCTACCACGGCATCCTGAGGGAGTGGGGCCTCCTCCCGCAAAGGGGGGACCTCGGCGCCTCCGTCGCGGTGATCAAGAGCTTCCTCGGCCTGGGCAAGGAGCCGCCCTTCCACAAGTACCTGCCGGAACAGCGCCTCGCCTACGCGGGGATGGCCGTCATCATCGCCGCCCTCATCGTCTCGGGCCTCGTGAAGACCTACAAGAACCTCTACGCCCCCGACCTGCCCCTCTGGCTCGTCCTGACGGCGACGTGGGTCCACAACATCTTCTTCGTCCTCTTCCTCCTGGCCTTTCTGGCCCACATCGGGGCCCTGGTCCTCAGGCCCAACCGCCCCATGATCCGGGGGATCCTCACGGGGAAGGTGGATTTGGCCTACGCCCGGCACCGCCACCCCCTGTGGATCGCCGAGCTGGAGCCCGCCCCGCCCGCCGAGACCGGTGCGGCCCCGGAGGCCGAGGGGGAAAGAGAGACGTCTCCCTGAAAAACGGCCCCCGGCGGGCCAAAGGGCTTGACAAAAAAGAACGCCCCCGCTACGGGATCCCTATGGGCACGACGACCCCTTCCCCGGGTGCCGCCGAGGCCGAGGCAGGTTGACGGCCGATCCTCCCCAAGGATCCGAGCCCTCGCAGTAGCGGACCGCCGGGAAGAAAGGGTCAGCCCCCATGAAGAAAGGCCGTCGTGTCGCCTGGGTCTTTTTGTTTTTCCTCCCCCTCCTGGTCGTCTCCACCATCCGTGCCGAAGACCTCGCCCCGACCTACGCCGAGTCCGTCCGCCTCGCCGTCGATCACGCCCGTAATCCCGAGGGCTGGCGGCCCTCTTCCCTCTTCGTCGTCTCTCCCGCCGCCCCCGCCCCTCAAGGGCTCACGTACGACAACGGCGACCCCGCCACGGGCAACCTCATCGTCCGGAGCCTGTCGCGATCGGTCAACCACTACCGGTACAGCGACGACTACGTGGGCAAGGCCGACTACCGGATCTACGATCCCAAACGACCCCAGGAGACGGCCGCCTGGGTGACGACGGGCAACGACATGACGAAGTTCCTCGACGCCCACGGCGCCACGGGAGGCAACGTCGTGAGGCTCATGGAGAGGGCCCTGGGCATGGACACCTCGGGGACCCACGACGTCGTCGTGGAGTTCACCGTCGTCCCCGACAACGACCACCTCATGCGGCCCGCCCGCAACCCCGACATCACCGAATACACCCCCGACGAGTACCGGGACACGGCGGAGCCCCTCAAGGCCCCCGGCATGGGCGACTCCACCTACGAGAACTTCAAGGCCTACTACAACAACTTCAAGGCCTCGGCCTACGACGTGGACAACGAGAAGTCCCGCTTCCCCTGGACCCAGCTCGGTTACACCTTCTTCTGGGGCAACGGTTACCCCCTGGAGAAGATCCAGGGCCTGAGCGAGTTGATCATCCTCGGCGGCACCCCCGTGGGGATCTGGGGGATTTACGCCACGACTTCGTACCTCTACACGCGCAACGACGGCACCTCCTTCTCCGACGCCACAGGCGACCAGTTCGGCAACGGTTTCGCCAGTTTCAGGATCACGGGGACCTGCGAGACCGTCTGGGCGGGCCACCGCTTCCAGAAGAAGGTGCGGACGACGGCGGACAACCCCAACGTGATCGTCGTCGAGAAGGGGGCCGTCGTCTCGGGCGGCGAGGGGATCCTCGTCTGGTCCCTCAACTACGACGTGGACAACGCCGGCGTCATCAGCGGCGCCACGGCGGCCAAATTCGGCCTCGCGGGCACGGCGGACGTCGCCGTCCTCTTCAAGGGCGACACGACGACCTCCCACGGCACCCCGATCACGGCGGGCGTCAACCGCCTCGTCAACAGAGGGACCATCTCCAGCCCCGGGACGGCCGTGAAGGCCGAGGGCGGGGACACGGTCGTGGAAAGCAGAAGGGGCGGAGTCATCTCCGGCGGCGAGTACGCCGTCAAGACGGGGGCGGGGAACGACACGGTGACCCTCAAGGGCGGCGAGATCGACGGGCGCGTCGACCTGGGGACGGGGGCGGACAGGTTCGACGTCACGGGCGCCGAGGAGGGGGTGAGGCTGGGGGTGACCCTGGGGAAGGAAACGGCCCGGACGCCCCGGATCCTCGTCAGGGACGCGGGCGCCGGCGTCGTCACCATCGCCGACGGCACCACGATCGCCGTCACCACGGCGGGTAAGGGGCCCATCGTGAACGGCGAGACCTTCCTCGTCGTGGACACGGACAACCTCACCGTCACGCCGGCCAACCTCGCCGTCCGCAACGACGACGCCCTGCCCATGGTCCGTTTCGAGGCCACCAAGGACGGAGGCAGGCTCTACCTCGTCGCGAGGCGCGACGGGGCCTACTACGGGAAAAACAGCGGCAACGCCTCCCTCGGGGCCGTCCTCGACTCCCTCGTCGGCACGGCGGGGGGGACATGGCCGACGTCCTGGGGGACCTGGACAGGTCGGGGAACCCCGCCGACGCCCGGAAGCTGGGGCCCGTCGCCAACGGCGCCCCCCTCCTGGCCTCCTTCGGCGCCCTGGCCGGCCACGCCGAAGCCGTCCGGGGGCGGATCGACCAACTCCGGGCGGGCCGGGGAGGGGTGACGGGGATCGCCACGGGAGACGAGGAGGCCCGCAGGGGGGCCTGGGTCCAGGGCCTGGCCTCCTACCAGAGCCGGAAGGCCGAGGGGACGACGGGCGCCTACGACATCAGGGGGGCCGGGGCCTCCTTCGGCTTCGACCGCCGCCTCTTCCCTTCCCTCCTCGTGGGCGTCAGCGGCGGTTTCGCCCGCCACCGCCTCGCCACGGACGACCCCGAAACGGCCGCCGACGCCGACAGCTACCAGGGGGGCCTCTACGCCGCCCTCACGCGGGACTCCCTGCGTCTCGACGCCGCCGCCTCCTTCGCCTACAACCGTTACGACTCGTCCCGCCACATCGCCTTCGGGACGACGAACCGCGTCGCCAAGGGCCGCTACGACGGCCGTCAGTACTCCCTTTACCTCGAGGGGGGGCGGGACTTCACGGCCCGGGGTTTCGTCATCACCCCCCTGGTCTCGGCCCACTACATGCGTCTCCACCTCGGGGACTACACGGAGACGGGGGCGGGGGACCTGAACCTCCACGTCGCCTCGGAGGCCTACAACCTCTTCCGGACGGGGGTGGGCCTGAAGGCGGCCTATAGCTTCACCTTTCACAGCCTCCTCGTCATCCCGGAGGTCCACGGCCGTGTCCTCCATGACGCCGTCGGGGACCGGCAGCGGACCACGGCGGCCTTCACGGGGGGAGGCGCCTCCTTCGTCACGGAGGGACCGGAGCCGGCCCGCACGGGTATCAACGCCGGGGCCAGGCTCTCCCTCCTCACGAGGGGCCGCCTCGGCGTCGTCCTCAACTACGACTACGAGGGGAGGGCGGGCCTCCAGGGACACAGCGGTTACCTGAACCTGCGCTATGCCTTCTGAGACCCTCATCACACCGGGGAAAAACGCCGGGCGACGCCGGGTCGAGGTTGTTGCAGCGGCCCTCTTTCTCCTTGTCGCCGCCTGCGCCCCCGCCTCGGGGCGCCACGAGGGGGCCGCCCGGATCGCCCTCGCGGGGGGTCTGCAGAGGACGGCGATACGGTCGGGCGACTTCGTCCTCACGGCCTACCTGCGCCTGGGGGGGCCCCCCGCCCCCCTGCGGGTCTACATCGAGGGCGACGGCGCGGCCTGGACGACGCCCTCCTGGCCCCCCGACGACCCGACCCCGTCAGAACCCGTCGCCCTGCGCCTCGCCGCCCGGGACCCGTCCCCCAACGTCCTCTATCTCGCCCGGCCGGGCCAGTTCCTCGACCCCTCCTCACCCCCCGTGGAGAGGGCCTACTGGATGGAGAGGCGCTTCGCCCCCGAGGTGGTCCAGGCCCTGAGCGGGGCCGTTGACCGGGTCCTGGCCCGGGGGGGGACGATGGAGGCCGTGGAGATCACGGGCCACTCGGGGGGCGCCGCCCTGGCCGTCCTCGTCGCCGCCCGGCGCAACGACGTGACGGCCCTGCGGACCGTGGCGGGGAACCTCGACCCCGGCGCCGTCAACGACCGCCACGGCGTGGGGCCCCTCGCGGGCTCCCTCGACCCCCTGGCGGCGGCGCCCCGCCTGGGCCGCCTGCCCCAGCGCCACTTCGAGGCGGCCGCCGACGACGTCATCCCCTCCGGGACGGCCGCCTCCTTCCTGAGGGCCGCCGGCGGCTCCACCGCGGGCGTCACCGTCGTGGCCGCGACCACCCACACCCGGGGCTGGGCCGAGATCTGGCCGAACCTCCTGAGACTCCCCCTCGTCACCCCCCTCCCCGGGGAATCCCGACGGACCCCCTGAACCCCCCGCGAGGGCCCTCATCATCATACTGATCATGCCACTTCAATTATTTGTATTTATTGAGGAATCGGCGAATTTTCGAAATAATTCAATGATTACCGCACTGTAGCATTTCGCTTAATGATTTCAAGAACTTATACTTGATTAGTGACTAATTTTTTTCGCCCGGATCAGGCGGCGGGGCGTCTCCCCTCCCCCGCCCCCCGGGTCGGACAAGAAACCCTTGACACGGCCGACTTGATGCTTAATATAACAGCTAAATTACAGGAGGTGACCCTATGACCACCCGGTACGTCAAAGGTCGTCTCTACAAGCTCGAGACGGCCGCCCTCAGGCAGGACAAGATCAACCCCCGGAAGTACATGGACCCCATGACCCTGACGGAGCTTACGGCCTCGGTGAAGAGGTTCGGGGTCCTCACGCCCATCCTCTTCACGACGGACGAGGACGGGGCCCCCGTCGTCGTCGACGGCCACCGCCGCGTCAAGGCGGCGGAGGCGGCGGGCCTGAAGACGGTCCCCGCCGTGTTCACCGACGGCGACACGCGCCTCCAGGCCTTCGTGGGGAATCTCCAGCGGGAGGACCTCCTCCCCGTCGACGAGGCGGAGGAGATGGCGGCCATCATGAAGGAGTACGCCCTGAACCAGTACCAGCTCGCCGACGCCATCGGCAAGTCCCAGGCGACGGTCTCCAACACCCTGGCCATCAACCGCCTCCCCGAGGACGTGAAGAACGCCGCCCGGACCAACCGCTCCATCCCCAAGAGCGTCCTGACGGAGATCGCCCGCCTCAGGACCGAGGCCTCCATGCGCCGGAAATTCCAGCGCTACATGGAGAGCTTCTCCAAGACCCCCCGGACGTCGGCGAAGAAGGAGCGCCCCTCCCCGGCCCGCCAGCTCATCAACGCCATCGACGACCTCACGGGGCGTATCGAGACGGCCCCCTGGGGGGACTGGAACGACGACGACCGGGAGGACTTCGCCAACGCCCTCATGGGGATCGCCCGCCGGGCCGGGGAGACCCTCGCGGCCATGGACCGCCCCCTCCCCGGGGAAGGGGACGAAGAGGCCCCCCGGGACACCTGGCTGGCCTGAAACGGACGGGGGTGTAAACATGGAAGAGAAGATCCGCCGCCTCGTTGATGAAAACGATCTCTGCGTCCTGGCCACGGCGGAGAAGGGGGAGCCCCACTGCTCCCTCATGTCCTACGCCGCGTCGGAAGACGGCCGGGAGATCTACCTCGCCACGGACCGTAATACCAAGAAATTCAAGAACATAGAGTCCAACCCCCGGGTCAGCCTCCTCATCGACTCCCGCCGTGCAGAGGGGGGCGAGGTCGCGGCCCTGACGGTCTTTGGGCTCTGTAAAGAGGTGAAGGACGAGGGGGAGGCGAGACGGATCGCCGCCCTCCTCGCCGAGCGCCATCCCCGTCTCCGGGCCCTCCTCGCCCGGGAGGGGACGGCCGTCATGCGGGTGGAGGTAGAGTCCTTCCAGCTCCTCGAGGGTCTCGACGAGAAGACCTACCTGCGGTTGGGCTGAGGGGACGGGGGACGGCGCCGGCGCCGTCTTTTTAAGACCACGGACGACGGAAAGGAGGCGGGACGATGAAGATTTTCATGACGGGCGGGACGGGTTTCGTGGGCACGACCCTGACCAGGACCCTCCTGGGGGCGGGCCACGGCGTCACCATCCTCACCCGGCCCGGCGAAAAGCCCCGGGCCCTGGCCGAGGGGGCGGCCGTCGTCGTCGGCGACCCGGCCCGGCGCGGCCCCTGGCAGGAAGAGGCGGCGCGGCACGACGTCGTCGTCAACCTGGCCGGTGCCTCCATCTTCAGCCGCTGGACGGAGGCCCGCAAGAAGGAGATCAGAGAAAGCCGCATCCTCACGACCCGCCACGTCGTCGAGGCCCTCGGGGAGGGGAAGAGGCTCCTGAGCACCTCCGCCGTGGGGTTCTACGGCCCCCGGGGCGACGAGGAGGTGACGGAGGCGGACCCCCCGGGCGACGACTTCCTCGCCTCCCTCGCCGCCGAGTGGGAAAGGGAGGCCCTCCGGGCCGCCGACAGGGGGGCGGGGGTGGTCCTGCTGCGTTTCGGCATCGTCCTGGGGAGAAACGGCGGCGCCCTGTCCCAGCTCGTCCCCCTCTTCCGCCTCTGGGCGGGGAGTCCCCTGGGCTCGGGGCGGCAGTGGTTCTCCTGGATCCACGAGCGGGACCTGGCGGAGATCTACCTCTTCCTCCTGGGCCGCCCCGACATCTCCGGGCCCGTGAACTGCACCGCCCCCGGGGGCGTGACGAACGAGGAGTTCACCTTCCGCCTGGGCAAGGCCCTCGGCGTCCCCACCTTCCTCCCCGCCGTCCCGGCCTTCGTCCTCAAGGCCGTCCTGGGGGAGTTCGCCGGGGCCCTCCTGACGGGCCAGCGGGTGGTGCCCAAGAGACTGACGGAGGCTGGTTTTTCCTTCCTCTTCCCCACCCTGGGGGAGGCCCTCGCCGATCTTGTCGCCTGAGGGCCCGGGTCGTCGGACCCCACGCCCCCTTTAACGTGACCCGCCGGCGCGCCCACCCCGGGCCCGGCGATTTCCCGCGTCGTCGTCTCCGACTCTGAGGGCCCACGGGGCCGGAAGGGATCTAAGGACGTCGGCGGGGCCGGAGGCGCCCGGCGACGACGGCGAGGTAGGTCGCGGCGGCCAGGGCGACCGTCGTGGCCCCGGCGGGGAGGTCGGGGCCGTAGCTCACCCCGAGGCCCGCCGTCACGAAGAGGGCCGTGAGGACCACGGCGACGGCCATCATGGAACACAGGCGCCCCGTCAGCTCCCCGGCGACGGCGGCGGGGAGGGTCAGGAGGGCGATGACCATCACCACCCCCACGACGGACACCAGCAGGACCACCGTCAGGGCCGTGAGGGCCAAGAGGAGACCGTAGAGGGCGTCCACGGGCACGCCCCGCAGGCGGGCGAACTCCTCGTCGAAGGAGAGGGCGAGGAGCTCGTCGTAGAAGAAAAAGGTCACGGTCACGACGACGGCGTCGAGGGCGGCCATCATCACCAGGTCGCCGGGTCCCACCATGAGGATGTTCCCGAAGAGGTAGCCCATGAGGTCCTCGCCGTACCCCGGCGTCCGGGAGATGAAGAGGATCCCCGCCGCCATCCCCGTCGCCCAGAGGGCGCCGATGACCGTGTCCTCCCGCTGACGCCCCTTCAGGCTCACCCAGCCGATGACGGCGGCGGCGAGGAGGGCGGCGGCGACGGCCCCGATCATGGGGTGGCACCACTGCCAGCCCCAGACGACCTGGAGGTACCGGGCGGCCCCCAGCCCCCCCAGGACGGTGTGGGCGATGCCGCCGGCGATGTAGGTGATCCTCTTGGTGACGACCCAGGAGCCGACGACCCCGCAGGCCACGGCGGCCAGGACCCCGGCGAGGAGGGCGTAACGGAGAAAGGCGTACTGGGTCAGGTCGGTCAGGAAGGCGTTCACCGTCGGGCGCCCCCCGTGGAGAGGTGGTGGACCATGTGGAGGTCGGCCCCGTAGAGGTCCCGGATGACCTCCCCCGTCACGGCGGAAACGGGGTGGACCAGGACCCGGCGGTTGACGCAGATCACCCCCTCGACGTAGCGGGAGACGAACCCCAGGTCGTGGCTGACGACGACGACGGTGACGCCGCGGCCGAGGCCCTGGAGGAGGGCGAAGAGGCGGCTCTCCAGGGCCATGTCCGCGTTGGCCGTCGGCTCGTCGAGGAGGAGGAGGTCCGGCTCGGCGGCGAGGGCCCGGGCGACGAGGACCCGCTGGCGCTCCCCTCCGGAGAGGGAGGGGAAGGGACGGGACCAGGCCCCCTCCAGGCCCATGTCCCCGATGGCCCGCCGGGCGACGGCGACGTCGTCGGGGCCGTTGGGGCCGAGGCGCCGCCGCCCGAGGCGACCCATGAGGACCACCTCCCCCACGGTGACGGGGAAGCGGGGATCGAAGTGGAGGTGCTGGGGCACGTAGCCGACGCGGTGCCGGGCCTCCCGGGGGGGGAGACCGAAGAGGAGGACCCGCCCCTCCCGCGGCGCGAGGAGGCCCAGAAGGAGCCTCAACAGGGTCGTCTTGCCCCCGCCGTTGGGGCCGACGATGGAGAAGAAGGCCCCGGCGGGGATGGTGAAGGTCACGTCCTCGAGGACGGGGGCCCCGTCGTAGGAGAAGGAGACACCCTCGCAGGCGACGGCGTCTTGCCGTTCCGTCACGGCCTCAACCCCCTCTCCACGGCGGCGGCCATCCGCTCCAGGTTGGCCGCGTAGTCCCTCGCCAGGGGGTCGAGGGGCACCACCTCCGCCCCGACGGCCCGGGCCACGGCCTCGGCACCCCGGCGGGGATACTGGGGCTGGACGAAGATGGCCCGCACCTTGTCCCGGCGGGCCTCCGCGACGAGGCGGGCGAGGCGCCGGGGACCCGCCTCCCTCTCCCCCCTCTCGACGGGGACCTGGACCAGGCCGTAGGCGTCGGCGAAATGACCGAAGGCCCCGTGGTAGACGTAGATCCTCCTCCCCCGCAGGGGGGCGAGGGTCCGGGCGAGGCGGGCGTCGAGGGCGTCGAGCTCCGCCAGGAAGGCGGCGAGGTTGGCGTCGTAGATCCGTCGGCCCGCCGGGTCCAGGCCCACGAGGGCCTCGTGGATGTTTCGGGCCTGGATCTTGACGAGGCGCGGCGAGAGCCACGTGTGGGGGTCGCACCCCCCCTCCCCTCCTCCGTGACCCTCGTCGCCCTCGACGGCGCGGCAGGGGATCCCCTTCTGGGTCTCGACGACGAGGAGGTCGGGCCGGGAGGCCTTGACCTTGGCCAGGAGGCGTCCCTCGAAGGGTATCCCCACGGCGAAATAGGCCCGGGCCTTGGCGAGGCGGGCGACCTGCCGCGGCGTGGCCTCGAAGTGGTGGGGCGAGCGGGCACCCTCCACCAGGACCTCCACGGCCACCCTCCCGCCGCCGAGGCGCTCCACGAAGTAGGCCTGGGGGGGGATGCTCACGAAGACGGGTATCCCCGCGGCCGCCGCGGAGCCCAACCCCGTGGCGAGGACCAGGGCGAGGCACCAGGGGACGAGAACCCCGACGACCCTCCTCATCCCTCTTCCCCCTCCGTCCGGCAGCAGATGACGACCCCCCGGCAGGTCTCGCAGCGGGAGAGGGAGTGGTCCTTGACGAAGTCCTCCCAGTGGCGCCGCTGCTCGGGGCTCAGGATCCCCGTCCCGTTGCAGACGGGGCAGGCCCCGGCAAGGGCCGCGACGACGGCGGAACGGATGAAGGCGCTGCGGTTGGGGATGTCCCGCATGGCCTCCCAGAGGTCCTTCTCCACCTTGAAGGTGACGATCCCGTCCTTTTTCATCTCCGTCTCCTTTCTCGACGGCTGTATAATACTTCGTAATACCGAGACTGTCAAGGGGACGGGGGTCCCTCAGGGGAGGCCCCACTTGACGAGGATGAAGCCGCCGACGAGGAGGACGGTGAAGAGGACGGCGAGGAGATCGAAGTACCGGTCGATGAAGGCGCGGATGGGGGCGCCGAAACGCCAGATGAGGGCGGCGACGAGGAAGAAGCGGGCCCCCCGGCTCACGACGGAGGCGAGGAGGAACATGGGGAGGTTCACGGCGAAGGCCCCGCCGGCGACGGTGAAGACCTTGTAGGGGATGGGGGTGAAGCCGGCGGTGAAGACGATCCAGAAGTTCCAGCGCTCGAAGAGGTCCTGGATGCGCCGGAAGGTCCCGACGGAGAAACCGGGGACGTGGTCGAAGAAGAAGCGGGCCACGGCGGAGAAGGTGTCCGGTCCCGCCCACCAGACCCAGTAGCCGATGGCGTAACCGAAGAGGGCCCCGAGGACGGAGGCGGCGGTGCAGACGGCGGCGAAGGCGAGGGCCTTCTCCCGCCGGCCGAGGGCGAGGGCCATGAGGAGGGGGTCCGGGGGCACGGGGAAGAAGGACGACTCCGTGAAGGCGAGGACGAAGAGGGCCGGGGCCCCGTAGGGGGTGTCGGCCCAGTGGAGGACCCAGTCATAGAGTTGTCTTAGTATTTTCATAGTTAAAGCTGGGGCTATTTCCCGCGGCGGGCCCCTTGCGGGCGATCAGCCTGGGCCTGTAACAGCTTTCGGGAGGGATTGCCAGTTTTTTCTCCCCAGGGGCCCTCAAAAATGGTAGAGTGCTTCCGGGGTTTCAAGTTTTTCCACCCCCATGCCGACTTATACCAAGGAAGGTGTTGATGGGCGAGGGAAGGGAAGAGGTCAAGGGTCAGGGCAGAGACATAGGGGTACTGATGGCCAAGCTGGCGCAACTGGAGGATGCCCTCCTGAGGTTCCGCCGGGCGGGGGGACAGGAGGCGGGACAAGGCCGGGAAAAGGACGCGGCCTTCCTGCGGGCCGTCCTCGAGGGCCTCACGGACATGGTCTTCGTCCTCGACGCCTCCGGCCGCTTCCTCTTCGCCACCCCCTCGGCGGAGAAAATCCTGGGCTACAGGGCCGACCAGATGGTGGACATGGATCCTTTTTCCCTCGTCCACCCCGACGACCTCCCCCTGGCCCGGGAGGAGTTTAGTAAAGTCGCCCTCGGGACGAACGACGGCACCCCCACGGAGCTCCGCCTCCGCCGCGCCGACGGGTCCTGGCTCCCCGTCGAGGTCTGGGGCCGCAGCCTCCTCGCCGACCCTGCCGTGGGGGGGTTCGTCATCACCATCCGGGACATCTCCCCGCGCGTCGCCATGCGGGAACAGCTGTACCGGACCCTCGCCATCAACCGGGCCATGATCGACGCCATGCGGGGCGCCGCCCTCATCATGGACCTCGAGGGGAGGGTCCTGGCGGCGAACCGCTACGCCTCCCGGGCCCTGGGGAGACAGATCCGGGAGGTCGTCGGGGCCGTCTACTACGATCTCCTCCCCCCGGCCTGGAAAGAGGTCTGGCGGGAGAACGTCGCCGCCGCCGCGGCCTCCCGGCGCCCCGTCCGCTTCGAGAAGGCCATCGACAACCGCTTCTACGTCAACGAGATCCACCCCATTTACGACGATCGGGGGACGATCTCCTGGATCGCCATCTTCCAGCACGACATCACCCGTTACCGCCGGGCCGAGGAGCGCCTGCGGAGGGAGGAGCGGTTCCTCAGGACGGTTATCGACGCCGTCCCGGCCTTCATCGGCATCCGGGACCGGACGGGGCGCTACGAGCTCGTCAACGAGACCGTGGCGAGGGCCTACGGGACGACGGTGGAGGGGATGGTGGGTAAGACGGACGTGGAGCTGAAGGTCCCCCGGGAGCAGGCGGAGCGTTTCCTCGCCGGAGACCGGGAGGTCATGGCGACGAAGCGGCCCCTCTTCGTCCCCGAGAGCCCCTGCACCTACGCCGACGGGACCCTCCACTGGCTCTCCACCTACAAGATCCCCCTCTTCAACGAGGACGGGGAGTGTGACCGCGTCCTGTCCGTGGCCCTGGACCGCACCTTCATCAGGGAGGCGGAGGAGGAACGGAAACGCCTCCGGACCCAGCTCCTCCAGGCCCAGAAGCTCGAGGCCGTGGGGACCATGGCCGGGGGCCTGGCCCACGACTTCAACAACATCCTCATGGGCCTCCAGGGCCTGATCTCCCTCCTGCTCCTCGAAGGGGGGCAGGATCAACGCCTCCGGGACCGCCTCCGGGAGATGGAGATCCACATCCGGCGGGGATCGGACATCACGAAACAGCTCCTGAACTTCTCCACCGCCGGCCGCTCCGAGACCCGGGCGACGGACCTCAACCTCTTCCTCGCCAAGGCCCTCCACCTCTTCGAGCGGACCCACCGGGGCGTCATGACCCACCTCGAGGCCGCCCCCTCCCTCCCGACCGTGGAGATCAACGAGGGCCAGATGGACCAGGTCTTCATGAACCTCTTCATCAACGCCGACCAGGCCATGCCGGGGGGAGGGAATCTCTTCGTGACGACGTCCTACCGCCGCCTGAACGACACGGAGGCCGCTTCTTTGGGCCTGGCGCCGGGTGGGTACGTCGCGGCGGCGGTGACGGACACGGGGACGGGCATGGAGCCCGAGATCATCGAGCGGATCTTCGACCCCTTCTTCACGACGAAACCCAAGGGGGTGGGGACGGGCCTGGGCCTCGCCTCGGCCTACGGGATCGTCAAGAACCACGGGGGGGCCATCGCGGTGGAGAGTCTCAAGGGGCGGGGCAGCACCTTCACCGTCTTCCTCCCCGCGGCGGCGGGCGCGACGGCGAGGGAGGAAGGTGAGGAGAGGCCGCCCGAGGGCCCCCTCGAGGGCACGGAGACTCTCCTCCTCGTGGACGACGAGGAGATCAACCTCCAGGTCATGAGGGAGATCCTCGAGATCCTCGGCTACCGCACCCTGAGGGCCGCCAGCGGCCAGGAGGCCCTGGCCGTCTACGCCGAGAAGGGGCAGGAGATCGACCTCGTCGTCATGGACCTGGTCATGCCCGGCATGGGGGGGGCAGCGGCCTTCGAGGCCATGCGGGAGTTCAACCCCCTCGTCAAGGTGATCCTCATCAGCGGCTACTCCCAGAGCGGCCAGGCGGCCTCCCTCATCGGGCAGGGCTGCCGGGCCTTCGTCCAGAAACCCTTCCAGATCGAAGAACTGGCCCGGACGATCAGGCGGGTCCTCGACGGGCCCTGACCGAGGCATCCGTAAGGGGTGGTAGGGACCGTGGGCACTAAGCAGCCCTTCAGGGGCGACAAGACAAAGACACGGCTCCTTGCGGCCCTGGCCGCGGCGGGGGCGGCGACGGGGGTCTTCGTCCTCCTCGATATCCCCGCCCTCGCCCTCGCCGGCAGCGCCGCCGTCGTCGTCCTCTCTTTCCTCGCCCGGCGCCGATGCCTCGCCGGCGGCGACGAGGGGGGCTACCGGGCCCTCTTCGAGACCACCGGCGCCGCCACGGTGATCCTCGAGGCGGACACGACGATCGTGGCGGCCAACGAGGAGTTCGCCCGCCTCGCCGCCCTCCCCCGGGAGGAGATCGAGGGCAAAAAGAGCTGGACGGAGTTCGTCTCCCCCGAGGACCGGGAGCGGATGCTGGGTCACCACCGGGCCCGCCGCGCCGACCCGTCGGGGGCGCCGACGGTCTACGAGTTCACCTTCGTCGACTCCCGGGGGCAGAGAAGGGAGATCATCCTCCACATCGACATGATCCCCGGCACCACCCGGTCCGTGGCCTCCCTCCTGGACGTCACACAGCGCCGCCGGGCGGAGGAGATGCTGAGGGACCTCTTCGAAAACAGCCTCGACCTCATCTGCCTCCACGACCTGGAGGGCCGCTTCCTCGCCGTCAACAAGGCGGGCGCCGACATCTTCGGCCTCACGCAGCAGGAGCTCCTGGGGAGAAAGATCCCCGATTTCCTCCTCCCCGAGTTCCGGGAGGACTTCTACAGGCAGTATCTCCCGGCCATCGAGGGGGACGGCCACGCCACGGGGATCATGGCCGTCCTCAACAGCCGCGGCGAAAGACGGATCCTCCACTACCGCAACACCCTCCGCCGGGAGACGGGCCAGGAACCCGTCGTCCGGGGGATCGCCAGGGACGTCACGGAGAGCTGGCTCGCCGAGAAGGCCCTCAGGAAGAGCGAGGAGAAGTACCGCAGCATCTTCGAGCGGGCGGCGGAGGGGATCTTCCAGTGCGACCGCCGGGGCCGCCTCCTGGGCGTCAACCCCGCCATGGCCCGCATGTGCGGCTACGAGAACCCCGAGGCGATGCTGGAGGAGGTCGAGGACATCGCCGCCGATCTCTTCACGAGGAAGGACCTCTTCGCCCGGTGCGGGGAGATACTGAGGACCCAAGAGAGCATCGAGGGCTTCGAACACAAAATCCGCCGCCGCGACGGCTCCGAGATCTGGGTCGCCATGACCCTCTGGGCCGTCCGGGACAAAACGGGATCGATCTCCCTCTACGAGGGGATCATGGCGGACATCAGCGACCGGGTGCGGGCGGAGAAGGAAAGGAGGGATCTGGAGCACCGCCTGGTCCAGGCCCAGAAACTGGAGTCCATCGGCACCCTCGCCGGGGGCATCGCCCACGATTTCAACAACCTCCTCATGGGTATCCAGGGCTACACCTCCT
>Ga0209409_1000137_pt1 | contig 81559 bp, 81 predicted proteins | sample AD_JPNMR1_MetaG_FD_184424 | JGI IMG/M metagenome (GOLD analysis project Ga0209409, IMG submission 184424) | Active sludge microbial communities of municipal wastewater-treating anaerobic digesters from Japan - AD_JPNMR1_MetaG (SPAdes) (version 2) | ecosystem: Engineered > Bioreactor > Anaerobic... | reverse complement strand
GTAAATGGGTCTAATTTAGCAGTTTGTGGTTCTGGCATGACAAGCATATCAGATTCATTTATTGCCTGCCAGCCGCGAATAGATGAACCATCAAAACCAAGTCCTTCTTCAAAAGCAGACTCTGTTAATGCTTCTGCTGGAATACTAAAATGTTGCCATAAACCGGGAAAATCCATAAATCGTAAATCAATAATTTTGACATCTTCTTTTTTAATAAAATCAATTAATTCCTTACCAGTTTTCATAAAATAAAAACCTCCTTTTAATTTTAATAAATTTTTATTGATTTAAAAAAACCTGAAAACCAGAATAACCTTCCATTGAATGTTCGCCAATATCTAAACCAATATATTCTTCTTTTGCGGTCACTCTAATACCATTCAAAATGATTGAAAGCATTTTCCATAAAATTAAAGAAAAAGAAAAAGTAAAAATACCAACTGAAAAAATTCCAATAATTTGAGTAAATAATTGAGCAAATCCACCACCATAAAATAGACCTTTAATTTTTTCAGAATTTGCAAAAAGACCAACAGAAAATGTGCCCCAGATGCCATTCGCTAAATGAACAGCAAGTGCGCCAACAGGGTCATCAATTTTAATTTTGTCAAAAAATAAAACAGCAAAAACGACAATAATGCCAGCAATAATACCAATTAAAATAGCAGCAACAGGCGTAACAATAGAACAAGGCGCAGTAATAGCAACCAGACCAGCAAGACAACCATTTATAATCATTGATAAATCTGGTTTGCCGATAAAAATCCACGAAGTAAAAGTAGATGATAAAGTTGCACTGCAAGAAGCAAGCATTGTTGTTAATGCAATATATGGCACATTTTGATTAAATGCTAATTCAGAACCAGGATTAAAACCGAACCAACCAAGCCAGAGAATGAAACAACCAAGTGTTGATAATGGAATATTATGTCCCATTATTGGTTTAATTTCATTATTATTAAAATATTTTCCAAGCCGCGGACCTAAAATAAGAATCCCTGCTAATGCAGCCCATCCACCAACAGAATGAACAACAGTTGAACCAGCAAAGTCAAAGAATGGAGTATTTAAATTAGCCAGCCATCCACCACCCCATACCCAATGACCAACAATAGGATATACAATTAATGATATTATAAAACCAAAAATAATATAAGCAATAATTTTTATTCTTTCAGCAATTGCGCCAGAAATAATTGAACAAGCAGCAGAAGCAAAAGCAACCTGAAAAAAGAAAAAACAAGTTTCTGGTATTGTGCCAACTATATCTGAACTTTTAAAAAAGACTTTTTTAAAACCACCAATAAATTGATTTCCTTCTGAAAACATTAGTGAATAACCTAATAACCAGAATGATAAAGCGACAAATCCAAAGACCAATAAATTTTTTGATAAAATATTTACAACATTTTTTGCTCTACAAAATCCTGCTTCAAGAAATGCAAAACCCGCATTCATAAAAAAAACTAAAAAGCCTGCAATGCAAACCCACAATGTATCAAGTTGATTTATTTCCTTTGGTTCATTTGCAAAAATATATGTGTTAATTGATAATATAAAAATAACTAATAAAATTATTCTCTTCATAATTTTAATCACCTCATTTTAAATAATTATCCAATTGCTTCATTTCCTTCTTCACCAGTTCTTATTCTAATACATCGTTCTAAATCTAAAATTAAAATTTTTCCATCACCTATATTACCCGTTCTTGCACCTTTAATTATTGCTTGAATTGTTGGTTCAACGAATTCATCATTCACCGCAATTTCAAGTCGAATTTTTTTTAGTAAATTTATTTCCTGCATTGTTCCTCTGTATGTCTCTGTATATCCACCTTGTTGACCGCAGCCTAAAACATTTGTAACTGTCATTTTAAAAATTTTTGAATCAAATAATGCTTTTTTTACATCTGGTAATTTATATGGCTGAATCATTGCTATTATTAACTTCATATTATTCACCTCCTTTCGGTAAAAAAATTAATGAAAAAAAAAAAAGCCCACTTTTACCATCACTGGTAAAAGTGAGCTTCTTTGCTCAATTACTTATTCAATAAATAAAAAAAATCCTCACTGATTTTTCTTAACAATATATATTAAAAAATATTTTTTGTCAAGAGAAATAAAAAAATTTTTTGGAAAAAACTCTAAATAACTTGAATTATTTTATTTAATGATATATGATAAAACTATATAAAAAAAATTAAAAGGGGGAATTTAGTTATGAAAATTAGTATAAATATTTTAATAATGATTATTTCCATTTTTATTAAATTTATCTATTGTGCATTACCATCTGATACAATTGCTGATTTTGTTTGGGGCCAACCTGATTTTAATTCTTCTGAATATAATTATTATGGATTGAGTAATAAAAGTTTATTTCAGCCTTTTGGTTTATTTGTTGATATTTCAGAGAATAAATTATATATTGCTGATAATGGTAATAATCGAGTTTTAGTGTATGATATATCAGGTGCTGATGATGAAAATAAAAAAGAAGCAGATTGGGTCTATGGTCAACCTAATTTTAGTTGGCGTGGTGAAAATAGTTATGGACTTGGTGAATGGAGTTTAAAAATGCCAACTAATGTTTATGTTGATAATAGTGAAAATAAAATATTTATTGTTGATTGTAATAATAATCGTGTACTTGAATATACTTTAAATTCTGATACTTATGCTGATAATTTATATGGTCATTTATCAGATGAATTTAGAACTCGTCAGGAACCAAATTATTATGGAGTTTCATCTCAATCATTAGGTTATCCAATAGGTGTTCATTATGTTAATGATGGTGGAACAAGAAGATTATTTATCGCTGATGCAGCAAATAATCGTGTGTTAGTATATTTAAATGGTAGCACAACAGCAACTAAAGTTTATGGACAAAAAGGTTCTTTTACTACAAATACTTCAAATATAAATGGTAGCGTTGATGCAGAAGGGCTATATTGCCCTATGGATGTTTTTTATGATACAGAACAGCAAATTCTTTTTGTTTCAGATTCTTTTAATAATCGTGTATTAGCATATAATTATAATGATGGTGATTTAATTGCTGATACTGTTTATGGTCAACCTGATTTTAATTCAAGTAATGCTTCTGCTGGTAATTCAGGCTTAAATAAACCACATGGTATATGGTATTGTAATAAATCAAAAACATTATGGGTGGCTGATACTGGTAATAATCGAGTTTTAGTGTATAGTGCAAATTCTACAACTGCTGATACTGTTTTCGGTCAATCTGATTTTAATGAAACTTCATCAGGTACTTCAAATACAAAAATGAATGGACCTCGTGATGTTTATTTTGATTTTACAAATGGAAAATTATATGTATCAGATTATGGCAATAATAGGGTTTTGAGATTTGATTAAATAATAAATTATTCAATTAAAACTTTATTCATACTACCTGTTTTATAACCTTCTAAATCAAGTGTAATATATTTATAACCTAATTTTTTTAAATTAATAATTATACTTTCAGCATTCTCAAAAATTTTCTTGAAATCACTCTTATTTACTTCTATTCTTGCAATTTCATTATAATCACGAACACGAATATTTTCAATATCAAAATTTTTCAAAAATTCTTCTGCTAATTCTATTCGCCTTAATTTTGTAATTTCAATATTTTGACCATAAGGTATTCTTGAAGATAAACAGGGATTTGCTGGTTTAAGCCAATTTGATAAATTAAGTTGTTTTGCATATTCTCTAATCTCTTTTTTACTTATACCTGCTTCAATGTATGGTTGCTTGATTCCTGCTTCTTTTATTGCCTTCATACCTGGTCTATAATCATTTAAATCATCAATATTTGAACCTTCAATTACATAATTACATTTTTCATTTTTTGCTATTTGCAATAATTTACAAAATAATTCTGATTTACAGTAATAACATCTATTTTTATCGTTTTTTATAAATTCTGGATTTTCTAATTCTGATGTTTCTATAATGATATGTTTTATACCAATCTCATTAGCAATTTTTTTTGCATTCTCGATTTCTGATTTTGATATTACTTCTGATATTCCTGTTACTGCTATTGCATTTTCTTTTAATATTTCATAACTTAATTTTGCTAATAAAGAACTATCAACACCACCAGAAAAAGCAATGATTACACTTCCATAATCATTAATAATTTTTTTTAAATTTTCAAACTTATCATTCATTAGCAATTTTTAATGCTTCATCCAATTCATCAATTAAATCATCAACATTTTCAAGACCAATTGATAATCGAATTAAATCCTGAGTTAAGCCAGAAGCAAGTTGCTCTTCTTCTGATAATTGTGAATGTGAAGTGCTTGCTGGATGTAAAACCAAACTTTTTGCATCACCAACATTTGCCAAATGTGAGAATAGTTTTATGTTATTTATAAATTTTACAGCAGCATTATAACCGCCTTTTATACCAAAAACAATCATTCCGCCAAATCCATTTTTTAAATATTTTTTCGCTACTTTATAATCATGATGATCTTCAAGACCTGGATATCTTAACCAGTTTACATTTTGATGATTTCTTAAATATCTGGCGATTATCATTGCATTTTCACAATGACGCTGCATTCGTAATGGTAGTGTTTCAATTCCCTGTAAAAAAATCCACGCATTATCAGGTGAAATGCAAGCACCTAAATTTCTTAATGGAACAAGACGCATTCTAATTATAAACGCTATTTTACTTAATTCGCCTAAATCATAAGCATATCGTATATTATGATAACTTTCATCTGGTTCTGTATATAATCTGAATTTTTTATCAGTCCAATCAAATGTTCCTGCATCAACAACAACACCACCTATTGCTGTACCATGCCCGCCTAACCATTTTGTTAATGAGTGAACTACAATATCAGCACCATATTCAATTGGGCGAAGTAAATATGGTGTGGTAAAAGTAGAATCAACAATTAATGGTAAATGATGTTTTTTGGCTATTTTTGAAACTTCTTCTATATCAACAACGCCTAATACTGGATTTCCAATTGTTTCAATGTAAATTGCTTTTGTTTTTGATGTGATTGCTTTTTCATAAGCTTCATAATCATTATAATTTACAAATTTTGTTTTGATATTAAATTGTGGTAAAATATTATTGAACATTGTATAAGTGCCACCATATAAATTATTTGCAGAGATGAATTCATCACCTGCTTCACAGATATTTATAATTGTATAAAAAATAGCTGATGTGCCTGATGATAATGCTAATGCTGCTGCACCATTTTCTAATGCTGCTACTCTTTTTTCTAATACATCTTGCGTTGGATTCATTATTCTTGTGTAAATATTACCTGATTCTTTTAATGCAAATAAATTTGCTGCATGCTCTGTATTTTTAAAAACATAAGAACTTGTTCTATAAACAGCCACTGCTCTTGACAATGTACTTTCATCTGGTTTTTCCTGACCTGCGTGTAATGCAAGTGTTTCAAATTTGTATTTTGAATTTTTCATAAAATTTCTCCTCTATTTTATATTTATAAAAATATAAAAACTATAAATAATAAAGTCAAGATTTTTTAGTAATTTGTTAAAATATTAAAATAAAAAAATTAGAATTATTCTTTTTTTATTATTGAGACATTTTTAATTTTTACACTGAAAGTGGAAGTCTAAAAACAAAAGTTGAACCATAACCAATTTTGCTTTGAACAAATATTTCACCTTTATGTAATTTAATTATCTCTTTACAAATAAATAGACCAATTCCTGCACCTTTTATTTTTTTAGTTCGTGTTCCATCTATTTGATAAAATTTGTCAAATATTTTTTCATACTTATCTTCTGGAATACCTATTCCATAATCTGTTATTGATACTTCAACAAAATTTTCTTTTTTTATTATCAAAACATTAATCTCACTATTGTTATTTGAGAATTTTATTGCATTATCAATTAAATTTATAAAAACTTGTTTTATTTTTTTTGGCACGCCTTTTATTATTATTTTTTTATCTGAATATTCTTTATTAACTTTTATTTTTTTCTCTTCAAATTTTATATTTAATTCTTTTAGACTCTCTTCACATACTTCAATTATATCAAAATCATTTATATCTTTTAATTCTATTTTACCGCTTTCATATTTTGAAAATTCTAATAATTCTTCTATTAAATCACATAAACGATTAGTGTTTCTTAATGCAATTGATAATTGATTTATCTGTTCTTCATTTAATTTACCTAATTTTTGTGTTAATAATAATTCAATGTATCCTTTTATTAAAACAATCGGTGTATTTAATTCGTGAGATATATTTGCTAAAAATTGATTTTTTAATTCATCGAGTGATTTTAATTCTTCTATAGCTTTTGCTAATTCTTTATTTAATTTTAATATTTTTTCTTCATTTATTTTTTTCTCTGTTATATCATTTAATATATAAATAATATAATTGGCAAATTCTGTCTTGAAAATTTCTATTATTAATTCTTTTTTTTCTTTGGTAATTAATTTAACTAATTCTTTTTCATCTTCTTTGATTATTTGATTTAATTCGATATTATTTAATTCTTCAAATGTCCAACCAGATTTATTTAACATATATTTATTCGCTGATATTATTTTGTTTGTTGTTTTTTCATAAATAAAAATTGGTAATGGTGAATTTTCAAATATTTCTTTAAATTTTTTTTCAGTTTCAGTTATTTTTTGTATCCAACTATATGACCATTTTAATTCATAAGCAAATCCAATAATTAAAATAAATAGCATTAGTAATGTGATTAATACAATAACTGAAAATCTTGAAAATTTTAATAATTGTAAAGAATGCAGGTAAATTAAATTCCAATTTTCATAATTTATATTTTGACTGCAAAATAAATATTCTTGATTTTTAAACCAGATTTTTTCCCCTTTTTTTATCTTTTTTGGAAATACTGGTTCACTAATAATTTTTGCATCACCAAATTGTTTTTCTTTTTCAACTTTCTCTAATTCTTCTTTTGTTATAGGAAATAATGCTCTGTTTTCTAATTCTGGTATTCCTGATAGAAAAATTATTCCTTCATTATTTATTAAAAATATATTTTTTTCTAATTTAAAAATATTTATAATATCTGATAAATTATTTTTAACTGTAACAGCACCAATTATTTTATTTTCATTATTTCGTACAGGTGCACAGACATAATAACCTTTTGTTTTTGATGTTACTCCTAATGCAAAATATTTTGATAATTCACCTGCTATCGCTTTTTGAAAATATTGTCTAAATTTGTAATTTTTACCAATAAAACTATCTGTATCATTTCTATTTGTTGATGCAACCACTGTTCCGCCTGTGTCAAAAATATAACAAATAGAAAAATCAAATGAATTTTTATATCTATCAATTACTTCATTTGCTCTTTCTAAATTTTTATTATTATTTTTTTCTAATAATTCTTTTATTGGTAATGAACCTGATAAACTTATTGCGCCACCATTTGCTCTTTTCAATTCATTAGATAGATATTTATTAATATAATTGCTTTTTAGTTTAATCTGATTTTTTATTATCTCAAAACTTTTCTTTTCTGAATAATTTAATAAGAAAAAAGTAATGATTAAAAGAGCAAGTATTAAAAAGCCAAGATTTTTAAATATTTGTCTTATTGCTTTTCCTTCTTCAATTTTATTTATCTCTTGATAAAAATATTTATTTAAACAATAGAAAATTATAAAAACAATACTTATATCAAAATATTTAATTATTACAAATAATAAATCGCTTTTAAAAAAATTTGAAAGAAAAGATTTTGATAAAAGAGCATTAATAAAAATATCAATTGTAAGAACTACAATAAAAATTCGCAAATATAGATTTTTTTCAAATTCTAATTTTATAAAGTGATTATAAAAATGTATTAATAATATAAATACAAGTAATCCAAAAATTATTTTAATTATGTTTTCTATTTGTGTTGGTTTTATAAAGAATAGAACAATTGCTAATATGAAACAAATATAAATTATTTTTTTATTTATTTTTTTTGGATAATTTTTAAAAATAAAATGAATTATTGATAAATAACATAAGAATAATAATATCACATAAATTTTAAATTGATAAATTTCTTGATAATCTATATATATTATTTGATACCAATTTGTTATACTTGTTAAAGAAAAGAAAATTCCAAGCCAGAACCAACTAATTTTTGAAATTTTATAAATATTAAGTGAATAAGTAATAAGAGTTAGAAAGAGAAAAATTGTAAAATAAATAAAATATAAATAATCATAATTTAATAAAGATATTAAATTCATAATTTTCAAAGGAAAATGTTTTAAAAAAAACACTTTTCATAATTTTAATTTGAAGTTATGAATTTTAATTTATACTTAGAAAGAACATTATTTTTAAAACAATCAATAATTTCAACATTTTTAATAGTAAAAAAATATAGAATTTTTTGTGATAGTTGTTTTAATGTTTCATTCTTATTATTTGAAAAAACAAAGATGTCGAGTTTTGGACATACAGCAATGTAATTATTAGCAACGATATAAAGATAAGCAACAAACTCTAAATTATGAGATGAATCATAATACATACAAACCTCCTAAACAAAAATAAAAGCAAAAAAAGAAGAAAGCAAAATTTCTTATTTTTCTCTATTATCCATTATAGCACAAAATTCCAATTTGTCAAGTTTTTTTATTTTTTTGTTTGACTTTTATTTTTGTTTAAATTTTTTAATTATAATTATTGTGATTAAATTTTTATTTATTAATTAAAAATTTTTTTTTATTTTTTCTTTTTTATTTACTGATTTGAAAATATAATAATTTGATTAAAATGAGCAGATTGAATAATTTTTGGGCATAAATATATTGTATATTTTTTTATGATAATTTTATTTCAAAAAAGTTCTTATTTGTCAATAATTGTAATATGCAAAAAATTAATAAAACAATTGACAAGAAATTATAAATTTAATATTATCAATTAATTATATTTAAAATATTAAGTGGAGTGATAAGGAATGAAAAAGGGCGTTGATATTTTTGTAGAAGGATTATTACGCGAAGGGGTTGAAATTATATTTGGTTATCCTGGTGGTGTTTTAATACCTATTTATGATAGATTATACGATGCACCAATTAAACATGTTTTACCAAGGCATGAACAAGCAGGTGCACATGCAGCAGATGGTTATGCACGCGCAAGTGGAAAAGTAGGTGTTTGTATGGCAACATCAGGTCCTGGTGCAACAAATTTAGTTACTGGTATTGCAACTGCTTATATGGATTCATCACCTATTGTTGCTTTTACAGGGCAGGTTGCAACTGCACTTATTGGTGGCGACGCTTTTCAAGAAGCTGATATTACTGGTATTACCAGACCAATTACAAAACATAATTATCTGGTTCAGGATGTTGATGAACTACCGAAAATAATTGCAGAAGCATTTTATATAGCAAGAACAGGAAGACCCGGACCAGTTCTTGTTGATTTGCCAAAGGACATTAGTTTAGGTCAGACAGAAAATGATTTTCCAGAACAAATTGATATACCTGGTTATAAACCAACAATAATAGGAAATAAAAAACAGATTAAATTAGCAGCTGAACAAATAAAGAAAGCAAAACGACCAGTTATATATATAGGTGGTGGTGTAATAATTTCTAATGCTCATGAAGAAGTAAAAGAATTAGCAGAAAAATATAATATACCAGTTACATCAACATTAATGGGACTTGGTGGTTTTCCTGGTGACCATCGTTTATTTATGGGTATGATTGGAATGCACGGCACTGCTGCTGCAAATTTAGCAGTTCATCATTGTGATTTATTAATTGCTATTGGCGCTCGTTTTGATGATAGAGTTACAGGTCGAACTGAAACTTTTTCACCTCATTCAAAAATTATTCATATTGATATTGACCCCGCTTCAATTTATAAAATAATTAAAGTTGATATTCCTATTGTTGGTGATGCGAAAAATATTTTAGAAGAATTATTACATATTTTAGAAGAAAGCAAATGTGAGTTAAACACAATTGAATGGCTAAATCAAATTGAGAAATGGAAAAAAGAAAATCCATTAACATATAAAAAACAAAAAGGAAAAATAAAACCACAATTTGTAGTAGAAGAAATATATAGACTTACAAAGGGCAATGCAATAATAACAACAGAAGTTGGTCAGAACCAGATGTGGGCTGCTCAATTTTATAAATTTACAAAACCAAGACAATTTATTTCTTCTGGTGGTTTAGGCACTATGGGCTTTGGTTTACCTGCTGCAATTGGTGCTCAATTTGCTCGACCTGGTGAATTAGTTATTGATATTGCGGGTGATGGCTCGATTCAAATGAATATACAAGAATTAACAACATTAAAAGCACATAATTTACCTGTAAAAATAATTGTTCTAAATAACAACTATTTAGGTATGGTTCGTCAATGGCAACAATTATTCTTTAATAAAAGATATTCACAAACTGATTTACATACTAATCCGGATTTTGGCAAAGTAGCTGAAGCATTTGGAATAAAAGGTGTCACAATAAAAGAAGAAGAAGAAGTAAGGGATGCATTAAATTATACCTTAAATTATGAAGGACCCATTTTATTAAATATTTTAGTTGATGAAGAAGAAAATGTATTTCCAATGGTGCCAGCAGGAGCTTCAAATATTGATATGATTAGAGGTGATAATTAATGTTACACACTATTACTGTTTTAGTTGAAAATAAAAGTGGTGTTCTTGCGCGGATTGCTGGTCTTTTTGCTGGACGAGGTTATAATATTCTTTCTCTTGCTGTTGCTGAAACTGAAAACCCTAATTTATCGCGTATGACAATTACAGCATCAGGTGATGATATGGAAATAGAACAAATTTGTAAACAATTAAATAAATTAATTAATGTAATTAAAGTAAATGATGTTACAGTTCAGGAACATATTGCAAGAGAATTATTATTAGTAAAATTAAATGTAACAAAAGAAACAAGAACAAGCATACTTGAAATAGTAAATATATTTGAAGCAAAAGTAATTGATTTAACTGAAAATACAATGACAATACAGGCGATTGCTTCGCCTTCTAAAATTTCAAATTTAATCAAAAACTTAAAAAATTTTGGGATAAAAGAATTATCAAGAACAGGTAGAATTGCTATATTAAGAGGTTGATAATGATTCGAACATTTATTACTCTTATTTTAGTTATAGCTGCTTTTTTAGCAGGTTTCTGGACAAGAGGTATTGTTGATATTAATAAAAAAAAATTAGAAGAAGAAAAAGCAAAGATTAAAAATATTATTGACTCCACAAAAGCAAAAACTATTGACAATATTGAAAAAATAAAAAAAGATTCTGATGAAATTGAAAATAAAAAAGATGAGATTGGGAAAATAATGAATAAAAAAATTAAAAATAAATAAAATGGCAGGGAAATCAAATGATAGAAAAAATTGAGATTTTATTAAATAATAAAAAGATTGATATTCAACTTGATGGAATAAAATCATTTAAAGTTTTTATGGAAGAATTAAGGAAATATTTATTAAACAATAATATGCTTATTGATGAATTAAAATTAAATGATAAAAAGATTGATTTAAAAAATATACCTGATTATGACCTTGAAAATATAAAGAAAATAGAAGTAAAAGCAGAAGATATAAATATTACTGTGATAAATACTCTTGGTGATATGATTGAATATATTAATAAATTTTTAGGTGTAGTTGAAGATTTATGTTCGCATATTGACCTTAATAATTTAAATAATTATACTCCGACATTTCAAAAATTAATAAATGGTTTAGAATGGATTTTTACTGGTCTTAGAAATTGTGAAAAACCAATTGGAATAAATTATTATGAAGCAAAATTAAATGATAAAACTCTTATTAGTGTAATTGAAGAAGCTGAATATACTTTAAGTTCTTTCAAAGCTTCTGTTATTGCAGGCAATGAAAAGAATATTAAAGAACATTTATTTCACAATTTATCAAGAGTTTTAAAAACTTCAACTGAAATAATTAGATTTCTTTTTAATGAATTTAAAAAAATGCATTTTTCAAGTAAAGAATTAAAAGAACAAATTGAATATTTTCAAGAGCAATTTATTAAGAAAAATTCTTTATATCAACAAATTAGCGAAAAAATACAAACCGGTCTGGCTAATGAAGGTATTGAGTTATTTAAAAAAGAAATTATTTTTTTTGAAGAATGGGTTTTATTCTTAAAAAAATTAGAAAAGACTTTTCATAATATCACTATTCATATGAAAATTAATGATAAAACAATTTATCAATATAATACTGAATTTATGGAAAAATTAAAAGAATTATCAGAAGCTTTTGCTAATGAAGATATTATTTTAATTAGTGATATTATTGAATATGAAATGATTGAATTTGTAAATATTTATTTGCAATTTTTAAAAAAATTAAAAAGCGAGATTTTCCCTGATAAAGAAATAAATGATGATAATCAATCTTTAAATTGAATAAAAAATTTTTTTCTTTTTTAAAATTTATTCCTTTTGAAATTTTTGAAAATAGTGCTGTTAGATTATTTAATGGTATTTCTAAATTTATTATTAACTATTTATTAGCATTATTATGCGGTCCTATTGGTAAAGGTATTATTGCTTTTGCTGAACTTATTTTTATGCTGCTATATAATATTAGTAATTTCAGTATTTTTAAAACAATTCCTCATTACTTATTTTCTGATAATTTTAAATATTCAAAAAAAACTTTATTAAATGCAATTATTATTTTACAATTGTTTATTGCTTTTATTTTTATTTCTATTTTCTTTTTCTTATTTTTTAAATTTAATAATTTTTTTAATGACCTACCATTTTTACTTATTTTCCTTTTTATTTTTATGGTGCCTATAAAAATTATTTTCGAAACTATTATTTTTTTTCTTCAGTGTTTGAAAGAAATTCGTAAAGTAAATTTTTTAATTTCTATCAGAAATTTATTTATTCTTTTGATTTTTATTATTTTTATTTTATTCGATTTGAAATTAACTATTTATAAAATTGCTTATATTTATTTTTTTTCGTTTATTATTCTCTTATTTGTTACTTTTATTTTTTTTAAAAAAACAATTATTATTGAAAATTCATCAAAAATAAATTTTCCTGATAAAAAATTATATCAACTTCTTTTTAAAAGTGGTGCTGCCATTCATCCAGGTTATATTTTTGCTTTTTTATTTTTTTATGTTGACCAATTTATGCTCAAATATTTTTGTAATCTTTCTGAACTTGGCTTTTATTCTTTTTCTGTTAATATTTTTACTGGGCTTTTAATTTTTGCAGAAGCAGTTCAATTCGTTTTAGTCTCTAATCTTTCAGTTGCTGTAAATGATAAAAAATATTTATTAAAAAAATTTATTGAAGCATTAATTTTATCTTTTTTTGTTTCTCTTATTTCTTCAATTATTATTTATTTTATTGCACCTATTTTTTTTCGCCTTTTTTTACCGCAATTTTTTTATTCTTTAAATTCTTTATTTTTTCTTTTACCCGGTTTAATTTTTTTTTCTATGTCTTTGCAATGCAGTTCTTATTTAATTACCAACGGATTTTTCTTAAGTCTTTCTTTTATTAATTTCTTTGTTTTTATTTCTAATATTTTTTTAAATTATTTATTTATTCCTAAATTTTTAAGTGCTGGTGCTGCTATTGCTTCTTCCTTTTCTTATTTTTTACTTTTTGTTTTTTATATTTTCGTAATAATTAAAAGCAATATAAGATTTTAATTTTGTTAGTTTTTATTATTTTTTCACTCTATTTTAAAATTAATACTCAAAAAAATAATAAAACAAATTTTCTTGATTTTTTCGAATGATTTTTATAATAAAAAATTTATGGAACAAAATAAAAAAATATTAATTATTAAAATTGGTGCAATGGGTGATATATTAAGAATTACACCAGTTGTTCATTCTTTATCAGACTTTGGTTTTCAAATTGATATCTTAACTTCCAGAATAGGTAAAGAAATTTTTAAAAATAATCCATTTGTTAATAATATTTATATATTATATCATAAAAGAAATTTTTTAGAATTATTTTTCTTATTATCAAAATTAAAAAGAGTTAAATTTAATTACCTTATAAATTTTGAATCTTTTAATATGATAAGAAAATTTGCAAATAGACTAAATGCTGATAAAATTATTAATTTGAATGATTTTTTTGAGTATATAAATGTAATTGAACTTTTTTATTTAGCAGTAAATAAAATAATGCCAAATAGTGTATATAATAAATATTCAATAGAAATATATCCTTCTCAAAAGGATAAAGAAAAAATAGATAATTTTTTAATACCATTTAATACTAAAAAAAAAATTGTATTTCATATCTTCAAAAACAAATCGATTATTAAATAAAAATTTTAATGATATAAGATTATAGGATATTAATAACTATCTTAAAACTATTCAAAAATTATTAGAACAAAATTATTATATTTTTCTTATAGGTAGTAAATTAGAAAAAGTAATAAATAGAAAAATAAAAGAAAAAATAAATCATAAAAATTTAATAATTATTCATAATTTTTCATTACAGGAATTATTTTATTTTATTAGTAAATGTGATTGGTTTATATCAAGTGATACAGGTCCAGCCCATTTAGCAGCAGGCACAAAAATAAATCAAATATGTTTATGTGGTCCAACAGATGCTGAAATATCAGCACCAATGAAAAGAAAAAATTTATTTATTCTACAAAAAAATAATGAGAATTGCCCTCCTTGTTATAATGATATTACCAGAAAAAATGATTGTAAAAAAAGTTGTATAAATAATATTACACCTGATGATATATTAGAAATAATAAATAAAAATTTGTATTAGTTTTTTTTATTTTAAAAATTATAAACTAATTTCACTCATTTCAAATAATATATCTTTTGAAAATTTTTTAAATTTTATTCCTCTGGCTAAAAAATCTGAAACTTCATTCTTTAATTGATTTATAAATATATTTGAGTGTATATGACCAATAGCAATAATAAATTTTCTTTTTAATGTTTTTTCTTTTAGTAAATTTAATCTATGTGTAATATATTCAGTATCCTGAATATTATCAATAAAAAATTCATTTTCAAAATATGGAAATTTTATTTCATTACAAATTTTTTTAATAATTGAATATTCTGATGTTTTACTATCTACAAAAATTATATTGTTTTCTTTACACCATTTTAAAACTATTTTCATTTTCTCATAATTTTCAGTAAATAATGAACCTGTATGATTATTCATACCAATTGCTAATGGAAACAATAATAAATTATTATTAAGAATATTTAAAATTTCTTCTTCTGACATATTAATCCTTAATAATTCTTTTTCATTATTTTTATAATTTTTTGCTTCCATTGGTTGATGAATGAAAATACTAATTTTTTCTTTTTTAATTAATTCATTATAAATTTTTTTTGCTTTTGGCGAACCCGGAATTATTGCTATTGTTAATTCTATATTCAAATTAAGAAGTTCATTTAGATTCTGGTTATACCAACCCGCATCATCAATTATTAAAAAAATAGTTTTATCTAATTTTTCTTTTTCTCTGTATAGATTGATATTATTCACTTTTTTTTCTTGTTTTTGTTCTTTTTCAGTTTTTGTATTATTGTTATGTTCAATTTCTTTTTTGCCTTGTTCTATTAAATAAAATTTTTTTAAAAAATAAAAATTCAAACTAAAAACAATAAAAAGTAAAGATATTAAAAATAAAATATATTTCTTCATTTTTTAATTTTTAAAAAATTATCAATTGAATAAACTTTAATATCATTACAAATGAAATATTTTTTTTCTGAAATTAAATTCTGAATAGATATAATCAAATCATTAAATTTTTGGTGTTTTTTAATTAAGTCCTTTTTAATTATAAAATTATTATAATCAATATTTTTTAATGTTTCGTTTTCTTTTTTATAAAAAAGTGATAGGTTATCTAAACTATTATTTTCATAATGTTTTAAAATTTTGTAGATAAAATTAAACTTAATAAACACAGGCTGTGAAAATAAAAATAACAAATCAAAATTATGTAAATCAAAGAAATTATTTAATTTTTTAACTTCAAAATTGTAAAATATTTTTATAAATTTTTCATCTGCTGAAAAATATGTTACTGCTGGAAAATCAATATCAAAAATAGATTCACAGGCTTTAATCGAATTATCATTAATAGAAATATTATTAAAAAAAACTACTGCAATTAAAGGAAAAATATTTTGCAAATGTGTTATATTAAAATTATAGTAATTTAATTTATCGGGAAAAAACATCTGACATAATGATTATCATTTATTTTTTTTAATTCTGGTTCTGCCTCTAAACATTCTTTTTTTCGATTATAACATCTATTATAAAATCTACAATAATTAATATTATGTTTTATTCGCTCGACTGTGCCTGGTATAACAAATAATTTTTCATTTTTTGGTGTTTTAAGTTGTGGCACACATTTTAATAGACCAATAGTATAAGGGTGCGCAGGATTTTTAAATAATTCATCAACTGTGGTTTTTTCCATAATTTTTCCTGCATACATAATAATAATTTTTGTGCCAATTTCTGAAACAATACCTAAATTATGTGTTATAAAAATAATGCTCATTTTATTTGTGAACATAAGTTCTTTTAATAATTTTATTATTTGCGCCTGTATTGTTACATCAAGTGCTGTTGTTGGTTCATCTGCAATCAAAATATCAGGCTTGCATAAAATGCTCATAGCAATCATTACGCGCTGACATTGTCCTCCACTTAATTGAAAAGGATAAAAATCAATTTTGTTTTTTGCATCTGCAATTCCAACTCTTGTTAATATTTTTTCTATTTCATTTTTTCGTTCTTCTTTTGATAAATCAGTATGTATTTTTAACATTTCATCAAGTTGATTACCAATTGTAAAAACCGGATTTAATGAAGTCATTGGTTCCTGAAATATCATTGAAATTTTATTGCCTCTGATTTTATTTAATTCTTTTTCTGATATATCCAGAATATTAATGTTTTTATAAATAATTTTACCACCAACAATTTCACCAGGTTTATCAATTAGTTTTAATAATGATAATGCTGATACACTTTTTCCACAACCTGACTCGCCTACTATACATAAACATTCTTCTTCATTGAGTTCGTATGAAATATCATCGACAGCAAATAAATTTGTATTATCTTTTAATCTGAAAACAACTTTTAAATTATTTACTGATAAGATAGGTTCTTTCATCTTCCTGTTATCTGATAGGTTTTAATCTTAAATTCATATCAACAATATTTTCAAGTTGAGTATAACTTTTTTTATTTATATATCTTTGAAAATTATTTGCCAGAAATGGATATTTATTTAATTGACCAGATTGTTCTAAAATTTCAATTGTTTTCCAATAATTTTTTAATGCTTCTTTTTCATTATTAAGAACCTCATAAGCAACAGCTAAATTATTAAAAAATTCAGGTTTATAAGATAATTTATCTTTTAGTTTTTCAAAAAAATCAATTGCAATTTTTGCTTTGTTATTTAATAAATAAGCAAGTCCTAAATTATAAATAACATCAATATCATTTTGGTTATTTTTGTAAAGTTCTGTATAATAATTAATTGCCATATCATAATCTCGATTTTTTAAATAAGCAGTAGCAAGATGAAAATTTAAATTATCATACTTTTCTCGTTCATCACTTAAAAGAACTTTTTTATATTCATTTATAGCATTAGGATAATCATCAAATTCATAAAGAAAAAGATGAGCAATATAGTAATGTGCTTTAATAAGGGAATCATCAATTCTAATTGCTGCTTGTAGATGTTTTACTGCTTCTTTAACATTTTTATTTTTAAAATAAATAATACCAATATTAGCATAAGCATTAGCATCAGTTGGCTTTAATTTTAAATATTCTGAATAATATCTTAATGCATACTCATAATTTGATAAATATTCATAAATAGAACCAATATATAAATATAATTCAGATTCACGAGGTTTTAATCTAATACATCTTTCAAAATTATCTCTTGCTTTTATTAATAAACCTTCTTTCTCTTGTTTTGAAATGCCTTCTTCTGTAAAAGCAAGATAAAAATAAGCTCTACCAACATCAAAATAAGCTTCAAAATCCATTGGTGGTTTCTGCTTTAAAGCATCAATATAAGTTTGCATATCAATTACTTTTCTGTACATTTTGTTATCAATATAAATTCTTCGTAATTTTAAATATGGCTCTAAATAATCACTTTTTAATAAATAAGTTTGTGTATATAATTTTATTGCTTCATCTATTTTTCCTTTTTTATATGCAATTTCAGCTTTGTTAAAACTTAACTTATATGAAAATTTATGTTTATTCATATATTGCTGTGCTGCTTCTTCAGCAGCATTTATCTTATCTGTCGCTATATAGTATTTAATTAGATAGTCAAGACCAACTTCACTATTTTTATTGTATGATAATAATTTATCTATATATTTTTTTGCATAAAAAGTATCATTATTTTTAAGAAGAATTTCAATAAAATCACCTATTTCTGCTTCAAAATTAAATCTAAATTTTGATGCTAATTCAAAATTTTTTTCTGCACTTGCAATATCATCTTTTTTTATATAATTTTCTACTTTTTCTAAAAATAAATTATAAATAAAAGGCATAACATAAAAATAATAAATAAGCATTCCTATTACACCAGATACTAAAGCAATTATTATTAATTTTGTTCTTAATGGTATTTCTTTTTTCTTTTTCTTAAATGCATCTAACGCTGTATCAAATGGAACGATATCTTCTTCTTCAGATATTGCTTCGCCTTCTTTTGTAAAATCCCATTCTGAAAATATGTCTTCAACATTTTCAGATTTTTTTGTGAGTGTTTCTTCCTTTTTTTTCCGTGCTTCCTCTGCAGTTTGTTGTAATAAAGAACTTATATCACTAAAATCATCAGCCATTTATTTATCACACCTTTAATTCTTTTCTTCTTTTTTTGCCTTTATTTCTTCCTCATATTTTTTTAATACTTTTTCCTGTATCATATTTCTAACATCATTATTAATAGGATGGACAATATCAATAAATCTAGCGTTATTTAGTTTTTTACTTGGCATTGCTACAAATTTCCCTTTTTTACCTTCGATTATTTTCAATTCATGAATAACAAAACACTTGTCAAAAGTAACTGACGCATAAGCCTTTAATTTTTCCTTATTAAATACAGGCTTAATTTTAATGTCTGTTATTTCCATAAACTACCCCCTGTAATTATATTTAATAACCAATTGGTATTTCTTTTATAATCTTAATTTTTACTCCGCCCCCTTCATTTGTTATTATTTCAAAATCATCGATTGTTGAAAGAGCAGATAAAAGTGTATATATTCCTGTATATTTTTTTTCCTGCTCAATTAAATTTTTTATATCTGTTTTTGTTAAATGTTTGTTTGTTATTTCAATTATAATGCGTCTTCCTTCCATTCTTATATCAACTTCACCTACATAATGTTTTAATGCTAATTCTTCGATTATTTTATCTATTGCTTGAAAATAATAGACACGCGCAAAACTATTTATTTCTTGATTTCTTAAAAATATTTCTACTTTCTTTCGTAATTCTAATACCTTTTTTCTTATTCGTTCTTCTCTTTTCTTTTTTTCTCGCTCTTTTTTAATTTCAAGTAATGGTTCCTGTAGCATATAATACACCTCTCCTTTTCTTCTTCAATTTTTTATCTTTTATAATAATAATAAAAAACTGTCAAGAAAAATAACATATTGAAAAATTAAAAAAATTATTTAAAAACAACAAACATAATAAAGCCAGCCATAATAAAACATGAACCTACAAATTTTAATAATATATTTTTTTCTTTAAAAAATAGCCAGCCTGCTAAAATAGCGAAAAACATACCACCTCTTTTAATTGCTACCACATAGGCAGCATTTATTTTTTCTATTGCTATAAATTGAAAAATTCCAACAAAAAATTCTGAGATTGATATACTTAATAAAAGCCAGAAACAATTTTTATTTATTATATTTTTGAATTTAAATTCTGTAAAAAAAATTAAATAAGGAAAATAAATAATAGAATAAAAAAAATGAAAAAAGAAAAGGTAAACAAAAGGATTTGATTTTATTACACAATATTTGTCAATATTAGCAGAGAAACTCCAGATTATTGCAACAAGTAAAGTATAAAATGCACCTTTGTTTAAAAAGATTTCTTTAAATGGCGAAATTAGATTATTTATAAAACTTTTATTTTTATCAAAATTTAATGATAAAATATAGACGCCAATAGAAATAAATAAAATTCCTGAAATTCCATATATTGATGCTTTTTCATTTAATAAAAAAGGTGAAGTAAAAATCATAAAAATAGGAGTGGTAGCAAGTAAAGGATAAACTATAGAAACATCAGTTAATTTAATTCCTTTTAATAAAAAAGTAAAAGAAATAATATTAAGGAAAATACCAATAAATAAAGGCAAATAAAAATCAGGTAATGGTTTTTGAAAAAAATAAAATTGAAAAGGTAGCATAAAAATAGCATTCGTAATACTTACAAACCATATTATTGTCCCTTCATTTATTTGCGGATTTGAATATGCTCTTTTGCTTATTATTCCATATAATGCAAAAAAGAAAGAACATAAAAATGCTGAGATATAGTAATATTTCATAATTTTGATTATTGCTCTTTTAATTCTACTGGTAATTCTATATTTATAAATGTTCCTTTATTTACAAAACTATTTATTTTCATTATGCCATTATGCTGTTCTATTATACGATTGGCAACTGATAGCCCTATACCAGAACCATCACGCTTTGTAGTAAAATAAATATCAAATACTCTTTTTAAATTATTTTCTGGTATTCCTATTCCTGTATCAATAATATAAATATTAACTTTTTTACCTTTGAGAGATGTTTTTATTATTATTTCACCTTCGCCTTTTTCGTCTACTGCTTCTTCGGCATTTTTTATTAAATTATATAATGCCTGTTTTAATTGCTCTTCATCGCCTATAATAAATATTTCATTATCAGAAGTATCAAAACGTATTTTTATCTTATTATTTATTAATGCTAATTTTGATGTTTCGAGTAAAACTATTTCCTCTAATATTTTATTTATATTTATCTTTTGCAAATTTAATTTTTTACCACGAGCTATATTTAAAAAATTCTCTAATATATTATTTAATCTTGTTACTTCTTTTTTTAGTATTTCTAATTTGTTTATTAACCAATTCTCTTCAAAATTTGCTTTTATTACTTTTTCTTTTATTAAATCAATATTAACCATTAATGAACTCAAGGGATTTCTTATCTCATGTGCAAGTGTACTCGTCATTCTTGTAAAATTTTCCCACTTTTTTTTGGTATTATAAATAAACTCTTTATTTCTCTTTTCTTCTATTACTTTAAAAAGATAAATATTTATTAGTAAGATACTGGATATAACAATAATAATAATAAAGGAAATATTTTTAGAAAATTTAATAATTTCAAAATGAAAAATAAGTAAATAAAATAATAGAATTAAAATAAATACAATTATTTGACTTAATATAAATAAAATGTTTTTTATATTCTTATTTTTTAAATAAGCATAAAATTTTCTTAACATAATTAATAAAATAAAATTTCTTTAATTTTATCGTTTTTTAAAACTTTATGTATTTGTTCTAATATTATATCTTTTAAGTAAACTAAATCATTTACAAGCATTTTATTTTCTGCTTTTATTTTGACTATACCATTTTTTATTGATATTATTTTTGTTTTATCTGATAAATAATTTCCAACTATTTCATTCCAGAATCCATATAACTTTTTTTCTTCATAATTATCTCTTTTTAAATTTCTATTTATATAATGTTCAATTGCCTTTGTAATATGATATTCTTCATTTTGTATTTTTGGCTGAAAATACTCGCAACTTTTCATTTTCAGATAAACAAGATATTTAAAATTAATATTCTCTGGTACTTTAATTTTTGTATTATTTATTTTGTATTCTTTACATTCCAAACATTCAGCAGATGAATTAAAATTGATTTTTTTAAGTGAACAATAATATTTCATTTTACAATGTTTCTTTTTCAAGCATAATTAAACGATAGCATTGTGCTGATATTTTTATTACATAACACATTTCTACTATTCTGGAAATTATTCTGTCTGAAATTGCCAGTTCATCTATTCGTGATAAATCATAATTTGTTGTTATAAATGTTAATTTATTATTTTCATATCGACCATCAATTAATTCATATAATTTTTCTGTTTCCCATTCTGTTCCCCGTTCAGTGCCAAAATCATCTATTAATAAAATGTCGTAATTTATGTATTGTTTTATCAAATCATATTCTATTTCTGATTCTGCTTCATCTGTAAATCTATATGATTTTCTTAATCTGCCAAAAAAATCTGATGATAATTTTAAATATTTTCCTTCATACCCATAATTAAAAATCAGTTCATTTAATATTATTGAGGCTGCTAATGTTTTACCATTACCTTTTGTAGTGCTCCAAAATAATATACCTTTTTGTTTTGGCGTTTCTTCATATTCAATTATATATTTTCTTAAATAATCATTTATATTTACTAATTCTTTTACATACGAACCATTAAAATCTTTTATATTGTAATCTTCAAGAAATTTAAAATAAAATTTTTGTGGTAAGCCAGATTTTATTAATAGTTTGTTTATCTGCTCAACTTTAATTCGATAGTTATAACAAAAACAACGAGTATTAGAATTCTTTTTTTCATCATAAATCATATATGGTTCTTTATTTCCACATTTACATAAATGTTTTACACATTCACAAATTTCTGCTATTTTTATCTCTTTATTTTTTATATAACCTTTATTATTACAAAGTCTACAATTTAATTTATTATTCATAAAAACCATTTTTTTCTTTAAAGAAAAATTTTATTTCACGCGCTGCTGATTTTTCTGAATCAGAACCATGCACACAATTTAATCTGTTATTTGTGCCCCATTCATTTCTGATTGTCCCAACTTGTGCATCTGGCGAATTGGTTTTTCCCATCATTTGTCGCCATTTTTTTATTGCATTTTCGCCTTCTAAAACTATTACAATAATTGGTGTTGTCATCATAAATTTTATTAATGGTTCATAATATGGTTGACCTTTATGTTCACCATAGAATTCTCTTATTTCACTTTCTGTTGGTTGTATCATTTTTAAACCAATTATTTTCAAGCCAGATAAAAGTATTCTGTCAATTATTTTCCCAACTAAATTTTTTTGTATTGCATCAGGTTTTATTATTGCCAGTGTTTTTTCTTTCATATTTCTACCTTTCTTTCTTATTACTTATTATCTTCATTTTTTTCTTCTGTTATTATTCTTGATATAACTGATTTTAATACTTTCATTTTTGCATTGTCATCAATTTTTATTGTAACTGTATTATTATCAATGTTTGTTATTTGTCCATAAATTCCAGCAGATGTTATTACTTTATCACCTTTCTTTAATGTATTTAGCATTTCCTGATGTTGTTTCTGTTGTTTTTTTTGTGGTAAAAAAACGAGTAAGTAAAATATTAAAAATACAATGATTAATGGAAATAACATTGAGATAAGTGAAGCAGCCTGTCCTGGTTGCTGCGCTGATTGTGCAGGTGGTTGTGCCATTGCAAATAATGTGGAAAATAAATAAAACATAATTTATTCCTTCCTTTCAAATATTTTTTTCTTCTGATATATAATTGTTTATAAATTCTTTTTTAAATTCATTAAAATTATTATTTACAATAGATTCACGGATTTTGTCTATTAAATTTTTTAAAAAATATAAATTATGATAAGAATTTAATATTGCAGCAAGTATTTCTTTGCAACGGAATAAATGCCTTAAATATGCTCTTGAATAATTTTTACAGACATAACAATTACAATTTTCATCTAATGGTTTTTCATCAAATTCATATTTTTTGGATTTTATATTTATTTTTCCTGTTGATGTAAAAATAGAACCATTCCTTGCATTTCTTGTTGGCATAACACAATCAAACATATCAATACCAGTTTCAATTGCACTGATTAAATCAAGTGGTTCTCCAACACCCATTAAATAGCGTGGTTTTGATTCTGGTACAAATTCAATTGTATAATTTAGTATTTCATACATTAACTCGCGTGGTTCACCAACACTTAAGCCACCAATTGCATATCCATCAAAATTCAAATCAATAAGTCTTTTTGCATTATCCTGCCGTAATTCTTTATAAAAACCGCCCTGTATTATTCCAAATAAATTTTGCTTTTCTAATTTATGTTCTTTTAAACAACGCTTAGCCCATAGATATGTAATATTCGCTGATTTTTTTGTTTCTTCATAAGTTGCTGGATATTTCAAACATTCATCAAATGCCATTGCTATATCTGAACCAATTATTTCCTGTGTTTGAATTGATAATTCAGGTGTCATAAAAAATTTTTGTCCATTTATATGCGAAGAAAATTCAACACCATCTTCTGTTATTTTTCTTAATTTTGATAAACTATAAATTTGAAATCCACCACTATCTGTTAATATTAATTTTTTCCAGTTTATAAAATTATGAAGTCCTTTAAAATGTCTTAATACTTCTATTCCAGGTCTTAAAAATAGATGATATGTATTTGCTAAAATAATCTTAAAACCTATTTCCTCTATTTGTTCTTTTGTTATTGCTTTTACAGAACCAAGTGTGCCAACAGGCATAAATACGGGTGTTAATAATTCTATATTATTTATTATTAATTTGCATGCTCTTGCTTTTGTTTGACTTTCTTTTTTTTCAATTTGAAATTTTTGTTTCATTTTTTTGTTCTTTATTTTATAAAACAAATTAACGAAGTGATATAAATATTTTTTTTAAAATCTGTCAAGAAAAATTAAATAAATTTTACTTTTAATTTTTTATAAAATTATTTATAATAAGAATTTAATAAAATTTTTTTTATTTTTAAAATATATAGTTCTTGAATATTGTAAGCAATTCCTCAATCTTGATTTTTAATTATATTGTTGGCATTAAATTTATTTGTAGTTAATTTACTAAAAATTATTTAAAACTGAATTTGTGCGTGCCAGACACCTGCTTCATTATTGCAAAATACTAAAATTTTTCCCATTCTTGAACACCAACTTTTGATGTCGTCTGGAAAAGTTGAACAATCAGCATATACATCAAGTACATCGCCTGCTGACATCTTATTTGCTTGAATTGAAACTTTTAATACTGGTTGTGGACATGCAAGACCTTTACAATTAAGAGTAAAATTTGCCATTTTCAAACCACCTTTTAATTTATTTTTTCCTAACTCTTTTATTTGTAAAAAATTTCAATTAAAATTGATAACTTATTTCAACTGTAAAAATATCATTTTTTAATTCATTTGCACCTGATGTATTATCTCGACTTTTCAAATATTCAAATAATAAATTTGTATTTTCGTAAATATTTCTATTTAATCCAATTCCATAATTTTTTACTTTGCGTGTAATATTATTATTTGTCTCATATTTTAAAAATTCATATCTTATACCTGCTGTTAATTTCTCATTAACTTGATAGCCTGCTTCTACATTATATGCCTTAATATTATAATCAGTATTATTTACTTTAATTTCCCCTTTATTTGTTATACCTTCGCCAATAAGAATTAATTTATCAATTGTCAAATTTAATGAAGTAGCTAAACCATTTCCTCTTTTATCTATTGTATCGTTATTTACATCAATACCTATTTCATCTGGTAAATTATCTATTGCTAACATATTGGTTATATATCCTAAATTTATTTTTAGATATTCAGCCTCATAATTTAAACTTAATACTAAATCTTTTGCTACATTATTTTCTTCAGCCATTTCTTTTGGTCCTTTAAATAATGCTATTTCACCAATTATTCCTTCTGCTATTTTATAACTTAACCCAGCAGAAACTTTTTTTGTTTCTCCAATATTTAAAGTAAGTGGATCAGATATTAAGAAAGTTTCAAATACACCAAATGGTAAAACTCTTTTACCAACAATAAAATTTGTTTTTTCATTTACTACTATATCCAATTTTGCTTCATCTACTTTTATCTGGTCATTATCTTCGCCCTGTTCATATAAAAATACTAATGAACTGTTAATCTTTTTATTAAATTCTTTTTCTAAACTTAATTACGCTGTTGATAATAAAAAATCAGATTCTTTTTTATTTGTTGTGCCATCATTTACTTTTGCTAAATAATAATCAATTTCAATTAAGCCTTTAATATTAAGTAAATTTTCATTTTCAGCAAACAATGATTGAGCAATGAGAATAAATAAAAAAAGAAAAATAAACCAAAAATTTTTCATATATTTTTCCTCCTTAAAAAAATTATTATAAAATTTTATTTTAAAAAAATTTTATTGTCAAGAAAAATTTTTTGAGTTTTAATATTTATTTATGAATACAACTTTTAAAAATGAAAAAAAAGGAACCAATAAATGATTGAACAAATCTATTTTTTGCTTGATTATTTTTTTATTATTTTACATACTATATTAATTATTTTTAATTTATTTGGCTGGTTAGTGCCAAAGTTTAGAATTTATAATTTGTTCTTCATTTTATTAACTTTTGGTTCTTGGATTTTTTTAGGTTTTTGGTATGGTTTTGGTTTTTGTCCTTTAACTGAATGGCATTTTCAGGTTTTAGAAAAATTAGGACAAAAAAATTTACCAGATTCATATATTAAATATATGCTTGATAGATTGATTGGATTGAATTTGAATGAAAAATTTATTAATGTTATTACTTTTTTAGCATTATTAATTGCTTTTATTTTTTCGCTTTATACAAATATTAAATATAAAAAAATAAGGATTTTAAGGATGTTTGATTCTGATGAGAAAAATAGCAATTTGTAATTCTGTTGGTATTGATAAAAATGGCTATTATATAATACATTCACCGAGCCGTTGGTCCTGGGGACAGAAAAATAATAAAAATGCATTTACATATTATCCTTGGGAATTAGCATATTGTAGTTCATTACTTAAACGCGAGACAAATGAAAAAATAAAATTTTTTGATGGCTGTTTAAAAAAATATAATGTTGAAACTTATTTTAATGTTTTAGCAGAATTTAAACCAGATTTTTTAGTAATGGAACCATCAGGCAGAACACTTGAAACAGATAAAGAATTAATGCAAAAAATTAAAAATGAATTTAATACAAAATTAATTGTTTGTGGACCAATAGCAACTGCATTTCCCCAGAATGTAGCACAATGGGCTGATTTTGTTTGTATTGGTGAATATGAATATACTGTTTTAGATATTATTAAAGGCAAAGAGAATATTAGTGGTTTATATCCAAATGGTTTTCGTGATTTAATTGATGTTGATTTATTGCCATTTCCAGAAGATGAAGATGTATCAAGATTTGAATATGCTATACCAGGTGAGCCAAATTGTGAATATCTGGAAATACAGGCTTATGCGAGTCGTGGATGTCCCCTGAAATGTAGTTTTTGTGTGTGCGGTAATTTATATTATAAAAAAGCAAATTGGCGGCCTCGTGCAATAAATTCAATAATTTCTGAAATTAAATATTTAAAAGAAAAATATCCAAAAATGGAAGGAATTTTTTTTGATGAAGAAATACATAATGGCAGCAAAAAATTTATTAAAGATTTATGTAATGCAATAATTGAAAATGGCTTAAATAATTTGAAATTTAATGCAATGTGCTGTTATTACAATTTAGATGAAGAAATAATTGAGTTGATGAAAAAAGCTGGATATTATAAGTTACGAATAGGAATTGAGACAGCAAGTGAAAAAACTGCTGCTGGTATTGGTATGCTAAAAAAGTATGACTTGCTTAAATTAGAAAAAGTTTTAGAAAGCGCCAAAAAAATAGGAATGAAAATTTATGGAACATTTACAATTGGCGCACCAGGTTCAACTTTTGAAGAAGATTTAAAGACAGCAGAATTAGTTGAAAATTTTACAAGTCGTGGACTAATTACTGACGCGCAATTTTCAATAAATACACCACAACCGGGCACGCCATTTTATTGGTGGGCAAAACAAAATGGTTTTTTAATTTCAGAAAATTTTATTGATTATGATGGCGGTAATACAGTGGTTGTTGATAGACCAGATTATCCAGCCAGTAAAGTAAAAGAAGCATTTGATTTGATTTTAAAAAAATATGATGAAGGTTTGGAAAGATTTAGAAGTTCAGAGTTAGTTGAAAAATATTATAATTCTTTAAAAAAGATAAATGTTAATGCTGAAAGATTTTTGTTATTACGCAGTAGTAGAATGTGGCAAATAAATATTTTTATTCAAGCGCTAAAAAAATGTATTGAAAATAAACAGATTGATATAATATGCCAACCAATAATAGAAGAAGAGGTTCGAAAAAATAAAGAAATCAAAAATATTTATTTTTATAATAATGGTTTTTTTTCTTTTGATATTTTTTTAAAAAATAAAGAATTAGTATATTTAAAGAATAAATATGATTACACAATAGTTTTTTGTAATAATACAACAACCTATGGTTATGAAGAAGTAATAAAAATAGCAGAATTTTTAAGTTGGAAGAAAATAATTGTTTTAAATAATGGTGAGATAAAAGTCGATGGATAAATGATATTAGATTATTATTTTTAAAAAATAAAAAAAATAATATTGCCAAAAAATTTTTTTTAATATAAAAAGAAAAAATTTATAGAGGTGATAAAAAATGATAAAAGGGAAAAAAATTTCAGAATTAAATGTAGGTGATATTTATACAAAAGAGTTGATATTAACTGAAGAAGCAGTAAAATTATTTGGTGAAGCAACAGGAGATAAAAATCCAATTCATTTTGATGAGAATTATGCAGCAAATACTGGATTTAAAAAGAGAATAGTTCACGGTGTTTTATTACTTGGCGTTATTTCAGGTGTACTTGGAATGGAATTTCCAGGACCAGGTTGCATTGCAAGAGAAATAAAAGCAAAATTTGTTAGACCTGTTTTTATTGGCGATAAAATAAAGATTGAAATAATTATTTCTAAAACAACTCCAAAATTAAATTTAGTAATAATTAATTATAAAATTTATAATTCAGAAAATGAAATAGTAATAAAAGGTGAAGTAGAAATATTAGCACCTATTTAAACAGGTGGAAAAAATGAATAAATTAAAACGATATGAAAAAAAGGTTGAAAAAAATCCTTATTTAATTAATGGTATTTATAAAAGTGATATTGATACATTTTTTAATGAATTAAGTCGTGAAGAGTTAATGATTATGATAAAGCGTGGTTTTATTAGTTGTGGTGGCTACAATTGTTTAAATGTAAAAGAACCATTCATTAGTTATGAACAATATATTTCAAAAGAAAATATAAAAAATTATATTTATAAATGGGAAAATATTCAGTGCCCATTACATTCTTCACAAAATAATAAATGTGATAAATTAAAATTATTAAATAAATATAATTATCCAGCGTGTGAATTTTTAGCACATTATCTTACTGGTGCTTTAATTTATTCAAAAGTTAAATACTGAAATGCGAGTAATAGGTATAGACCCAGGTCTTGAAAGAACTGGTTATGGCATTATCGAAGAAATAAATAATAATTTAAAAGTGCTTGATTATGGTTTAATTAAAACATCAGCAAATAAAAGATTTGAAGAGCGATTGTTATATTTGCATAATGAATTAGAAGAAAAACTAAAAGTATTTAGACCAGATGTTTCTGTGATTGAAGATTTATTTTTTTGCAAAAATATTAAAACTGCTTTTATTGTTGGACAGGCAAGAGGTGTTGTTTTACTTACTTGTGCAAATTATGGCTTAAAATACGAGCATTTTACACCATTACAGGTAAAACAGGCTGTTGTTGGTTATGGTAATGCTGATAAAAATCAGGTTCAGCAAATGATAAAAATTTTATTAAATTTAAAAGAAATACCAAAGCCTGATGATGTTGCTGATGCTCTTGCGCTTGCAATTACTTATTTGAATTCTAAAAAATTTAAGGAGCAAATAAATGATAGCAACGCTGAATGGTAAACTCATACAAAAAGAAATAAATAAAATTATAATTGATGTGAATGGAATTGGCTTTGAAGTTTCAATTCCACTTTCTACTTTTGATAAATTACCAGAATTAAATTCTGAATTGTTTTTATTCATTTATACTTATATTACAGAAAATACAATGGCTTTATATGGTTTTAAAACAATTGAAGAAAAAGAATTTTTTTTAACATTATTACCAATAAATAAAATAGGACCAAAAACAGCAATTTCAATTATGTCTCATTATAATTTTGAAAAATTTAAAAATTTAATATTAACAGAAGATGTAAAGACAATAGCAAAAATACCAGGCATTGGTTTAAAAACAGCTGAAAAGATAATAATAGAACTTCGAGATAAAATAACTAAATTAAATATAAATTATAAAGAGACACTTCAAGTTGATAGCGCTATACAAAATAATATTATTCAGGATGCTGTCGCTGCATTAGTTCAACTTGGTTTTAATTATCGTGATGCATTAATTGCTGTTCAAAAAATAATAAAAGTAAATAAAGAAATAACAATTGAAGAAATAATAAAAACAGCATTAAAGGAATTAAAATAGATTAAAAGCAAAGAAAAAATTAATTAAAGTTTTTTTAGAATTTGTCGATAATAAAAGTGTAAGTAAGTGATAATAAAGTCAAATTAAGGAGGTGTGGGTATGGGCGTTGAACATATTAACAAGATACAATCAATACAGGCAACCCACATTGATAAAAAAGTAGAAAAAAAGGCAACAAGTAGTGAAAATGTAGCAAAAGATAGTGTCTCAATTTCAGAAGCAGCAAAAATGCAGCAAAAGATTGAAAAGATAAAAAAGATAGTAAATGAAACTCCTGATATAAGAAATGAAAAAATTCAAGAAGTTATGGAAAACATAAAAAATGGGACATATCTAACAAGAAAAATTGCTGAAGCAGTTGCTGAAAAATTAGCTGATATTTTGATATAAATAAGGGACTTATAGATAATATTATACCCTTTTATCCAGTAAAGAGCAAAGGATTTTTTAATCCTTTGCTCTTTTTAATTTTTTATACTTTTTTTTTACAAAATTTATGACTCAAAAAATAATTTCAAAATCATTAAAAGAGACAAAAAAAATTGCATTTCGATTAGCCAGTCAAATTAAAAAAGGAGATATTATTTTACTTTATGGTGATTTAGGTTCTGGCAAAACAACTTTTTGTAAATATATTTGTGAATTTTTTAATATTTTTGATGTTAATAGTCCTACCTTTACTCTTTTAAATATTTATGAAAATAATAATACTAAAATTTTTCATTTTGATTTATATCGTATAAAAGATGAAAAAGAGTTATATGATATTGATTATGAAGATTATTTTTATAATGATGGAATTACAATTGTTGAATGGGCTGACAGATTAAACCAATTATTACCAGAAAAAGGAATTAAAATATTTCTAAAATATATTGACAAAAATTCAAGAGAAATTATAATTAATTGAAATGTCTCAATTTTTAAATTTTATATTATTTATTACTATTTGTTTAATAGTTTTTAATTGTGCGCATATTTCACAAGGTTATATTCCACCAAATTATATTGTTATTGAAAATTCAGCAAAGAAAAGTATTTCAAATTTTCTCGAATATAAATTATTTAATCAACAAGATTTAGTTGGAGTTGCTTATATAGAAAAAACAGATACACAATTAAATGAATTTAATTGGCGTTTAAAAAATTATTTGATAGCAAATTTGATAGCAAATAAAATTGCTGTTGTTGAAGGTGATTTTATAAATCAGAACAAATTAAATTACGAAAAAATTTTAGAGAAAAATATAAATAAAGTAATCTTATTTGATATAGATTTAAGTGGAGTAAAATTAGAAAAACATGAAGAACAAAAAACAATGATGACGAAAAATATTTATTATAATAGGATTGCATATACAAAAATATTTTTTTATGTGATTGATCCAAGGACAAGAATAATATTATTTGCTAATAATATTGATGGAACACATATAGATACATTGACAAAAGAGGCAATAAAAAAGATAAATGAACATGATTATACATTTTATGAAAATAAGATAAATATATATAAAGATAAAAAAAAGAAGAAATGAGCGGGTATAGCTCAGTTGGTAGAGCGCGAGCTTCCCAAGCTTGAGGTCGCGGGTTCGAAGCCCGTTGCCCGCTCCAATTTTTATATTATTTTTCAGCATCAAACCGTATTTATTAAATAATTGTTAAGAATTAATTTAAAAGAAAAAGTTATTTTTCTCAAAATGAAATTATAGGCGTGAAAAAATTATTTTGCTAATTTTAATTTAATAAAACCATAAATAGCCATTTTTAACAAGAGCCAGCCATGTTTAAATCTACTGATTTTTGTATCACCATAACTTCGTGCTTTGTAACGAATCGGAATTTCAATTATTTTAAGATTATTTTTAGCAGCACCAAAGAGTAAGTCAAAATCACCAAATGGGTCAAAATCACCAAAATAACTTCGATTGGCTTCTATTTCTTTATAATCTTTTTTAAATAAAACTTTAGTGCCACAAAGTGTATCTTTAATTCGTTGATTTAATAAAAAAGAAAAAATAAGTGCAAAAAATTTATTACCTAAAAAATTTATTGTTCTCATTGCACCTTCTTCCATATTATAAGTTAATCGACTACCATTTATAAATTCACCCTTTCCTTCTTCAAGTGCTTTATAAAATTTTATTAAATCTTCTGGTGTTACAGTTAAATCACTATCAAGAATCATTAATACATCATTTGTTGCCGCAGAAAAACCAAGTCGCACAGCATCTGCTTTTCCTTTCCCTTTTTGTTCTAGTAATTTTATATCTTTATTTCCTTTTTCTTTTTCTATTAGTTCAAGTATTTTTTCTTTTGTTCCATCTGTTGAATTTCCATCAACAAAAATTAATTCAGTGTGCAAACCCATATTTGGTGTGCGATATACTGCACCTTCTATATTTTCTCTTTCATTTTTACAAGGAATTATTACTGATACCGAATATTGATTTAATGGATTGGCAGGTTCATACATTGGTTTTGCTATCATCCAACTGATTAAATTCAATCGGTGGATTATTGGTAAATTTGAAAAAATTTTATTTATTGTTTCTGATAATATTGGAATATAATATGGAAATATACATTCATAACCATATTTAATAATTTCAAAACCATTCAAATATAATAAGTTTTGTATATCTTTATAATTCAACCAATTTTGTGCTGGTAATTTTACTTTTAATTTTAACTCTTCTGCTAACCATAAAATTGGTTCCCATAAATGATTATAATAAATTATTACAATTTTCGTATCCCTATTGCAGTTATCTTTTAAATTTCTAAAAACTTGCCAAATATCTTCTAAATCACCAATTGTATTACAAATTATTATATAATCAAATTTACCTTCAACTTTTTCTTTTTGATAATCACATACATAAAAATCAAATTCTGGATATTTTTCTTTATTATACTTTATAATATTTTCTGCAATATCAATACCTACTCCTAACGAAGGATTTAGATGCTTTAAATAACCTGCAATTCCACAACCAATCTCAAGTATTCTTTTATTTGGTGGTATTAGAAATTTCAATAATTTAATAATGTATTCATAATAATATTTATTTTTTTTGGAATATTCAACAAATTTCTCAACATTATTATTGTAAAAATTTTTTATTATTTCACTATGTGTCTCTTTTTTTGAATCTTCCATTTTTATTCACCTTTTAATAATGTTCTTCAAACCATTGAATCGTCTTTTTTAAACCTTCACGAAAATCTGTCGTTGCTTTCCACCCAAAATATTTATATGCTTTTGTTGTATCAAGGCATCGGCGCGGTTGACCATCTGGTTTTGTTGTATCCCATTCTATTTTACCTTTAAAACCTATTAAACTGCAAATAAGTTGAACTAAATTTTTTATTGAAATTTCCATACCAGAACCAATATTAACTGGTTCAGAACCATCATATTTTAATGTTGCCTGAATTATTGCTTCTGCGCAATCTTCTACATATAAAAATTCTCGTGTTGCATTTCCAGTGCCCCAGACGATTATTTTATCTTCATTTCTTCGTTTTGCTTCTACACATTTTTTTATTAATGCTGGTATTACATGTGAAGTCTCTAAATCAAAATTATCTCGTGGTCCATATAAATTAACTGGCAATAGATAAATTGCATTCATTCCATATTGTTGTCTATATGATTGGCATTGAACTAATAATGCTTTTTTTGCTATACCATAAGGTGCATTCGTTTCTTCTGGATAACCATCCCATAAATTTTCTTCTTTAAAAGGAACAGGTGTAAATTTTGGATAGGCGCAAATTGTTCCAACATTCACATACTTTAATACATTTATTTTTCTCGCTTCTTCTAATAAATGTATGCCCATTGAGATATTATCATAAAAAAATTTTCCCGGATTTAATCTATTAGCTCCAATGCCACCAACTACTGCTGCTAAATGTATAACTATATCAGGTTTATATGTTGCCATTAATTTTTGAACATTTGCTTCTATTCGTAAATCACATTCTTTTGAGCGTGGAATATAAATATCTGCTGGTTGATATGCTTTTAATTTTTCATAAACAAAACTTCCTAAAAAACCAGCACCACCAGTTAATAATATTTTTTTATTTCTTAAGTCAATCATAACTAATTACTCCAGTTAATATTATCTTTTTATAAAAAAATAGTTTAATTGTCAATAATTATTTGACAAAAAAGGTTTTTAAAAATAATATCTTAAAGTATGTTTAAAAAATTTTTTTTATCATTTTTTATTTTTTTAGTTTCTTTTGTTTTAATAAGTATTGGAATAAAATGGGGTTTACCATCATCTAAAAGAAGTAAATTAATAATTGAAAAAAATCAAAGTTCTATAGCATTAGAAAAAATAAAAAATGTTTTAAATGGAGATAATTGGAAATCATCACATCAAACTGCTTATTTTAAAGATGATATAAAATTTTTATTGAATATAATTAGAACATATCAACCTGATGAACAATATATATTAAAAGCACTTGCTTCAATGAAACCAGCAAAATTAAATTTTGACCCTAATTTTTATATATATCCAGCTTTTTTAATTTATCTAACTGGTGTTTTAATTAAAATTTTTCATATTTTTGGTTTAGTTATTTTAATACCTGATATTTATTTTTATTATCTAAATCCTGATGAATTTGCCAGATTGTTTTTAATTGGTCGTTTTATTTGTGCAGCATTTGGTGCCTGCATTTCAATATTAGTATTTTTAATTACTAAAAAAATTTACAATCAGAAAAATATTGTTTTTTTTTCAACTTTATTAATCATTTTTTTACCATTAAATATTTACTGGTCAAAATTTTTATCATCAGATATTCCTGCTGCTTTTTTCTCTTTATTAACCTTATATTTTTGTATTATTTTAATAAATAATAAAGATTTGAAAACTTATATTTTTTGTTGTATTTCTATTGGATTGGCACTCAGTTCTAAATATACTTCATTACCAATTTTTTTCGTTTTTTTTGTTGCTCATCTTTTTAATAATTCCAAAATTCTAAATAAACATTTTATTTTCTCTTGCATTCTAAGCATAATAATTTTTCTATGTATTAATCCATATTTATTATTATCTTTTAAAAAAGTATTTATTGATTTTCAGACTATAAAAAATGTAAAAGAATTTGGCTGGGGCTATAATTCTTTATTTATTCCGCCAATGTTTATAAATATTTTTTCTTCACTTATTTATAATGGTTTAGGTTTATTGTATACTATTCTCGCTGCTTTAACTTTAATTTTATCACCTTTTTTATTCTGGCGATCTAAAGAAAAAATAATTCTCATTATTTATATTTTTATTTATTATTTATTTTATGCCACTTCAAAATATGTTGCTTATCATTATTTATTAATATTTATTCCTGTTTTAAATATTATAATGGTTGATATCATTATTAAATTTACAAAAAAATTTTCTTACTTCATTTTAGCTTTTATATTTATAAGTTTTATTACTTATGATTTTATCTATTTTAACTATTTTTTAAATATTGATACTCGTTATGAAACTGGTTTATGGATAAAAAATAATATTCCAAAATTTTCTACTATTGGTCATTATGATTCCTCTATTGCGTATAATTCTCCGCCAATAAATATTTTTAATTATTATTTACTGAATATAAAATCAAAAGATGAATTATTAAAACAAAAACCAGATTATTTTTTCTTAAGCAATTATATTGTTCGACATTATTTTAGGTTGAAAGATAAAATGAAAATTAATGAATTTGCTTTAATTGATTATTTATTTAATTCAAACGAATATAAAATAATTTATGATAAAAAATATCCACTTCAATTATTTTGTTTTAAATTAAATAAAACTCCAACCATTACTGATGATATGCTTCATTTAAATCCCGAATTTATTATTTTTAAAAGGACTGATTTATCTTTTTAAATATTAAATATCTTGAAATCAAATTTAAAAAATCTTAATAAGAGAAAATAAAGAGAAGCAAAAAATCCTAATAAAATACATAGTTCTAAATATTTATTTAATTGTTCGATATAAGTTTTAAGAAAAAAAATAACAATAAAAACAATTAAATTAATTAATAAAATTTTTAAAAAGTCTGATAGTAAAAATTTTAATCTAAAAAATTTACCCATTTTAAATTTCAAATTTTTCGCTAATAAAAAAAGATTAAATGTAGAGGCAAAAGCAGTACCAAATGTTAATCCAATAAATCGATACTCTTTGTAGGAAAAATATTTTGTCCATAAAAAAATTATAATTATCTTTATTATGATATTTAAAATCAAAGAAATAACAGCAAATTTAACTGGTGTTTTTGTATCCTGATATGCATAATAAATAGAAGAAAAAATTTTAACAGCAGAATAGGAAATTAAACCAGCAGAATAAACAGCAAGTGCACAATATGTTTTATATGTATCATCAGCAGTAAATTTTCCATGTTCAAATAATACTGTAATTATTTCTTTTCCTAATAGCCAGAAACCTGAAATTGATGGTATAATAAATAGCAACATTATTTTTAATGAAGAGATTAATTTTGTATTTAATGTTTCGTATTCTTTTTTTGCTACGAGTTCTGAAGCTAATGGTAAAAGAACAGTTCCTATACTTATTCCAAATAGTGCAAGTGGAAATTGTAATAAACGATTGCTATAATATAAATATGATATACTACCTTTTTCTAAATAAGAACCCAGAATACTATCAACAATTAAATTTAATTGAATAATTGACATTCCAAAAATAGCAGGAATTAAAAGTTTTAGTCCCCTTTTTAAAACTTCTGATTTTATATTTATATAAAAAATATAGTTAAATTTTTTTTTGATTAATGTTGGTAATTGCACAAGAATATGTAAAAATTCACCAATTAAAACAGCATAAGCAGCAACAAATATTTTTTCTTCTATTGTTTTTCCAAAATATGTAGAAAAGCAGCCAATCATTATTATTTGTGTGAGATTATAAAATGATTGCGCAAGCGAAGGCCATAAAAAATGCTTTAATGTATTTAATACGCCCATTATCATTGCAGAAACAGAAACGAAAAATAAAAAAGGAAACATTATTCTTAATAATTTTACTGCTAATGAAGAAATGTTCTTTTTTTCAAAACCAGGTGCAATTATTGTTATAAGTTCTGGGCTAAAAATTATTCCTAATATAGTTATTATTAATGATAGTGTTATAAGAAAAGAAATTAAATTTGATATATTTTTATTTGCTTCTTTGAAATCTTTTTTATTTAATTCTTCTGAATAAATTGGAATAATAGCAGTACTTAATGCGCCTTCTGCAAGTAAGTTTCTAAAAAAATTTGGGATTGTGAAAGCAAGATAAAATGCATCAGTAATATTATTTGCACCAAATATATATGCAAACACTGTATCTCTTAAATAACCTGTTATTCTGCTAATAAATGTTGCGCCACTTACAATTGTAAATGATTTAAATAATTTCATATTATTTTATGCAATGGAAATGGTTATTTAACATTTATTGAAAATGTTTGTGTTGAATATCCTACATTTTTTTCTATTACTTTTATTGTCACATTTACTTCTTTATTTTTAAATTGATTTGTTGGTTTCCAGAAAATTAAGCCATTTGCATCTACTGTCATTCCTTCTGGATAAATTAATAATTGATATGTAATTTCATTATATAATACTGGTTGAACTTTTAGCCAATAAATATAGTATTGTTCAACATAAGCAGTTGTTTTTGGTGTTGATATTATTATTGGTTTTTTGACTGGTTCTAAACTTGTATCTATTATTGTTGTTTCACTTATTATTAAATTATATATCTTTTTATCGTAATTCAACATATAACTTATTGAATCATAACCAATATATAAATTTGTGCCTGTTTCGGTATATGTAATTGGTGAAAAATAATTAAAAACTATGGTATCATAATAAACATAATATTTTCCTGTATATGTTTCTGTTGGTTTCTTTTTAATAAATGTATTATCTTCATAAAAAGTAAATGTTTCTGAATAATTAGTAAATGAATTTATAAATGAAGCTGGTATCTGATAAATCTTATAATTGTAATAATATATTTTTTTATCTAATATCGAAGGTTTTGTTAAACAAATTAAGACATTGAATAAACCAGAATTTAATGGTTCAGGTGACCAGATAATTAATCCTGTATCATAATCAATAAACATATTATTTGGTGATTTAACTAAAAAATATTTATATGATGTATCGCTACTTAATTGAGGTAGATATAATGATTTTTGATATACATAATTACCAAATGCATTCTCTATTTCATTTGCTGGATTTAAATATTCTGATTGAGTAATATAAATATTAAAAGTATCAGAATATAAATATGGTTGAGAATCTTGCGTGAGTGCTATGATTCTGAAATAGTAATTACCTGTATCATTTAAATTTATATTTAGTGAATTGCCATTTATTATTTCTGTTTTATTGATTATAGTAAAATTTTGATTTTTTGAAAATTCAATTTTGTATCTATTTAGTGAACTTGCTTTTTTCCACTCTATCTTAAATTCTGATGTATCTAATATTGTATTTGTATCAGGTTCGATTAATTCAATTTTTTGATAATAACCATTAAGATTTTTATTGTAATATCCTACATCATGTTCTTTTATTAATCCGACGCCTTTTGCAAAATATAAAAATTTCTGTCTATAAAAATTTTCATTTGAGTATTTTACTTTTAATTCTATTTTTAATACATCTGTATACTTTCCAATATATGTTTTTTCTATGATTGTTGAAATAAAATTTCCACCACTATTATTTGTTGAATAAGTAGAACCTTTATAACAAATTTTATCTGTTAGTTTCACTGGTGGTGTATATGTATAAAATGCTTCTGAATGCAATAATAATCCATTTTCATCACAGGTGAATGTTTGATAATTTGTGTAATCCTCTCCTATCATCTGCACTTGTTTTGAATTTAATATTTGTGGTGTCATTAATTTTTGTGTTATATCTTTTGTTATTGTCTGATATTCACCTTGATAATTATATTTATATTCATAATAATTATCCAATATAAAATAATCACTTATATCAAACCGTTCTATATCTGTTGTATAAAATTTTAATTGATATGGTGCTATTTTTTGTCCTGAACTTGTTTTTAATTTTTCATTTATTGAAAATATTAGTTCTTTATTAATTAAAAATTTGTCAACTGCTGAACCTGGCTTAATTGTCAAGACTCTTCCTGCTGTATCCCATTCTACAACTACATTATTACTGCTTATTACAGCATAATTAAACGAAAGAAAATCTTGCCAGTTTATTGTTGTATCCATTTCAGTGCCGAACAATATTTTTACTTCATCATAAGCGAAAAAATCTTTTTGTCCATTATATGGGATCGTAGCAATAACACCATTTAAATTATTAACACCTCTTTTTAATATTGATAAAAATTTTTGATTTGTTTCTAATTCAGTTATTGGTATTTCGTTTTCTATTAAGTTTAATAATATTCTTTTTATCGGAACATTATCTTCATTAAGGATTGAATAATTTAGATTCTCCTTTTTCAAATAATAATTTTTATACTGATTTAAAAAATTTTTATAAATCAAATAATTTAATGTTGAGTTATGGTCAATTAAACAATTATTTATATTGCCATAATTATCACTTTCTGTTAATAAAAATAATCGTATTGTTTTACTGCCTATGCCTTTTTCTACTTTTATTAAATACACATTTTTGCTAATAATATTTTCATCTAAATATAATTTGAAATTTCCATTTGCATCAGTTGTTGTCTCGTATTTTACTCCACCATAATTTACATAAACTTTTGCGCCAACTAATGGAATATTTGTAGTAGAACTGAATGATTTATTGTTTTGATTATTAATTGGTGGTGCTGCTGAAATTAAATTTATAACTGAATTTGGTAAAATTACCTGTCCACTTATATATGTAGTTCGCTCAATCGAACGATTAAAATTATAGGAACCACAATTTATTAAAACTGCTACCAAAAATATTATGCTAAAATAAATTGCAATTAATAAAATTAATTTCTTTCTCATTATCTACTAAAATTTTTTTTCAATTTTTACTTGATTAGGTTCAACATTTAACATTATTGCTTTTTTCTTTTGTTCTAATATATAATGATTATAATCTTTATATACATCAACTAAATTATAAATCCAGCAAATAATTGCAGCTGTTAAAAAAATATTTGATTTCTTTTTGTAATCATCAGTTTTATTTTTATATTCTTCTAACAGGTTATAATTTAATTTATTTAAATCAACAGAATTGTATTTATCATAATAATCATCTGCTTTCATTTTATAATTTATAGACATACCTAATGTGCCTAAACTTAATATTGAGAAAATAATAGTTTTATATTCTTTATCTAAATAATAATGTCCAAGACCTGGTAAAATTGTAGATTTAATAAGAGTTGAAGTTAGTGTAATTTCTTCTTTTTTTGTATCTTCTTTTTCTGGTCTGGCTTTTATTGGCTTTATTTTACCTGCGCCCCATACAATTATTTCATCAGATTTTTTTGAACCATAAAAATAATTTACTGCACCACAATATGGACAATATTGAAATTCTTTATTAAATAATTTTTCACAATTCAAACATTTTATTAATTCAATCTCTTTTTTAATTGACTTTTTTGTTTTTGGTGCACCACAATTTAAACAAAATTGATATTCATCTTTATTTGTTGTTTTACAGACTGGACAAAACCATTCAGCAAAAGCAAAAGTATACAAACTGAAAATAAAAATAACAATTAAAAATTTTTTCAACATTAAATTTGGTTATTTATTATTAAATAATTCTGGAATATGTTTTTTTACTAATTCTTCCATTTCTTCATTTGAAAAATCAGTTGTCCTTTTTGCTTCATATTGTTTCATTATTTCATCATAAATTTTTAAAATGCCTGGATGTCTTTTATTTATTTTTTCCTTTAATTTAAAATATTTATTAATCCAGACTGCAATTCCTGCAACACCTGATTTATCATTTATTAAAACATCAATTGGTCTATTTAATAATTTTGTTGTATCAAAAATATTATATATTTCTTCATTTTTTAAAATGCCATCAGCGTGAATTCCTGCTCTTGTTATATTGAATTCTGAACCAATAAATGGCGCATTTTTTGGTATTTGAACATTTAATTCTTTTTTGTAATATTCTGCTATTTCTGTTATTACTGTTGTATCAATACCATTAAAATCATTTGTAAATGAAATATAATCAATTATTAACCCTTCGATGTTTGTATTTCCTGTTCGTTCGCCAAAACCAAGTAGAGTTCCGTTCGCACCTGCACAACCATATAGCCATGCTGTCGTTGCATTAATTAATCCTTTAAAGAAATCATTATGTCCATGCCATTCTAAATATTCTGATGGCACACCAACTTTTTTATTTAATGAATAAATTATTTTTGGAACTGAACGAGGTAAAGCTGCTTCAACATAAGGCACACCATAGCCCATTGTATCACACGCCCGAATTTTTACTGGTATATTATTTTTTTCTGATAGTTCCATTAATTTTTCTGCAAAAGGCAAAACAAACCCATCAAAATCCGCTCTCGTAATATCTTCAAAATGACAGCGTGGTATTATTCCATTATTTATTGCTTCTTTTACAATACTTAAATAATCTTCAAGTGCTTCAGCTCTTGTCTTTTTTAATTTTAAAAAAATATGATAATCTGATGCTGATGTTAAAATTCCTGTTTCTTTTAATCCCATTTCCTTTACTAACTGTAAATCTGATTTTACTGCTCTTATCCAGCCAGTTATTTCTGGATATTGATAGCCTAATTCTAAACATTTAGTTACTGCTTCTTTGTCTTTTTCACTATATAAAAAAAATTCACTCTGTTTGATTACTCCATTTTTCCCACCTAATTTATGGAGTAATTTAAATAATTCAATTGTTTGCTTTACGGTATATGGTGGTCTCGCTTGCTGACCATCGCGAAAAGTTGTATCAGTTATCCAAAATTTATCTGGTAAATTAGTTGGCACTATTTCATTATCGAATGAAATAACTGGAATTGATGTATATGGAAATATATCGCGAAATAAATTGGGTTCTGTTATTTCTTTTAATTCATATTTTGCATTGTTATAGTTAAGTAAATTATTCTTTCCTTTTTTTAGCATTTTTTTCACCTCTATTTTTTTAAATAAACACGAAGTTTAATTCGAACTGGTTGTTTTGTCTCGCCTTTTTCCCACAACCAGTTTTTCATTACAAATTCTTTCGCTTCTACATCAAGTTTATATAATGGGGACATTTGTTCAATTTCTACTTTCTCTAAATATCCCTGTTCATTTATTATGCCATATAAAACAATGTATGTGCTTATTCCTTTTTTTTCTACCCATTCTGGTGCTGGCATATCTGGATTTTTAAGTATTTTTCTTGTTTTGAATGAACCTGCTATAATTGGTTCATAACTTGATTTTTCATATTTAAATTTATCTAAACTTAATGGTTCATCTTTTATAAATAGTTTTTCATTTTCTTTTCCTTTTATACCTGTTATTGTTTGCAATGAATATAATTCTTCTTTGCCACTATGTTCTGTATAATTATCTGTTGTTTCTTTTATCACTTTTTTTTCAGGTTTTTGCGATTCTGGTTTTTCTTTGATTATTATATCATTAAATAATTCTTCTCTATTTTTTACTATTTCTTCACTTTTAACAGTTTCAACTTCAATTTCCGGTCTTGATATAATTGGAATTATTTTTTTTCGTTCTAATTCTGTTATATCAAATTTTCTCATGCCCTGTATTTCTGCTTCTTTTTTTTTCGCTTCTTCTTGATAGCCTTTTGTTTCTTTTATTGATTTTTCAACTTTCTTATTTTCTTGTTTTTGAAATTTTAATTTGTTTTCTTTTTGAATTGATGATTCTTCTTTTTTTTGCTTTTCTTGATAATTTATCTTTTCATTTCTTATTTCTTTTTTTTCTGAAATTGCTTTTGTAACTTTTTGTGAAATATCTATATTTGAATCTATTATTGGTTTATAAGTAAATAATCTGATTTTTAATTCCTGCAATGAATTTATTATTGGTTCTCGATAAAAGATAAATATGTATAAAAAAATAAAAATATGAATAATTGAAGAGAAAATTAGTGCTTTTATTTTTATTTCGTAATTTTTATAATTTATTGTTTCTAATATTATTTTATTTTCCATAATTTATTTCTCTATTTTAAGTTGTTCTAAATCAATTGGTACTGTGACTAAATTTACTGCTTCACCACCATTTATATGTATTCTATCAATTATATTTATTAATAATCCATAACTTACTTCTTTATCTGCTTTTATTGAAACTACTTTTTCTTCTGACTGCATTAATAAATTTTTTATTTCTTCATCAAAATCACCCAATAAAAGTTCTTTTTCATTTAAAAATAATTTATTATCTTTTGTGATATGACAAAAAATTAATGGTGTTTTATTATTAGTAAAAGTTTCAGCAGCAGGCATATCAATTTTAAAACCTGGCTGCATAATAAATGTTGATGTAAGCATAAAAAAGATAATAAGTAAAAGCACACAATCAATTAACGGTGCCATATCTATTGGTATTTCAAAACTCTTTTTTTCTTTTGTAAATAAATAATTTCTTTTTAACATTTCACTCTTCGTTACTTATTTTATTTCTGCTTTTTGTTATTGAATTAACTAACATAATTGCAGAATTTTCTATATCTAAAATTATTCGTTCCACTTTGTTTTCAAGAAAATTATGGAATATTAATAATGGTATTGCAATGATTAACCCAGCAGCAGTTGTGAGTAATGCTTCTGAAATTCCGCCTGCTAATACTGTTGCATTTACATTGCCACCTAATAATCTTATTTGATTAAATGCTTTTATCATTCCTGTTACTGTTCCTAATAAACCAAGTAATGGTGATATTTTGGCTATTAATAATATTATATTTAAATTCTCTTCTAATTTTGGTATTACCTGTAAGCCAGCTTCTGTTATTTCTTCTTTTATTTTTTCTTTTGGTTCATTGAAATTATTTAAACCAGCAATTAATATTGGTGATAGTATTGTAGGATTCTTTTCGCATATTAAATATGCTTCATCAATATTATTAGATGAGATAGCTATATTTATTTTTCCAATTAATTCTTCTGAGTTTAATTTTATCCTTTTTAAAAATAAATAGCGTTCAAGTATAACAAATAAAGCATAAATAGAACAAAACATTAAAGGCAGCATTAAAAAGCCGCCTTTATTTATAATTGTAATCTTTTTATAAACATAATATAATGCGATAATAATAAATAGTATTATAACTGTAAAAACAATTTTTATTCTTTTCTCTTTCATAAAATTAACTCCAAAAAATTTCCATTTAATTATGCAGCCTCTGTTTTTGAACTTTCTTTTTTTTCTTTTGTTGTTTTTGTTTCAACTGTTTTTTCTTCTTTTTTTGTTGTTTTGTTTTTATAATCTGTTGTATAAAAACCAGTGCCTTTAAATATTATACCAGCACCACCTGTTATTAATCTTATTACTTTATTTGCTTTGCATTCTGGACATTTTTTTACTGGCTTATCAGAAATTTTTTGTAATAATTCAAACTTATGACCACATTTCTGACATTCGTATTCATAAATTGGCATAATATATACCACCTCCACTTTTTGTAATATGTATTTTGATTATAAAAATATATCTTTTAATTATAACATAAAAAAAATTTTAAAGTCAATAATTTTTTTTGACAAAATCGTTTTTTTAAAATATATATATTATATATATATTTATAAATTTATTTTTAATTTTGAGGAAAAAAATGAAATTTTATTTAGAACGAATTTTTCTTATAATTTTTATTTTAAATTTTTCAATTTTTACTCAGACAAACACTATAATTAATATTCAAGCAGTTGGGGATGTTATGCTTGGTTCAACTTATCCAAAACCCGCTTTACCGCCAGATGATGGTAAATATATTTTTGATAATGTAAAAGATTATTTTAAAAATGCTGATGTATTGATAGGAAATTTAGAAGGAACTTTTACAACAATTGAAGAAAGCGTTAAAAAAGGTTTTGATGGGAAAAAAGTATTTGCATTTAAAATGCCTTTACACTATGTGAATTATTTTAAAGAAGCAAATTTTACAGTGTTAAATATTGCTAATAATCATTCACGAGATTTTGGTGAAGATGGTTTAAAAGAAACAATAAAAACACTTATAAAAGCTGATTTAAAATATTGTGGTTTAAAAGACGAAGTAACAATAATAGAAAAAAAGGGCGTAAAAATAGGAATAATAGGTTTTTATTGGACGCCATATTTTAATGATATTTGTGATATAGAAAATTCAAAAAAATTAATTAAACGAGCAAAGGAGCAAGTTGATATTTTAATCGTTACTTTTCACGGTGGTGGTGAAGGTGAGAAATATCTTCACACAAAAGATGAAATGGAATATTTTTACAATGATAAACGCGGTAATGTTGTGAAATTTTCAAAAGCAGCTATTGATAGTGGTGCTGATTTTGTATTTGGGCATGGGCCACATATTCCTCGTGCTATTATTACATATAAGGAAAAAATAATTGCTTTTTCTTTAGGAAATTTTTGCACTTATTCTTATTTCAATTTAAAACCACCTAATAATATTTCTTTAATTTTAGAAGTTTCGTTAGATGGAACTGGAAATTTTGTAAGTGGCAGAATTATTCCAATTATTTTAAAAAATGAAGGTATTCCTTTTTATGATGAAAATAAAGAGGCAATCAAATTAATAAGGCAATTAACAGAAACTGATTTTCCAAAAAACAATATAATAATAACTGATGATGGTGATATAAAGATAAATAAAAATTAAAGAGAATAATTATTTTTTAGCAAATCTAAAATTTCACTATCAGTTTTTATGAAAAAATTTTTTTCCTTTATTTTGCGTTTAATTATTTTAAAGATTTTTTTTAATGCTAATAAAAAAGCAATATGAAATCTAAATTTTAAGTTGAAAAAATCACGAATAAAAAAAACTAAGGACCAGAAAAAATGTGCAAATAAAAATTTTGGTGTTGAAATATTTTTCCAGAAAAAAATATAACTATTCCTTGCAGTAATAAAACTCAATTGTGTGGCATCATACATTGTTTTTATTGTTGCTTGATGTTTATGATACATAATGCATTCTGGCGCATAAAGAACTTTCCAACCCCGTTTTAATGCTCGATAGCAAAGGTCAATATCTTCCCAATAAAGAGGATAATAAATATCATCAAATCCACCTAATTCTAAATACATTGATTTTCTAAATGCAGCAGCACCACCAGTTGCAAATAATGTCATTTCTGTATTTGTTATTGTATCACCTAAATCTTTTAGTTTAAAATGCCCTTTTTCAAGGAGTGCAATTCGTTTACCTGCTAAATATGTTTTTTCATCCCAGAGAAATACTTTTGTGCTAACAGCAAATACATTTTCATCGTTAAAATAATCAACAATTTTATTTAAGACATTATCACCTAATTTAATATCGTTATTTAATGAGATAAGAATAGGGAATTGACAATGTGCCACAGCAAAATTTGAAGCACGCTGATAACCACAATTCTTTGCTGTTTTTTTTATTATTATTTCAGGAAAATTTTCTGATACATATTTTATGCTATCATCAATACTACAATCATCAACAAAAATTATTTCATATTTACCTTTTCTATATTTTTTTGCTTCTGAAATAATATTTGGTAATGCTTCCTGAATATATCCATTTTTAAAACCATTATAATTTGTAATAAAAATACTTATATCCATTTTTATTTTATATTATTCACATAATTTAATAATATCATAAACAATTTCAATAAAACTAATTGGTGTTGGACTGCAAAGTTTTGTTGCATCATAACTAAATATTTTATTATTCTTTACTGCATTTAAATTATTAAATTTTTTCCAGGTTTTTATTTCTTCCTCTGTTTGAACGCCCATATCTATAATTATAATTATATCTGGATTTGTTAATATTATTTGTTCACGAGAGACTGCTTGATAATTTGGAAAATCAGCACCAGCGTTTATAAATCCACTATATTCAATAATACTATGTATAAAACTCTCTTTTGTTGCAATAAATATTGGATTTGCACCTATTTGCACAATCATTTTTAATTGCTTTTTATACTTTTTATTATTTACTTCTAAAAGTTTTTTTTTCGCTTCATCTAATATTTTTTTTGCTTCTTTTTCTTTATTCAAATATTTTGCTACTTCTAAAAATTGTTCACAGATTTCATTAAAATTTTTTGGTTCTTTAAAGACAATTATATTTAGGTTTAATTCTTTTAATTTATTGTATGTCCGTTTATCTAATAATGTTGAAGCAAAAATAATATCAGGTTTTAATTCATAAATTTTTTCTATATTTACATTTATTATATCACCTATTTTTTCTTTTTCTTTTATTTGTTCTGGTCTTGTGCAGTATTTTGTTACTCCAACTAATTTTTCTTCTGATTGTAATAAATATATTTCCTCTGATATATATGGCAATAATGAAATTATTCGCTCAATTTCTTTTTTATTTTTTTCTTCTATTTGTTTATTTGTACAATTGAATAAAAAAAATAAAAAAGCAAAAAATAAAATTTTATTTTTCATCTGGTATAAATAATATATTTGGTTTTTTTGTAATTTTATTTTTTTCTATTAAAACATTAATATTATATAGTTGTCTAATATTTTCGTTTGTTATTGTTTCGTCAGGCAAGCCAATTTTCAAAATTTTTCCTTCTTTTAATAAAATAATTTTATCACAAAATTCTGCTGCTAAATTCAAATTATGAAATGTAATCATAATTGTTAAATTTAATTCATCTCTTAATTTTTTTAAAAGTGATAATATATGTAATTGATGATTTAAATCTAAATGTGCAGTTGATTCATCAAGTAATAATAATTTTGGTTCCTGAACTAATGCTCTTGTGATTGCAGTAAGTTGCTTCTCACCACTGCTTATTTCATTTATTTTTTTATTTTTTAATTTTTTTATTCCAGTTAATTCCATATAGTAATTTATTATTTCTAAATCTTTTTTAGTTTCAAAAAATTGAAATTTTTTAAAATGTGGTATTCTACCAAATAAAACATAATCTTCAACTGAAAAAAATTGTGTCTCTATATTTGTTGAAACTACTGATATATTTTTTACAAATTCATTATTTGGTATTTTATATATATTTTGTTCATTAAAAAAAATTTCACCTTTAATTGGTTTTATTATTTTTAATATTGTTTTAAATAATGTAGTTTTTCCTGCACCATTTGGTCCTATTATGCCAATATAATCCTTTTTAAAAATAGAAAAATTTATTTCGCTTATATAAAAATAATTTTCATATCCAGCAGTAACATTTTTTAATTCTAATATTTTTTTCATAAGTTTATTTTCTTTTTTGAAAAAAGATGAATAAAAATAATTCCACCAATAATACCTGTTATTACACCAATTGGCAATTCAGCAGGGCTAATTATAGTTCTTGCAATTAAATCACAGATAATTAAAAAAGCCCCACCTGATAAATAACAGGAAACTAATAATATTTTATAATCATAGCCAATTAACAATCTTAAAAAATGAGGAATAATGAGACCGACAAAACCAATCAAACCAGATATTGAAACTGATAAGCCAATTAAAATTGCTGTTAGAGTAAATAAAATTTTTTTTATCCTTATAATATTTATCCCTAAATTTAGTGCTTCTTCATCGCCTAAACTCAATGCATTTAATGAATTAGAAAAAATAAATGAGATAACAAGACCAATAAATGAAGTTATAAGAATAATATAAATAAAAAAATAATTTGTTTCATTTAATGAACCCATCAACCAATAAATAATATTATTCATATATTGCAATTTACTTATGCTTAATAATAATGTGATAATAGATGACGATAAAAAACTAAAAATAACACCAATAAGTAAAATATTATTTGTATTAAAAAAATTTTTTTTAAAAGCAATAAGGTAAATAATAATAAGCGCAGCCATAGCACCTAAAAAACCAGAAATTGGTAATGTTATAATACTTATTATTTTATCAAATCGAAATAAAATATTTAAACAAACACCTACCCCAGCCCCACCAGCGATTCCTGTTGTATAAGAATCAACTAAGGGATTTCTAAATAATGCTTGCAAAATAACACCAGATAAACTTAAAGTTGCTCCAATTGTAAATGCTAATAGTATTCTTGGTAATCTTATATAAAAGAGTATGGTATATTCTGACAGATAATTTGCAGGTATATTTTTATTAAAAATAAAATAAAAAAAATTTTTATGATTAATTTTAGCCGTACCAAAATAAAATGCAAATAATGAAACTATTATTAAAATAATTATTTGTATCAAAATAATTTTAATATATTTTTTCTTTTTTTCAATCATAAATGATTTGATAGATTAAATTTAACAATAAATAATGTCAAGATTATTTAAAGGTAATATATTAAATATCTTGAAAATAATGCTGTTTTATAAATTAAGAACCGTTTTAAAAATAAAATTGACAATAATAAAAATTTATTTAATATTAAAAAAAATAAAAAGAAAGGAGAAAAATGAATGGAAAGAAATGAGATAATTGAATTATGTAAAAAAGTTCGCGAATCATCATATACAATTGCAAAATTAACAACAAAAGAAAAAAATGAATTATTAAAAAATATTCAGAAAAATTTAATAAATTCAAGAGAAAAAATAATGGCGCAAAATCAGATTGATATAAGCAATGGAGAAAAAAAAGGCTTAAATAAAGCAATGCTGGATAGGTTATTATTAACTGAAAAAAGATTTACTGAAATGGTGAATGGAATAAATGAAATAATAAATTTACCAGACCCTGTTTATGAGATGAGTGATTTTATAAGAAGACCATCAAATATAATTGTTGGTCGAATGCGAGTGCCAATTGGAGTAATTGGTATTATATATGAAGCACGACCAAATGTTACAGTTGATGCTGCTGTATTATGTATAAAAGCAGGAAATAGTGTAATATTACGAGGTGGTAGTGAATCATATAATTCAAATATAGCAATAATAGAAGCAATGAAAAATGCATTAAAAGAAATGAAACTAAATGAATACATTATTTCATATTTAATGACGCCAGCACGAGAAGCAATTGATGTAATGTTAGAACAAGAAGAATATATTGATTTAATAATACCACGCGGTGGCGAAGGATTAATAAGACATGTTGTTGAAAAGTCTAAAATACCAGTTTTGAAACATTATAAAGGCGTTTGTCATATTTATGTTGAGGAAGATTATAATTTTGATGATGCTATTAGAATTATTAGAAATGCAAAATTGCAAAGGCCAGCTGTATGTAATGCAGTTGAAAAAGTGTTGGTTCATAAAAATATAGCAGAAAAATTTTTACCTATATTAAGTGAAAAATTAAAAGAAGTAGAATTAAGAGGTTGCGAGATAAGTTGTAAAATATTACCACAAATAAAAAAAGCAACAGAAGAAGATTGGTATGCTGAATATCTTGATTTAATATTAACAATAAAAGTAGTAAATAATCTTGACGAAGCAATAGCACATATAAACAAGTATAGTTCAAAACATACAGATTCAATACTTACAAATAATTATCAAAAAGGTATGCAATTTTTAAAAGAAGTTGATTCATCAACAGTATTAATAAATGCTTCAACAAGATTTAGTGATGGGGGACAATTTGGATTAGGAGCTGAAATTGGAATTAGCACAGATAAATTACACGCTCGTGGACCAATGGGCTTAAAAGAATTAACAACACAAAAATTTATAGTTTTTGGTAATGGCGAAATAAGAGAATAAAATGAATATAAATTTATATGAAATCAGAAATTTAGATGATTATTTTGGACAGAGAAATCAAATTCGTGCTGCTGAAAAATTTTTAGAATTAGCAAAGCCTAATAAAAATGATAAAATATTGGAAATTGGTTCTGGCACTGGTTTTCTTTATGAATATTTAATTTTTAAAGGTTATGATGTAATAGGTTTAGAAATTGATTTTAATCAAGTCAAAGTAAAAAACAAAAAAAAATTTATTATTGCAAATGCTTTATTTTTGCCTTTTAAAAATAATACATTCAAATTCATTTTTTTAAATGATGTTGTTCATCACATTAAAAATATAAATGATTTATTACAGGAAATAAAAAGAGTTAGTGAAAATGTAATTATGATTGAACCAAATATATTAAATCCATATTCATTTTTATTTGGTTTTAAAAGAGATGAAAATTTACGATTTAGAAATTTAAAAAAATGTTTATTAGAAAATAAATATAAAATAAATAAGATTGATTATTTTTTATTTTTGCCAGCTAATTTATTAATTAAACTTGAGAAATTTTTAGAAAGAACTTTTTTAAAAATTTTTGGTGGTAAAAAAATAATTTGTGCAAGAACTAAAAAATAAAAACTAAATGCCAAAAAGAAATTATTTTTTTTTCGCTATTTTATTCATTTTAATTCTTATTTATTTTTTATTCGCAATCAAGCAAGCTAAAAAGATAGATTTAAGAATAGATGAAATTATCTCAATATTAATAGTAAAATCAATTAATTTTGAAAATTCAATTCCGCATCTGCCTTCAAATAATCATTATATTTTTTATTTATTTCATTTTTATTTAAGCAAAATATTTTCGTATTTTGTTAATGAGGATCAGTTAATTATTAGATTACCAAATATTTTTTTACATTCTATATCATCTATTCTACTTTATTTTTTAATTATAAAATTAACTGCTAACGAGATAAAAAATTTATTGTTTTTTTCCATTGTTATTATTGGTATTTCTATTTTTTTATTTGATTTATCATTTTTTTATTTGTCTATTGATGGTAGATTTTATGAAAGTTATATTTTGTTTTTTATAATTTTTCTTTGGCTTTTTTTTAATAATGTTAAATTTTCTTTTTTAATTATCTATTTAATTTTATCTGGAATTATTATTGGTCCTTTTTTTTGGCTTTTTTTAATATCTTTTTTAATTATCAATTTTTTTTATAATAGAGAATTTTGTTATAAAAAGTTTTTTTTATTAATTAGTATTATCTTTATTTTTCTCTTTCATCTTTTTTTAGCAAGTAATGAAAAATCTATTTATATTATTTTTAATCATTTAAAAAGATTTTTTATTTTAAATAATCCTTTTTATTATTTAAAAAATTTATTTATTTATTTTCCTGTGCTTACGATTTTTTTTATTATTTTTTTTGTCAAATCAAGAAATAAAAAAATATTATTTCAATTATTTTTTCCATTGTTTTTAATCTATTTTTTTCTTTCTTTTACATTTATTAAAAATATTAGATTGTTATACATTATTTCGCCGTTAATTTTATTATTTGTTATTTCTGAATTAGTTTTGTTTGGCAAAAAGAAGATATTATTTTTTTTATTTATTTTTTTGATTTTCTTAACAAATTACATAAAATATAAGACAGAATATTTTTATTTTTTTGACCCAACAAGAATAAATTTTGAAAAATTTAAAAGATTAAATGATAAAGAAATTACAGATATTCTTACAACAAATCCGATTATTTGTTATTATTTTAAACCAGATAAAAATATAACAGTATTTAGAGAAGAATATTATAAAGATTTGATAAATGAAAAAAATATAAATAGATGTTATTATACAGGGAAAATAATAATAACAGGTAAAAATTCTTTTTTAGAATATTTTGAAAATCATTCGAATTTTATCTTTTTTACCTTGCAAAAAGAATTTTTTAATAATAGAATGATTTCAAAAGAATTAAGAGAAATGATTTTAAAAAAAATGAAATATTTATCTGAATTCAGTTCACCAAAATATTTTGTTTTTATTAAAAATTAAAAATAAGAAAATATAATGTAAATTAAAGGAAGCGAAAAAATCAAACTATCAAATCTATCTAAAATTCCGCCGTGACCTGGTAATATTTTTCCACTATCTTTTATATCAGCACTTCGTTTTATTAATGATTCAAATAAATCACCAATTTGCCCAAAAATACCAACAATTAAAGGAATAATAAAAATTTGAAAAAGTGAAAATGAATAGAATTTATTAAAAAACAAATGGAAAAAGAAAGCATAAATAAAAGCAAAAATAAAGCCTGCCAAAAAACCTTCGATACTTTTTTTAGGACTAATTTGTGGTGCTAATTTATGTTTACCAAATTTAATACCAAAAAAATAAGCCGCAGTATCACAAACCCATATATCAGTAAGAAGAAGAAGAAGAAGGGAAAAGCCATAATTAACACGAAATTTATAAAAATAAAAAAAACCAATTGTTGAATAAATAATCATAAAGGTTATAATAGCAGCGGAAAATACAATGTTTTCTTTATTTACTTCAAAAACCATAATGAAAAATAAAAGGCAAAGAATTAGTAAATAAATTTGTTCTGTATTAAAAAAAATAATAATTGCAGCAGAAATAAAAGTGATAACTTTAAGAAAATAATTTATTTGTGGTTTAATAATTTTAAATAGTTCAAAAAGAGCAAGTAATGAAAATATAAGAAGCAAAATTTTAAGATAAATACCAGCAAGATAAATTATAAATAAAAATAAAGGAATAGTAATAGCAGCAGTAATAATTCTAATTTTCATTTAGATTTATACCGCCAAACCTTCTTTCACGATTTTGATAATTGATAATAATATCTAAAAATTCTTCTTTTGAAAAATCAGGCCAGAGAGTATTAGTAACAAAGATTTCAGCATAAGCAATTTGCCAGAGTAAAAAATTACTAATTCTTAATTCACCGCTTGTTCTAATTAGTAAATCTACTGGTGGAAAATTTGCAGTATATAAGAATTTTTCAAATAATTCAGGTGTAATATCACTTGCAGGAATTTTTGCTTCTATTATTTTTTTTACTGCTTCAATTATTTCTAATTGACTACCATAATTAACTGCAAGATTTAAAATAAATTTTTTATTATTTTTTGTTTGTTCTAAAGCATAATGTATTTCTTTTTGCACAAATAACGGTAATTTTGTAATATCACCAATGATGTTTAATTTAATATCATTAGCATTCATTTCATCAATTTCATATTTTAAAAATCTATCAAAAAGGTGCATAAGGATTTTAATTTCGCGTTCTGGTCTTTTCCAATTTTCAGTTGAAAAAGCATAAAGAGTAAGAACTTTTACTTCATTTAATTCAGAACAGATTTCACACATTCTACGAACAGTTTTAATACCTTCATTATGACCAAATACTCTTGGAAGACCTCTTTTTTTGGCCCATCTACCATTACCATCCATAATAATTGCAATGTGTTTTGGTATTGCTTCTTTTTTTTGGAAAATAATTTTTAATTTTTCTTCGAGCATAGAATAATAAAAAAAGGGTTGCGTAATAATAGCAACCCGAATAATAAATAAAAATTTTATTCTTTGGAAATAGCATTAACCGGGCAAACTTCTGCACAAGCACCACAATCAGTACATTTATCAGGGTCAATTTTATAAATATCACCTTCAGAAATTGCTTGAACAGGACATTCAGGTTGACAGGTCCCACAAGCTATACATTCATCAGAAATTTTATGAGCCATTTGCCACCTCCTTATACTTCCATAATACTATCTTCTTTTATTTTTATTATTTCATCAACCTTTTTTATGAATTCATCAGTTATATCTTGAATTTTTTTCTTACCTGTTTTTGCTTCATCTTCTGTAATCTCTTTTTCTTTTTCAAGTTCATCAACCAATTCATTACTTTCGCGCCTGATATTTCTTATTGCTATTTTTGTTTCTTCGCCTTTTGTCTTTACTATTTTTATTAGGTTTTTTCTCGATTCTTCACTTAATGGTGGAAAAATTAATCTTATAATTTTTCCATCATCTTGTGGTGTTATACCAAGCGAAGAAGTTTGTATTGCTTTTTTTATATTTTCTAATTGTGAAGCATCCCAGGGTTTAATAATCATTGTTCTTGGTTCTGGAACACTAATATTTGCCATTTGTGTAATTGGTGTTTTTGTTCCATAATAATCAACTTTAATTGTTTCTAATAATGCAGGTGTTGCTTTTCCTGTTCGGATTGTTATTAATTCTTTTTGAAAATTCTCAATTGATTTATTCATTTTTCGCCTTGTTTCATTTAGAATATCATCAAGCATTTAATCACCTCCTATAATTGAACCAATTTTTTTACCTGATAAAAAATTTATTAAACAATCTTTTTTAAAAATATTTAATACACAAATAGGTAAATTGTTTTCCATACATAATGAAATAGCAGTTAAATCCATTACCTGTAATTTTTTATTTATTGCAGTTTGATAATCAAGATAATCATATTTTTTAGCATCATTAAAAAGCATAGGGTCTTTATCATACACGCCATCTACTTTTGTCGCTTTTATTAAAATATCAGCACTTAATTCTATTGCTCTTAATGCAGCAGTAGTATCAGTAGTAAAAAAAGGATGACCTAAACCACCTGCTAAAATAATAATATAATTCTCTTTTAATAATTTTCGTGCTTCTTTGATTTCATATTCTTTTATAAAAGAACCAATTTTAAAAGAAGAAAATATTTCAACTTTTGAATTAAGAGATTCAAGAAAAGATTTAAAAGCAAGTGCATTTATAGCAGTGGCAAGCATACCCATATAATCACCATAAATTCTATCAAAACCAACTTTTGTACCTTTTAAACCACGAAAAATATTGCCACCACCAATTACTATTGAAATTCCAATTTTCTTTTTTTGTATGTTTATTAAATCTTTACAAAAATTTCCTAATAATTTTTCATCAATTCCATTACTGCTACTCTTTTCACCCGCTAATGCCTCACCACTTATTTTTATTAAAATATTTTTATATTTCATATAAAAATGTAAAAGGCAAAGAGGTTGTAACCTCTTTGCCTGAATAATAATTTACTTTTTTTGTGATGCTTCAATTTGTTTTTTTACTTCTTCAGCAAAATTTTCTTCTTTTTTCTCTATACCTTCACCAACCTGCCAGCGCACAAATCTTCTAATTACAATATTTTCTCCTAATTTTGCTATTAAGTTTGTTAATAAAGTTTTTATTGTTATTGAAGGGTCTTTGACATAATCCTGTTCCATCAAGCATTTTGCTTTATAAAATTCTTTTTCAATTTTACCTTGAACAATATTTTCAATAACATTTGCTGGTTTTCCTGAATTTTTAAATTGTTCTAAATATATTTCTTTTTCTTTTTCAATTATTGCTGCTGGTATATCAGAAGTATTAATAAATTCAGGTGCAGAAGCAGCAATGTGAAGACATAGATTATGCACAAATTCTTTAAATTCAGGATTTCTTGCAACAAAATCAGTTTCAGAATTTACTTCAATTAAAACACCGATTTTATTATTACTATGAATATAAGCATCAACAATACCTTGAGCAGCAATTCTGCTTGACTTTTCTGCTGCTTTTAATAATCCTTTTTTTCTTAAATATTCAATGGATTTTTCTATATCACCATTATTTTCTTGCAATGCTTTTTTGCAGTCCATCATACCAGCGCCAGTTATTTCTCTCAATTTTTTTACATCACTTGCTGAAATTTCCATAATTAGTTCAACTCCTTTTTAATAATTTTCATCATCATCTTCCTCATACTCTTCATTATTTTCATTGTGCTCATCAATGTCATCATTTTCATTTACAGTTGCCTGTGAGTTTTCTGTTTTTGCCTCGGTTTCGGCTTTCTTTGTTTGTTCATAAATTGTTCTACCTTCAATTACAGCTTCAGCAAAAGATTCACAGAATAATTTAATTGCTCTAATTGCATCATCATTACCAGGAATACCAATATCAACTAAATCAGGGTCACAATTTGAATCCATCACACCAATAACTGGAATTTTTAATTTTCTTGCTTCAAAAACAGCAATTTCATCGCGTTTTGGATCAATTAGGAATAAAGCACCAGGCAATTTATCCATATTTGCAATTCCACTTAATAATTTTTCTTTTTTTTGTAACTCTTTTTTTAATTTTGATGCTTCTTTATTTGCTAATTTATCAAAGAAACCTGATGCTGATTTTTTTCTTAAATCTAATAATTTCAATACACTTTTTCTTATTGTTTCGAAATTTGTTAATGTGCCGCCTAACCATCTTTGATTTACATAAGGCATACCACATCTTTTAGCTTGTTCTTCAATTGTTGCTTGTGCTTGTTTTTTCGTGCCAACAAATAATAAGTATTCGCCTTTTGAAGTTAGTTCTGTTGTAAAAGCTAGTGCATTTTTTAAACTACGCATTGTTTGCTGTAAATCTATTATATGTAGATTTTTTCTACTTGTAAAAATATAAGGTTTCATTTTTGGATTCCATTTTCTTGGTTGATGGCCAAAATGAACACCTGCTTCTAATAATTGTTTCATTACAACTTTTACCATCTCTGTTTCACCTCCTTTCCTGATTAACGGTTTTTTTCTACCACTTTTTTCATTTGTGCTACATATATGGTATTAACTTTCGTTTATACCATACACCGTTTGCACATCAAAAAGTGTGAAAATATTAAAATAAATAATAATAATAATATAATTTTAAAAAATAATCAAGAAAAAATTTTAAATTTTTTTTAAATGAGTTTAAAAGTTTTCAATCTTTTTATATTAAAATTCTTCATTGAAAAAATAAGATTTCATTAATAGACCAATAAAATCCATTCCTTTTCTATTTAATATTATTCTTTTGTTGTCTTTTACAAAGAATTTTTTATATTCTCTCTTTATTTTAAAATTTATTTTAAAAAATTTTTTAAATTCTTTTTTTGTAAAACCAAATTTTGTTCTTAATTTCCTGGCTAAAAAATTATCTAATATTTCTTTTTCTGTTAATTTATATTCTTTATATTTACCATTAAAATAATCTTTTAAATTATAAGGATTTTCTCGAATAATGTTTTTTACCTGACTTACAGCAGAACATCCAAGTCCTATATAATCTTTCCATAACCAGAAATCTAAATTGTGTTTGCAATAGTAACCTTTTTTGGCATAATTACTTATTTCATATCTTTCAAATTTATTCTTATTTAATATATATGTTTTATATTTTTCCATTCTTTCAATTTCTTCGCCTTTTTGTACATTCTCTAAATTATTATAATTTTCATATTCATAAATTGCTATATGTTTTATTGGATAACTAAATGCTTTTTTTAAGTCATTTTTAAATATTTTATAGTCAGTAAAAGGTAACTGCTGGATTATATCAAAATTTACATTAGTAAAATATTTGAAAACTATATCTAAATCTTTTTCTTGAAAATTATCATATTTTCTATTTAATTTTTTTAATACATTTTCATAAGCAAATGATTGAATTCCAATACTAATTCGATTTATTCCTATTTTACTTATTTCTTTTATATATTCTTCATTTATATTTCGTGGATTTACTTCCATTGTAATTTCTATTTTGGAATTTATAAATTTTGGATAAATTTTGTTTAAAAAATTTTCTAAAATAATTGTTGGAACTAATGATGGTGTACCTCCACCAAAATAAATAGTATCTATTTTATCTATTTCTCTTGTTTGAAATTCTTTTTTTAATGCAGCAAAATATTCTTTTATTTTTTCATTATCTTTTTTTATTACAAATGATGTGTAATGACAATAATTACAGCGTGATAAGCAAAAAGGAATATGTATATATAGGTTCATATTTTTTAATTATCTTTATTTCATAAATAATTTTCAAGCATTTTTAAAAAATTTTTTTATTCAAATTATTTTTTCAAGATACATTAAATAATATTATTGACAATTTACTGATAATTGCTATAATAAAAATATGGAAACAAAAAATAAAAATAATAATGAAATTAAAAGAAGTGATTTTGATTCTGGCTGGAAAGAAATGGTAGAAATATATTTTAAAGATGGAATGGAACTATTATATTCAGAATTAGATGAAATAATAGATTATAAAAGAGGCTACAAATTTATAGATAAAGAATTAGAAGAAATAACAGGCAAAAAAAAGAGCAAACGAAAAGTAGTAGATAAATTAGCAGAAATAAGATTAAAAAACGGCGAAGGGCATATAGTATATTTACATAGCGAATTTCAGCAAGGAAAAGAGAAAGAATTTACAAAGCGGATATACACTTATAATTCATTGATATTTAACAAATACAAGAAAAATACAATAAGTTTAGTGATATTAGGCGATAATGATAAGAAGTGGCGACCAGAAGAATACAAGGTGGAGTATCCGGGCTTTAAATTGTATTTTAAATATAAGTTAGTTAAGTTAATAGATTTTAAGGATCGTGAAGAAGAATTAAGAAAGAGTAAAAATCCATTTAGTAAAGTAATATTAAGTCATCTAAAAAGAATAGAAGCAGGGAATGATGTAGTAAAACAATTTAAGATAAAAAAAGAATTAGTGAAAGAATTATATGACATAGGATTAAAAAAAGAAGACATAAGAAATTTAGTAAAGTTTATAGATTGTATATTTCAATTACCAGATGAATTAGAAGAAGAATATATAGAAGAAATAAGAAAATATGAGGAGGTGAAGAAAATGCCATTAGTAATGACAGCAGAAGTATTAGGTTATAAAAAAGGAAAAGAAGAATGGTTTGAAAAAGGAATTGAAGAAGGAATTGAAAAAGGAATTAAAAAAGGAATCGAAAAAGGAAGAGAAAAAGGAAGAGAAGAAGGAATCGAAAAACAAAAAATAGAGACGATAAAACGAATGTATAAAAAGGGATATAAGATAGAAGATATTGCAGAGATAGTTGATGTAAGTGTAAATAAAATTTATAAGATAATAAAAAATGGCAAAAAAGAAAAAAAATAATTTTATAACAATTTTACAACAAGATAGATAAAAAAATAATGAGGTGAAGAAAATGCCATTAGTAATGACAGCAGAAGTATTAGGTTATAAAAAAGGAAAAGAAGAATGGTTTGAAAAAGGAATTGAAGAAGGAATTAAAAAAGGAATCGAAAAAGGAAGAGAAGAAGGAATCGAAAAACAAAAAATAGTGACGATAAAACGAATGTATAAAAAAGGATATAAGATAGAAGATATTGCAGAGATAGTTGATGTAAGTATAAAAGAGATTTGCAAGATAATAAAGAATGGACAAAAGAAAAAAATTAATTCAGTAAATTCAATTAAATGAATAAGTATGTAAAATATATTTCATACCTATTTTAAAAATAAAATTAAATTTTTCTTGACAAATATTTGTAAAAAAGATAAAAATAAATTCTTATAAAAAAGGCTTTTTATTAGTGATTAAAAGAAAGGATAATAATTTTTTTAAAAAAATATTTAAGAATAAATAGATATTAATTATATAAATATGAGTATAAAAATATATTATTCTTCTATAAAAAAACCAAAAAAATTTATCCTTTCTTTTCAATCTCTATAATTGTCTGGCTATTTTATTTATAATTAGTTGTTTTTAATATTTTAAAAAAGTAGATATATCAGAAAAGGAGGTGTCTGAAATAGAATTAGTAAGTATTATTATTGGGCTAATAGTAGGTTTAATTATTGGAATTGTTCTTAAATTTATTATTGACAACAAACGAATAAAAGGTGAACAAATAACATTCGAACAAAAGCGAGCTCAATTAGAAGAAGAATTATCAAAACGAAAAAAACAACTTGAACTTGAATATAAAGAAAAACAATTGACAATACGAAGTAAAGTAGAAGAAGAATTTAAGAACATCCGTGAAGAATTAAAAAATTTAGAAAACAGATTAACAAAGAAAGAAGATTTTTTAGAAACAAAAGAGAAGAAAGTAGAAGAAAAACAGCAAGAATTGCTAAAAAAAGAACAACAGTTGAATGAATTACAAAAAGAAGTAAGCGAATTAAAGGAAAAGGAAATAAAAGAGTTAGAAAAAATTTGTGGATTAACATCAGAAGAAGCCAGACAATTGCTAATTGATAATATGGTGAATGAAGCAAAGTATGAAGCAACAAAATTGATAAAAAAGATTGAAGAGGAAGCAAAAAAAGATTCAGAACGCCGCGCAAAAAGAATAATTGCTTTATCAACACAAAGAATAGCGGCTGATTATGTTCCTGAAATTACTATCTCTACTGTTGCATTACCAAGTGATGAAATGAAAGGAAGAATAATAGGTCGTGAAGGAAGAAATATAAAAGAGTTTGAGAAATGTGCAAAGGTTGATTTAATTATTGATGATACGCCAGAAGTAGTCACAATTGCAAGTTTTGACCCACTTCGTCGTGAAATAGCAAGAATAGCATTAGAAAAACTTATTCTCGATGGTAGAATTCATCCAGCACGAATTGAAGAAATAGTTTCAAAAACTGAAAAAGAAGTTGAAAAAATTATGCTTGAAACAGCTGAACAGGCAATCCTTGATTTAGGCATACCAAATGTTAAAGAAGAAATTGCAAGATTATTGGGTAAATTAAAATATCGCACAAGTTATGGTCAAAATGTTTTACAACATTCAATAGAAGTAGCAAAAATAGCAGGTTTAATGGCTGCTGAACTTGGTGCTAATGTTTTGATTGTAAAAAGAATGGGCTTATTACACGATATTGGTAAAGCAGTTGATTCAAGTGTTGAAGGTACACATACTTCAATTGGTGCTGAATTAGCAAAAAAAGCAGGTGAAAATGAATATGTTGTTAATGCAATTTTAGCACATCACGGTGATGTCGAATTTAAAACAGTTGAAAGTGTTTTAGTTGCAACTGCAGATGCTATCTCTGCTTCAAGACCTGGTGCAAGAAAAGAAAGTGTAGAAGCATATTTAAAGAGAATTGAACAAATCGAACAAATTTCAAATGCTTATGAAGGTGTAGAAAAATCTTATGCAATTCAGGCAGGTCGTGAAGTTAGGGTTATAGTAAAAAGTGAAAAAGTATCTGATGAAAAACTTGAAATTTTAGCGCGTGATATTGCAAAAGAAATTGAACAGAAAGTTGAATATCCTGGCATTATAAAAGTTACTGCAATAAGAGAAACAAGAATTGTTGAATACGCAAAATAATTTTTATACAGGTTATTCAGTTTTTTCCTGAATAACCTGTTTTTTATTTAATATAATGAATAATATTTTTAATGTTTTATGTATTGGTGATATTGTTGGTAAAGCGGGAAGAAAAGTATTAGATGAACTTTTGCCAAAAATAATTGAAGATTATAAGATAGATTATATTATTGCAAATGGTGAAAATTCTGCTGGTGGAACTGGTATTGTCCCAGATATTGCAAAAGAATTATTTCAAAAAAAAATAAATGTTATTACAACAGGTAATCATATATGGAACAAAAAAGAAATAATAGATTATATTAATAATCAACCAAGAATAATCAGACCAGCAAATTTACAGCCTGATATTCCGGGGAAAGGTTTTTTTGAAGAAGATATTTTAATAAATAATTCTTCTTATAAAATTATTGTTATAAATTTAATTGGTAGAATATTTATGAATCCTGCTAATTGTCCTTTTCATGAATTTGAAAAAATTTATTCAAAATTTATTTCTATTAAAAATAAAATAATTATTGTTGATTTTCATGCAGAAGCCACATCAGAAAAAACTGCAGCTGCTTTTTTTGCTGATGGCAAAGTATCAGTCTTTTTTGGAACTCATACACATATTCAAACCGCAGATGCAAGAATACTTGAAAAAGGAACTGGTTATATTACTGATATTGGTATGTGTGGCTCAGAAAATTCTGTTATTGGTGTTTGTAAAGAAATAATTATAAATAAATTTTTAACTGGCTTACCTGCTAAAAATGAAGTTTCACTTGCTGAGCCACTTATGTTTAATGGTGTGGTTTTTACCATTTCACTTGATAATTTTAAATGTTCAGCAGTTAAGCCATTATATTTATATTTATAAATGAATAATAAAATTTTATCTACAAAAGAGTTAGTTGATAAAATTTTAAGCAATGTTATTTTAGATGTCCAGAAATTAAATCATTTTAATATTTTTCCAAAATTAGATGTTGTTCTTGTTGGAAATGATTTTGCCTCTTTTTCATATATTAAACAAAAAAGAAAAACCTGTGAAAAATGTAATATTTCATTTGAATTACATCATTTGTCAGAAAAAATAAATGAAACAGAAATAATCTCTTTAATCGAAAAATTAAATAACACAAAAGAGACAACAGGCATTTTAATACAATTACCATTACCATCTCATTTGAATACAAATAATATAATAAAATCAATATTACCACAAAAAGATGTTGATGGTTTTCATTTTATAAATGCTGGCAAATTATTTTTTAATACTGATTCTTTATTACCTTGCACTCCTTATGGAATTATGCAATTGTTTAAATTTTATAATATTGAAATCAAAGGAAAAACAATTGTTATTATAGGAAATAGTAATATTGTAGGCAAACCACTTGCTTTAATGTGTATAAATGAAAATGCTACTGTAATAAGTTGTAATAAATTTACTGAAAATTTAGCAAATTATACAATACTTGCTGATATTTTAGTTTCTGCAACTGGTAAAGTTAATTTAATAAATTCAAATATGATTAAAGATAATGTAATAATAATTGATGTTGGTTGTTGTCAGTTTTTTGATGATAATAATAAAGTCTATAAAATTAAAGGTGATGTTGATTTTGATGATGTAATTAATAAAGTTAAATATATAACGCCAGTGCCTGGTGGTGTTGGTCCGCTCACTGTTGCTGCTTTAATGCAAAATATTGTAAAAGCCTGTTTTTTACAATATCCTGATATTTTCTCAACTGATTTTTTTTCTTAAAAATATTTATATTTTTATTTCTTTTTTATTAAAGCTTTTTTCAAAATATTCCGATTATAATAGTAGAGATATAAATAAAAAAAGTGAGTAAAAAATGAATAATATTTATGTTGATAGTTTATTATCAAATATTGATTATTATAAAATAAACAAGAATGATTCAAATGTATTACAGAGAAATTCGTCAAATATTGAAAATAATGAAGATATAATTTATTTTGATAAAGTTGAAATCTCAGATAAAGGGCGTGTTTTTGTGAAAGCAAAAAAAATTGTTGAAGATTCAAACAATATTATAAGAGAAGAATTAGTCAAGAGATTTAAAGAACAAATCGAAAAACAACTTTACTTTACAGAAGAGACAGCAGAATTATTAGCAGAAAAAATAGTTAATGGTTGGCGTAGTTGGAATTAATAAATAAATGTTGTTAACTATCTGTCCTCTTTGTAAAGTAAAGTCATTAATGGGGAGAAAATTCTAAAAAAAATTTTTAAAGTGATATTTGTAATAATCAATTTTTTATTTTACTAAATCTTTTAAATATTCACTAATTGATTTTGCTTTCATTATTGATGTTCCAATTAATGCACCATTTATTTTATTTTCTTTTAATCTCTTAATTTGTTCATTATTATTTATTCCACTTTCACTGATTATATAAATTCCATTACCTTGTTTTTTTATATATTCATTTAATTTAAATGTTGTATTTAGATTTACTTTAAATGTTTTTAAGTTCCTATTATTTATTCCTATTATTTTTGGTTTTATTATTGACAATACTTTATCAATTTCGCGTTTATTATGAACTTCTACTATTACATCTATATTTAAAGTTTTGGATAAATTATAAAAATCAAACAATTGATTTTTATCAAGAATTGAAGCAATAAGTAAAATTACATCTGCACCAATAAATTTCGATTCATAAATCTGTTTTTCATCTATTATAAAATCTTTTCTTAAAAGTGGTTTTTTAATATTTTTTCTTGCTATTTCAAAATATTTAATTGAACCACCAAAGTATTTTTCATCAGTTAAAATTGAGACTACTGATATTTCTTTTGAGTTTTTATAGATTTCAACTATTTCTTCTATTTTAAAATTATTTCGTATTATTTTTGCCGATGGTGATTTCTTTTTAATTTCGCCAATTATACAAAATTCTTTTTGTTTTAATACTTTTATTAATGAATAATTTATTGGCGTTATTTTTATATTCCTTATGATATTCTCAAAATATTTTTTATTTCGCTTTATATAATTTCGTTTATAATTCACTATTTCATTCAGTATATTATCCATAATTAAGTGAATAATAGTAAATAAAAAAAAAATTTAGTCAATAAAAAATTTTATTTTTTAAATAATGGAATTAAAAATAAGTATAAATAAACTCAATATCAAATTCGCCTTTTTTTAAATATATACCTTTGAATATTTGATTTGCTTTATAGATTTTTACTTCTTTATTATTTATCTTGCATTTCCAATTTTTATGATAAAAATCACTATAAATAAGTATGCCATCATCTTCTTTTTTTATTCTTAATTTTACTCTATCAGGCTGATATTTAATTATATTAATTCTATCTTTTTCTTCACTCGCTTTTATTTCATATTTTATATCAAATTCTTTAATATAAACATAGTGCTTAAAATCAAAATTAGTAGTAAATAAAAAATCAGATGAATCTGAAATTACATTATTTGCTGTCCAAAAAAGACCTTGAAAATTTTTATTTAAAAATAAATATTGGTTGTAATCCTGGTTATATAAAATTAGTTCAAAATTTTTATTATCTATTAATTTATTTGAAATTATATATTTTATTCCAAGTGTATTTATTATTGGTAAATTTACATCTGGTTCATAACATATTCCATCATCAGGAACTTTATTCTTTTGAAGTTCGATTTTATCAAAAAACATCTTGGTTTCTGTAATTATCATTGGATTATAACCTTTTACAGAATGCTTTCTTATCAGTAAATTCTGGTTTTTATCAAAATAACTATCTGAATTTAATAATGATAAAACTCTAAATAATTCGTTATCTGCTTTTATGTAATTTAATATACTTTCACATTCTTCTGAATCAAAACTTTTTACATAATTTATAAAACGATAATTAAAACTATTTAAATCAAATAAATTAAAAATAATCAGTGCAATAATTAAATACCTGATATTTTTTACTAAAGCAAATAAGATAAATAATAGAATAAATTTAATCGATAAAACAATTATTAAATTTATTATTCGATTAAAATGCAAAATATAAAAAGAAAATTTTTCATAAGATATTTTTTTTAATTTTGCTATATATTCGAATGATTTTATTATAATTGTTTCATTATAGATAATAATAATTGCTTGAAAAATTAACAAAATAATAATTAAAAAAATTAAAACATTTTTTATTCTTTTTAAAAACATTTTTGTTTCTGCATAAATAAATAATTTATTTACCAAAAAGCCAGAAAGCAAAGAAATCAAAATTGTGTAAATATACAATATTCTTGAAGGTTCCCGAAAAAATCTAAATGGAAAAATAATAAAAGAAAAAAAAGCATAAAAAGGCGTATAATTACCAAATGCCATGAAAATGACAAAAATAATGCCAATAACAATAAATAAAATTTTTTTTGATTTTAAATAAGTAAAAGAAATAATAAAAAAGAAAAAAGAAATAATCCCGGTAAATTCATAAATAGTATAATTTGAATGAAGTGATTTAAAATATTTACCAATAAAATTATTATTAATAATATTACCAAAAAAATCAGGTAATAAAGCAGTGATAAAATGCAAAGGATAAATAGAATTATAAATAAAACTTGAAGTTGAAGTTCGCGTATATAATTTAATATTTTTTAGAATTGGATAATATTGAATTAAACTTATTAAAAAAGAAAAAATAAAAAACAACAAAAAAAGAATTAAAAAATTTTTTTTAGAATTTTTTGATTTACATAAAAACAAAATAAAAAAAGGAAATAAAATAAGATAATTATAAAAAATAAATTGTGGATGACCAGAAAGTAAATGTAATAAATTAGCAATAGCAAAATAGAAAAGATATTTTATTTTTTTAGTTTCATAAAAAGAAAAAAGAGTAAAAAGCAAAATAGGTAAATAGGTCATTGCATTTAATACTGTTGGATTATCAATATTATCAATAAAAAAATTTGAAAATAATAAAGTTGTTAGAGAAAAAATAACAACAAAATAATTTTTAAAAATTTTATAAAAAAATAAGAAATAAAAAATTGCTAAAATGATAAAATGTAATTGTGTCTTTATTTCAAATGCTAATTCAAAAGGAAAAATAAAGAATAAAATATTTATTGGATAAAAATGATTTATCTGTGGATTATTTATAAATGGTTCTCCACAAAAATTAAATGGATTCCATAAAGCAAATGATTTATAAGTTTCAATATGTTTTATATAATAAGAAAGCCAGGGTTTAAACATTGTTGCATAATCCCAGCTGAAAATATATAAATGTTCAGGGTCTTTATTAAAGTTCAAAAAGATTAAAATAAAAATAATAATTGCAATTATGTATTTTTGATTATTCATAAAAACCACTTAAAGAAATACCAGCCCAATAAACAGGATGTGGATATAATGATTTGACATATAATTGAGCATTTCTTAAACTTTCGATTTTATTAAAATAAGAATAATTTCTATAAAAATGTTTCATAAATAAAGAAGTAGCTAAATCATCAACACGCCAGAGAGTAGAGACAATTGATTTTGTGCCAGCATAAAAAAATGCACGATTTAATCCAATTATTTCATCACCACCTGCAATTTTACCTAATCCAGATTGACAGGCACTTAAAGTAACCAAATCCGCTTTAAGTTCTAAATTAAATACATCTAATGCTTTTAAATCACCATCATATAAATCATCTGGTGTTAATTTCAATGCAGAAAATAATGGATTTATTGAATTAAATTCGCCGTGTGAAGCTATATGAATAACATTATATTTTGAAATATTTTTTACAACCGAACTAATTTTTGCTTCTGTATCAAGTAAAATATCTATCTCTGGAAATTCCCATTTTATTGATATTGCTTCAAGCCTTGCTAATGGCAATTCGTAATTTAAATCACCTAAATCAGGATTTCCTATTGATAATATTTTTAATCTTGTTTTCTCTTTTTTCTTTGGTTCACTAAAAACATATTTTGTTAAGGATAATGATGATAAATAAAATAAAGGATATTTATCAATCAAATAATTTTTTCCATCATTAAGAGAAGCAAAAGAAAGATAATGTAATTTATTATGTGGAATTATACAAATGTATTTTGTATTAGTTAAATATTTTTCGATTGGCAAAATAAGTATCTTATAAAGTTCCTGTGATAAATCTTCAATATATGTAATTTTTTGAATTCTGTTATTATATTGAATAATTAAATTATCTAAATATTCACCTTTTATTTTTGCTTGTTCAAATTTTATATCATTTTTATTTATTATCCAGATGTATAGCCAATCTGCATTATAATAATACTCTATAAAATTTATTTCAGATTGTAATGATTGTTGTATTTCTTTTAATGGCTGAACAGATACAGTTACAAGTGATTCTAATTCAGGATTATTTATTTTCATTTTTAATAATACTTCAGAATTTTCAATTGATAATTTCTCAATCTGCTTATTTAATTCTTTCTTTTTATTTTCTTCTTTTTCATTTGCTAATTTACTTAATAAAACATCAATTTGTTTTTTATTTTCTAATAATTTTTTATACAATTTATTTGCTTCTTCTGATTTAAATTTGATTTTATGATTGCCTAATAAATCAATCAAACTCCGTGATTTTCCTCGTTCTAAATAATAATGTGCTTTTTCAATATTTTTTATTTCAATTAATAAACTAATGATTTTATCATAAACATCATCTTTATTAATGATAAAAGAATTTTTTAATTCTTCTATTTTTAATGCAGTTCGCATTTTTTCTATTACATCAATTGATTTTTCTAAATAAGTAAGTGCTATTTCTTTATCATTATTAATAAAGCAAATGCCTTTACCAAATAAAGCACGCCATTCAACTTCCTGTAAATTATGCTTTTTTGCTATCTCTAATGTTTTATCAAACCAGTCTAATGCTAATTTTGTATCATTTAATTTAGTATATAAATTACCTAATTCAAGCATTGTTTTTGCTAAATTAACATAATCATTTATTTTTGAACTATAATCATAAGCAGTAAATAAATATTCATTTGCTTTTTTCAAATCATTTAATAACAAATAAGTTATACCTAAATTTCGATAATCATAACCAAGAGCCCATTTTGACATTAAATTCTTATCAATTTCTATTGCTTTATTAAAATAATCTATTGCTTCATTGTAATTTTTCTGACTTCGATAAACTAATCCTAAATTATTATATGTTGATGCCACATCATTATAAAATTTTAATTTTGATGATAATAATAAAGAATTCTCTAAATAATAAATTGACTTTTCAAAATTATTTAATGTCCAATAAATTAAGCCAATTGTATTATAAATAATATATTCTAATTGTTCATTTTTATTTTTTTTACAAATATCAAGCGCCTTAAAAGCATATTCTATTGCTTGTTTATAATCTCCTTCATACCAATATGTATTTGCTATATTTAATAATAATTCTGCTTCTATATCTTTATCATTTATTTTTTTATTTATTTTAATTGCTTCATTATATATCGTTCTTGCTTCTTCTAAACCAATTATTCTTTCCTTCACTAAACCAATATAAATAAGTGTCTGACATAATAATTTATCATCAGATTTGACGAGGTCTTTTGCTTTTTCAAAATAATCAAGAGCAGTTAAATAATCATTTAATCTTAAATAATAAATTCGACCTAAACGAATATACTGTGCAAATAATGCTTCCTGTGATTTATCTTCATTTATTGTTTTATTTAAAAAAGTAATTGCCTCATTATAATTTCCTTTAAATTCCTGACTTTTTGATAATTCGACTAATGCTTTGATTTTAAAATTAGGATTTTTTTCAAAACCAATCAGGGCTTTATTAAAATAAAAAATAGAAGAATCATAATTTTCAGCAAGTGAATAAAAAATACCTAAATTATAAATTTCATTATAATAATTTTCATCATTTTTATTTAGTAAATTTAATAAATGGTTTTGGTAATAAATTGCTTTATTATAATCTTCTGATTTATATGAACAATTTACTGCTAATTTAAAGTATTTTATTTTTTCCTCATTTGAAAAATTAAGAATATTATCTAAATACAAAATCTTTTCTGTATTTAATAATGCTTTTCCAAAAGCATTGTTTCTATAATTTTCTGTTGCTTCTAAAATTAAATCATTTATTTTTTCCTGTGCTATTTCTTTAATTTCATCTTCATTAAAACCATTAGCACCAAATATTATTATTTTTTTCTCTGTTAATAATTTATTTCTTTCATTTATATTATCTATATTACCAAAGATAATATTAGAAAAATTTGAAAAGAAAAATTCATTTAAAAAACTATAAACTAAATCAATATTTTTAAAATCAAAATCAGAAGTGTTTAATATCAGATAATTAATATTATTTTCAACTATTCGCTTAATTAAATCAAAACAAAAATAATTTTCATTGTTTATATAAAATTTTGTTTTATTCAAATTATTTGTATTTATTTCTAAATTTGTAATTATTTTTAAAATATCATAATTTACTAAATCAGTAAAATTATCATCATTTATTTCTTTTTTCTGAATTAAATAAATAGTTTGAGTTTCTTTTGATCTTATGAATGCGCTAATTGATGGAATATGAATAAAATCATATTTATAATCATCAAAATTATTTGTGTGAAATAAAAGCAAATAATTATTTGCATTATTTGCCTTATCTATTTCATTTTCAATTATTATTTCTGATTGATTTATTTTTATTATAAAAATTTTTTTAGCATTAATCACAATAAAAATATTTTCATTTTCTCTTAATAAACTTTGTAAGTAATAAATATCTTCTTCTGTAAGGAACTGGATATTTGCTAAATCTTTTTTAAAATATATTGCATTTAATAAAAGATGATAATTATTTATTATTTTTACAATGCTAATCAAATCATTGTTATTTAAATGCTCATTTATCAAATCAATAAAAAATGCTTTAATTAAATCTTTATTTAAAAAATTATAATCAGAATATTTAGAGACAAGTTTTATAAAATTAAAAAATTCCTCTTCTGCATTTTTGTAATCTTTTTCTTGCCAGTATTTATACCATTTTAAAAATATATTTTCTTTTAATTTATTTTCTTTAAGCAATGATAAATTTATTTTATTTATTTCATAAAATATTTTTAATAGTTCATCTTTTTTTGGATAACTATTTAATTGTTCATCTAAATATTTTAAATACTTGATAAAATTGTTATATTTACTAGTAACATCTAAATATTTTTGATAATCTTCAAAAGTATCATTTATAATTTCTAAATTTTGTAAATTATTTAAATAATATTTATAACAAAGAGCAGAGTATGAATTTAAAACAAGAAAATCATAGTAAATATTTTTTGTAGTAATAAATTTATAAGTGTTTATAAATTTATCTAAATGATTTGAAACATCAATTTTATCAATAAGTTGATTTATTAAATAAGCATAATTAACAAGATTAACATAAATACCAATATTATCATTTAATTGAATAGCAAGTTCATTTGCTACATTTAATATATTCAATGCTTCATTTATTTTTTGTATTTCAAGGTATTTTACAGACAAATTATTTAAAAGGATTAATTTTTCAATTGCAATAGCAGGCTGTTTTTTAGCATCAAATTTTTCAGGTATTAATTTTAATCTATTTAATAAAATATTTATTGTTTGATTATCATCATTAAATAAAGAAAATAATTTAAAACCAATAGTAAAAATAAATTTATTTTCAGTTAGTTTATCAAAAGCTCCGCCTGTTGAAGTGCTTTGATTTGAAAGATTGAAACTAATATTAAGCAAACCTTCTTTTTCTTTTTCAACCTGCTTATAAACAGCATTAAAATTATTCAACACATCTTCATATAATTTTATCAAATTCTTTTTATTTTTATATTGTTCAATTTTTGTTTCATTATTTTTTTCAGAAAAATAATTAACATAGAAAAATAATTTATTTCTTAATAAATAATGTTTTCTTAAATCATTTGCTTTTTTTAATTCTTTATTTATAACTAAATCATAAGTTTTTAATGTATCTTCATATTTGTTCATTGTATAATAAATTAAAGATAATCTTTGTAATAATTCAATTTTTTTATCATCACTTTTTATAAGTTCAATTGCTTTATGTAAAAAAGGTTCTGCTTTTTCAGAATAACCTAAATAATAAGCAGAATTAGCAATTCGTTCGTAAAATATAGCTTCACGCTCAGAATCAAAATATTCAAGAGGTAATAAATTTAATAAATCTAAACGAGCAGAAAAAAATCGAAATGCAAATTCATAATTTTTCAAATAATAATAAGCATTACCAATATTTAAAAACAATTCTGATTTAGTTTTAACATCATCTTTTTCCAGAAGATTTAAAGCAATTTTATAATTAGCAATAGCATCTTCTAATTTACTAACTTCATTAAATACCATTTCAGCCTGTTCATATAACCAACCTTTCAGCATATAAATAAATGGATTATTATTTGTATATTTTAATGCTTTATTCAAATAAGATAATGCAGTTTTGTAATTGAAATCATTTTTATAAGTAATTAGCAAAGCATAACCATAATAAAATGCTGAATTTGTTGGATTATCTTTTATTTTTTGTTCATAGTATTTTTCTAATTCATTTATTTTATTTAATAACACACCAATTTTAACAAATTCACGATGTGCTTTAATATAAGAAGAATCAAATTCAATTAATTGAAAAAAAGTTTTATATGATTTTTCAAAATCTTTAATAAAATATTCAAATTCGCCTTTTTTAAATTGTTTTTCAAGATATTTATTTTTTGCTAATGAATATTTCTCTTTATTCTGATAACCTTTATTTAATGCTGTTTGATAATAATCAAAACTTAATTTGTAATTACTTTCCTGAAAATAAATATCACCAAGTAAAATTAAAGCATCAACAATATAATTATTATAATCAGTGAAATCATTTAAAATAATTTCAAGATTTCTTTTAGCAATAAAATTTTCATTTATATCAAAAGAAAGTTTAGCACTTTCAAAAAGACAATTTATAGAAAGTAATGGAATATTTTTATATTGATTTGATAATTCAATTAAATAATTTATAATATCGATTTTTTTTATAAATCTTTTTTCTTTTTTAAAGAAGTCAATTAAATCATTTAAAGCATAATCAATATATGGTTTTTCAGTTGGATAATTATTTATAAAACTAATAAGTATATTTTTATAATTATTATTGTCTTTTAATTTTTTAAAAATAAATGATTTTTTATATTGAATTTTTGCTTTGATTTTATTATCAGAAATAGAATAAAAAATGTCATCGTAAATTTTTATTGCTTCAGAAAATTTTTCAGAATTATAAAATGCATCAGCAAGAGTTTCTTTCAATTTTATTTGAATTTCTGTATCCTGATAAATTTTAATTTTTTCTTCTAATTCTTTTATGAAGTTTTTTGTTATATTTTCTTTTTCAAAATTTGATTTATTCTTGATAGAAAAATAATAATTTATCTCATCAAAATAAATTTTAACTAAATCAAAATTTTTAATGTTATAGTTATTTATATAAAAATTTTCATTTAATATTTCATTAAATTTTTCAAAATCATAAACAAACGAAAAATAAGAAAAAATTTGAGAAATAATTTTCTTTTTATATTCATCAGAAAAATTTCTATAATTTTCTGATAAATAATTTGAAATAATAATAATTTTATTTTCATCAGAAATTTCTTTTAAAGAAATTAAATTTACTAAATCTAAAAATTTAAGATTATTAATAAACTCAAAAAAATTATTAATATTTTCAATTTTAAAAATATCATAATTATTATTTGATGAATTTAGTGAAGAAATAAAATACAATGAATTATTATAATAAATAGGATTTAATAAATTAAAATTAGAAGGCGTAATTTGTGAAATAAAAACTTTTTTCTCTTTTTGCCATAAAGCAAAATTAAGACGAAATAAGATAGATTGATTATTTAAGATTTTAGAAAAGTATAAAAATTTTTTATCATCATCAAAAAAAGGATTTTGCAATCTATAATTAGAAGAAATAATAGTATCAGATTTTCCTGAATTTAAGTCAAAAAATTCAAGAACCCATAAATCATTAGATTTTGTAATAAAAATAATAGAGTTTTCAAAAACAGTAAAATCAAAAATATTTTTTTCAATTATTTTTTTCTTTTGTAAGTCAGGATAAGTTAATAAAACAAGAGCATTTAATTTACCAGACAAATCAGTTTCAATATATAATATTCTTTTACCATCATTAGAAATAAAAGGTTTTTTATCTTCTGTTTTTGCATCAGTTAAAATTTTTTTTTCAATAATTTCATAATTATCAGATAAACGAATTAATTCGATATTACCACGAACATCATCTTTATTAGAAGTATAAACAATAATATTTTCTTTTTCTGAATATGATGGTTCAGTTTTATCAGAAAAATCAGTATTAAATAATTGTTTTGTTATTGTTCCACCATCTTTTTCTTCATATTGTAAATAAATATTAAAATAACCTGTTTGATTATTTGTAAAAATTTTTAATTTTTCTTTTTTAGCAACAATAATATGTTGTTCATTATCAGGCGAAGCAATAAATAATTTAGTTAGATTTTGTGGCGAAATAATTTCTGAATAAATAGGTAAAAATAAAAAAATAAAAAAAAAAGATAAAAAATTTGTTTTCATTTTTTGTTTTTTAAAATATCAAAAATATAATTATAAAAAAAAATAATTAGTTTATGTTTGTCAATAGGTTTTATATTCTTTTTTTTCTGTATTTTTTGAATCTCTTCAGATAATTCAATAATAATTTTTGTATTTCTATCATCTTCAGTAATTTCATCAAATCTTTTAATTATACCTCTATTTAAAATTTGTTTTCCTTTTGTGGCTCTTTTATCTGTTTTTGAATACAATTTATAAAGTTTATATTTATCAGGCAAAATTCGAATTTGTTTGATTAAACTATTTATTTTATAATTTTGAATAATGAATTCTGCTTCTTCAAATTTTAAAACATTATATATTAAATTAAGTAAAATAGAAGAATAAACTTTTTTTTCTTCAATAGGAACATTCATCATACTAAAAATATCATCTTTTTTCATAGTTTAAAACAGAGAAAGAATATTTAAAATATCATTTTTAGATAAATCATATTTTTTAACAAGAGAATTAAAACAAGAAAACTCAAAATAAATAGAGAACCATTGATTAGGTATAAAAATATCATTATAATCAGCATCGCCAATTAAAAGGCAATCATCATCAGGTAAATTTTCAATATTTAAAAGAATATTTTTTATATCGTTTATTTTGGATGGTTCGATTTCATAGATTTTATTTTTATCATCTGCAAAAATTTTGTTAGAAAATACATAATCAATTCTCAATCTTTCTTTAAGTTCATTAGTGAAAATATCAAAAGCATTAGTAACGAGTGCAATTTGACAACCAGCATTTTTTAATTCAAAAATAACTTCTTCTGTTTCTTCAGGAATTTTAAAATTTTTTATTAATTGATTTATTAAATCAATATCTAATTTTTTAAATCGTTCTCTTCGCTCATTAAAAGAAATTTCAATTTTTCGTTCATCTAATTTTTTTAATTCTGATAAATTAAAATTTTTAATTAATGAATCCAGAAAAAAAGGTGATAAAAATGAAGAAAAAATATTAAAAATAACCAATCTTTTTTTTGGTTGTAATAAATTTTCAACATTACAAAAAACACCGACATTTAATTGATTTAGTTTTGCTTTTAAATTTTTTTGAACAATAGTAATATCAGAAACATTACTAATATCAACAAGCATTTTCATTAAGAATAAATCAGTTCGAGCAAGCATTCTAATATGTTCAATATTTATACCATAATCTCCAAAAATAAGAGCAGAATTAGCAATAATACCTGGTTTATCTTTACCTAATAATAAAAGTTCCATAATTTTTTTTTCTTTTTTTCTTTTACTTTCTTTAAATTTTTCAATCAAAATTTTAAGACCAGTTTGATGAGCAACTTCATTTATTCTTTTAACAAAATCAGTTGTATTAGTTTTAATATTAGAAACATCAACAAATAAAAGAATAGAAAAAAAAGAATGGACAACATCTTCACGAACATCAACAATATTACAATTCAAATCAAAAATAACAGAAGAAAACAAAGAAACAAGACCAGTAACATCTTTCCCAATCGCACTAATAACATATAAATTCTCTTGTTTTTCATTTACTTTATACATTTAATAATTTACTCCTTTTTAAAATTTTTCCGAAAAAATATTGACATAAATATAATTATATATTAAAATAAAAAAAATTCAATAAAAATTTATAGAAGGAAGTTATGGGAATACAAAAAGCTACGAGTGGTAAATTTAAAGAATGGGCATTGAGTTCTTATCTTGAAAATTTACAATTAGAAAAATTTGAAGCAATCAATATAACAAATTTTCACAAATCATTAACAGATTTTATAAAGACAACAGAAAATCCAGAAAAGTATTTTGATTTACTTGAAGAATTAGCACTTGCATTTGAAAAAGCATTAAAAAAGGTTGACCGCAGATTAATTGCATATAGAGATGATTTTTTATCAACTGCGTGCAGATTATATTCATTACTTGATAACAAATCAAAAGTAAAAAATATGATTGAAGAAGTAGAAAATGATAGAATAGAAAATATACATAAAGAATATGTTTTGCAAAAAATGTATAAATATTTTAGAGAGGGCGAAAATTTTTGTAATGTAAATAAAAGATGGCGAAAAGCATTGCAGGAATATAGAAGAACAGGTAAAGGGCAGCAATTACAAAAAGCAGTATCAAGTTATTCACATTCAGGGAAAGTAGAAAAAAAAGGATTTTTCCAAAAATTATTATCAGCATTTGGATTATAAAATTATCAAAATGAAGATAATAAAAAATATAACCAGAATAAAAAAAGAAATTAAAGCATTAAAAACAAAAGGAAAAAAAATAGGCTTTGTGCCAACAATGGGATATTTGCACAATGGTCATATTAGTTTAATAAAAAAATGTCGAGTAGAAAATGAAATTTGTGTAATAAGTATATTTGTAAATCCAAAGCAATTTGGACCAAATGAAGATTTAAAAAAATATCCACGCGATTTAAAAAGAGATTTATCAATAGCAAAAAAGAATAAAGTTGATATTGTTTTTGTGCCTGATGAAAAAAGTATATATCCAGAAGATTATAAAACTTATGTTGAAGTGAGTGAATATTCAAATGTATATGAAGGTGCATTCAGGCAAGGACATTTTAAAGGTGTTTGCACAATTGTATTAAAATTATTTAATATAATAGAACCAGATAGAGTTTATTTTGGGCAAAAAGATTTTCAACAAGCCTTAATAATAAAAAAAATGATTAAAGATTTGAATCTTGATATAGAAATGAAAGTATTGCCAACAATAAGAGATGCGAATGGGCTTGCATTAAGTTCACGAAACTCATATTTAAATGAAGAACAATATGATATAGCATTATCATTAAATAAAAGTTTACGATTTATAAAAGATGAATTTAAAAAAGGTGAAAAAAAGAAAAAAAAATTAATAAACCTTGCAAAGGAAAAATTTTTAAACAATAAAAGAATTAGTCTTGATTATATTGATATAGTAGATAAAAAAACATTAAGTCCAGTAAAAACAGAAATAAAAAAAGGCGATGTAATAATAATAGCAGCAAAAGTAGATAATATACGATTAATCGATAATTTAATTATTTAGTAAAGTCAAAAAAAATTTAAAGTTTTTAATAAAATAATTCGATACTAAAATTAGAGGTAAAATTTATGGTTGCAGAAATATTATCACAGGATGAAATAAATGCTTTATTAGAGCAAGCAGGTGGTGTAGCAGTAGGTGGAGAGAGTGCTACTTTACCACCAATAACAGAACCAGTCGGTCCACCTCCAAAAGCAAAACCAGAACCAGAACCAGAAACCAGCAGTTCAGAAGGCGAAATTGATTTAAAACAAAAAGTAAAATTATTTTCTGATTTACCAATAAGATTATCAGTTGAAGTAGGAAGAAATATATTAAAATTAAAACAAATTTTGCAATTAGGAAAAAACTCAATAGTTGAATTATCAAAATTAAAAGATGAACCAGTTGATATATTAATAAATGGTCAAAAAATAGCAGAAGGCGAAGTAGTTATTGTCGATGATAATTTTGGAGTAAAAATATTAAGATTTTTAGAAGATACTGAAATAATTGAATTTTTAAATAAATATAAAAGAGATTAAATTTAGAAACCGACTTAAAATTACCAAAAAAATTTATAATCAACAAAACAAAAAATTCAATTTTTTAAATAGGGTCTAAAAATAAAGATTGTCAGGTATTATAAAACCATAATTTTTAAAATTAAAACTCAAATTTAAAATATTTAGGCACATAATAGATTAAAATTATGTTTTTTTCTCAATTCAAATCATAAATATTCCTTAGTTTGTCAGTTAATTCTCCAAAAAGCCAAAAAATACGATATATTGATTTTAAAAAAGAAAAAATTGCCACTACAAATATTGAAGTTATAAAATCTTTTTAAGTAGAATTAAATATTAAATTCTTTTAGTAATGTTATTTTTAGGGGATTGAATTTTAAAAGTTTTAATATCTTACTTGCATTTTCAGCAAGTTTGTTTGATTAAATATCTTTCATTTTTAATATCAACCATAACAAAAGATAATGAATTTAGTACATTACCAATTTTTTTCAGGATAAATATTAATTTTATTATTTTCATTAGTTTTATTTCAAGTTCTATTTTAGTAGAAAAGCAAGAAAACAAAACACAAAATAAAGTTATTTTGTTTTTTGACACTAATAGCATAATAGCACAAAAAAACACAGAATAGTAATGCCACTAAAAAGACGAATTTAGATAAATAATAAATAAGCCACAAATCAACACGAATTGACACGAATAAGAAATAACACGAATAAAACAAATAACTCGATTATTTTTATATTGATAAATTTTTATATATGAGAAAAGAATAAAAAGTATAAATGAAATTATTTAAAATTGAGTTTTTAAAAAGGTCTCATAAATAATAAAACATATATTGTAAAACAAACATTATAAAATATAAAATACTTAAATATAGAGGATTTATTTATTTATTTATTTATTTGTTATTGATTTCAATATTAAAAAATTTTTTAAAAAAATTCTTGACAGATTTATAAATTTTTTTAAAAAATTAATATAAAAATTTTTGTGGCTGGATTTTATTTGTAAGATTTTTTTATTTATGTATGTAAAAACAGAAAATAAAAAATAAATAAAAAGGAGTGGAGTAATATGAAAAGAATTTTTTTGTTATGTATCTTATTATTTAGTTTTAATGTAGTTGTTTTTGCAGGGAGCTGGACAAATGCAGCCGAACCAATGGGCGCTAATCAAGGCGTTAGGTATGGTTACATAGCATGGGGCGATTATGATAATGATGGAGACCTTGACATAGCAGTTTCGGGTGACGATGGTGTAAACAAACGCTTTATAATTTATCGAAATAATGGAGCTGGCACATTTACAAATGCAGCTGAACTAATGGGCGCTAATCAAGGTCTGCGTGAAGGTTCCATAGTATGGGGCGATTATGATAATGATGGAGACCCTGACATTGCTGTTTCGGGGTATGATGGTGGTTTAAACCCCCGCTTTATAATTTATCGAAATGATGGAGATAGCACATTTACACAGGTAGCTGAACCAATGGGCGCTAATGAAGGTGTTTTGCGTAGTTCAATAGCATGGGGCGATTATGATAATGATGGAGACCTTGACATTGCTGTTTCGGGTGGTGATAGTGCATTCATCCCCCGCTTTATAATTTATCGAAATAATGGAGATGGCACATTTACAAATGCACTCGAACCAATGGGCGCTAATCAAGGTGTTTTGCATAGTTCCATAGCATGGGGCGATTATGATAATGATGGAGACCTTGACATTGCAGTTTCGGGTTTTGATATTTCAAACAACTACCGCTTTATAATTTATCGAAATAATGGAAATGGCACATTTACACAGGTAGCCGAACCAATGGGCGTTAATCAAGGTGTGAGTAAAGGTTCAATAGCATGGGGTGATTATGATAATGATGGAGACCTTGACATAGCAGCTTCGGGGTATGATGGTGGTTTAAACCCCCGCTTTATAATTTATCGAAATAATGGAAATGGCACATTTACAAATGCAGCTGAACTAATGGGCGCTAATCAAGGTGTGTCTGAGCGTGCCTCCCTAGCATGGGCCGATTATGATAATGATGGCTACCTTGACATTGCTGTTTCGGGGGATACTAGTGGTGGACTAGCAAACAACCGCTTTATAATTTATCGAAATAATGGAGATGGCACATTTACAAAGGTAGCAGAACCAATGGGCGCTAATCAAGGCGTTTGTTATAGTTCCATAGCATAGGGCGATTATGATAATGATGGAGACCTTGACATTGCTGTTTCGGGGGATACTGGTTCAGGAAATCTCCGCTTTATAATTTATCGAAATGATAATAATGCAATAAAAGTAAATGAAAGACCTTCTGCACCGACTTTAGTTTCACCTGATGGCAATATTTATTATAAAGATGTAATAGATACAATAACATTTACCTGGACTGCAGCAACTGATGATAGCACACCAATAAATGGTTTAAGTTATAATATTTATATAGGCAAAAGTTC